>Ga0070741_10001301_pt1 | contig 77839 bp, 66 predicted proteins | sample Coa_R1_4_FD_66440 | JGI IMG/M metagenome (GOLD analysis project Ga0070741, IMG submission 66440) | Surface soil microbial communities from Centralia Pennsylvania, which are recovering from an underground coalmine fire - Coalmine... | ecosystem: Environmental > Terrestrial > Soil > Unclassified ...
TACCTGCAAGATTGGACGATTGCGGAAGACGTGCCGCAGGGCGGCGCGGCGCTATGGCGCCTGGACGCCGCTGTGGCCGGCTCCGGTGTTACGGGCGACCTGCTGGCGCATTCCATCGATACCGCGATGTGGCTCAATGGCCCGATTTCGCGCGTAGTCGCCAAAACGGAAACGTTCGTCAAAGAGCGCCAGCATGTTGAGACCGGCCGCCGCGAGCCTGTTCGCATCGATGATGCATGCATGTTTCTCGCCGAATTTGCGAACGGCTCTATGGGTACCTTTGAATCGACTCGCTATGCGCGCGGTCGAAAAAACTTCAACACCTTCGAGCTGAATGGGGCCGATGGCAGCGTCTACTTCGATCTGGAAGAACCCGAGTACCTGCAGTTTTTCGAGTACAAGCAGGCGTCATCGGGCAAGAAGACCGAATCGCACCTCACGGGATGGCGCAAAATTCACACCACCAACTCCGAGCACCCGTTTATGAAGCATTATTGGGTGCCTGGAACCTGCATCGGATATGAACACACGTTTCTGAATGCGCTGGCCGATTTCGTGGCCGGTCTGGAATCGGGCAAACCGGCCCAGCCCGATTTTCGCACGGCGCTTCAAACCCAGAAAGTGTGCGAAGCCGTGCTCGAATCTGCGCGTACCGGCCGGTGGATGGACACCGGCGTGGCTTCTGCTACGGGAACTTCGATAGGATGAGCTTATGAGCTTGAAGGAATTCTCCGAAGGGCGCCGCCAGTTCCTCAAAACCGGTGCATCAGGCGCCCTCGGCGGCGCCGTGGTGGCGGGATTTCCCGCGATCCTGAAGGGCGCGAGCGTGAGCAAGGCCCTGAAGGTTGGGTTGGTAGGCTGCGGCGGCCGGGGAACCGGAGCCGCTGCGCAGGCCCTGAAGGCCGACGATTTCGCGGAGCTGACCGCCGTCGCGGACGTGTTCCCGGAGAAGATCGAAAACTGCCTGAGCCAGCTTCGCAATGTCGTGGAAGCGAAAGTCAAGGTGGAAAGCCAGAACCAGTTCATCGGCCTGGATGCTTTTCAAAAGGTGATCGACAGCGGCGTGGACGTGGTGCTGTTCGCGACGCCGCCCGGCTTCCGCCCGCAGCACCTGCGCGCGGCTATTCAGGCGGGCAGGCACATCTTTTGCGAGAAGCCCATGGCTACGGATGCGCCCGGTGTTCGCTCGGTTCTCGAGTCCGTCGCAATGGCGAAACAGAAAAACCTTTCTCTGGTCGCAGGTTTCTGCTGGCGTTACAGCAACTATATCCGCGAGACATTCGAGCAGGTCCACGGCGGCGCGATCGGGAACGTCGTCGCATATTATGCGACTTACTACACAAGCCCGGTGAAGCCGATGCCTCCGGCCAGCGAGCGTCCGGCGGGAATGAGCGACATCGAATGGCAGGTCCGGAACTGGTATAACTTCTCGTGGCTGTCGGGCGACGGTTTAGTGGAGCAGGCGGTTCACAGCGTCGATAAAGTGGCCTGGGCCATGCACGACAAGCCTCCGGTGAGCTGCGTGGCCGTTGGCGGGCGCCAGATTCCGGCCGAAGGCGGCAACATTTACGACCACTTTGAGGTCAATTATCTCTATCCAAACGATGTTCGCGCATTCGTAGCGGCGCGGCAGCAGGAAGGCTGTTACAACGAAAACGCGGACTACATTCTCGGTACGAAAGGCACCTGCACGATAGGCCGCGGATCGCAGCCGCGCATCGCCGGAGAAAAGAACTGGACGTTCCAGGGGACCAAGTACGACATGTACCAAGCGGAGCACGATGCCTTGTTCGCCTCCATCCGGCAGAATAAGCCGATTAACGACGGAGAGCGGATGGCGACCAGCACTCTGCTTGCGATCATGGGCCGAATGGCGGCCTACACGGGCCAGCAGATCACCTGGGACCAGGCGCTGAACTCGCAGGAGAAGCTTGTGCCGGACCACCTGGAGTGGAATATGAGTCACGAGGTTCCGCCTATGCCGCGGCCCGGCGTGACAAAATTCACGTAGACCGCCGATCTCGCGAAAATGTTTCGCAAGGTTTCCTACGGTGGACTTGCGCTGGCGGCGGTTACTGCCACTTGCGCCCGCGGCGCAGTGGATTTCAAGCGCCAGATCCAGCCCGTCCTCGAAACCAACTGCGTAGGATGCCACGGTCCACAGAAGGCGGCGGGCTCATTGCGTCTGACGAGCAGGCAAGCCGTTCTCAAAGGCGGGTCTACCGGCCCGGCCGTAGTGCCCGGCGATCCGGAAAAAAGCCCTCTCTACCGCTCAATCGAGCTGGCGCCGGGGCGTCCCGGTGCGATGCCGCCGGAAGGCCCGCAGTTGTCCGCGGCACAACGATCGCTCATTTGCGAATGGATTCGCGAAGGCGCCGTCTGGCCCGAAGGACTGATTCTGGGCGCCTCTAAGAGCGGCACTGCCGATGAACACGCCACGGTTGCAAAGCTGCGGGAGCGGATCTTGGCGAAATCGAAACAGGCTGCCGAAGGACCGCCGCAGCCTTACAAGAACACCATTCCCAACACCACCGTAAGCTTCGAGATGGTCCCGATTCCCGGCGGCGAATTCACGATGGGGACACCGGAATCGGAGCGCGGCCATCGCGCCGATGAAAGCCCGCAGCACAAGGTTCGCATCGAGCCCTTCTGGATGGGCAAATACGAGGTGACCTGGGACGAATACCGGCTCTTCATGTTCAGCCAGCAGGCCGGCGAAAGACCAGGCGAAGACGCGCTGGTGGATGCGATCAGCAGGCCTACGCGGCCTTACGTGGAGATGAGCTTCGGCATGGGCATCAACGGCTACCCGGCGATCAGCATGACCCAGCACGCGGCCAACAAGTACGCTGAGTGGCTCAGCGCGAAGACCGGCGAATTTTATCGTCTGCCGACGGAAGCGGAATGGGAGTATGCCTGCCGCGCCGGCACGTCCGGCGCTTATTCATTCGGCAGCAACCAGGCGCAGCTTGGCGAATATGCCTGGTATTCCGCAAACAGCGGCGGAAAATATCAGAAGGTCGGCACGAAGAAGCCGAATCCATGGGGCCTCCACGATATGCACGGCAACGTGATGGAGTGGACGCTCGATCAGTACATACCAAACTTCTATTCGCGCTTTGCCGGCCAAACCGCTCTCGAGCCGTGGGCTCGTTCTACGAGGCCATATCCGCAGTCTGTACGCGGAGGTTCCTGGAACGACGAGCCGGACCAGCTTCGCTGCGGCGCCCGCCTCGGCTCGGATCCCTCCTGGAAGATGCAGGATCCGCAGCTTCCGAAAAGCATTTGGTATCACACCGATGCGCAGTGGCTGGGGTTTCGGCTCATCCGCCCATTGAAAATTCCAACTGCCGATGAGATGTACCAATACTGGAACAGCGGCGTTGAGAAGGAGTAGCCTCCTCCTGTTTTGCGGCGCTGTAGCCGCACAGTTTGTGCAAGCCGAAACGCCTCTCAGCCGCTTCGAAGCAGTGGAGCCCCATATGGGGACGCTGGTTCGGATCACGCTATATGCCCCCGATGAGAGCTCGGCGCGTAGTGCGTTTGCCGCGGCATACGCGCGAATTGCGGACCTCGACCGCACGCTTTCGGACTACAATCCGCAAAGCGAATTGAACCGGCTCTGCCGCGAAGCCTGGCGGAGGCCGGTGGCCGTCAGCGCGGATCTCTACACTGTTCTCGAAGCATCCCAGAAGCTTGCAGCGGAAACGGGCGGCGCCTTTGATATTACGCTCGGGCCCGTCATCCTGCTTTCGCGCCAGGCGCGGCAGGATGGCCGCATGCCCGCGCAACAGGCGCTGGAGCGCGCTCGAATGCTCAGCGGATATCAGAAGCTGCGGCTCGACCCCGAGCGGCATGCGGTTACGCTGGCGGCGGAGGGAATGCACCTCGATGTAGGCGGGATCGCGAAAGGCTACGCCGCCGACGAAGCGCTCGCTGTGCTTCGCTCGCTCGGCATCCCGCGCGCGCTCGTAGCCGTAAGCGGCGATCTCGCGATTGGAGACGCCCCTCCCGGAACAGCCGGATGGCGCGTTGGTATTGGCTCCGGTCCGGCGCAGCCAGGCGGTTTCGCGCGAATTCTAGTAATCGAAAATACCGCCGTCTCGACGTCGGGCGACTCGCAGCAATTCGTGGAGATCGGCGGGGTTCGTTATTCGCACATCGTCGATCCGCGTACCGGCATTGGCCTCCGGCAATCTATCGCGGTCACTGTGATTGCACGGCGCGGCATCACCGCCGATGGGTTAAGCACCGCGGTGAGCGTCCTCGGACCGGACCGCGGCTTGCAGTACCTGGAAGAGGCGACTGATGCAGCGGCGCTGATGACGATCTCCACCGATTCGGGAACCCGAGTCGTGGCTTCACCGAGATTCGAGCGGCGATTCGGCCGCGCAGCCACACGCTAACCGGACTGGTTCAGCGTGATCGCTGGCACGGCAGCTTCCATTTTGTTCGTGTATATGCGATTCGAAACCCTTTGCGCTCGGCGTTGCGCTGTGAATCACTGCCCGCCTGTGCGACCATCATGGCCAGATCGCAGCCATGGTCCAAGGCATAGCGCATTCGGTGTTCGAGCAGAGCCGATTGCAGGCCGTGGCGACGCATTTCCGGAACCGTCGCCGCGCCGGCGAATAGAGCGACGCCATCATGGATGCAGAGAGCGCCGGCTGCGCCGGGTACGCCGTCGATCTCTGCGAGGAAGCACAGACTTTGCTCGCGCGCCGAAGCAATGCTGCCGATCTCCCGAAGAAAGCTGAGCAGTTCCGGATGCTCGTGCGCCCAGGCCTTTGTGCTGACGTCCGCCCACAGTTGCGCTTCCCGCGGTTCGACAATGTGCACGCTGATCTTGTCTGGGCCGCCGGCCGAGACCGGCTCCACGGGCCGATAAAGGACGCTGCTGATCTCGATTGGCCGGTAGTTGCGCGCGCAGAGCAATTCATGCGCGGCAACGCCGGCCAGCGGACTGACTTCGTGGAGTGCAGGCGCGCCGCGCTCGAAAAAGAAGCGCTCGATGGTTTCCATCGTAGCAGCGCTCAGTTCCTCAAACAGGCCAAGGCCGAAACTCTGGGTAATCGGCGAATCGATGCCGTCGAAGACGGCGTACGCTCCTCGGCACTCGATCCATTCCGCGCCGCTTTCGGGGAGGAGCCGCCGCCGGGCCGCAGCGAACTGTGCGCACGCGTAGCCTTCGGCTCGTTCCAGGCGTCTCGATAGGCCCAGGTCGGAGAACAACATGCCCGATTGATAGTACCGGGCTTTGCCAAGGAGGGCAACATTTCCGGGCTGCGTTTCACCTGCGGTGGACGGCGGCCTCCAGGCCGGCCCAGGCACGTGGAAGCCGCAGTTTCCGCCGAGTTAGGGCACTCTCTGAGTCGATTCAAAACGGCGCTCGCCGGCTTTTCCGAACAAGGGAAGGCGAATGCGCAGGACACGCTCGCGATCGCGTTCTTCGGCGAGATTCCGGGTACGAGCCGACAATAAATCCTGCAGCCCGATCAGCCCCAAGAGTTTGCGCTGATCGCCTCGATCCACCACGGGAAAACGCGTCAATCCGGTTTCCGCCATGCGGTACACCACTACGCGCAAGGGCTCGTCGGCATAAGCTACCACTGGATCGGTTACGATCTCGGCCAGCGTCTTCTTGGCGGGCTGCACATCTTCCAGCCACTTTCGCAGATCGCTTCTGGTAATGACGCCGCGCAGACGTCCATCGTCGCTTACCACTGGATAGAGATGCTGGCCACGAGACGCGTGGTTCGTGTTCAAGATCGACCGCACCTGCTCTAAAGTGTTCTCGGGGGCGAAAGCTACCAAATTCGTTCTCATGGCGTCTCGCGCGAACAAAACTTCGAGCGGATCCACTGCGTATTCCCGGCTCAGGTGATAACCGCGCCTGGCGACCTTTTCAGTAAGAATGGATCGCTTCAGCACCAGCACGGTGAAGACGTGGGCAATCATGCTCGCCACCAGCAGCGGCAGCAGAACGTTAATATCATGCGTAAGTTCGAGAGCGAAGATAATGCCCGTAAGCGGCGATCGCATGGTGCCGCCCAGAATCGCGCCCATGCTTATCAGGGGCCAAAACCCCGCGCCTTCGCTCGGCAGGAAGGCCGCTTCGATACCGCCCAGAGCTCCGCCCATCATCAATAAGGGCGCAAGCACGCCGCCCGAAGTGCCGGAACCAAGAGAAACCGCCCAGATGATGGACTTGACCAGCAACACTCCCAGGACGACATTGCGAGCCACATCCCCGTTCAGCAGAGCACCGATAGTGTCATAGCCCACGCCCAATGCTTGCGGAAAAATCAAACCGCCCAGACCCACCACGAAGCCGCCAATGGCGGGCCACCACATCCAGTGAATGGGCAGCTTCAGAAAAGTATCCTCAGCGGCATATACGGCTCCCGTAAGGAACGCCGAAAGCGCCCCTGCGAGTACTCCGCAGACCACGCAACCGGCCAGACCCGACGGTCCAATAAAAACGGGATGAGCGGGAACCGGAAATAGCGGCCCGAGCCCAAGAATGTACCGCCGAGCCGCTCCAGCCGTTGCGCTCGCCAGCGCAACCGGAACTAAACTTCGGGGCTTCCATTCGAAGAGCATCAGCTCCACAGACAACAAGACCGCCGCAATCGGAGAGGCGAAAGTAGCTGACATTCCGGCCGCAGCGCCTGCCACCAACAGAGTCTTGCGCTCGACACTCGTAAGCCGGAAGAACTGCGCAATCATCGATCCAAACGCACCGCCGGTCATGATGATCGGCCCTTCGGCGCCGAAGGGTCCGCCGCTCCCGATCGAGATCGCCGACGATAGGGGTTTCAGAATAGCCAGCCTGGGCGCGACACGGCTCCCATTGATCAGGATCGATTCCAAAGCTTCTGGAATGCCATGCCCCCGGATTCTTTCCGAGCCGTAGCGCGCCATGAATCCAATAACAAGCGATCCTGCCACCGGCACGAAGACCGCCCATATGCCCAATGTATTGTCGGCCGGCGATACCAGCGCTGCATTCCAGCGATGGTAATAGAAAAGATTGGTAAACAGCCCAATCAGCCGCAGCAGAATCCATGCCACAACTGTGCTGATCGAGCCGATGGCAATAGCCAGCAGCGAAATCGGGATCACCCGCCAATCAGTAGTGAAATCGCCCAGCTCCTGCGGGCGCGAACTCGCCTGCTTCACGCCGCATCCTCCCGCCTGCTGCCGCGCTGACGGGCAATCGAGCGCAGCGCCTTCGCGAGCCGGGGCTCGGCGATTTCCAGTTCCTGGCGATGCGCCAGAGAAAGCTTCCGCAGAATGCTGGCGCCAGAAGCGGTCAGACGAACGATCACCTGGCGGCGATCCCGCTTTGCGGCTGTTCGCGCCACGTACCCCAACTTCTCGAGGCGATTCACTAATTCCACAGTGCTGTGATGTTTCAGTTGCAAACGCTTCGCCAACTCTCCGATAGTCGCCATGACGCCCTCCGGCAAGCCCTTGATGGCCAATAACAACTGGTGCTGCTGAGGCTCTATGCCGGCTGCCCGAACCCGCTCCTCGCTGAAGCAGAGAAATCGCCGGATCTGATGACGGAACTCAGCCAGCGAACGGTATTCTTCCAGCGAGAGATCCTTCATCTTGTATATATCGTAACACGATAGACCGCCGCAACGCTCACCGTGAGCGCGGCGCCACCGGCGGCATCGATTACCAGACGGTCCGGAAGGCTATGAGCTTAGTCGAGCAGTATCCACGGGGAGAAACTGCCTACTGTCTCTACCGGCCTGCTAGTGGGAGTGCCTGGGCACCACGTTGCGCAGATCGTGATAGTTGACGGCGAAGTCCAGGCAGGCTCCCGTCGATAGCTGGCCCACGTGCTTGCGGTATAGCTCCTGCCAGGGCGAATCGTTCTTGATCTCGTTGCGCTCCAGCTTCCGCCAGCGCTCTTGAATCTGCTCATCCGTCAACAGAACATCCACACGCCGCGCGCGCAGATCAACCCGAATCTGATCGCCGGTTTCGAGAATCGCCAGATTTCCGCCGGCGGCTGCTTCCGGCGATGCATTCAGAATGGACGGACTGTCGGATGTCCCGCTTTGCCTGCCGTCGCCGAGGCAAGGCAGCATTCGAACTCCGCGCCGCAGCAGGTAGTCGGGTGGAGTCATGTTGACTACTTCCGCCGATCCGGGATACGCGATAGGGCCCGCGCCTCGCACAACCAGGATGCAGTGCTCGTCGATTTTCAGAGCCGGGTCGTTAATGCGCCGCCTATAATCCTCCGGGCCATCGAAGACGATGGCTCGCGCCGTGAAGCACTCCTCAGAACCGGGCTGTGCGAGGAACCGCTTGCGAAAATCATCGCTGATGACCGAAGTCTTCACCAGCGCGGAGTCGAACAGATTGCCCGTGACCACGAGAAAGCCCGCCTTGGGTTTCAACGGTTCGTCAAAAGCTCGGATGACTTCGCGGTCCATTACTCGCGCTTCTTTGTAGTTTTCGCCGACGGTTTTGCCGGTGACGGTCAGGGCATCGGTGTGGATCTTACCGGCACGGATCAATTCGGAGAACACGGCCGGGACGCCGCCAGCTAAGTGAAATCCTTCACCCAAATACTTGCCCGCGGGCTGCACATTGACCAGCAGCGGAATTTCGTGGCCGATCTTCTCCCAATCTTGGACGTCCAGCGGAACGCCGACATGCCGGGCGATCGCGGTAATATGCGGCGGGCAGTTGGTGGAGCCGCCGATGGCGGAGTTGACGACGATTGCATTCTCGAACGCATTGCGGGTCAGGATACGCTCCGGCGTCAGATCCTCCTGCACCATATCGACGATCCTTAGCCCGGTCTGGTAGGCCATTGCAGCGCGCGCGCCATAAGGAGCGGGTATAGCGGCACACCCTGGAAGAGACATACCTAGCGCCTCGGCCAGAGAGTTCATCGACAAGGCAGTCCCCATGGTATTGCAATGACCGGCACTGGGCGCGGAGGCCACAACCATGTCGATCAACTGCGATTCGGTGATCTCGCCCGCGGAAAGGAGTCGCCGCGCTTCCCAAAGCGCCATGCCAGAACCCGCCAGCTTGCCTTCGTAATAGCTGTCGATCATCGGCCCGCCGGAAAGAACAATAGCGGGAAGATTCACAGTGGCGGCCGCCATCAGACACGCGGGAGTCGTCTTGTCGCAGCCTGTCATGAGGACGACGCCGTCTAAGGGATAGCCGCATAGAATTTCAACCAGTCCGAGATAGGCGAGATTTCGGTCTAGCGCCGCAGTCGGGCGGCGGCAGCTTTCCTGAATCGGATGTACCGGGAACTCGAACGCAATTCCACCTCCGTCGCGGATTCCTTCTCTGACGCGCTGAGCGAGAGTGACGTGAATGCGATTACATGGGGTGAGATCACCGCCGGTCTGAGCGATTCCGATAATCGGCCGGCCCGACTGAAGTTCCTTTCTCGTAAGCCCGTAATTGTGGTACCGCTCCAGGTAGACAGCGGTCTCGCCGGGCTCGGACATATCGTTGAACCAGATCTCACTTCGCAATCTTTTAGGAGTTTTCGAGGACACCCGTTTATCGTACACTGGCCCGCGGCGTGCTGTTTTTCCATTGCTATGGCAAAAGCGATTGTGGGATTTTTTCGAACACGCGCAGAAGGAGAGCGGGCCTACCAGCAGCTCACGTCGAATGGTTTCACGCGGGAAGAGCTCGGGTTTGTCGCAGGCGACACCCGCGCGCACGAAACGCCGGCGATCGGTCCGGTACCGGAAACGGGAAGCGACAAGACTGTAGGCAGGGACGCGGTGATCGGCGGGATCGCTGGCTTAGCTGCGGGAATGGTGGCGGTGGTGCTCCCAGGGATCGGCGCTCTGATCGCCGCGGGTCCGCTGGCCGGGGCCATTGGCGGCTTGAGCCTCGGAGCCGCGGCTGGAGGCTTGGTGGGGCTTCTTAAGGACCATGGAGTCTCAGAGGAAGAGGCTGATTTCTATACGGAGGGCGTACGGCGTGGCGGCTCAATCGTTACCGTGCATGGAGTATCCGATGAGCGCGCCGGCGAAGCGCGGAAAATCATGGATCGCGAAGGCGCGATCGACGTCGAGAAACTAGCGGACGAGCAACGCCGTTCCCGCTCGCAACCCGTCACCCGATAGCTTCCGGAAACTAGCCGACGTTTGCCGTTGAAAGTTCTCCAGCCGCTGAGAGAACCTCGAGCATCCTCTCGGCAAACCAGGCTGGGGGCTCCCTATGCGGCGGCCGGGCCGGGCCGCACGAAACACCAGCAACGCGCATGCAGGCTTTAATGAAGTTGCCTTCGCCGTTATATCCTTCTTTGCGAAGCTGCGCGAGGCCAGCGTAGTATACGGCTTCTACGCTCATGTACAGTTTCGTCGCCGTTTCATAATCGCCGCGGCGCAGCGCGCGCAGGACCGCAACGTGGGTTCGAGGAGCGAAATTAGCGCCCTGCGAGACATAGCCTCGCGCGCCCAGGATAAACGCGGATGCCGTAAGCGGACCGGCAAAGTTGCTCACGATGTTAAAGCGGCTGTGGAACTCCTGAAGAACAGTTACGAACTCGAACGGGTTGCCGTTGTACCATTTCAGGCCGATTACGTTGTCCAGACCGGCGAGGCGCTCGATGAATTTCCGGTCCATATCGAAGCCCGAGGTCCACGGCGTGTTATACGCTGCGATGCCGAGAGAGACGGCGTCGCTGATGGCGCGGTAATACTCGAAGATGTCATCGGCGGTTCCCGCGAAATAATATGGCGGCTCCACCTGTAGCCCATCTGCTCCGATTTGTTCGGCGTGGCGGGCCAGTTCGACGCTGGTGTGAGTTGCCGTGTGCGCTACCCCGATGAACACCGGGATTCGGCCGGCGGCATGCTCGACAGCAGCTTCCGCGGTGCGCTTCCGTTCTTTGACGGACAGATGCATATGCTCGCCGCCCGCGCCCAGGGCAACATAGACGCCCTCGTTCGGCTGCATTCCCGCGGCCGCCAGGTGGGCGATGCAGTCCCGAAACTTCTCCAGATCCAGGCTGTAATCGGACCGCATCGGGGTAGGGGCAGCTATGAAGATGCCCTGAAATTTTGTTTTGCTCTGCTCGGCAGATGTCATTGCGCTCCTCGGTTGGGCAAGGAATAGTATAGTCTTTCACACGCATTAGGTGCTCCTGTTCGGCGTGCCGCAAATAATAGGTTCATGAGCGTGCATCCAAAAGCGGGGCGGCCCGCCGACCCTTCCATGCTGGTGAACGTTCCCAGGCTCGTCACGGCTTACTATGCCGAGAAGCCCGACGCGCAGGTAGCGGCGCAACGTGTCGCGTTCGGCACATCGGGCCACCGCGGCTCGCCTCTGTCATGCTCGTTTAATGAACAGCATATTCTCGCTATTACGCAGGCGATTTGCCGCTATCGCGAACGGGAAAAGATCGATGGCCCGCTGTTTCTTGCGATGGATACGCACGCGCTCTCGGAGCCGGCCTTCGTAAGCGCGCTCGAAGTGCTGGCCGCCAACGGCGTGGAGACGATGATCGATCAGGGTCGAGGCTATACGCCTACGCCCGTGCTTTCCCATGCGATCCTGACATACAACCGCGGCCGCTCGGCAGGAAAAGCGGATGGAATCGTGATTACTCCGTCGCACAACCCTCCCGAAGACGGCGGTTTCAAATACAATCCGCCGCACGGAGGGCCGGCCGATGCCCAGGTTACGCGGTGGATTGAGGACCAGGCGAACGCTCTGCTGCGCGGCGGAGTTCAGGAGGTCCGCCGCGTGAATTTCGAGAGCGCTTTGCGCGCCCCCACCACGCACCGGCACGACTACATCACGTCTTATGTCAGCGATCTCGGGTCGGTAATCGATATGGAGGTACTCCGCAGCGCGCGGTTGAATCTCGCGGTGGACCCGTTGGGAGGCGCCGGCGTGGCCTACTGGCCGCGCATCAGCGAACAGTATCGATTTCCGCTCACGCTGGTGAACGATGCGGTAGACCCGACGTTCCGTTTCATGACCGTCGATTGGGACGGCAAGATCCGGATGGATTGCTCGTCACCATACGCAATGGCCGGATTGATCGCGCTGAAAAACCGTTTTGATGCGGCATTCGCTTGCGATACGGATCACGACCGCCACGGCGTGGTGACGCGCTCGTCCGGTCTGCTCAATCCCAACCATTACCTGGCAGTAGCGATTTCCTTTCTGTTCGGCGAACGTTCCGGATGGAGCCACGCTTGCGGCGTGGGCAAGACGCTGGTAAGCAGCAGCATGATCGATCGTGTCGCTGCGAGCCTGGGCCGGCGGCTGGTGGAGGTCCCGGTGGGATTCAAGTGGTTCGTCGATGGGCTGCTGGACGGCTCGCTTGGATTCGGCGGAGAGGAGAGCGCTGGAGCATCCTTCCTGCGGCGCGATGCAACGGTGTGGACCACCGACAAGGATGGAATCATTCTGGCGCTTCTCTCGGCGGAAATTCTGGCGCGCACCGGGCGCGATGCCGGTGAGCTATATCGCGATCTCACGCGCAAATTCGGGGAACCGGTCTACGAACGGATTGACGCTCCTGCAACTCCCGAGCAGAAAGCGGTGCTCCAAAAGCTCTCGCCCGATCAGGTTAGGGCCTCCGAGCTCGCGGGCGAAAAAATCGAAGCCATGCTGACGAGCGCGCCCGGAAACGGAGCTCCGATTGGCGGGTTAAAGGTAGTGACAGCGAACGGGTGGTTTGCTGCGCGTCCTTCGGGCACTGAAAACGTCTACAAAATTTACGCGGAAAGTTTTTTGGGGAAGGAACATCTACGCCGGATCCAGGAGGAGGCGCAGTCGCTCATCGCGAATGCGCTCGAAATGGCCGGCGCGGTCGCCGGACGGCATTAAGCGCGGCTTCCCGTGCGCGCCGCGTACTGGCTGCTCGAAACCGGCCTTCCGCTAGCCTCCAGATCCGCAAGCGCGCTTGGAAGCGAAATTCGAAAAGTGGCGCCTTGGCCCGGCGAGTTACTGAGTGTGATCTGCCCGCCGTGAGCTTCCGCAACCCACCTGGCGATAGACAGCCCAAGCCCTGCGCCTCCGACTTCGCGCGAGCGTGACGGATCGACGCGGTAAAAGCGGTCAAAGACCTTTGCTGCGTGCTCCGGGGGGATGCCCGGGCCTTCGTCGGCCACCTCAATCGCAACGGTGCGATCCCGTTCGCGATAAACACGGACTTTGATCAAGCCCTTGACCGGTGAATACTTCACGGCATTATGAAGGATGTTGACTAAAGCCTGACGCAACAAGAGGCGGTCTCCTTCGATTGCGAGCTCGTCTTCGCCCTCGATCGAAAAACGTTGCGCTTTCTCCTCCAAGAGCACTTCGAAGAGTGCTCCGGCCTCTCGTGCCAGGTCCATGGCCGGCACGCGCGCTTTACGAAGCTGGATGTGACCGGCATCGGCCCGGGAAATCGTCAGCAGATTGTCGACCAGGCTTGTGAGACGGTTCACCTCCTCGAGCATGCTTCCAATGATGTCGCGATAGTATTCGCGGCTGCCGTCCTTCTGTAGCCCGACTTCGCCCACGCTGCGGATCGACGCCAGAGGCGTGCGCAACTCGTGGGAGGCATCCGATGTAAAGCGCCGTAGCTGATCGAATGCCCGTTCCAGGCGATCCAGCGTTTTGTTAAACACACGAGCGAGGTAGGCAAGCTCATCGTCGGCTTCGTCTCCTGGAAGCCGCTCGCTGAGCCGCTCTGGCGTGATTTGCTCTGCGCGGCGGGCCATCTGTTCCAGCGGGGCGAGCGCGCGTCGAGCCAGTGCGTAGCCGGCCAGTCCCGCGATGGCGAGCATGATCGGGAAGATGATGGCAGTGGCCGCCACCATTTCTTTGAGACGCGACCAGAGTGTCTCCTCACTGTAAGCAAGCCGGATAAGAATGGGCCGCCCGTCGAGATTATGGAACCGGCTGACCATGCGGACCCGGGTTCCGTCGGAAAGCCGCGCGGGCCGTTCGGAATATCCGCCGACACCTTCATTGGGCGACGGAGCGCCGCCGAGCACGCGGTTCCCAAGCCGCTCGTTCCGGTAGAGAATCTTCCCCTCAGGCGACCGCACTTCCAGCATTCGTTCCAGAACGTGTTTCGATTCCGGGTGATTATGGTAGTCTTCTTTGAGTTGCAGCCGTCCGGCGGAGTCAAAGAACAGCAAACCTTCGATCGTTTCGATATCCTGAACCGCGTAGTGATCAAGCTGTGCCCGCAGTTGACGGAACAGAAGCATGAATGTGCCGGCCCAGAATAAGAGCAGCAACGCGGCAAGCACAGAAACGTACCAAAGAGTCAGGCGCGTCCGGACATGCTTTGGCCGCAGCCGCACTACGACTCCTCCTCGCGCAGCACGAATCCCACGCCTCGAACCGTGTGCAAAAGCTTTGGTTCGAACTGCCCGTCGATTTTCCGCCGGAGCCGTGCCATCTGCGCGTCAATCACGTTGTCGAGCGGCGTCTGGCGGGCTGTTTCCTTCCAGATGTCTCGGGCAAGCATCTCGCGAGATACAACACGGTCCTTATTCAGGAATAAGTATTCAAGCAGGTCGAATTCGCGCGCGGTCAGGTCGATATTTTGCCCGCCGCGGATGACGGATCGCTGCGCCGGATCTATCTCGAGATCGGCCAGTCTGGAGCGTGCCGGCTTTTCGGGCTTGCCGCGCCGCAGCAGAGCGCGCATGCGGGCCAGCAATTCAGGGAACGCAAACGGTTTCACCAGGTAGTCGTCAGCGCCAATATCCAGGCCGCGTACGCGATCTTCCACGGCATCCTTCGAGGTAAGCAGCAGAACGGGAGTTTTGACGCCATTCCGGCGAAGAGTGCTGAGAATTTCAAAGCCGTTGCGGCCGGGCAGCATCACGTCAAGCACAACGAGGTCGAAGGGCTCGGCCTGAACCAGATAGAATCCTTCTTCGCCGGTGTGCGCGACGCTGACGCAGTAGCCGTCGGCCTCCAGTCCCTCCCGCAGGGCCTTGGCCATTTTCATCTCGTCTTCGACGACCAGAATATGCACGCTTCCCTTTTATAGGAGCGAATCGCAGCGGGCCGCAACTGAAAAAAACCTGACTTGTTCCTGACGAGGATGTCAGGAAAACATCACGAACTCTTCAGGCGCGGCAGCGCCGGACCGATGCTAAAAACGGTTCATGGACCAGCACTGCCAGGAATTCTGCCGCACGGGGTTCCGTACATGCTGAGACCCGGCCTCGCCAAGAAAGTGACCATCCACCTAAACGAGGACACAAGCGCCGGCCATGACTTTCTCTACAACGAAATTTTCGCATTTTTGCGTGAGCGGGGCGTCTCCGGAGCAACGCTGATCCGGCCTCAGGCGGGTTTCGGTGCGCATCATCGGCTGCATGCGGCCGATGGAGAGGGCGCCGAACGGGAACATCTTCCCGTGCGCATCGAATTTATCGAGACAAATGCGGCGGCCGAGCAGTTACTGCCGTCGCTTTGCGAGTTGGTTACCGATGGGTTAATTGAGGCGCACGAAACAACGATTCTGAAATCCGCAGTTCGTGAAGAGCCCGCGTGACATGCGGTCTCGAACCCAATTCCTCGCCTGCGCAGTCATCTGTTCATTAGCGGGCAGCGCTGCGGGTCAACAAGCGGAGCGGCTGACGCTTTCGCAAGCGGAAGAGCTCGCGTTACGAAATCATCCGCGCCTGGCTTCGGCCAATCTCTCGGCCGATGCCGCCAAAGCGGTGGTGACCCAGACCCGCGCTGCTCTCTACCCGATGCTCGGGACCAGTTTCACGAGCATCGGCGCCGATCATGAATCGACGATGGCCGCAGGCGCCGTCCAGACCTCGAGCCTGTATAGCCGCGTCGCTGCCGGAGTGACTCTGAGCCAGTTGATCACGGATTTCGGACGGACCGGCCAGCTTACCGAAAGCGCAAGACTGCGCGCCGCGGCTCAAGGCGAAAACGTCGGAAACACCCGGGCGCAGATTCTGGTCGCGGTGGATACGGCGTACTACCAGGCGCTTCAAGCGGAGAGCGTATTGAGGTCAGCGCAGGCCGTTGTGGAGAGCCGGCGTCTTACGCTCCGTCAAGTACGCGCGATGGCGGAAGGCTCTCTCAAATCCACTTTGGATGTCCGCTTTGCGGAGGTGGCTGTTTCCGAGGCGGAGCTTGGTCTGTTTCAAGCCGAGAACAGCGTGCAAGCAAGCAGGGCGCGGCTCGCCTCTGCTCTGGGCTTCGAATCGCCCCGGAATTTCAGCCTTGTTGACGAACCGATGCCGCCGCCCCTCGACACGAGCGCCGACGCACTGGTGGCCGAAGCGATTCGGCAGCGGCCGGATCTCGTTGTATTGCGCATGAATCGCGATGCCGCGCAGCGGCTTGCAAAAGCGGAAAGTCGACTGCGGTATCCCACGGTAAGCATCGTGGCGGTAGCCGGGGGGCTGCCGGCCGGCGATCCGCGGCTGCACGGAAGCTACAGCGCTGCCGGGCTGAACGTCAGTGTTCCGGTCCTGAATGGTGGACTGTTTGCCGCGAGGCAAGAGGAAGCTGAGCTGCGAGCCCAGGCAACGGCGAAGGATCTCGATGATCTGACGGTGCGCGTAGCGGAAGACGTCCGCGTAGCGTGGCTTGAAGCGAACAATGCGTTTCGCCGCCTGGATGTGACCGCCCGTCTGCTGGTTCAGGCTAATGAGGCTTTACGACTCGCGCAGGCCCGCTACGACAGCGGGCTTGGCAGTATCGTCGAGCTAAACCAGGCGCAGCTCAGCCAAGTCTCGGCACAAATCGCAGCAGCCAGCGCGAAGTACGAGTACCTGGGCCGCCGCGCTGTGCTCAATTTCGCGATCGGAGCTCTGCGCTAAACGGAGGAATTTTGGGACGCGAAACTCTCTCGTATTTTCTTGCAGCCGCTTCATTGCTTGGACTTCTGGTCCTGAGCGCATGTCAAAAGGCCAGCAGCAGCGACCAGGAACAAAGCACAATCCCCGCCAGCTCCGTCGAAATCGTTCCCGTGGTCAAGGCAACCCGCGCGGACATGCATAGCGACCTCGTGCTGACCGCGGAGTTCGAGCCTTTCCAGGAAGTGGATGTAATGGCCAAAGTGGCCGGATATGTCAAACAGATCAAAGTCGATATTGGCGACCGCGTGCAGGAGGGCCAGTTGCTGGCCGTGCTGGAAGTGCCGGAGATGGAGGATGACCTGGCGCGAGCAGCCGCGGCCATCGAGCAGGCGGATGCGGAGCTGAGCACGGCTTCCGATGAGCTCCGCCGCGCCGAATCGACGCACGATCTGGCCCATCTCTCCTATAACCGGATTCTGGCGGTATCCAAGCGCGAACCCGGTCTTGTCCCGCAGCAGGAAGTCGACGAAGCGCACTCGCGCGACCTGGGCGCCGAAGCGCAGGTAGCCGCAGCCAAATCAAGCCTGCGGGCATCCGAGCAGCGAACACGGGTTGCCCGTGCGGAGAAGGCACGGCTCGAAACCCTGCGCAGGTACACAGCCATCACCGCGCCGTTTACCGGAGTGGTTACGAAGCGTTATGCCAATACGGGCGCGATGATTCAGGCGGGAACCGCCTCTCAGACGCAGGCGATGCCTGTGGTGCGGCTTTCGCAAAATAATCTGCTGCGTCTCATCCTGCCGGCGCCCGAATCGGCGGTTCCGCGAATCCACGTCGGGCAGTTCGTAAATGTTCGGGTTCCGTCGTTAGGGAAGACATTCCCGGGCCGCGTAGCGCGTTTCGCCAACAAAGTTCAGGCTGCCACACGCACCATGGAAACCGAAGTGGACGTGCCCAACCCGGCCCTTACACTTGTGCCGGGAATGTATGCAGAAGTGAATTTGCGTATCGAAGAACGCCGGAATGCACTAGCGGTTCCGACGGATGCGCTAGAACGGGTCGGCGACCGCGCCCGTGTCTATGTGGTCGCCGAAGCCGGAATCATTCGCTTCGTGCCCGTCACTCTGGGTCTGGAGACACCGCAAGGCATTGAGATCCGTTCCGGACTGGAGGACGGCGAGGCAGTTGTCGTCGGCAGGCACGCAGGGTTGAAGGAAGGCCAGAAGGTCCAGTCGAAACTTCTCGAGGCCGCAGTGCACCAGACCTCCACTGCTCCGCTCCGCTAGCTATGTCTCGCTTCGCCATCAAGACGCCATACCTGATCATCGTCGTCTGCCTGGTCATCGCGATCGTAGGCACAGTGAGCGTGGTCCGCATGCCGGTAGATCTTTTCCCGGCGATGAACATCCCCGTGGTGGCGGTAGCTACTTTTTATTCCGGTATGCCGCCGGAGCAGGTCGAAGGCAACATCACGTATCACCTGGAGCGCTTTTTTACGCTTGCGAGCGGAATCGAGCATATGGAATCGCGCTCCATGGCAGGCGTCAGCCTGATCAAAGTTTATTTTCAGCCAGGAACCAATCCGGATTCGGCCGTGACAACGATCGCCAGTCTCGCGATGGCCGAGATCAGCCACCTGCCCCCGGGAACGCTGCCGCCGTTCGTGCTTAAGATGGATGCCTCCAGCTTGCCTGTCTGCCTGGTCACGCTGCGGGGTCAGGGACTGAGCGAAACGCAATTGAAGGACCTCGCGCAAAACGTGGTTCGGAACCAGCTTGCGGGTGTGCCCGGGGCCGCCGTGCCGCAGCCATTTGGCGGCAGGTGGCGGCAGATCATGCTGTATGCGGACCCGTTCAAGCTCGAATCGCGGCAATTGAGTTTGATGGACGTGGTCCGCGCGATGAATCAATCCAACCTGATTCTGCCTGCCGGCGACGTCCAGATCGGCCGCTACGACTACAACATCTACGCCAACACGCAAATCAGCAAGGTAGATGATATCAACAACGTTCCTGTGAAGCTGAAGGGGACCAGCCCGGTACGGGTTTCCGATATCGGCCAAACGAAAGACGCCTACTCGCTGCAATACAATGCCGTGCGGGTAGACGGGCAGAGATCGGTTTATCTTCCGGTTCTCAAGCAAGGGGGCGACTCAAACACGATTGCGGTAGTCGACGGGGTACGGCAAAAACTGACACGCCTGTTCGATATACCGGAAACGCTCCAGAACCGTGTTGTTTTTGATCAGTCGCAATTCGTCAAAACGGCAATCCATACACTGTTGCACGAAGGGGCGATCGGCCTTCTGCTCACGTCGGTAATGATCCTGGTCTTTCTGGGCAGCGTGCGCGCGACCGTAGCCGTGTTCTTTTCGATTCCACTGTCGGCCCTCGCCGCTTTCATTGCGCTCCAGATCGGCGGCAGCTCCATTAACACGATGGTGTTGGGTGGACTGGCCCTTGCGCTCTCGCGGCTGATCGATAACTCGGTTGTTGTTCTGGAAAACATCTACCGCCACCTGGAGCTGGGACATCCACCAATGGTCGCCGCCGAGATTGGGGGACGCGAGGTAGCCCTCCCGGTTTTAGCAGCCACGCTCACGACGGTGGTCGTGTTTTTTCCCGTCACCCTTCTTTACGGCGTAAGCAAATTTCTGTTCTCGGCGCTGGCCCTGGCGGTCGTGCTGTCGCTGTTTGCATCGTTTCTTGTCGCGATGACCGTGGTTCCTCTGTTCTGTTCCAAGTTCCTCAAGGCCGCCCATCATGGGCCGTCGCGCTCGCTCGGCGGACGATTTAATAGCTGGTTTAATCGCAGGTTCGAATCGTTTCTGAATACCTACGAAGTGTTGGTGGGAGCCGTTCTGCGCCGGCCGGTTCTCTGCCTGTTTCTCTTCGCCATTGCACTTGGGGCCAGCCTGCTGTCGATTCCGCGGATCCAGTTATCGTTTTTTCCCCGTAGCGATGCAGGGCAGTTCGTCATCAACGCCAAAGCGCCATCGGGAACCAGGCTGGTTGAAACGGAACAGAAGATCGCGCAGCTCGAAAACTTGATCCGGCGGACGATACCGGAACGCGATCTGAGAATGATCGTCTCGAACATCGGTGTGGATCCGGGCTTCTCCGCTATTTACACGTCCAATTCAGCCATGCACACGGCCTTCGTTCAGGTCGGTTTAAAAGAAGGGCACCAGACCGGAAGCTACGAATACATGGACAAGGTCAAAGCGCGAGTGCGCGAGGAAATGCCGGAGCTATCGACATATTTTTCGTCCGGCAACATGGTGGATGCCGTCCTCAATCTTGGCCTGGCGGCGCCCATCGATGTGCAGGTGGGCGGATCGAATCTGCAGGCGAGCTATCAAACGACGCTGGAGCTGGCCCGCCAGATCCGCCAAATGCCGGGAGTCGCCGACGCTTTTATTCCCCAAGATCTCGATTACCCGGCGTTGAAGCTCGAAATTGACCGGTTGCGCGCAGGTGAGCTCGGCCTGACCGAGAAAGAAGTCGTGGAGAACGTCATAACGGCTCTGACTTCAAACCAGATGGTTGCGCCAAACGTCTGGATCGATCCGAAAAACAATAACAATTATTTCCTGAACGTCCAATACCCTGAGCAGCAGATTCGTACCCTGTTTGACCTGCGTTCGATACCTTTGCACGGCAGCGGGCTCACGCGTCCCACACGCCTCGATATGGTAAGCAGGATCACGCCCTTTGAAGCGCCGACCGAAGTGGACCATTATCAGATCCGGCGCGTACTAGACATCTATGTAAGGCCGCTGACGGAAGATCTGGGAGCGGTCGCAGAGCGTATCAAGGGACTGCTCTCAAAAACAAAGCTGCCGAAAGGCGTGGATGTCAGCCTCCGGGGCATGGTGGAAGGCATGAATTCATCTTTCCGGAGCTTTGCCGTTGGGCTTACGCTTTCCGTTCTTCTGCTCTATCTGATCCTTGTTGCTCAGTTCCGCTCATTTCTGGATCCGTTCATCATTTTGTTTGCTCTGCCGCCCGGACTAAGCGGCGTGTTCATCACGCTTTTGATTACCGGCACCACGCTGAACGTGATGTCGCTCATGGGCGTTGTCATGCTGGCGGGCATCTCCGCTTCGGACAGTATCCTGATCGTGGAATTCGCGCGGCGTCTGCTGGACGAGGGTGTGCCGGCACGCGTAGCTGTCGCGCGGGCATGCCGGACCCGGCTGCGGCCTGTCTTAATGACCACTCTCGCCACGATCATAGGCCTCCTTCCAATGGCCTTCAAGCTGAGCGAAGGCAGCGAATTCTACGCTCCGCTTGCTCGCGCCCTGATCGGAGGGCTCAGCGTTTCGGCCGCGTGTACCGTGTTCGTTGTTCCTGCGGCTTTCTATCTCGCCTACCGCAGCCGCTCGAATCCGGGAACTATCGAGGAGGCGCTCAATTCGTGAAACAGGCTTTTACTCTTGTCAGCTTCGTACTATTTTGCGGGTATTCGACCGCCGCTCCCAACAAGAACGCCGGATCAGCGCCGGTAACGGACAACATCGAAGTGATCGCACACATACCCATCACCGGCGGACCTGTCGCTCAGATGAGCACAGGCGTCGACTGGCGCCGGCACTATCTTTATGTTGAGCATGGGCCACAGGGCGAAATTATGATTGTTGACGTGAGCGACCCGAAACAGCCGAAAACCGCTGGCGTGTATATCCCCGCTTCGCAGAACGGGTCTGCTCATCTGTACACGATCGTGGGCACGTCTGCGTTGCTTACGAACTCGATCCACCCGTCTAGCCATGCCGCGTCAACAATAACCCTCATGAGCTTCGCGAATCCGGCTCAGCCGAAAATCGTGCGCCAGTTCACTGGCGTCACGAGCATTCTGAAGGATCCTGGAAGGGCGCTCATCTACATTGCTAATGTGGATGGCGTTTGGATCCTGCGTGAGCAAGCTGCGGAAGATCCCGAGCTTCAGAAGCGATACGGGGAATACATCCGATACAATCACTGACGCGGGGTTCGGCGCGATCGGCACCAGCCCCCGGGGGGAGCTGATGAACGCGGCACTGTGCGCCATAACACTGCTGGTTGAAATCAGCGCGGCTCTGCTAGGACAGGCCGAGGCTCCCCGGCAGGCTTCGCACGAAATGCTGGGCAGCGTGCTGTGGGCGCAGACGTCGGTGGAGCATGACGCCGCGTACGAACAGGCGTATCGACAAGCACGCCATATACTCGATCGGGCTCGCAGGGACAGGACTTGGACCGCGGCTCTAGAGCAGAAGTCCGGGTACGAGCGCCTGCCGCCCGCAGTGGTCCTGGACATCGATGAGACGATTCTCGATAACTCTCCTGTGGAAGCGGAGGTGGTCCGCCGCGGTGGTCCGTTTGATCCGAATCTTTGGGACGCTTGGATACGGCAGCAACGCGCCGCGCCTCTTCCCGGCGCGCTCGAGTTTACTCTATACGCGGCTGCAAAAGGCGTCGAGGTAATTTATCTGACTAACCGGATCGTAAGAGAGAAGCAGGCCACGCGCCGTACGCTCGCCCAACTCGGTTTTCCGCTGCGCAACGATGTGGAGACGATTTATTGCCGCGGCGAGAGGCCGGATTGGAACAGCGAGAAAAGCACGCGCCGGCAAGTCATCGCACAACGATATCGGATTCTACTTCTGATCGGCGACGACCTGGGCGACTTTCTTCCAGGCGTTCGGGTATCTCCGGAGGAGCGGCGCAAGCTGGCCGCACCGTATCACGACCGTTGGGGCGAGCGGTGGATTATTTTGCCCAACCCGATGTACGGCACGTGGGAGGGCGCGCTGTACGGCTATGAGCAGTCTCTGAGCCACGCTGACCAGTTGCGCCGTAAGCGCGAACGCCTCCGGTCCATGAAGCCATACTAAAGGGAGAACTGTCCCGAACTGCGGCCGGGCGGATTCCGGCAGCAGCTAGCGAACCAGACACTCGTGTGACTCAGCTAGGGCTCGCCGCGTTCATTCGCGCTTTGTTTTATAATCTTTGCCAGACACCCGGGAGGGCGCTTGCAGACGTCTACGCCGCTCTTCACCATACTATTTGCCGCGTCGTTCACCTGCGCCGCTCAGACGGTGTCTTTTTCTCGCGACGTTCTACCGATACTGCGCGATAGCTGCTGGAAATGCCATAGCTCCGCCATGCAGCTTGCGCGTCTGGATCTGAGCACACGCGCGGCTGCGATAAAAGGCGGCCAACACGGGCCCGCGCTCGTACCCAATAAGGCTGACGAAAGCCGAATTTTTCGGCACGTCGCAGGCCTCGAAAAACCGCGTATGCCGCTGGATCGCACGCTTTCAGAGGAGCAGATAGCGACTTTGCGCCGGTGGATCGAGCAGGGGGCAGTGTGGGATGCGGAAAGCGGCCAGCAGGGCGGCGCGGCTCCGGCGGCTCCGTCCGAAGACATGCCGATTCCGCCCGAAGCACGCAATTACTGGGCGTTCCGCAGGCCTGTTCGGCCCGCCGTTCCGGTCGCAGGCGTCCGCAATCCGATTGATGCATTTCTGCTTGCGGCGATGCGCCGCGAAGGGCTGCGCCCCGGACCAGTTGCAGACCGGCGAACTCTCATCCGCCGTGCTTCGCTCGATTTGACCGGACTGCCGCCCACGCCCGAAGAGGTGGAGGCTTTTGTGGCCGACCGCGCGCCGGACGCCTGGGAGCGCGTGGTCGGCCGCCTGCTGGCTTCGCCCCACTACGGAGAACGCTGGGGGCGGCATTGGCTCGATGTAGCTCGCTATGCCGATTCCAACGGCTTTGAGCACGATTTCGACCGGCCCAATGCATGGCGCTATCGCGATTACGTCATCCGCTCCTTCAACCAGGACAAGCCGTACAGCGACTTCATCCGCGAGCAGCTTGCGGGCGATGAGATCGATCACGTCACACCGGATACGATAATCGCCACGGGCTTTCTGCGCTGTTACGCCAAGGTTGGCTTCCGCGAGAAAGACAACCCGCAATTCCGCTTCGAATACTTGGACGACATGATCGCCACCATCGGGCGCGGAATCCTCGGTTTAACCGTGCAGTGCGCGCGCTGCCACAACCACAAGTTCGATCCGATTCCGCAGAAGGATTATTACCGGATGCAGACTTCGCTGTTCGGCTATGTGGAAGCAGACCTACCGCTCACATCGCCCGGCGAAGCCTCGGCTTACGAAAAGAAGATGGCGGAAGTCGCAGCCCGCGTCCGTCCGCTGAAGGAGAAGGTCCGGACCATCGAGGAGCCGTACCGGCAGGCGCTGCTGCCCGAGAAATATAAGGCATTTCCCAAGAACGTCCAGATCGCAATCGCAACACCTGAGGAGAAGCGCACGCCCGGCCAGGTCCTGCTTGCGAATCAGATCATTCGCACGGTTTCCGTATCGTCAGCCGAGGTGGAGCGGGTTATGAAGCCCGACGATCTGCGGGAAAGAAACTCACTGCTTGCCCGTATCCGTGAGATCGAGCGCGAGCGGCCGAAGCCGATTCCGATGGCCATGGCCGTTACAGACGGCGACTACCGGTTTGCGCCGGATGGCCCGGGCGATGAACCGGCGCCGGGCAAGGGCGTCAAGCAGGAAGCCGTTTCGGGTAGTTTTCTGTTCCACGGCCCAGGCCGCTACACGCCGCCGCCTTCATATTTCCTTTTTCACGGCGATGTGGAGAGCCGCGGCTCTCGCATGGCGCCAGGTTTCGTGACGGTAGCCACGTACGGGAATCCTCCAACCGAAATCCCGCCGGCCGACGGGCGCACCTCCGGCCGCCGCCGCGCGCTTGCCGAGTGGCTCGTCTCCCGCGATAACCCGCTCACGGCACGTGTCGCGGTGAATCGTATCTGGCACCATCATTTCGGCCGCGGGATAGTGGCCACACTCGATAACTTCGGCAAGATGGGCGAACGGCCAACACATCCCGAGCTGCTCGATTGGCTGGCGGTCGAGTTCATGGAGCGCGGCTGGAGCATGAAGCAGATGCACCGGCTGATCATGACATCGGAAGCCTATCGCCGCTCTTCGGCCTTCACTGACCCGGTCGACGAATCGAAAGACCCGGACAATCATTACCTGTGGCGATTTCGCATGCAGCGCCTCGACGCCGAAAGCATCCGCGATTCGATTCTCGCGGTCAGCGGCGGTTTGAATCGCGAAATGGGCGGTCCGCCCGTCTTTCCGCCACTCGCGCCCGAGGTAGTGGCTTCCATGAACAAGGGGATCTGGAACAAGCAGGAAGACGGCCCCTCGGTATGGCGGCGCAGCGTCTATATTTATCGAAAGCGGGGCCTGCCGTTCCCGTTTTTCGAGGTTTTCGACCTCCCCGATCAGAACACCAGTTGCGGATGGCGTAATGTGTCCACCGTGCCGACTCAAGCACTCACTCTGCTCAATGACGAGTTCGTGCTGCGGCAGGCCAAGCTGTTTGCGGACCGCGTCAAGGAGGCGGCTCCGGCGGATCCGGCCCGGCAGGTTGACGTAGCATACCGGCTGGCGCTGGGCCGGCCTCCGGACAGCGAAGAGCGCCGCACGACGATCGAGTTCGTCAAGACACATGAACTTGCGGACTTCACGCATGTGTTGTTCAACCTGAACGAGTTTCTGTACGCGAGGTGAGCGTGAAAGAGTTCCGTTCCAGACGCGAGTTCCTGTTTGAGGCCGGCGGCGGGCTGAGCGGATTGGCGCTGGCGTGGCTTCTAGACCAGCAGCGGCTGCTGGCAAATGATACCTGCGAGGGTGCTCCAGCCGTTAAGACTCCGCTTGCCCCGAAGCCGCCTCATTTCAAACCGCGAGCTACAAGCGTCATTTCGTTGTTCATGAGCGGCGGCGTCAGTCACGTCGACACCTTCGATCCAAAGCCCGCGCTGGAGCGCTATGCAGGTCAGCCCCTTTCTGGCAAAGGCGAGATCGTTGTGCGGCAGGGCCATCCAGGACCGCTGATGCCCAGTCCGTTTCACTTTTCTCGCCACGGGGAAAGCGGCATTGAAGTGTCGGAAATTTTTCCGAAGATCGCTACGCACGTCGACGAGATCGCATTCCTGCGCTCGGTCTATGGCAAATCCAACGATCATGTGCAGGCGCATTATGAGCTTGCGAGCGGCGTAATTCGCATGGGGTACCCCAGCCTTGGCTCCTGGATCACCTATGGACTGGGATCCGAGAATCAAAACCTGCCCGCATTCGTTGTGATCTACGATGCGCACGGAGGCCCGTTCGGCGGCCCCGCGAACTGGAGTGCCGGCTTCATGCCGGCCGCTTACCAGGGCACGGTTTTTCGGCCTTCAGGGACGCCGATTGTGGATCTGAAGCCGCCGGCGGAGATCACACCCTCACAGCAGCGCGCGCGTCTGGACTTGTTAAACCGGCTGAACGAGATGGACGCCGAGCGGAATCCCGGCAATTCCGAACTCGCGGCCCGCATCGCTTCGTACGAGCTTGCCTATCGCATGCAGGGCTGCGCGCCGGAAGCGATCGACGTCAACCGCGAGACCGAGACTACGCGGAAGCTTTACGGCCTGGACAACCCGATTACCGAGCCTTTTGGTCGGCAGTGCCTGATGGCACGGAGGCTTGTAGAACGGGGCGTGCGGTTTGTGCAGCTTTATCATGGCGGCCTCGGTAACCAGAACACCGACACCTGGGACGCGCACGGCAATGTGCAAGAGAATCATAGCCAGCACGCGGCCGAAGTAGATCGCCCCGTCTCCGCCTTGCTGACGGACCTAAAGGCCCGCGGACTGCTCGACTCCACGCTCGTCATCTGGCAGTGCGAATTCGGACGAATGCCGATTTCACAGCGCGGCGTCGGCCGCGATCACAATCCCGGCGCGATGACTATTTGGATGGCAGGCGCGCGCATTCGGGGCGGACAGGTCATAGGCGCCAGCGATGAATTTGGCTACAAAGCCGAGCAGCAGCCGATCTCGATTCACGACTTACATGCCACAATTCTCCACCTGCTCGGAATGGATCACACACGGCTGACCTATTTCTTCAATGGACGCAATATGCGCCTCACCGACGTCTACGGCGAACTCGTTCCGCAGATCGTGAAGACCTGACTGTCAGAGGATCAATGCCGCTTCAATTTCGCCTGGCCCGGCGCTCCGATTATGACTCTGTCGAACATATGGTGATTTCGAGCTTCGAGCCCATTACCTGGTTCAAGAAATTGGACGAGCGTTATGGATCGCTCAACGGTATGGATTGGCGCCAGCGCTGGCGGGCGCGTATGACTCGCGTCTTTGAAACGGAGATCGGCCTCGTGGGCGAAACCGGGAGCAGTATGGTTGCGTTCGCCAGCGGCACGCTGGATTCTCAGACGCGCATGGGGTTTGTCGACCTGCTGGCGGTGGATCGGAGCCAGCAGGGCAAAGGCTATGGCCGGGAGATGCTGCGCGGCATGCTGGATCACTTCAAACGGGAGGGAGCGCTGTACGTGAACCTGGAGTGCCTGGTCGACAACGATACCGGCAACAGCCTGTACCGATCGGAGGGATTCGAAGAAGTAGCGCGATCCATCCGGTGGTTTAAGAAGCTATAAGCAAAAATCCCGACAGCCGTAGCTGCCGGGATCCCAGTTCGAAACTTGTCTTGCCGAAGTTACTCGGACGGAACGGAAAACGTGCCCACGAAGGAGCTGCGCTTGTATGGATTGCTCCACGTCGTGCCGAGTCCATCGCCGCTGTAATTGTGAGCCAGCGAGTACGTCGGCATAGCATGATCCACCTTCGTCAACGGGCGATACCAAACCTCCTCATTACCGCACACATGATCGCCGTTGTTCAGGCTGCGGGTCTGAATCCTCGCCAGGGTGCCGGCCGTCAAGGTCGCCTGCATCGTGTGGACATCGTTATTCTTGAAAGTCAGCTCGATCGGCTGATAGTTTACCTTCACCACATCCTGCAGCAGATCGCCAGCCATCGATTTAGCGAAACTCTGAAGGGCCAAACGCTGCTCGGGGTTGGCTTTGCTGTCCACGATCAGGACCGCCTTGACCGGGTAGGAGGACTCATATACATCGCCCAGCGTGTGGCTAGCCTTCACGACACCGACTACAGAAAGGCCGTCGAGGTTCACACCGTGCCAGGTCCCTTTTGAGACGTTCCATCCAAAGACAGCCAGATTCCCTACCTGGCCGACCTCAGCATTTGCAAAACAGGGCCCTGTATAGACATCGGCCGTGCGCGCCTCTACGTAATTGCCGTAGATCGTATGAGCAGGGACGCCGCCGGCCCAACCGAAACTCGCTGCGCACAGCGCTACAGCGAAACCCAAAATTCTACGCATCCCAGAATTTCCTCCCTGGTAATGATTATAGCGAAGCGGGCAAGGCGCTGAAATGCGCCCTGCCGCCGCTGAGTTGCCTTAATGGGGGTTATAGCAGCTTCTGGACGGATTGCATTCATACTCATCTACAAGCTTGCCGTCCGGCCCCAGACAGTTGTACGTATACTGACACCAGAACGCCCGGTCATTGCTCCGCTGGACCGTAGGATCCCATTCGGCTTCAATGAACATGCCTTTCCAGCGCAGGTTGTCGCAGCGTTCGCGTCCGACGATTGTAAGCCCTGGATGTTCCATGTCTCAGCCCTTGGCGCCCGCGGCCGCGAGCAACGCCCGCTTAACCGCAACGCGCGCCAGTTGTACCTTGTAGCCGTTCTCGCTCAGCGGCGTGGCCTTAGCCAACGCTGCCTTGGCGGCTTCCTCGGCTGTTTCGGCCGTCACGGACTTTCCGGCCAGAGCCTGGTCTGCCTCCGTAGCCAGCCAAGGTGTAGGAGCCACGTGGCCAAGAACGATCCGGGAGCTTGCCACGGTGCTGCCTTTCATCTTTAGTGCCACGGAAGCCGTGGCCAGGGGCCAGTCCAGCGCTTCTTTTTGCCGTACTTCATAGGTTGCATTGCGGGTTGCCGCAGTCGGAACCAGGATCTCCGTCAACAGTTCGTTGGGAAGCAGGGCGATTTCGCGGCTCGCATCGTTCTGTGGCGTCACGAAGAATTTGTCAACTGCCACCTCCCGATCGCCCGATGCGGAAACGAGCTTTACTTTAGCGCCTAGAGCGATTAGCGCCGGAGCGAGGCTGGAAGCGCTCACAAAGTACGCCGGCCCGCTATTGCCCAAAATGGCGTGATAGCGGTTTTCGCCGTTTGGTACCAGCGCGCTGCCATCTTTGTTTTTGGCCAGCAAGCCGAACCCGTTGCGGAAGTACCAGCAGCGGGGCCGCTGGCAGAGGTCGCCGCCCACGGTTCCCATATTGCGGATCTGTGGACTGCTCACGCCGAGTGCTGCCTGGTGCAGCGAAGGAAAGGCCTTGCGAATCTCGGCGTTCTCCGCCAGCTCGTCCAGCGTCACCGTGGCGCCGATGCGAAGCGTGGCTCCGGAGCGCCGGATGCCGCTTAGCTCCCTGATGTTTTTGATATTCACCACTCGCTTTGGAGTGTGAATGTACTCCTTCATGAGGCTGATCTGATCGGTTCCGCCGGCGAGCACATCCACCTCGCCCCAACGTGAGCCGAGCAGCGAAACAGCTTCACTGATAGTTGTCGGATTCGCATATTCGAAGGCTTGCATTATGCATTCCTCCTTTCCAGAGCGGCCAGCACACGGTCGGGAGTAGCCGGAACCCGCGACAGGCGCACGCCGATAGCATTGGTAACTGCATTCGCAACCGCGGCAATGATGGCAATCGCCGGGGGTTCGCCCAAGCCGACCACGCCGCGCTTGTCGTGCTCGGGCGTGATGTCGAGGTGGACAATGATGTCGCCCACATCGGCTATGCCCGCCAGCTTGTAAAACTCCATGTCGGAATTCAGCTGGCGGCCAGTTTGCTGATCCATCACGCGCTCCTCGTAGAGGGCGGAGCAAATGCCCATAATGACCGCGCCGTGGATCTGGCTTTCTGCGGTCTTGGGGTTAATGATCAGGCCGCAGTCCTGCACGGCGACGAACTTGTTGATCTTCACGATACCGGTCTCGGTATCCACGGATACGTCGGCCATCTGTACGCCGCCAACGCCGCTGGAATTCAATCCCATGGGATTGCGCTGGTCGTTCACGCCCATCTCGGAGATCTTGGTCGTGCCCAGTTTCCGGCAGGCAGCCTGCCAGGTTAAGCTCTTCGAAGAGTTGCCTTTCACCTGGATTCTGCCGTCAACAGCCTCAAGCTGGTCAGGCTGAGAGCCTAGAGACGGCGCAACGGCCGCGAACAACTTCTCCAGCGCATTTATGCAGGATTTGCGGGTCGAAGACGAGACGCCTCCGACGGTTGTGGATCCGCCGGAACCACCTGAAGGCGGCAGACTGTTGTCGCCGATTTTGAGCTTGATAGCGCCCAGCGACAGCCCGAGGGTTTCGGCTGCCACCATCGTGATGATGGTTCGTGTCCCTGTGCCGAGATCCTGACTTCCCAGCTCCACCTCGACGGCGCCGTCGGGATGAATGGTGGTCCGGCACTGGCTGGCGTGGCCGCCGCCGCCCCAGGTGTGGACACCCAAACCCAGCCCCTGCTTCACCGTTCCGGAGCCGCTTTGTCCCCGGGGATGCCAGCGCCGCTTCCAGTCCATCAACTCGGCGGCCTTCGCCAATTGCGCGCGATAAACCGCTGCGCGCGCCGTGTAATCCGCATTCTTCGCGAACAGCTCGACAGGATCCATGTTCAGCTTTGCAGCCAGATCTTCGAGCGCGCTACAGGTCAGGAAGGAAGCTTGCTGGTTATTTGGCGCACGCCATGCGCGCTGCCCCCCGGCATTGATCGAGACCGCCGTGTGGTTCAGCCGCTTATTGGGAATGTTGATGAAGACGTACGGAATTGGCGGCATTCCGCCACCGCCGATGCCACCGGTGGCCCAAGATTCCGACTGCCAAGCAGTGATCGTCCCATCCTTTTTGGCCGCCGTTTTGATCTTGGCAAATCCCGAAGGACGGTTTCCGCCAATTTGCAGTTCAGTGGCTCGCTCCAGGAACAGCTTTACGGGCCGCCCGCCGCTCGCTTTCGAGAGATGCGCGCATGCCACGCCCCAGCTATCGGACGCGAACTTGCTGCCGAATCCGCCGCCGATGTAATCCATGAGCACATGAATATTCGACGCGGGCACCTGGAGCGATTTCGAGAGATCGCCTCCAATCCCGGACACGTTCTGGGTTGAGGGCCAAAAGTTTATTTGATCACCCTTCCACTGAATAACCTGGCCGTGCGGCTCCAGACAGCAGTGCGTGATCACCGGGATGCCGTACTCGCCTTCGGAAACGACTTCAGCTTCCTGAAACGCCTTATCGGGATCGCCCGTGACCTGCTCGCCCGCGGCCTTGGCGCGGTTCCCTGCCTTCGAGAGGTCCTCCTCGCGGACCAGGTGCGGCAGCACTTCGTATTGAACCTTGATCTTGCGCGCAGCGTCCTTGGCCAACTCTTCCGTGGTTGCGGCCACGGCGACGATCTCGGCGCCTTCCCATTGGACTTCGGTTCCAGGTTTAGACATCAGGTGCACCGCGGTCACGCCGTCCATCTTTTCGGCTTCGCTGGTATCGATGCTCACGATCCGCGCGTGGGCGTGCGGAGAGGTGAGAATCACAGCGTGGAGCAATTCGGAGCGGTTGAAGTCGGACGCATATTTGGCGCGTCCGCTGGCTTTCGCCGGCCCATCGACGCGCTTGGTCGGCTTGCCCATGATCCGCCGCTTTTCCATCGGCGGCCAAGCGTAGTTAGAGCTAGGCACGCTGTCCTCCTTTCATCTCTTTGGCGGCCTGAAGCACTGCTTTCCGCATACCGATATAGGTTCCGCAGCGGCACAGGTTCCCGCAGAGACCCTTTTCCGCCTGCTCGAGAGTCGGATTCGGGTGCCGGTCGAGGAACCCTTTGGCAGCCATGACGAACCCCGGCGTACAGTAGCCGCACTGCTGGGCGTCGTGATCGACGAATGCGGCCGAAACCGGGTGCAGCCTGCCTTCCGATGCCAGGCCCTCGATAGTCTGGATCTCTTTACCCTGCGCGTCGATCGCAAGTACGCTGCAACTGTAAACCACTTTCCCACTCAGAATGACGGTGCAGGCACCGCAAGTGCCGCGGTCGCAGACCTTCTTCGCGCCCGTTAGGTCGAGATGATTGCGTAGCGCATTCAGCAGCGTAACCCGCGGTTCGAGCTTCACATTATACGGCTTCCCGTTGATCTTGAGAGATATCGGGACCGCACCCGGGCCGACCGCCTTACCCTCGGCCGGCGGGGCAGCCGAGGCTTGTTTTTCCAAAATGCCGGTTCCAAGCGCACCTCCGCCAACTCCCACGCCGCGAATAAAACCGCGGCGGGAAAAGCCGGCCTTGGGCTTGACTGGAACCTGAGAGTCTTTCTTCGAACTCACCAGACACCTTCCTTTCGTGCCCTACATCGCAGGATTCGGGATTCGACCGATCAAAATTGAAATCGAGTCAACTATAGCAAAGGGACTATCGGGGGACAAGCTGAAGGCAAGGAGCCCAATTGAATCGCAACCACCGGCGCCGGCGCGTATTAACGTTCGAAAACGTTTGCAAGTCTCCCGATTTCTGATATTTTGAACGCGCAACCGCTTTTTTCCGCGATAGTTGTGCACAGAGAGGTGGGCCCTATGTCACGAATGCGAATTCTTGTCTTGTTTCCGTTACTGATTCTCCTCGCTACAGCGGCGCTTGAAGGACAGGTGACAGGTGACATAAAAGGTATTCTCGCTGACAGTTCGGGGGCCGGCGTGCCCCATGCCAAAGTGGTTTTGACGAGCCAGGAGACAGGCGAGGCGCGTGAGCAGGCCTCCGATACCGAGGGGCGGTTTACTTTCAACCAGCTCAAAATAGGCTCTTATTCAGTGAGAGTAGAGGCCCGCGGTTTCCGGAAGGTTGTGGCCGAAGCTACGGTGCGGACCGGCGAGATCGAATCATTAACGATCCATCTGGAGGTCGGGCAGGTCACAGAAACTGTTACTGTCACCGATGCCGCGACGCCGCTCGACGTTGCCAATTCACAGATCCAGGTTTCGGTCGAGTCCCAGGCGGCGGCCGTGATGCCCGTGGGACGCAATCCGATTCTGTTCGCGTTGACGGCTCCCGGCACTGTTCCCGTCACTAGTAATAATTCCTTCCTCAACTCGGGTAACTACAACAGCAATGGCGGACGCGGACGCGGAAACAATCTGACGGTTGACAACATTACCTCGAGCGACATCTCGGTTACGGGTGTGGCGGGCGGGCAGCTTGGACCGCTGAATTTCGACGAGATCAAGGAAGTGAAGTTCATCAGCAATAACTTCAGCGCCGAATATGGCCGCAATGCAGACTCGCAATTGCTGTTTATCACGAAATCGGGAACCAACGACTTCCACGGAGTAGCGTACGAATATCTACGTAACGATAAGCTGAACGCCCGCGATTTCTTCGATCAAACCGGCAGTCCCACGGTTACGCGAGTGAATCAGTTTGGCTATGCGGTAGGCGGTCCCATTGTCCGAAACAAAACGCACTTTTTTACGAGTTATGAAGGCTTCCAGCGGCGCGGGATGGGAGCAACGCGCATCGCGCGGGTACCCACGCCCGCGATGGTGGCGCAGGTTACGGATCCGACTTCCCGCGCGCTGCTCGAACAATACAAAATTCCCGTATCCGATTCCGGCCAGACCCCGCAATCGGCGGACAATTCAAATCGGACTTTCCAGTTGTCGTTCCGGATTGATCACCAATTCTCCGAGCGCGACATTTTGACCGCCCGCTACGGTCACAACCAGACCGAGGGCCGATCAGCGGGGAACACGTTCATTCAAAGCAACCTGGCGAATTTCGGAGCGAGTTTCGTAAACGGGCCGCGCAACTTCAATCTGGCAGAGACGCACCTCTTTTCGCCTACCGTTGTGAATGAGTTTCGCTTTGGATTTGGGCGCAGCTCGCCCTACTTTGCCGTCGACTCCACAGTGCCGCTCGGGCCGCGCATTCAGTTCGGCAATGGCGAGGTGGAGCGTTTTGGTGAGTATGAGGGTTTTCCGCAAGGGCGCACGCAGAACAGCTTCGAATATAGCGACACATTGGCCTGGGTGCACGGGGCGCATAATTTCAAACTGGGCGCCGACGTTTACCGGTATCAATTGAACAGCGTTGCCGATATTGCGGCTCATGGGCAGTTCCAGTTCGACAATTGGGCGAACTTTGCTGCCGGAAAGCCGAGCATGTTCCGCCAGTACTTCGGCAGTTCGGTACGTGGCAACCGCGTGACGAACCACTTCTATTTCCTTCAGGACGATTGGCGTGTCGCACGAAGCTTCACCGTAAATCTGGGGGTGCGGGCCGAAGTGGCGGGCGGCGTGAGCGAAGTAAATGGACTCATCTCGAACCTGGATATCGGATGCCGCGAGCCGATCGGCGCGGCCGGTTCCGGACCGTTCGGTTGCTTTACGCTAGGCCAGCCCAGCAACAGCACGAACGTCAATTGGGCTCCGCGGGTGGGCTTCGCCTGGAGTCCCGGTAGAGATGCAAAAACCGTGATTCGCGGCGGGTACGGCATTGCATACGACTTTCTGTTTCTCAATCCGGTGACCAACCAGCGCGTACTGCCGCCTTATATGCAGTTGGCTACGCTGACCGGAAGCACTTTGTTTACGGGCGAAAACACTTGGGGTAGCCTGGTGGCGGGCACATCTCAAGCGCAACGCGATGCCGCAGCTTCAGTCGGTTTGATCAATCCGCTCGCGCGGAACTTCGGCACCGTGAGCCCCGCCGTTGATCCTCATTTGCGCAACCCGCAGGTGCAGCAATGGAGCTTCGGGATCGAGCGGGAAGTTGTGTCCACCCTGGTGCTCAAGGCATCTTACGTCGGCACGAAGGGTAATTTCCTGCAACGCACCCACGCGCTGAACTTAATCAACGACCCGCGTGTAGTGCCGGCAACTTCCCTTGCAGATGAAATGGCCCGGCTCGCCAACTATACAGCGGCCGTTGCCGCAGCCACCGGAAATGCAGTACGGCCCAGTAACCGCATCGATCCCCGCTTCAACGACGTCAATCTGCTCGACAGCTCGGCCAATTCCAACTATCACTCCTTTCAGTTCATGGCCCAGAAGGAGTTTCGTCACGGCTATTCGTTGCAGGCGAGTTACACGGTTGCGAAATCGATCGACGATGTATCCGACGCGCTGGGTGTACTGATCAATGACACCTCGGGCCAGCAGAATCCCCAGAACAATCGGGACAACCGCGCTGTTTCACAGTTCGATCTTCCGCAACGGCTCGTCGTTATGCACGTCTGGGAGCTGCCGTTTGGGAAAAATCTGCGCAGTTCCGTGCTGCGGCGGCTGGCGGCTGGCTGGGGATTTGCCGGAATCACGAGCTTTCGTAGCGGGTTTCCGGTGAACTTTGATGCTGGCCCCCGATTAGGCATCCAACCGCTGACGCTGACGGGCGTCACCGGCGGCCCGACGCGGCCGAACATCGCAGGTGATTTCGCATTCAACCCGCAGCCTGCCGGTTCCGCCGGCGCTCCCAATGGCACAGCCTCTGTGAATGGCCAGACCCTCTCGGCATATGCCGCAAGCCTCGGATTTTCACAGCCGCTATTGGGCAATTATGGCAACCTGGGGCGGAACACGCGGCGTCTGAACGGCGAGCGAAATTTCGATTGGAACGTCTTCAAAGATACGCCGATCACCGAGCGTTTCACTTTGCAGTTGCGCTTCGAGTTTTACAACATCTTCAACAACACCGCGTTTCAGGATGTGAACCGCACGATTACGAGCCCGACGTTCGGCCAGTACACGACCGTGACCCAGGATTCCCGCAACGTGCAGATAGGCGCCCGGCTGCTTTTTTAGTCGCCGGAGCCGCTATCAGGAAACAGCGTCGGATAGGCGCGGCGCATATGGTTTGCCAGTTCCAAAGCCTGTCCGATCTGCACCAGCGGGCCGGTTCCGATTCCGGGACAGTCGGCGGCTGCCGCATGCCATGCCCGCCGATTTTCTACCAGCTCGGGCCAGAACGGAAACAGACGGCACTGGGTGGGTTTGGCGGGATGAATGGAGCAGCCATTGTCCAGGAGAAACGCACAGGATTTGCGCCGCGGCTTACGCAGCCGCAGCAAATGCCTCGTACGATAGACGTAACGCCGTTCGAATTCCGCAGGACTGATGCCTAGAAAAGTCGCAGCGCGCTCCAGATCGCCTTGGGCGAGATAGACAAAGCCGCGCTGCCGGCAGCAATTTGTGCACCCCGGCTGGCAAGCGAATCGCAGGCCGCCCATCTGCAAGACAGAATAACAGGCAATGAGTCCGGCGGCGCTACCAGCGCCTGCGGTATGCACCGCCTCCAAGCGATCCGACGTCGATTACGGCCGCCACAATCAGCACGACGAGATAAACGTCGGCTACCGGGAGATGGTTATTGACGATCCATGCATAGACAAGCGTTGTGAGCGGCAGAAAGATGAACCCGAGGAGCGGCAGAAGGAGGTCATGATACGCGCGCTGAATGTAAGTTGTGAACAGATACAGCACCAGCAGAACAACCCTGGGAAACGCCAGGGCCAGGATGAGCAGGATGCACGGCATGTCCGACCGATTATGCACGCTGCACGGCGGTTCTGTCCGTTCGAAACCGTACCCCTCGGCTACAATCAAACAGGAGCCATGTTGCTGAATCCGCCAAACATACTCACTTTGACACGGCTGGCATTGGCTCCGTTCGTGGTGCGATATATCCTGGCAGGCCGGCACTCGACAGCGCTGACGCTTTTTGTGGCCGCGGCGTTTACCGACGTCATGGATGGAGGGCTGGCGCGCCAGTTCGGCTGGCGGACGCGCGCCGGCGAGTATCTCGATCCTATTGCCGACAAAGTCCTGCTGAGCGGGATCTATGTGGCGCTGGCCGCAGTCCGGACAATTCCCGTCTGGTTCGTCGCGCTCATCTTCGGACGCGACCTGCTGATTCTGTGCTCGTCGGGCGCCGCCCTTCTGCTTACACGCTTGCGACAGTTTTCGCCGAGTGTGTGGGGAAAGGCGAGCACGTTTTTTCAGATTGTTACGGCTGTAGCCTGGATGACCGACAATGCCACTAGGCATCCGGCCGCGCACCAGGTCGCCGAGGCGCTGATCTGGCCTACTACCGCGCTCACGGTATGGAGCGGAATTCACTATGGCTGGCGCGGTCTTCGGCTTGTTCGCACAGATTGACGAGTCTGGCCGTGGGGAGTAGTCTAAAGGTGACGGGGTTGAAACATGACTCGGTACACACCCGCCCGGCATTATCTTTGGTTCGGCATAGCGGCCATCGCCTTGGCGGCGTTTTCCGGCTGGTTGGGGCTGGATTGGACCCCGGCATTTGTCCCGGCGGTGTTGTTCCTGCTGAGCTCAGTTCTTCTCCTCGTCATGGCCTTCCTGCCCCCGGTTGAAGTTCACGAAGGTTACCTGGCAATCGGCCGGCGGATTGTACCTTGGATGGACATTCGCCGATTGGACCGCACCGGTTGGATTTCTCCTCTGATTCTGCGTCTAACGCTGTTCGATGATTCCCGCGTGATCCTCGTGTATCCCGGCGATCTTCATTCCTGCGACAGCCTGCTGCGCGCGGTGCGGCGGCTCTCACGCGATGCGCTGATCGACGGCGTCCCGCACCGGCAGTATTGGGGAGAAGTGCTGGCGCCGGGTACCGATCGCAAGCAATTACCGGCTCCACGTTATCGCCTGCTTCGGCCCGAGGATGAGGCCGAGGTCGAGCGCCTGTATCAACGCCTGAAGACCGTCGGCAATCTCGACCAGAAAAACTCTACGGACGAAAAGTAGGTGTCTCTCGGCCAGCCATGAGGGAGGCGCTCCGTACCCTTTGGCCTTATTTGTGGCGATACCGGGCCGGCCTAGCGCTGGGAATGGGTGCGCTTGCGCTGACGGACCTGGCGCGAGCCGCTCTGCCGCTGTTGATTCGGGGAGCGATCGACACTCTGACGACCAACGCCAGCAGCGCTCGACTGCTCCAATACGCAGGGCTGCTCGTCGGCGCATCGCTGTTCCGCGGCGTATTCCAGTTCTGGATGCGCGTGATACTGATCGGGATTTCGCGCGACATTGAATACGATTTGCGCAACGATCTGTTCCGCCATCTGGTCGAGCTCTCGCCGGATTACTACGGCCGGACACGAACCGGCGATATCATGGCGCGAGCGACCAATGATCTGAACGCTGTCCGGATGATGCTTGGTCCCGGGATCATGTATTGGACCGAGACGAGCCTCACGTTTGTCCTGGCAATCGCCGTGATGGTTTCGGTCGACTGGCGGCTGGCCTTGGTGGCGCTCGCGCCGGCACCGGTGGTCAGTGTCGCGGTGATGGTCTTCGGACGCGCGATTCATGAGCGCTTCGAGCGCATCCAAGCGATGTTCTCGGATATCAGCAGCCGCGTTCAAGAGAATCTTGCCGGCGTCCGGATGGTGCGCGCCTTTGTGCAGGAACAGGCGGAGATGCACCGGTTCGAGAAGCTGAACCGGGAATATATCGCGGAGAACATCCGGCTGGTGCGCATTTCCGGCCTGTTTCAGCCGATGCTGGAGGCGCTGATCGGGGTCACATTTCTTGTAGTCCTGTGGGTTGGGGGATACCGGGTCCTATCCGGCCGCATCACTCTTGGCAGCTTTGTGATGTTCAACAGCTACATGGGGACGCTTGTCTGGCCCATGATCGCGGTCGGGTGGGTCGTCAACCTGATGCAGCGAGGCAGCGCGTCGCTGATGCGCATCAATCAGATTTTTCAGGAGCGTCCAACTATCTGCCGGCCGCGGACGCCTGTTGCGCTCAGCAAGGTGCGCGGGGAGGTGGAGTTCCGGAACGTCTCCGTGGAATTCGGCCTGGCGAGAGCTATTGACGACGTGAGTCTTCGGATTGAGGCCGGATCCACGGTAGCGCTGGTGGGGCATACAGGGGCCGGCAAAAGTACGCTGGTCAGTCTGATTCCGCGGCTCACAGATCCGACAGCGGGTGTCGTGCTGGTGGATGGCGTCGACGTCCGGAAATTGGACCCGGCCGAGTTGAGGCGGCAGATCGGGTTTGTGCCCCAGGAGACGTTTCTGTTCAGCGCGACCATTGCTGAGAACATCGCATTCGGTGTTGAGGATGCGACGGAGGAGCAGGTGCGGAGAGCAGCGGAATTAGCGGGATTGGCTGCTGATATCGAGAGCTTTCCTGAAGGTTACCGCACGCTGGTTGGAGAGCGCGGAATCACACTGTCGGGCGGTCAAAAACAGCGCACGGCCATCGCGCGCGCGATCTTGCGCGATCCACGCATTCTGATTCTGGATGACGCGCTTTCGAGCGTCGATACCCTGACTGAAGAGCGAATTCTCACGGGTCTCTCCGGCCTGTGGTCTGGCCGCACGGTAATCCTGATTTCGCACCGTGTCTCCACGGTTCGCCAGGCCGATCGCATCGTGGTGCTGGAGAAAGGCGGGATTGTTGAGCAGGGCACGCACGCTGAGCTGGCCGCTGCGGGCGGCTATTATGCCGACCTCTGGCAGAAGCAGATGCTGGAAGAAGAGCTGGAAGCGATCTGACTCAGGCGCTAACGCCCTCAGCCGATCCAGGGGAAAAGGGACTATCAGCCAGCAAGGCGGTTTCAAGAAAACACTCTCGCCGTTTTTGCGTGCCTGCCCGGAACGGATCTTTCACCCGGGTCACTGATTCTGCGGCCATGGCGCGCAGCAGATCACCCTCGGAGATTCCGGGCCGATACACCTTCGTGAAGATTGAGCGAGCCCCGCTCTCGCCGTGCTGGTTAGCGAGATCGAGCATAAACGCGATGCCGCGCTCGGAGGCGAGCGATGGAGCAAACCGGCGGAGCTTCAGGTAAAAGCTGCGAAAGGCGGTAACGGCTGTGCGCACCTGCGCGACCTGAAACTGCTTCAGGCGGCCGGCCTGACGGAATCGGCTGAGCCAGGGTTCCGCGATCAGATTAAAGGCGGGATCGGTAGTGAGCCCTTGAGCGTTTACACCGCCGCCGGATTTTCGAGTGTGATCCAGCAGCGACTGCGCAATAGCGGAATCGGAATCGCCGAAAACGCGTATGAACTGGGCGGGGTCGGCCTGCTGGAACGCTGCCAATATTTCAGCCAGCCGGCCGGGCTTCTGCGCCCATTGAATGATTCCGAATGAAAGCCCGGCGCCATCGGTGTTCGCATTCAGAGCGGTGAATTTGCCTTGACCCTCCATAACGGCGGTAAAGCCAAGCACGTTTGTCATTGGGTCGAACGGGACATCAAGCACCAAGGCCAGATACGTCCGGCTCACGATGGCCTCGGGAGCCTCGATCTCCACCATGCGGCGCAGAGCCGGGGAATCCACTGAACCGGAATCGCCGAGGCCATTCGTGGAGCGGAACCCGCGCACGGCCGCCTCGGTCCGGCTACCGTAAATACCTCTGTCGGAAGCGAGCGGCCCGGGCAGTTCCTGATACCCGAGGCCGATCAGAAGATCGTGAATTGCGCCGACCGCCTCCCGGTCCGCTTCTCCGGGACCGATCGGCGCGCCGCTGCCTTGAAACAGATCGTCGATACGCTTGATTCCGCTGCTCGCCACTTCCCGGTCAGGCTCCCTGCGTGCCTGAGTGTATCACGCAGGTCTGGAGTAATCACCTCGGATGCTGGTTGAGCCGGCGCAAAACCCTACGCATTTGCAGGGTTTGTTATATGTATCGGTTTTTGTGAACGGAGATGGGCGGTTATGATGAAGGCTGTGCTTGACCGGCAACAGGCTCTCGAAATTCTACATGAGTTCACAAAATCGGACGGCCTGCGCAAACACGCGCTGGCAGTGGAGGCGTGCGTGACTGCATACGCGCGTAAGTTCGGCGAGGATGAGACGAAGTGGTCCGTAACTGCGCTGCTCCACGATTTCGATTGGGAGATCCATCCGCAGCTCCCCGATCATCCGCTCAAGGGAGAGCCGATCCTGGCGGAGCGGGGGGTGCCGGAGGAGATTCGCCGCGCGATTCTTTCGCACGCCACTTTCAGCGGCGTACCGCGCGAGTCGCTGCTTGAGAGATCGCTTTTTGCTTGCGACGAGCTGGCGGGCTTCATCACTGCTGTTTCCTATGTGAAGCCGCATCGCAGCGTGCTCGAAGTGGATACGGCATCGGTCAGGAAAAAGATGAAGGACAAGGCATTTGCGCGCTCAGTGAACCGCCAGGACATTATTGAGGGCGCTCGCGAGCTGGGCGTCGATCTCGACGAGCACATCGCGTTTTGCGTTCGCGCGATGCAGGAGCGTGCGGACGAGCTGGGGCTGCGCGGCGGCGTCTGAATGATGGGGACTTGCTTGCAGGATGAGGAAATGCTCCTGTACTACACTTGAATTTCCATGCCTTTTAAGTTCCGGCACGCAATCTGTAACGAAGCTTTTGAGAAATGGCCGTTTGGCGACGCCTGTAAAGCGATTCGCGCTGCGGGCTATGAAGGCATAGAAATTGCGCCGTTCACACTGGCGGAAGACCCGGCCACAGTCACGGCTGCGCAGCGCCGCGAGTACAAGTCAATCATCGAGTCGGAAGGGCTGCAATTCGTAGGCTTGCACTGGCTGATGGTCAGCCCGAAGGGATTGCATGTGACCACGCCGGACGAATCAACGCGCCGGAGGAGCTGGGTACATATCGATCGCCTGATCGACCTCTGCGCGGATCTTGGGCCGGATGGCGTGATGGTTTTCGGCTCCCCACACCAGCGTGCGACGACCGGCGGCGCCAGCCGGGCTGAGGCTACGCGGCGCTTTGTGGACGGGCTGGCCCGCGTGGCCCCGCACGCCGCCGAGCGGCGCGTGACCATTCTGATTGAGGCTCTGCCCAAAGCGCAGTGCGACGTCGTGCAGACGCTGGACGAAGCTGCATCGATCGTCCGCGAGATCAACAGCCCCGCGGTGCGAACGATGTTCGATGTACACAATGCCATAGACGAGACCGAGCCGCATGCGAGCCTAGTTGAAAAGCACTACGACCTGATCCGGCACGTACACGTAAACGAGCTCGATGGCCGGCATTGTGGAACCGGATCCTACGATTTCAAGCCTGTGCTGGCCGTGCTCGGACAGCGCCAATATCCCGGCTGGATTTCGCTCGAGGCCTTCGACTTCAGCCCTGGCGCCGAGAGGCTTGCCAACGAGTCGCTGCGCTATCTCGAATCCGAGATCGCCGAACTCTCGTCGGTCGATAAGCTTCCATCATGAAAAAGTATGTCGTAACCGGAGGAGCCGGATTCATCGGTTCCGCAATTGTGAGGGGGCTCTTGCATCAGGGCGCGGGACGTGTTGTCGTCCTGGATAACCTGCTAACGGGACATGAGGAGAATCTCGATGAAGTACGATCCTCGATCGAGTTCCAGCGCGCCGATATCCGGAGGTATGAAGAGGTTGCACCGATACTGCGCGGCGCCGACGTGGTGTTTCACGAGGCGGCAATTCCTTCAGTGCCGCGATCGATCGACGATCCGGTGCCTTCGCATGAAGTGAACATTGACGGCACGTTTAATGTGCTGCGCGCCGCCGCCGAGGGAGGTGTACGGCGTCTTGTGTATGCGGCCTCCTCTTCGGCCTATGGCAACACCGATGTGCTGCCGAAGGTCGAGACCATGCTGCCGCAGCCGCTTTCTCCGTACGCTTTGCAGAAGCTGGTGGGGGAATACTACGCCTCGGTTTTCGCCTCAGCCTTCGGTGTTGAGACAGTTTCCCTGCGGTATTTCAATGTCTACGGGCCGCGCCAGGATCCCTCAAGCCAGTATTCTGGCGTGCTCTCGCTGTTCATCAAAGCTGTGCTCGAACGGCGTTCGCCGATCATCTATGGGGATGGAGAACAGTCGCGGGACTTCACGTATGTGGAGGACGTGGTCGATCTCAATCTGAAGGCGGCGGTGGCCCCCGCGGTATCGGGCAAGCTCTACAACGCGGGCAACGGCGGGCGCGTAACAATCAATCAGGCCTGGGATCTCCTTCAGAAGTTTGAAAACGTCTGCATTGCGCCTGTATACAAACCGCCGCGGCCCGGCGACGTTCGCGATTCGCAGGCAGACACTACTGCTGCCGTACGCGATCTGGGTCATGCACCTCGTTTCTCATTCGAAGAGGGCCTCCGCCTCACGCTGGAATGGTACAAGCAGACCTACGGAGCAGCGAGATGAAAGCGGGCGCCGTCTGGCTGCTGGCCGCAGTACCGTTGCTGTCAGGTGCGGCGGACGCGCCCTGGTCGCGCGGCCTGGAGTCCATCCGCGAAACCGATCTGCGCGCCGACCTCGCATTCCTTACGTCGGATGCTCTCGAAGGCCGCCTGTCACTGCATCGCGGTTCGGAGGTGGCCATCGGATTTGTGGCTGCCGAGTTTGCAAAGGCCGGGCTCGTGCCGCTCGCCGGCGGGTCGTTCCTGCAAACCGTACCGCTCATCGAATACCGTGTCGATCCCGAAGGTACTCGTCTGAGCCTGACGCGCCACGGCATCACTCGCACGTTCCGGTATCTCGAGGAATTCAGCGGAGGCGAGCCGGACGAAGCCAACGTCGAAGCGCCGGTGGTTTTCGCCGGGTACGGAATCACTGCGCCCGAGTTCGGATATGACGACTATGCGGGGATCGACGTGCGAGGCAAGATCGTGCTGGTGTTTGAGCATGAGCCACAGGAAAATGATCCGAAATCCATCTTTAACGGACTGGGTAACACCCGCTATGCAAGCGCCGGTGTGAAGGCAAGGAACGCCAAGCGCCACGGCGCTGTGGGCCTGTTGCTTGCCGCGGAGCCGAATCGGAAACATCCCTCGGGCGCCGATCGCCTGAAGCGCAGTCCTGGAGGCGCGGAACGGCTGAGAAGACTGCTGCCCCAGGCTCTAGGCGATACGACCGGCCAGATTCCGGCGCTCACTGTCACCGATGAGGTGGCCGCAGAGCTTTTTTCCACGGTCGGCAAAAAACCAGCGGAGCTTCAGGCGGCTATCGACAAAGCGCTGCGGCCGGCTTCGGCGCCGTTGCCGGACACTCGCGTTTCTATGAGGATTGCGCTTGCCGAGCGCAGGCGAGGAAATTCCGCCAATGCAATCGGCATTCTGGAAGGCAGGGACCCCACGCTGCGGGATGAAGCTATTCTCTTCAGCGGGCATTACGATCATGACGGTATGTGGGACGGTCATCTTCGCCCCGGCGCCGATGACAATGGCTCGGGAAGCGTCGGAGTACTGGCCCTGGCGCGCGCATATGCAAGAAATCCGCTCCGGCCGAAGCGGAGCCTGATTTTCGCCGAGTTTGCGGCCGAAGAGCGGGGGCTGCTTGGCGCGTATTACTATGCCGCGCATCCGCTGCGTCCCCTTGAGCGACTCCGCGCAGTGCTCAATTTCGATATGATCGGCCGCAATGAGACGCCAAGCAGGCAAACCGAAGGATTGATTGACATCGCGCCCGACACTTCAAACGAGCTCAATCTCATTGGCACGATCAACTGCCCGGATGTGCGGCGCACTGTGGAAGAACAGAATCGCGAAATCGGCTTGAAGCTGAATTACAAATGGGACCAGGACGCCGCCCTTAATATTTTTCAGCGCAGTGACCAGTTTCCTTTTGCGCTGCGCAATATACCGGCAGTGTGGTGGTTCACCGGGTTTCATCCCGACTATCACCAGACCACCGACACGGTAGAGAAGATCAATTTTTCGAAGATGGAGCGCATTTTGAAACTGGCCTATTTGAGCGGGTGGGCGTTGGCCGAGCAAGACCGTCCGCCCAAATTTATCGACCGGCCCGGGAGCAGCGAATGAATCGCAAGAGGCTGGCCTGTTGGGCCGCCTGCGCTGCGTTCATTGCCGCGGCGCCTGCGGCGGAAGCGCCGCGAATGCTCGGGTACTCAAGCGAATCGAGCGAGGCTCAGCGCCGCTGGGAGGAAAAGTTCCGCGCCATCCCGGATCCGGCAAACCTGAAGGAATATATGCGCCGGCTTTCGGCTAAACCGCATCACCTCGGGTCGCCCTACGACAAGGAAAATGCCGAGTGGATTCTCAGTAAATTTCGCGAGTGGGGTCTGGACGCGCAGATCGAGAACTTTGACGTGCTGTTCCCGACGCCCAAGGAGCGGATTCTGGAGCTCGTTGCTCCAAACCGGTTTCGAGCAAAACTACAGGAGCCGGCGGTTCCTCAGGATCCTACTTCGAACCAGCAGGAGCAGCAGTTGCCGAGCTACCACGCGTATTCCGCTGACGGCGACGTCACAGCGCCGCTGGTGTACGTCAATTACGGGGTCCCGGAAGATTATGAACAACTGGACCGGATGGGGATCTCGGTCAAAGGTGCAGTGGTGATCGCCCGCTACGGCGCCTCCTGGCGGGGAATCAAGCCGAAGGTTGCCGCAGAGCATGGGGCGGTCGGCTGTTTAATCTATTCGGACCCGCGCGAAGATGGCTATGTTCGAGGTCTCGTTTTTCCAGAAGGACCATATCGGCCGAAGGATGGTGTGCAGCGGGGCAGTGTGATGGACATGCCCATCCATCCGGGAGACCCGCTGACGCCGGGCATAGGGGCTACGCCGGGAGCTAAGCGGCTTTCTTTGACCGAAGCGAAGACGCTCACGCGAATTCCGGTGCTGCCGATATCCTACGCCGACGCACAGCCGCTGCTTGCGGCTCTGGCGGGCGAAGTGGCGCCGGAGAACTGGCGCGGCGGGCTGCCGATTACGTATCGGGTCGGGCCGGGTCCGGCGCGCGTGCATTTGAGGATCGAATCGAATTGGGATACGAAGCGGCTTTACAACGTGGTCTTCCGGATTCCCGGCAGTACGTATCCGGATGAGTGGATCGTGCGCGGCAATCATCATGATGCCTGGGTGAACGGCGCAGAAGACCCGGTTTCCGGAGTGAACGCCCTGATGGAGGAGGCGCGGGCGCTCGGCGCGCTGCTGAAGCAGGGATGGCGTCCGAAGCGCACCATTATCTACTGCGCTTGGGATGGGGAAGAGCAGGGTCTTCTCGGCTCGACGGAGTGGGGAGAGCAGCACGCAGAGGATCTGCGCCGGCACGCCGTGGCGTATATCAATTCCGACGGCAACAGCCGCGGGTTTCTGAACATGACGGGCTCGCACACGCTCGAGAAGTTTATCAACGAGGTGGCGCGAGATATTGAGGACCCGGAAAAGAAGATTCCGGTCTGGAAGCGGCTCCAGTTATCGCAAATCGCGCACGCGGCGGATCGGGCTGAAGTGCGCCGCAGGCCCGAACTGCGTATCGGCGCGCTCGGATCGGGCTCCGATTACACTGTCTTCCTCGATCACCTAGGAGTGGCGAGCCTCAACCTAAGCTACGGAGGCGAAGATGGTGGCGGAATTTATCATTCCATCTATGACGATTTCTATTGGTACACGCATTTCAGCGATACGGATTTTGTCTATGGGCGGGCGCTGGCGCAAACAATTGGCACGGCGGTTCTTCGCCTGGCGAGCGCGGAGCTGCTGCCCTATGACTTCACCAATTTCCTGGACACCATCCGCAAATACGTAATCGAAGTTCAGACACTGGCGCGCACTCAGCGGGAGAACATTGAAGAGCGAAATCGCCAGCTGGACGAGGGCGTATTCGACGCTATTGCGGACCCGCGGAAGAAGTCCGTGCCTCCGCCCAGGGAGACGGTACCTCCGTACTTGAACTTTGCGCCGCTGGAGAACGGGCTGGCCGCACTAGCGCGCAGCACCGACCGTTATGATAAGGCTCTCGCGAAAAGCGCCCAGAACGGAGGGGCGGCGCTTGCACGCGCCGAGCTGCGGGAAGTAAACGCCCTGCTGATCCAAACAGAACGCGCGTTGACTTTGCCGGATGGTCTTCCCAACCGCCCGTGGTTTAAACATCAGATCTATGCGCCGGGTTACTACACGGGATACGGCGTCAAGACCCTTCCAGCAGTGCGTGAAGCTATTGAACAGAAAATGTGGAAGGAGGCCGATGAGCAGATCGCCCGTGTTGGGCGCGTGCTCACGAATGTGGGAGAGCGCATCGATTCGGCTGCGGCCCGGCTGGATCAAGCACTGCGATAGCAAAAGAGCAGGCTGATAGAATTTGCTCATCATGAATCGCCGCGCATTTCTCACCGGCTCCGCAAACGCAGTTGCCACGTGTACGATCCCGGTGTTTTCGTCTCCTCCGGCGAACAACGGACCTCTGCGCATCGCGGATATCCAGGTCTGGAAACTGGAGGGGCGACGTGAGACCCTCACAGGGGTGAACCAGCAGCGGCAGGTGAATCCTCTAAATGTCTATGAGGAATTTCGCTCCAAGCCGTATCGCGATTTGCCATCGCCCGTACGAAGGCTCGCGCCAGTCTCAGCTCTCTACTTGAAAATCCGGACCGATCAGGGCCTGGAGGGCCTGTACGGACCGATCGACCGTGAAGCGGCGATTGTCGTGCTTGAGCAGCTGCGCTCATTTCTGATCGGGAAGGACGCTCTAGCCGGTGAGAGGATCTGGGACCAAATGTATCGCTCAAATCGCCACTCGCGCCGCGGGCTTTTTCTGATGGCCATAAGCGCCGTGGATAATGCATTGTGGGATTTGCGCGGGCGGTATTTCGAGATTCCGGTATACCGGCTGCTCGGTGGCCCGACCCGTAGTTCCGTAGAAGCCTATGCAAGCTGCCTGGGATTTTCCCTCGAGCCTGAAGCCATGCGCCGGCGCGCCGCTCAGTTCAAGGATGAAGGATTCCGGTATGAGAAATGGTTTCTGGCCTATGGACCCGGAGATGGTCCCGACGGCATGCAGAAGAATGTGGAGATGGTGCGCATCCTGCGCGAGGCGGTAGGCGATGACGTCCAGCTCATGTTCGATGCGTTCAGCGGCTGGGACCTGAACTATGCGATGGAATGGGCAAGAAAGGTCGAGGCGTACCGGCCGCATTGGATCGAAGAGGCGTTTCATCCCGAAAAGATCGAGAGCTTCGCCACGCTGCGCCGCAGTATCCGATTTCCGGTGGCATCGGGCGAGCATTTCTACGGACGTTGGGAAGTGGAACAGTATCTCCGGGCCGGAGCGCTGGATGTCGTGCAGGCCGATCCGGAATGGTGCGGCGGTATTTCCGAGCTGGTGAAGATCTGTACGGTAGCGTCACTCCACGACGTTCGGGTGATTCCGCATGGCCACGCGCTACACGCCGCTTTGCACGTGGTAGCCAGCCAGTCTCCGATGACTTGTCCGCTTGTGGAGTTTCTGGTTTTGAAAATACCCTCGTTCTATCATTTCGAGAAAAACCCGCTCTCGGCTACCCAGGGCAGAATCGCGCTGCCTGAAGCGCCCGGGTTCGGAATCGAGTGGGATTCCGCCAAAATCGAAAAGCAAGCGGCGCTTGAGATCGGGTGATCGGTTCCGGTGACACAGTCCAGTCAAACAGACGAACGCATTCGGCTGATGGAGGTATCGCGGGGCGAGCGGACTGCCGACCGGATGATTCGCGGCGCGCGGATCGTAAATGTCTATTCGGGCGAGGTGGTGCCAGGCAACGTCGTAATCGCCGGCTCGCGGGTTGCGTATGTGGGTCCAGCCGAACGCCCGGCCTCTGACGTGCTCGAGGCAGAAGGACTCTATATCGCGCCTGGATGGATCGAGCCGCATGGCCATTCCTGGGTACTCTACAATCCCGTAAGCCTGATGGAAGGGGTCGCGCCGGCGGGCACGACCAGCATCTTTCATGACGATCTGTTCTTTCGCTTCCGTGGAATACAGGCCTTTCTTCAGTTCACAGAACTGTTCAACAAATTGCCCTTGAGGTATCGATGGCTGCTGCGGCTGGAGTCTCAACTCAACCAGAGCGCGGCGAGCGATCACGGGAGCGTTTTGGACCTGCTGGCACGTCCTGAGGTTGCGGGAACCTCGGAAATGACTCGCTGGCCCGAGGTGTATCTCGGGAGCCGGCGGGTGCTCGAGGCCTTTATCCGCGCGCGCTTGCTCGGCAAACGTGTAGACGGGCATGCAGCGGGCGCATCCCAGGAGAAGCTGAACGTGCTGGCGGCCGCCGGTCTCAGCTCCTGTCACGAAGCCATCAATGCTGATGACGTGCTCCATCGTTTGCGGCTGGGTCTCTGGACCGTGCTGCGCCACAGCTCGCTGCGGCCCGACTTGCCGGAGCTGGCGCGAGCCGTGGCGCAATCCCGAATCGATACACGAAGGATGATGCTGACGATGGATGGACCGTCACCATTATTTATCGCTGAAGGCGGATATATCGATGAGGCGCTGCGCGTGGCAGTACGCGCGGGTATTCCTCCGGTAACAGCGATTGAGATGGCCACAATCAACCCGGCCACATATTTCGGACTGGATGAGGAGCTGGGCGGAATCGCCCCGGGCCGGCTGGCCGATCTGGTTTTACTTCCGGATCTGGAGAACTTTCGGCCCCGGCGTGTCATCATCGGCGGGCAAGACATCGCTCGCGACGGCGCGCTTCTGAATCCTCTACCCACGGTGGACTGGGATTCTTTCGGATTGCGGTTGAAGTTCAACGAGACGCCGCTCCGCTGGTGGGACACTGACGGGGAGGTACACGTCATCGAATTCGTCAGCAATGCGATCACTCGTTCGGCTGGCATGTGCTCGTGGCGCGCTGTCCCTGATGGCTTGCTGTTCGCGGCTTTACTCGATCGCGAGGGCCGGTGGGTAGTACGAGCGCTGGTGAAAGGCTTCGCGCCGCGGCTGGCCGCGTTGGCCACGACTTGCAACACTACTGCGCACATACTCGCGCTGGGAAGAGATCTGGAGGCCCTCCGTTGCGCGGTGGCCGGCCTGCGGCGGCAGCATGGGGGGTTCGTTCTGGCGAGCGGTTCCGGCGTAACTTGGTCCTATCCTCTCCCGGTGGCGGGGATCATGTCGGTGGAGCCCTTCGCGGGCGCCGTTCGCGCGCAACGTGAGCTCGACCAAGAAGTACGTGCCGCGGGGTTTTCTTTCGGCGACCTGATCTACTCTCTTCTCTTTCTCACGTGCGACTTTCTTCCCGGGCTCAGGCTTACGCCGGAAGGGATTTTGGATGTGAGATCGAACAGTATCGTTTCCGCTGCGGCGCGCGCCTAAGCTGTTTGGGCAGGCTCGGACTCGGAAGCATCAGTGCTGCCGGGCTGTTTCCGCAGTTTCCGGAAGGAAATAAAAGACCAGGCCAAATATCACGTACACAGCAAGTAGTTGCACGCCTTCGAGCCAGTTTGATTCACCGTCCCCCGCAATCTGGCTGGTGATCAGGACTGCGAGTCCGACGGCGAGCAGTTCGGCAGGTGTGAACAGCAGTTCCATTGGATGCGGCGCGAGTAAAAAGCTCGCAAGCACGAGCGCAGGCGCAACGAAAAGCGCAATCTGAATACTGCTGCCCACTGCGATGCCCAACGAAAGATCCATGCGATCGTGCCATGCTGCGCGTATCGCGCTGCTGTGCTCGGCAGCGTTGCCAATGATGGCCACGATAATTACACCGACAAAAAGATCCGACATCCCCAGCGAAGACGCGGCGCTCTCCACAGAGCCGACCAGGATTTCGCTCACCCAGGCAATCAGACCTGTACTTGCGCCGAGCACAGCGATGGAACGAGAGAGGCTCCAGGAACCCTCGACTTCTTCTGCGGCCGTCGGCTTGCCCACAAAAAATGCCTTGTGAGTGTGCAACGAAAACAGCAGGCTTACGGCGTACGTAAACAGGAGGACGACTGAAATCTCGGTGCTGAGATTGAGCTCCCGGCCTCGCTGTGCCGGGCCTGTAAGATGGTGATATGTGGCAGGAGCAATCATGGCGATGGCCGCGAGCAGCAACATCGTCGATTGCGAGCGGGCGCCGGAAGCATTGAAGCGCTGCACCTTACGACGCACGCCGCCGGCCAGAATGGAAGCACCCAGTACGAGCAGGATGTTGCCGATAATTGAACCGGTAAGGGAAGCTTTGACAATAGCAGTCAAGCCGTTTTTGAGGGCCATCAGCCCAATGATCAACTCCGCGGCGTTACCAAAGGTCGCATTCAACAGCCCGCCCACGCCTTCGCCACAGCGCGCCGTGAGATGCTCGGTTGCTCTCCCGAGCCATCCGGCGAGTGGGATAATTCCCAAGGCGGCAGAAAAGAAAATGAAAGTCTGGCGCGAAGGTGCGCCATACCTCAAGACGATGGCGACCGCCACAAAAGCCAGCAGCCAGTTAGTAGACGGCCTGAGTGCCCGAGTCATCGATCAACACACATGTGCTCCATTTTACCGGCTGCTTCGTTGAGTAATGCATCTCGGGCGCCCAGTCGCTCCACATCCTCAAATCTACACCTTAAAGCGTGTGCGTTCGTCTTCCACCGTGGAGATCTCATCGCGGACGGGCGTATCTGCAAGGCCCGCGGGTCGCGTTCTCGGTAGAGGACGATCGCTGACCGAGAAATCGGCTCCAGCTTCGCTCCGGGATCCAATGTGCTCCCCACCAGTTTGTTCGATCACCTCTTTCGCTTTTTTTACCCATTCACTGTCATCGCAGTGAACCGAGAGCAGAATGCCACCCTGCTTTATGCGTCCCTCGTAACGTTTTGCTTCGTACTCAGGAATACCGAGACCGATGAGCGCGCCGACGAGGCCTCCCACTGTTCCGAGCGCACCCGCGCCGGCCAAAGCCGCCAGGATCGGTCCCGCAGCGATTAAAGGTCCAACACCGGGAATCGCGAGCGCGCCCACGCCTGTTAAGCCGCCCAGCACACCACCCGCGATACCGCCGATCACGCCTCCCGCTGTGGCTCCCTCCGGCGCTTTTGTTCCCTTCTCATGCGCGAAATCTTTGGTTCCCTTATTGTCTTGCAGCAGGACTGAAATATCCGTGCTCCGGAAACCGGCAGCCCGCATTGTGTCGACGGCCTCTTCTACACTGCCGCGATCTCGATAGATACCAAACACCGCCGTGTTCTTCCCTGCCATTCCGAACTCCTTCCCCCGGATCTCTGAGATTTGGACCATAGACCCGACGCAAATTGGTATTGCAAGGTACAGGCCAAAAACGGAAAACCCGTTCATTCAGTGGAAGAGACCACACACATCCGGCCGGGTGCGAAATTTTTGCGTCTGCACTTTCCTTTCATTTCTTCCCGGGAGCGGGTCTTGACAGGTGCTTGCCGGTTTTGATGACATAAACTCCGCTCAGACTTGAGACGTCGATAAAATGGGCCAAGGAGAATGGAACAATGCCAACGAATAGAGGCGTGGTGTATATGGGACCGGGAAAAGTGGAGGTGCAGTCCATTGACTTTCCGAAGCTGGCCCTGGGCTCCCGGAAGTGCGAACACGGCGTAATTCTGAAAGTAGTTTCCACCAATATTTGCGGAAGCGATCAGCACATGGTGCGCGGCCGGACGACCGCTCCGGCTGGCCTGGTGCTCGGACACGAGATTACCGGCGAAGTTATTGAAGCAGGACGCGACGTGGAATTTATTAAGGTTGGAGATCTGGTATCGGTGCCATTCAACATCGCCTGCGGCCGCTGCCGGAACTGCAAGGAACAAAAGACCGGGATCTGTCTGAACGTTAACCCGGCACGCCCTGGAGCCGCCTATGGCTACGTCGATATGGGCGGATGGGTCGGCGGTCAAGCCGAGTACGTCATGGTGCCGTATGCGGATTTCAATCTGCTGAAATTTCCTAATAAAGAGCAAGCCATGGCCAAGATTAGGGACTTGACTTTGCTTTCCGACATTCTCCCGACCGGCTATCACGGCGCAGTAACGGCCGGAGTGGGAACGGGTTCGACAGTGTATGTGGCCGGAGCGGGGCCGGTCGGCTTGGCTTGCGCCGCTGCATGCCAGTTGCTGGGAGCCGCAGTTGTGATCGTCGGCGATATGAATGCGGAGCGCCTGGCGCAGGCCCGCAGCTTTGGATGCGAAACGGTGGATCTCACCAAGGAAGGCTCACTGCCTGATCAAGTGGCGCAGATCCTCGGTGTACCGGAGGTTGATGCGGCAGTGGACTGCGTCGGTTTCGAGGCTCACGGAACCGGCAAAGATGCTGTTGTGGAGCGTCCGGCAACGGTGCTGAATCAGGTTATGCAGGTGGCCCGCGCCGGGGGCGCCATCGGTATTCCGGGCCTGTATGTTACTGACGACCCCGGCGGCGTTGACGAAAATGCAAAGACCGGCAATCTCAGCATACGGATCGGCTTGGGATGGGCGAAATCACACTCCTTTACGACCGGGCAGTGCCCCGTGATGCGGTACAACCGGCAGCTCATGATGGCGATTCTGCATGACAAAATCCAGATCGCTAAGGCGGTCAACGCGACGGTGATATCGCTGGACGAGGCGCCGAGAGGCTATAAGGATTTCGATAAGGGTGCCGCTCGGAAGTTTATCCTCGACCCGCATAAAACACTGGGCGCTGCCGCCTAAATCCGCCCTCTGTGGCACCCGGGCGGAGCGGTTCCGTTTGCGACCCGGGTGCCAAGCATGACAGAAGACATTGAATAGCAGCTTTCTCCGGTAGCTTGCGCTCGTGGTGTAATGTGAAAACAGGAGTTGGAAAGAATGACCATCGACGGCACACGCCGGGGCTTTTTAGCAGGAGGGATCGGCATAGCAGGCTCGGCCGGTTTGGCTGCTGCGCCTCCGGCAGCGGAAGGTGTGTACCGATTCAAGCTGGGAGTTGCGAGCTACTCTCTCCGGGAATTGCAGCGAGGTTTTGCAATCCGCTGCATTAAGCAGCTCAACACACCTTATATCAGCGTAAAGGAGTTTCATCTTCCGCTGTATGCCAGCCGCGAGGACCTGGAGAAAGGACGCCAGGAGTTCGAAAAAGCCGGGCTTCAGATCATGAGTGGAGGCAATATCGCCTTCCCGAGCGATGACCCGGAGGATATCCGCCGTCGTTTCGAGTACGCCAAGACCTGTGGCATGCCGATGATGGTCTGCGCTCCGACGCATAAGAATTTGGCGACGATCGAGAAGTTTGTCAAGGAGTACAACATCCGCATCGCGATCCACAACCACGGTCCGGAAGATCGCAATTTCCCAACTCCCGCGTCAGTGCTGAAAGCGGTCAACTCTATGGATCCGCGGTGCGGGCTCTGCATGGATGTCGGCCATTCAGCGCGGGCCGGCGCTGATCTTGTGCAGAGCATCGCGGAAGCGGGCAGTCGCCTGTTCGATATGCATATTAAAGATCTGCGCAGTGCTTCGGATAAAGCTAGCCAATGTGATGTGGGTGAGGGTGTGCTGCCCATTGTGGGCATCTTCAAGCAGCTCCAGGCAATCGGATACTCTGGTTGCGTGAATCTCGAATATGAAATCAATGCGGATAATCCGCTCCCTGGAATGCAGCGATCTTTCAGCTACATGCGCGGTGTTCTGGCGGGCTTGCGGGGCTGATTGTCCAGAATGGTCCGCCATCTGTGGGGATGGTGTCTGCTGACTCTCGGCGTGATCGGGTTGATCATGCCGATCATGCCCGGCTGGGTGTTTTTGATTCCAGGCTTGGTGATTTTATCCGACTATTTTCCATGGGCGCGCCGGCTGGTGGAGTGGGCAAAGCGCAAATCAGGTTATGGCCAACATTCCGATCGGAACTAAATTGGAGCATTCTATTCAAGTCACGGGAGACGTGGCGATCAGCTTTCTCGGCGCAGAAGGAGCACGTGTTCTCAGCACCCCGCATATGATAGGACTGATGGAAATCACGTGCCGGAATGCTGTGTTGCCGTTCCTGGAGCCGGGCTATGACACGGTCGGAACGCAAGTCAACATCGCGCATCTGGCCGCTACACCGATCGGCATGAATGTCACCTTTCGAGCGGAAGTGCTCTCTGTAGACGGAAGACGCATCAACTTCAGGGTACAGGCGTTTGATGAGCAGGAAACGATTGGTGAGGGGACCCATCAGCGTGCCATCATCGATGTCGGACGCTTTACGGAAAAAATGAAAATGAAAGCGCCTCACCGCAGCGGGTGAAAGAATCACCCGCTTGCAACCAGCGGCAGGCTATTGTTGCTGCTTCGGCTTTTTGTGGACGTTGTGGCAGCTTCGGCAGGCGCCGCCCATGCTTCCCACGGAGGTTTTCCAAGTCGCCAGATCTTTAACTTCGGCGGCTTTGGCCGCCGCAGTTGCCGATTCCTGAAGCCGATGGCTGCTCTTAATCCACAGGTCCTGATCGAGCGGGCGCGAGCCCATCAGCAAAAGCTGTGCTGACTCCGCGAGGACGGCCGCATCGCGCTGGGCGAGTTCCCAATCTTTGTCCGTTTTCGGCCCTCCAGCTTTGGCCATTCCTGCCAGTTCATCCATAGCCGGCTTTTGGACCCCGGCCATTAGCTGTTTGGTTGTCGCCACACCTTGGTAATCCGAACTTTGAGCAAAAGCCCAGCCAGTCGCAATCAACACGCACACCAATCGCATTCACTATACTCCTCGTGAGATGAAGGCCATCATATCAACTTCCGCCCGAGAATGGCATAATCGAGCCCACCAAAAAAATGTTGCCGAAAGTCTTCCGGCAAGGACGAAAGGCCCGGAAGCGTGTCGATAGCAGGCGCCAGCGGGTGGACCTCGATATTGCCGAAGCCATACTCAGTCATGTAAAAAGCGAGAAGGGGATGTGGGAGCGGACGTGTGTGAGTGGGATCCAGATAAAAGTGACTGGCGAAAATGGCAAGGCATTGCGGATTCGGTGTTTCGATTGCCAGAAGACCACCGGCTTCGAGCCGTGAGGCAACCAGACGAACCATCTCGGGAACGCGCTCCGGAGGGAGATGTTCAACCACTTGCGCGCTGAAGACTCCATCCAATGAGCGCTCGGGTAAGTCCTGCAAATAAGTGAATAAATCGGCCGCTTGTACATCAAGCCCCTTGCCGATGCAGGTTGCAATGCACTCGGGATTGAGATCGATTCCTTGGCCAACAACACCGGTGTCGCGTAGCAGCTCCAGGAATTCTCCACGGCCACAGCCCAGGTCGAGCACTCTTCGACAGCGAGAGAAGTAGGGCAAATAGAACCGCTGCCGTTCGCGAATCGATTCCTCGCCGCCTCGGAACTGCTCCGAAAAACGGGCATAGTCGAATGGAACTCCCGGACTAGATACGTTCGCCAGACTCTTCTCGATTGGAGGTCGCTGGACGTTTCCATCCACGACACGCTGCCGAATGAGCCGCAGCTCAGTGTGGATCAGTTGTTCGAATTCCGTTCGGACCTTCTTCAGATCCTCCCAGAGACGCTTCTGAATTTCTTTAGACCCATGTTCGAGAGCCGCCGAAAAATCAAGATGTTGGGCTTTTGTGACATCGCGAAAGTTCGCTTCAATCACACTTGCTCGATGTTGAAATGCGCCATGTAACTCGGCCAGACTTCGTTGGAACTGCGCCTCGTTAAGGGCCAACCGCCGTTCCCAGTCCTGGCGCCACTCGGCCCAATGTGCTCGCATGTCTCTCGCCTGTTGGGGATCGATCTCGGCGAGCACACGGTTATTTTCAGTGAGCGCCTGCAAGATCGCCTCAATACAGCCCATCACCTGCCGATTGAACTCGATCTGCTCTCGAACGTGCCAATCCAGCAGGCGAGCAATTCCGCGTTTTACTGCCTGGATCAGTCGGTTCAGAAGGCCGCCCGGCCGCGGATTTACAGTGCCGATGGCTGCAACCTTGGATTCCGCTGCGTCGCGAGCGTGAAACAGGGGCATCAGATCCGGGAGCGGTATCCCGGTATTTGCAAGAGCGGTGGGATGGCGCGCGCGAACTCGCTCCCGAACGTTATTCAGAATCGCACTAAGTTCTTCCGAGTTGAGCTCCCCCGGGCCGTTAGCGGGCGCCACGTTTCTTGCTCCAGCTAGCTGTGACTTTCGAGTGCAAACCACCGCGAGGCGTGAATTCACCGGTTACTGAAATGCTGACCGGGTGCGCTGCATCAATGATGTCACGCAGTATTCGATTCACGACATTCTCGTAAAAAATGCCAAGATTTCTGTAAGCTAATACGTACATCTTAAGCGACTTCAGCTCAAGGCAACGTTTGTCCGGTACGTATCGGATTGTGATGGTGCCGAAATCAGGGAGTCCGGTTTTGGGACAGACAGAGGTGAACTCCGGCACGCGAATTTCAATTTCATATCCCGGGTATTGGTTGGGCCAGGTTTCTATCTCCGGCAGCCTTGTGTCAATCCCTGCACTCGCGTGTTCATCGGTGTAGGACTGCGTCATAATTACTTAGTGGAATACAACACGCTCTTTCGACTGTTACTCCGGCGGTCCCGAGAAGGCATAGACGGTGGAATCAAAAGTTGTAACATATACACGGCCACTCGAAATTGCCAAACCACTGAAATGAGTGAAGCTGGAGATGATTTTTTCGCTTGAGAACAGTTCCTTTCCCGTAGAAGCGTCGAAGGCATATAGAACAGCGTTGCCTCGAGGTGCGCTGGCTCTCGCGTGCGAGTCGAGAATATGACCGGCGCTGTCAAGCTGTCTCACATTCTCACCACTGGAAAGTGCGAAGACGACTCCGTTTGCGATCACGGGCGGTTCTGGGACATCCAAGTCGCGGGAAATCCAGGCTGGAACGAGCACCGGTCCGCCGTCCTTCTCTTCCACTCGGAAGGCCATAATACTGCCGTTTGGCGTCGGGCCATTTGTGAGTGGAAACGATGGGGCACCGGAGTGAACTGGTCCCCAAGCGGGTGCATAAACCCACCGGTTTCCCTCGGCATCCGCATAGGTCGCGAATGCACCCCAGAATCCGCGGCCGGCAAAATCCACGTCTTCGTTTAAATACAGCGGGCTTCGAAAAAGTGGTTTGCGATGAGTGCTGCCTCCCAATGACTTGGCGTCCATTAAATACAGGACGCCTTCTTTCCCCCCACCGACAACCAGTTCCCGCTGCTTAAAAGGGAACACAACTGGGGAAATGTTACCCATATCCAAATCTTTCTTCGTGATCCACTCCCGGTTCGCAGGGGTGTAATAATCGACGAGCTTCAGATCTCTCGCGGACAGCGCCAGAATGGTGTCTGTCAACTTGCCTTGCGCGGGGTCATACGGACCATCTCCCGTTTCAGCGAACACCAGTCCGTCCGCGCTGACTGCTACTCCCGCTCGCCCCCAGATTCCGCCTCCTGCCGGTGCGGCTTGAAAAAACTTGACTGGACGGCTTGGATCCGAAAGATCCATAGCGTAAACACCGGATTTAGCGCCATTACAGCCTTGTGAAGTCGACGTGTAGAGGATACCGTTAACGAGGTTCAAGCTCCAATTCTTGGAGAACGGCGGCACGAATTGGGTCGGTGTGTGGCGATCTTCACCGTTTATTATGTTAAGTGAATGGAGTTTGCCATCGCTGGCGATAATGTGTACCGTTCTCTCGCCTAGCCCGCGGCCGCCCTTTTCGATTGTCGGTGTTGCGTTGAGAGCATTCGGACATAACCAGTGCGGCTTCTGCTTCGGACTGCCCTCGATCTGAAATGTTTTCTGCCAAAGAAGCTTTCCAGTATCGGCATCGATGGCATACAAAGTGTCTGAGGCGCCTGCGACCACAACAATATCCTTTACGCCGCGAGACGTGTAGACTTGCTCGGCCACTAAAGGAGCCGTGAGGGAAGTGAGTTCCTTCGCAGTATCGTCAAGTTTCAACTTCCACTGAAGCCGGAGGGATTTTATAGTTTCTCTGGAGAGCTTTGTTTCGCCTCGTGCGTACCCGGTTCTTTGAGGATCCGCCCCGTAGGTCAGCCAGTCGGCTCCAGTTGAAGGCCAAACTGTCAACACAACAATGCCCGCGGCGCAAGTGGCGCGTCTCAGAATCCTCATCACACCCTCGATAATCGAAATTTATTTATACCATGTTCGACCGATAAAACACCCTGCTAAAGGATCACCAGCTCTTGCTGCATTTCACCTGTTACATAGGCCTCCGACTCTGCGCGAAAGACATTGACTTCCGACCGGACGCCGAACTTTTCGAGATAGATCCCAGGCTCTATCGAAAAACACGTGCCCGGCACTATGCGGCGTTCGTCGTGAGTCTCGAGGTTGTCCATATTCGCTCCATTGCCATGCACGTCCTGCCCAATTGAATGTCCCGTGCGATGAGTAAAGAACTCGCTGAAACCTTTGCTTGCAATGTAATTTCGTGCCGCATCGTCGACTTCGAATCCCCGGAGTGTCTCTTTCAAAGCCGCCGCCTTGCGCACGCGATCGATAGCAAGGTCGCGCGCCGTAGTTACTATATGAAACACTCTTCTGATCTCTTCCGGCGGATCATTGCCACAGTATCCAGTCCAGGTAATATCGTAATATACAGCGTTTGGCTTATTCAGTTTGGCCCACATGTCGAGAAGCACGAAATCACCACTGCGAATTACTGCTGACCGCTCCTGGGTTGGTTCATAGTGGGGGTTGGCAGAATTGACATTTGCGCCAACTACCGGACCGTGGTCGGTCTGAAGTCCTGCCGCCGCGAAGTGATCGAGAATAAAACTCTTCACCGCTATCTCTTGGACTGGCTGCCCAGCGCGAGTCTTTTCACGAATCATGTCAAAAGCGCACCGCCGCACATTATCGACCTTGCGTCCGGCCTCTAGGTGAGACTGAAGCTGTTCTTCGGTCCATCTCGCCTCAAAGTGCTGCACCAATTCTGCTGAGCTTGAGATCTCTACGCCTAGCCCGCGGACCATCTCTATTGTTCCTGCATCTACCATGGCTACATAGGGAATTGCACACTGAGGAGAATATTGCATCGCAATGTTTTGGCAGCCGCGTAGGATTCGAGCTAGACCGTCAATCTGCTCTTTCCAACTCGAATACAGCGTTTTCTCTCCCGGCAAAGCGCTCAAGACTTCACACTCCACTCTGTGTACCAGTCCTCTCGGCTCACCGACTTGCGGAATCAAGTAATACCAGCGTCGCGTGACCTGCTGTTCTGGAGCTAGCCCCAAGACCCGATAAGCAAGCGGATCGCGATGGTGATGATCAAAGAACAGCCAACCATCCAGGTCCTCGGACCGAAGCTCTTGCTGAATGTGATCGATTTGCATATTAGGATCCAAAGAATTGTTTACTTCGTTTTAAGGTAGGAGGCGAGGTTAGAAGGCTTATGAGTACAAGACAGAGCAATGAAGCTCCAAGAGCTGGGTAAATTGCATCTATAACTTGAACATTCATGAGGTTCCAGAGAATAGTGGTCGCCGTGCCTGCGACAATTGAGCTGATCGCCCCGGCCGTATTGACCCGATTCCAAAAAAACGTTAAGACCACAACGGGAGTCACAGCCGCTCCGTACACCGTATAGGCATACAAAGCCGCTTTCAGAATGGACTCGAAGTAAGCAGCTTGGAGTAGGGCAAAAATTCCTAGTACGACAACAATGACTCGCGAGGCCCTGAGGATGTGCCTGTCGCTGGCCTGAGGTCTTACAAATCGCTTATAGATATCATGTACCAGGTTCGTAGATGGAGAGAAAAGATAATTGTTTGCGGTCGAGATTACCTTGCCGAAAATGCTGGCCAGCAAAATTGCTCCCGGGATCTCCGGCAAGCCGAGTCGCGCAGTCAATGGGATTATCTCTCTAGGGTGATCCGACCGAAATAGCGAGCTCCCAATAACAGCAATCAAAATAATTAGAGTCTCCAGCACAATTGTGCCGAGAATCCAGCCGAATACTGCCAGCCGGGCATCACGTTCCGAGCGAGCAGAAAAGAATTTTTGATACATGCCCTGGTTGCCGACTAACAACAAAAAGGTAGGCAACAGAAAACCAAAATCTTGATGCCACGCTAGCGGCCCGAATAATGTGAAATGACTCGAAGGGAGGGCCTTCCGTAGTCCGTCCCATCCACCGGCACGGTCAAAAAGAATAGGAGCGGCAATCAGTGAAATTACGGTAACAAGCAGGCCAATAATCAGATCCAAGTAAGCTACTGATGCCATGCCGGCAAGGGCGGTAAAAGTAATTACGAACACAGCTATTATGTACATGCCGGTTGTAGCGCTCAGCTGCGGAAATATAAGATGGAGAATGTCACCGCCGCCCTTAAATTGATAACTTGTAATCATGGTATACGAGATCACTATTGCGATCGTGGCAAATATCCGGGTAGTCGTGTTATAGCGATTTTCGAGGAGATCGGGAATTGTAAATTGAGCAAATCGGCGTGCTCTACCGGCGATCGCAGCAATGAGCACTAACCCGAGCCACCCACCCGCGGGCTGCCATAAAGCTGCGAAGCCATTTCGATAAGCGTTTTCTCCGCCGGCGAAGAGACTACCTGCACCTATCCAAGAGGAAAGCAGCGTAAAGATCAATACCGGCCATCGCAGAGAGCGGCCGGCAACCAGAAAATCCAGTTCGCTCCTGATACCTCTAGTCTTCATAACTGCCACTATGAGCAGAGAGGCTACGATAGCAGACAACACGATTACATAGATCATGAGATCTCCCTGCGTGGATCCCCTTGCTCAGGCTGTGACGCTACCGTAATACACGCCATTCTACGGTAGCTTTCAGATTCATGACACCGGTCGAGGGTCGAAAATCAATTACCTCAAAGGTCACGACGTCATCCAACCAATCTTGGCTTGAGCCATCGGCGTTTTGTGTGGCCACAGTCAATGTATAAAGTTGAGCTGTCAGCCAGCATTGAAATCGGAAGTCGACTTCAAGTTCGTCTCCTGGTACAAAATTACCGAGTTGCTGTCCTTCGATCTGTGTATTTGTGCCATAGACCTCCATGCCGATTCGAGTCCGTATTAGTATGCCAACCATGGGCTCGACGTTAGGCCGATTGAAGCGACTTCGGATGCGCACGGTAACGACTTCGCCGCTAGCAAAAGCTGTAGTAATCTGACCGACGCTGTTAAGTATACTCACGTTGAGGACTTCACTTGTACCGTCACCGTGCTGGTTGGTAGGTCTCAACGCGCGGTTGGGATGTGCCGATTTGCCGCGAGGCTTCGCAGCTTGCTTATCCAGGACAAGACCTATATATCGATTAATGATGTCCGTGGGGCGGCCCTGTGCTGCGATCTGCCCATTAAATAGCAGAATCGCTCGGTCCGACAACTGCTTGACCAAACCAAGGTCATGCGATACGAACAAGACGGTTACATTCCGGTCGCGAAGTTCTTCAAACTTTCTTATACACCGATTAGCGAAGGCTGCATCGCCAACTGCGAGTGCTTCGTCTACCACAAGGATTTCAGGATCCACATGAATCGCAGTAGCAAAAGCCAGGCGGACATACATGCCGCTTGAATACTCTTTTACTGGCCTGTGAATGAACTCTCCTATCTCAGCGAAGTCTTCAATGGATGGTAGGGCCCGTTCGATTGCTGCTCTGGAGAGCCCTAAGATCTCGCCGTTAAGAAGGACATTCTCCCGCCCAGTGAAGTCGGGATTGAAGCCGGCCCCTAGTTCAAGGAGTGCGGCGATCCTGCCTTTGGTAAACACACGGCCCGTGGTGGGTTGAAGGATTCCAGTGACAATCTGAAGCAGAGTGCTTTTTCCACATCCATTAGGCCCGATAAGGCTCAGCATCTCGCCCGTTTCCACTTCAAAGCTAACGTCTCGAAGTGCCCAAAAATCGGTATGAAGTCGCTGTGACTGAAACGGCAGCAACTCTCGGATCCGATCAGATGGGGTCCTATAAAGACGATAGATCTTCGAAACGTTCTGTACGCGAACCAAGCTCTGAGGCCAGCCTCCCGAGGTCCAATTTTACCGCCAAGCACGCTGTTCCGCACAGTCGCGGCCGCGTCTTTAACTTGTGAACAATTGCTGTCAGAGGCGAATGAGCACCGTGAGGTCGCCACCAGGGACCTGTTGTCCGACTGATGAGATTCCAACATTTAGTCGATCGCCGACGTTTAGAGGAGGGAGGCCGAAGCCGCTAACGGTGTTGGAGTTCGTGGTCCCATCCGCAATCGTGAGGGAGCAGTAGGCGGCATTGTTCCTTATTACTTGCAATTCGATTGGTGCACCAACTGGTGCTCTCTTTACGACAGCAAAGACATCACGAATACTATGTGGCGCGTCAACTAAGACGTCGGGTGCCACTGCATTATCAACGGTCAGAAAACCGTCGACCTGAATTGAGAATTGACCACCGGATCCTGTACGAAGCCCTTGATCAACATTCTGGGTCAGGCAAAGGGATGCTCGATCGCTGTTCCCTTTTCCATTGGTCACAAAGAATTCCGCGCTTGCAAGACGTGAATCAGGAATAAATATCGGATAGCTCCAGCTTCCGCTAAACGGACTACCAAAAAAGTCTCTGGCGAAGGGCACTACCACGACCTTCTGTATGAGTTCGTATATAGGCGTGCCCATTGCGTGCGCCTGAGCTATGCTATTATGGACTCCACGAGAGACTCGGTACTGGGATCCGGCGTCCAGAACATCCTTGATTTGCAGGATCTCAGTGCCAATTTGAATATAGGATTCCCGTTCCGCTTGGCCTGGTGTTGTCATAGCGAGCAGGTCACTCGTGCTCTCGAGATCGCTGGCAAGCTGGGAATCTGTCGCTCCGCCGAGCTCATTCCAGTAATGTAGAATCAACGTGCCAGCCAAAATCGTCCGGGTGTTTGTCATCTCGCCGAATGAAACCGCGTTTAGTTCTACAGCACCTCCCCGCACTGGCGATAGCACGATACCAAACGTCGGTTTCGGCGGGGCGCCATGGTCTGATATGCCGGCGCCCCCAATCAACCAGCGGGTAACTGTGGAGAGTTCAGCAGGCGCTTCCGCATCAACAATATTGGCCGCTCTGCCCGAAATCTGGACAATATTCCCGGTCCGATTGGGGATTTCGAATTGAACAGGGCTTGTCTTGCCGGTGGCTCCAAAATGCCACCCGGGCTCGGCTACTACGAAGTAACTCTCAGGCCCAGGCTCGACATCCCAGCCGCTCTGTACGGCGATCGTTGTAGCCGTATTGCTAACGATCACTCGCTCCTGCCCGCGACCGGCTCCTCGAGTGATGCGGACGACCATGTCGCGGTACTGATCATCGCTCATCTGGAGTGCAGTGTTACCGATGGTGCTTGCCGAGTGGATCGTTGCTGGATATTCGGGCTGAAGCTCCATGCGCCAGTAAAAATTCGCGTGATCGTAGTTGGGGTCTGCTGGACTCAGGACCTCTGAATTCAACCCCACATCGCTGAACTGTGGAGCCAAGTCTTGATCGGAGGCGATTCGATACAATTGAATGGGATTGTCTCCGCGATACACATGGAACTTATTACTTCCGGCACCAAAACTCAAGCCGGTCAACGTCACTGAATAACTATCCGGGCCAGGAGGGAGATTGGCGCGGACTGTGAATGAGAGTGCGCTCTCGCGGCCGCTGCTGTCGACGGCACTGATCGCATAGTAGAGATTAGTGTCGGCCTTTATGCTTCCGTTTGAGCCGATCACCGGCGCCAAACCAAGAAGTGGGATATCCGGCGCTCCGAGTTCGGGAGCTGCTGGAACCAGGAAGCCAACCGAAAGATCTAATAGCTGAGTTCCATCCGTGCCATCATGAATGATTTCTGTAATCTCAAACTGTACGTCATTGTTCTCGTCGCGAGTCTTGCCGAGCAAGGGGCGTGGAACACCGAAACCGGCATAGGGTTGGCGACTCCCGTAGCCGCCGTCCTTTTGGCCATTGCTATCTTCATACCAGTTATCATTATGGAGCTGAGCAGTGATGGTGACTGTTTGAAAGTTGAGGGACGGAGCTAGTTTGATAATTCGGAATAGTTGCCGCTGCAAACCTTCTTTGAGGTATGTCAGCGCGATTAAATCGCCGGGCCGCAGACCGAAGGCCCGCACACTCGTGTCGAACGTTACATAGACGTTGCCTTGAATAGCCTTGTCTAAATTGAGCTTCAATAATCGGGCAGCTTGGTCATAATGGGGAATTCCTAATGCCGTCAAAGCAGATGTTATTTCCTGTCCCGCTCGGGCGACGTCATCAAGGTCGACCAAAGAATAGCTATCTTGTTGGTATTCGTTAAATGAATCTTGAAACTCAACGGTTAAATGGTTTGGAGTGTCTGCTGTGGATCGTGACCAAAAGCGCAGAGCGGGTTCGCCGGACGCCTTTCGCAAGATCCCCGATGTGCCGTTTGATCCATCTCCAAATTCATAGCTAGGCCAGCCTCCATTTAAAGGCTCCGTGCTATTACTGCCATCGGGTTTCAGGGGTTGCTGTCTCGCAAGAGAGTTTTCAATGCGCGCCTGAAGCAGACCTCCATCGCCGTACACGAGCATTACGCGAGCCGAGTTGCGGATCCCGCGGATTAGATCGCCAGCACTTCTGCGCCGCTGTACAACGACGTTGCATTGAAATCGAGGCGTTTGTACTAGAGTGCCATGGAGATCTATAGCCTGAATCGTCTCATCGCAATATTTTGCTGCGATGGCAAAGCTAGAGAGATCAATCTCATCATCTGACCAACCACACCGATGTAAAAGATCGAGCAGAATCCATACGGGGTTGTTTGTAAACTGGTCCGCGGTCGCCGAGCCATCTTCAGCATAGGTTGGTAACTTCAATCCATTCAAGAGGACCTTAATAGACGGAAGGGAACGACCGTCGCTGATCCGATTGGGAACAACGACAGAGAGATAAGCCATGCTGCCGTACGGATCGCCGAGCGGCTCACCTTTCCCATCTAAGAAATCCAGATTAAAGCCACCAGTGCGATTGCCGGTGCTAACAAGGTTATACCATCCGGTGGCCGTCATGTTAGAGCCTTGGCTTGCGGCCGGAATTTCAGAATCATTGACGATAACTTTGAGCACCCCTGATATCTCTCCGAGGCCCAGGAGTACCTCCATATGGGTTAGATTGCCATCGTTCCGTGCGAACACTATTGGCGGAGCGTACCAGGCAGTTCCGTAGACTAATGGAACGAAGTCGTTGTATCGGGCTTGATTGTCAATCGGCGATGATATATGCGAGGTGCGCTCGCCGTAGCTTCGTACCACTATAGTGGATGGAACGAATTCGACGCCTCCAAAGCGAGCGGCTTCACGAAACATTCCCCGCGCCTCGCAGTCCGCACGCGTGCGGGCACACGAGATGAATGGTTCAGTGCCATCTAGGTGGCCTGCTCCACCTTGAATGTCTGGTGAATATCCGCACCTGAAAAATCGTGAATACCGCCCTTTTGTGCCACCTGTAGCCGCTTCTTGTCGTTGATCGAAAGTTGCAGGAAAGTCCCAAGGACAGCGGCGTTGAATGCGCACGTCTGGCATCATCACACGTTGCATGCCAAGCCGATTTATCGCACTCAGACGAAATGTTGATTCTGAAATGTCTTCGGGGGGGTTTACAAGGCCGCGAAATAAAATAATTGCGTTGGTGGCAGGCTGTCCTGCCCGGAGATCGAAGAACACAAACCAAACTGCTAGCCGGCTTCCCTTCCACCCAACACTTCGCTCGATTTCGGACAAATGAGAATCCGCATTGGCCAAGGTGATTGATATTCGCGGTATCGAATCAACGCCACCATCGGACGATATCTGGATTTCCGAGATGTTGTGATCGAGCACGCGAGCATCGTACTTAGTTCCCTGCAGGCTGATGCTATGCGTACTCCAATGCTCTGTACGGCCTCCGACAATTTCGCAGTCAAACAGGAGAAGAGGCGTATCGAGAGAGGACCGCTCTTTGAATTCAAAAACGGTCGCCATGGATCAGCTCGACCGTACAGGAGTGCTGATTTGGGCCATTCGTGGTAACAGTAAGATCATCACTCTTAAAACGCGTATTCTGATATACCCCACATTTCTGATAGGTGGATCGGTATGGAGAGGCGGCCGGCTGGGCCTCGACTTGAAAACCGAATACTTCAATAGAGCTATTAGCATCGAGGACAATGCCAAAAGTCGTTGCCTCAGCATTCCCGATCGATTCTCCGGAAAATACCAGCCTTCTCCAGTTCTGGGTTACTGTCGCTCGAAAAGACTCATTTCCCCTCTCCAGTGCGACTCCTTGGGCATTGGTACTTCGCACATACACACTAAAAGAAGAGACAAAGCCGGCTGGTACTTCAACGCGCTGATGAAGACCCATTGGGATGCCTCCGGAATTTATAAGCTGAAAGGCGTGATTGGATCCAGAGGGATCTGGCATATCGCTTCTGACTATCAAAAGAGGATCCTTTTCCCACACAGTCTCGTCCAACTTGCCGCTCCATGAGAGAAGATTGTCTGTCGGGTCGAGAAATGTAAATCCATTGAGTCTACCCTCACATGCGATAAAAAAAGCTTGGAGGCTTCGCAGTTCGTTGTCGGCGAGAAACTGGAAGTCGAACTTCCATTCCGTTGTCGCAGAGTCCCCATCAGCAAATTTGAATATCGTACCATCCCGACTGGAATTTACGATTGTGCGACTGTTGCGTCTTCGACGAATTGGAAATTGATAGATCTGCGGAAAAACCGGCGGCATCTCAACCCTTGTTTTGCACCACAATAAATTTAGTCGAGGCCGACATTTCGGCGATTGTATCGATATCGCAGAAATCAATATTTAGGCTGCAGTTTGGATACTCAACTTCATCCCAGGGATCAGGAAAGCTAAACGTACCATAAGCACCCTGATTGGCGACGAAGAATCTATCTAAGGACTCGACCTCCATCTCATCCAATCCCGTCAGACTGAATTGCCATGTCCTTAGTGGTGAAGCATATTCTCTATATCGTTGCTCGCTGCCATCGATAAATTGAAGTATACGCGTTTGAAAGCGTACGCTCTTGGTCGCAGGATATTGAATCACAGCGCCAGTTTTTAATCTTGGGAAGTCAGCCATAATATTATAGTTCGGTAACGACATCGTTCAACGAATGCATATTCAGCATGGCTTCTCTTACAGCGCGCGCAATGTCGTTGCTATGATCAAGAAATGACCGGCTATCTATCGTCCGGACTTGTACAGTAACTTGTGGCATCTGCACTTCGGTCGGCGTGGTCGATCGCAGTGTATTGAAACGGCTATCAGTTCCTTGTGTGGGTGAAGTTGATGCTGCCGGTTGGCCTTGCCCGGTCGCCGGTAGCCGCAGATATGAAGGAACCGTCTGTTGATAAGTTTCAAATTGGATCGGTGACGGTAACGCAAAAGTTGTTAGAGGCACTGGATTCTGTCCCTTGTCCCCATTGAAGAGGCTCGTGAGTGTCGAAATTACAGGAAGCATTCCGAGTCCCCCGCCCAGAAAACTTGTTGTAACTTTGCCGATCGTATTTGCTATTGCCCTCGCTCCGCCATTCGCTTGGGCTGCTGTGTTCTGCAAAATTGCATCCGTGTTGCTGGTAACCACATCCATTTGGGCGTGACTCACGATCCGAAGTGAATCAATTTGGCGAGTAGCACTAGTCAATGCTTCTGTGAGACCGCTCTCTGATGTGCTGAACAGATCGCGGCCGCTCCGGTTGAGCGATGAGTCATTAGGGTTCTGCAACAGCGATTGAAAACTACTCTTCACGACATCTTGTGCACTGTTAGGCATTTGCGTATTCTGCTATGTATTCTTGTTGAAGGATCACGAATGCCTCGGCGTCACGAGCGCTTATCTTCGAAACTTGCAATGCTCCGAAGCTACGCCGAATGAGAAACTCCTCAAGCCATACTGTACTCTGAGCGGTTATCAACGACTTGGGACACGTAGTTGTGCTCACTGCTTTCCTCGCCCATACGAGCCGCGGTGGAGAGCTCTGGGTCGATGATACCCAGCCGCAGCGGCGCCTGAGCTCCAGGCCGTTTCGCCGACAGGAGTCGCATTCCCAGCCGGCCTGATTTGAAAGATGAAAATGGAATGCGACGATTAGTTTTTTCGTTCTTCATCCGAGAGTCCGCATTCGGCTTTCACTGCCGAGAGAGCTTCACGAAAGAGACTCTCAGGTCCCGACTCGGCTAGCAGCTCGGGTGTTGCCGGCAAGCCGTCCAGTTCGAGTCCACTAACTTCCTGCAACCCCCAGAGAAGGTAGACCTTATCCACTTCACCGGCCGCTAGTGCGGCGTCCATTTGCTCCTTCGGATCCTGGCTTGCACTGAGGAATTCAATGCGCCGGGCGAGCTCTCGAATTCGTCGCATAAGCTCCATTCGCCTTCCAAAGGACATGCGTAGAATGGTAAAGCGAACGCCCGGTATTGTCTTTGACTCTACGCTTGCAAAGCTGTGGTACTCCATACGATCTCGCTTACTCCTACCCAAAAGCGACCATAATTTCATCATCGACAGTTCCTTGCGCACGTGATTCACGGAAATGCCACTGAAGCATGGATTCAGCATCATTAAACTCAGGCACTTCTGGAATTACGCTTTTTAGGTACACGCCAACAAGCTGACCGTCTTGTTCCCCCAATTGGAACATCACGCTGATGGGCGACTGCTGCTTTGCAGCTTGATACAGGCTGTTTGTGGCGGTATCGTCCTGGCCAAAAAGGGAAAAATCGACAGATACAGTACGCCGGCCAGGTAAGATGGCTCGCGGTATGCTGGAACCGAATTCCTTAGTTCTGAGTTGAAGGCCGTTATCGAGAACGAACGTGGCATCCGTCACAGTAAATAGTCTGTCGGGGGTGTTGCCAATCCAAGCCTGTCCCATGTGGCCTGGGATAATGGAATAGTCGAACTGCGCAATCGCCGGTTCCGGCGGAAACGAATCCAGTTGACCGATGCCTCCAACAAAGCTTGCGCTGTCGACGATGTCTTGGCCCAAGCCGCCAAATTCGAATTGATGGAAATCGCCATTGACGCGAACGGTCATCCGATTAATAGCGCCACCACAGACCAGCCGCTGGATGGCCGTCGCCGGACTCCAGTAATCGAATATACTCACACTTGGCAAAGCTGTTCCCGGCATGTAGGTAATGGTTGGTCCTATGGGTGTTCCTAAGGCAGGAATAGTTGAAAAAGGAGCATTCAACTGCACGGCTGTTGGACCGAGGCTGGCTGTTACAAAGCGAATCTCACCCGCATACGTGACAGCTTGACCACTCGATAGACCATGGGCTGCTCCAAATACTAGGTTGCGACCGTTTGAGCCGGATCCTGCAGGTGCTCCTGGGAAACGCATCGGAATACCGCCCAGACTTGCTTGTACCAAGGGGCCATGCGCCGGATCGTGGGCTCGATCCGACCAACTTGTCATGTATGTCTGTAGTTCGAAAGTGGTCCTTCGCCGACCTCCAGGTGGTACACCTCCAAACGTTCGGCTACCTGTTTTGTCCTTTCGTTCGGCCGTCTCTAGCTGCTGGCGAATAGCAAGAGACACTGCCGGAATCCGATTAGTCGAACTCGCCGGCGATACGTTTCCGTAAGAATTCTCCAAGACTACGTAGAATCGATTTGCATCCGAGGAAATGTACGATGCCATCACTATTACCTGCTCACCCTTACCGTAAGGGTGATCCGTGCCATTTGATAGAAACTTCGGCCACCTTTTTTGATTGGCGTGAACTCTGCTTGATAACCACCGGTGTAGTACATTCCGTTACCCCAGTCTCCTCGGCTGGCATCCAGCACCTGTGTAAGCGCATCGACGTACGAATGCACAGCGTAATCCAAGGATTCAACACGGTCATGTGATACTCTTAACTCGATCGCGAGAACCGCTTTGCCGGAAAAGGTTCTGAATTTCTCCGCAAGTTCATTGGCTAACTTTTCACAATAAATATGTATGGTAGGATACCTGATGTCGAACGCTCGCTCAGCGATTTCTAGTGGTAGATTCTGCGTGACAATTTGTCTGTCCGCAATGCTGGGTAAGGCCAGTGTAGCCAAAGTGGATGGCAAGCCATCAGGTGCTTTCAGCATCTGAACGAGGCGATTTGTCACTGAATTACCGATTCCAGACATCGTCAACCTCGCTGTAATACGCGCGGTAATGATCGAAAATAATTTGGCAATTGACCTTGCCCTGGTGGCCTCCCACTTGCGAGTGAAGGCCATAAGTGTGACCAGACTTGATCAATGCTCATCGGAGATGTATTCTGTAGTGCTAATGATTCCGGAGAAAATCCTACATAGACGTTCCAGCCCGTTGCGTTGCTGGGCGGAGATACTGTCCGCACTTCAACTGTGTTTCCCGCCTCAACTGTGAACGGCGCGTACACCGCCGGCATTCCTTCCTCGCCTCTAGAGTTTAGCCAAGAAGTAGTGACGTAATATGTTGCCGCCGGTTGAGCAGAAAGGATCGCACTCAACTGCGGGGTCTTAGCTTGTGGTACAGGATCCCAGACCATGCCTACGCCAGTCTCAACGACTTTGCGAGCGGCCCACTTCACGAGTTCTTTATATTCAAGCCACTTGCCCCGATAGCGATCATTTAGCTGGCTGTTATATGCATCTCGATAAAAGGCCGTGAGCGTTTGAAATACGTGCCAAAGCTTCACCGGCTGTGTTATTACCAGAAATTCCAAAGCTGTTTTGGCGGAGCCATAGAATTGTTGATCATATGAACTCGACCGCGGCAGCAGAGCCAATAGTTCCACGCCGATCTCGTCCTGAGCGAGATCTAGCTTGTTGGTTAAATCGATACCCTCTGTGCCCGCTACGTCCAAAGCGGCTGAATCGTGCGCGACCAAGTCTTCGATAGTAGAAATAAGCCCATCCGTAAATAATGCCATGATCGGCTATGCCTTTTTCAGATTGCGCAATTCGCTTGTCGGAACGACCGTCAGTTGCATGCGACTAGCAGCAGCGAGTTGCTCTGCTGCCCTCTTTGCCTGCACCGTCTGCTCTCGAAATTCGCCGGCTTCCTGCTCAGAGGCCGGTCTCGCCCGACCATCTATAATCATTCGTGCCGCTAGTTGCCGCGACACCTCCGTCAAAACGCCTGCGCGCCCCCCATCGGGAGTTTCATTGCTTACAACAACGCAAGGGTCAGGCAAGCTTTGGGCAATGTCTTTTATCTTTTGATAGTAGACTCTCAAATCCATAAGTAACCTTGTGGGAGCTTCAAGCCCGGGTGCTTGTCTGTCCGTTCTGTTGCCGCACCCGGGTTTTAAGAAAACTCTTAGCTGTTGACCTGGACGCCAAAATTGTTCCGAATGACAGCGACACCATATAGAACGTCAACGGTAAACTGTTGAGCGAGAGTGTTTGGCTGATAGCTCATCACAACACGCATGCCGAAATTGCCGATTTCTGCGTATTGTGCAACGGCTCCTGTGCCGAACAGTGGCTGTGGCAGTCTTCGGATGACCAAGCCAATCGCGTTCTTAACAAAAGCGAGGTTGTGAGTTGTTACTGGAGAGCTGCCGGTTTTAGCAACATACTGGGACCGGAAAACAAAGAAATCCTTGATCTTTCCGACTGATCCATCAATGAGTGCACGAAGCCCGGCTTCTCCCGCTGTCTGGAACTCACTGAATCGCTGGATTTGCCGAAGCTGAGAATACGTTGCTGCGTCAACAACAAGGTACTTGGGTTCATTGCTAGGCACCTTTGCCTGAAACAACGCCGTTTCCGCCGCATCCACGACAGCCTCTGTAATTGGCGTGGCTGCGGTACCAACGGGTGTGTTCGCCGAAAAACCTGCATATAAGCCTAAAAGGTCCGTTTCGATCTTCTCCGCGATCGCGTTGACGGCCGGCTGCATATATACCTGCAGCAGGTCTGGTACCGCAAGAACCTTTGTGACGTCTGGGATCTGGAACGTGGCTTCAGCGTGTGTGTTCAATACAATCTGTGCATTGCCGAGACTTGGATTCTGCGTCTGAACTGTTCCGCCTTCAGCGAGGTTATTGGCCACCAATATGGGTGGAATTGGAATATTGACCGTATCGCCGGCTTGTGCCAAAACCGGCTCATAATCGCGATTTACCAGGTTTCCCATAACAAGGTTACCCAGCAAGGCGGGCAGCGCGTCGGCTGCTACCAGCTTCACGATGGCGTTTGCTACATTACTTGATGTGATGGCGGGCATTTCATCTCCTGTGAACGGTTAACAACTGTCCTTACATTCCTCGCAAGGTCTGCGAGGCGACACGAGCAATTTCGCGTCGCACGCGCTCCATCTCTTCGCGGCTCATACCGGGCCGAATCCGCTCTAGGTCTACAGCTTCGCTTGCTTCGGCTGGTGCCTTGCTCGTAGCCGTAATGCCCGTACCACCCGAAATACGCGCCGGAAGGAATTCAGGATTCTCACTTACAAAGTTGCTCAGGTAGTCTTTAAGTGGTGCTTCGCCGGCCTCCGTTCGCGCGAGAAACCTGCCGTCCTCTGTGCGGAATATATTGTCATGGACGGCCTTAAATGCCAAATCGACCTTCGCCACACCCAGCTTCTGTAATTCCGACCGAATCGCAGAGCTACGCTCCGCTTCCTCAGCTAGCTTTCTGCTACGCTTGTTCTCTTCTATAAGCTCGTTAACACGTCGCTCCAGTTGCTCTCGCCGCTTACGCTCCTCGTGTAGTTCTGCCTTATGAGCAGGCTCGCTTTTCGTCTGCTCCTGTCTGACAAATTCCTGAATTGCTTCCCGAACGATCCCGTGAATTTCACTATCTTGCATGTGTCTCCTGTCCGCATGGTTGGTCAACCTACTTCTTCAACCGGTCGTCACCATAGTCTTCAGTCCATAGCCGCATCAATCTCGGCAGCGATTTGATTCTTAATTTCCTGCCTTGCATCACAAAAATATTTGAATGCCAGCTTTTTAAAGAGCTGTCTCTTCATCGTAGGCGAACTGATACCAAGCTCGATCAGCTTCTTAGCGTCATCTAATTCGTTGCTGAAATCGCCTATATCAAACTCATCTAATCCCGTCACCTCAATCGACAAGTTGTCCTGTCGGGCCGCGGCGATAGCCCTCAAGACTTGCTTCAAGCTTTCTTTGACAGCGTCCCCGTATGCCCGAAGGACTTCTTGAGTGATACTGTAGTCTCGCTGCTTGCTAATGCCGGACTGACTGATATGGCTGAGCTGAAGGCCACTCGCGTGAGTCATTAAATAGCATACGCGATAGATTTCGTCCTTGAGGCGGACCAGATTATCCGCTGCTATCTGGTAGACCTTGCCCTCGGGTTCAGTCCAACCAAAGCGATCCTCCGGGCCAAGCTGAATGTAGTAGGACTCCCCTACGATCTGATTCCACTCTCGATCTGAATATACTACCGGCGTCGCAAACAACCCCATGGTTAAAGCCCATGACAGGGCGTTTGATTTGTTAAAATGCTCCAATTGCAAAAGAGCGGCTTTGTTCATCAACCACAATCCGTCGGTGATTTGCAACTGGAACACTGGAACGCGATCCTGCGCGGCCAGGCCATGCCGGCCGTGATCAATTAGCGTGATCGGCCCGGACTCGCCGGCCTTCGCGTAAACACGATAGTGATGGCGGTCGTAATAGATCCACCGCGTTTCTTTGGCCCAATCTTTATCAGTCACCTTGGACTGTCGTAGGCAAGACGTTCGAACTACAATCCACTCCAGCCCGCCAGTGCGATCGTAGCTCCAGTTAATAACTTCTTCGGGTGAATACTCCACCAAATATGCCCGCGACTGGCCGGCCGCATCTTCCTCTGCGCGGCTCAGCACCGGGACCGTAAACTTCGGGAAATCTACGACAATATAGCTACGACCAAAAATCAGGGTTTCTACGAACCGTTGGCGGAAAAATTCAGACAAATTTGTCCCACGCAGATCACAATCCTCTGCTAAGGCGTTATAAAAGGACTTTGCCAACTCGTCTTTTCCCTCGAAGAGAAGCACCGGTTCGCGCCGCATCAGCGTCGCCGCATACCAGTCTATGATTGAGCCGATGTAATTCTCATAGAACACTCGCTGCGCTCTCTCGGCATAAACCTCAGCCGGCTCCTTATGCCTCCGCACGAGGTATTCGGATGCGTTCTGCCGGATCTGCTCGCCACCAGCATAAAGGTCACGGTATTTCTTCCACATCACCGCCTTAGCGAGGTATTCCGGATGTTCCCGGTTGATGTTATCCATCGACGTGTGCACGGATCCCTAAGAAAGGCTAAACAAGCCGTTGATCACGTTCTCCTACCTGAGGCATCGGTCTGCATTCCTGCCATAGCAAATAGCCAAGGGCATCGGAAAGGTGCGTTCTCCTGCGATCTCGTTCCTTATCGATTACATTACTGTCGGGCTTATAAGACACTTGCTCCAAATCCTTAATCAGCTCTTTGCAGTTTTTGCTCACGAGAAGCCTAACTTCTCCAGTCGCACTACGCAATTTGGAATTAGTCAATGTTATGCGCTCTCGAACATTTGGATTTGCCTTCGGTACCTTATAAAGCAGGCGAGTATTGTAATTTGCTCGAAAATAGTCACGGATGATCTGGTAATCGGAGGTGCCGGTTGTATGCTGATGATTTCCCGACGCGTCGCCGTAAATCACCACGCCCGCAAAATGTTCGGGAAAGCGCCTGTGAAACTCCTGGCAAGCTTCCAGTGTGCTCGCATGTCGGAGCACAATTTCATCTAACACTTTGACGGTCCCGCGCTCCACTTGGGCGACGATCGAGCACATTGGGTCCACGTTGAAATCCAGCGCCCAGAACAACGGTTCGTGCTTATTCACGCTGAGGTCAGCGACGTTTTCTGCTCGCCGGAATGCGCTGTAAACTAATCCACCCTGCAGATTGAGATACTGTCCCAGAACTTCCTGCTGATAGAAATTCTCATCGTAGCTTTGTTTCAGGCGCTCATAAAAATCCGGAATCTTTTCTAGTAAAAATCGGTTCTCAAATGCTCGCGCAATTACGGCGTGATAGCCGGTTACCGGCTCGGCGATAAATTTCTGGTAAACCCAGTCGTACCCCTTCGGTGTCCAAACTGCGAAACCGCATAGCCTTGCTGCCTTCGGATCACGAAGCCTCCCTTCTAGACGCAGCCAAGCGGCCTCTGGCGTATACGTAAGCTCATCAAGGCCGAACCATGCTAAGTTGGTTCCTCGCAGACGTTCAAAATCGTCCAGAGGCCGGAATAAAACTTTTGAGCCGGTATCCTTCATCACAAGTACATTTTCGGCTTTGTTGTACTCGTACGGAAGGCGGTTACTGTCAAGGATTTCAAAAAGTGCTGCCTGCGTCGCGTCGCGGAGCATCGGGTAAGTTGGTGCGCCGATCAGCCCGGATCTACCCGTGTTTAAGTAGCTCAGTTTGATAGCCTCCTGGCAGAGCGCTTGGCTTTTACCGCTGCCAATTGGCCCGGAAAAGCCTTTGAAGCGTGCTTTCGATTCGTGAAATATCCTCTGCGAGGGAAGGGGATCGTAGGCTATTTTTCGGAGACAGGTTCCAGCTCTTCTGGTGCCGGTTCTACCCATGTAACCCTGATGTCTCTAGGCCGATCTTTCTCCAGCTCTTTCTCTAATTGCAGAAGTCGTATAAAATCGCCGATTGTGGCTTTCACCTCGTTGCTTTCGAGCTTTTCCTCTATGTTGAGAATCGCTTTCTTGATCAGCGCCGCCTTGTTAGTGGCTCGCCGTCGCTTGCTGGTGTTTTTTAGCTTTTGATTTGTCCCGATCGTTTTTCGTGATCCCATTGCCCTCTTCCTGGTCCAACGCTAACACCCGCTGCCTGCTCGCCGGATTGCTAAGCGCTATAAGTTGTCGAAAACAATGAGCAAAATCATCGATGTAAATCTGTGACCGGCGCTATCGGCGCCTCATTTGTCCCGGCTTGCTTACGAAGTAATTACGTGGATTCATTTCTAGCTCTCCGTTCCGATTTCCGGTCGGAGTATCCCACGCGTCAAGTTGATCCGGTGGCTTCCCCGATTAAGCGCAGGTTGGGACGCGAAGTCGGTAAGGAAAGGCGCGGAGCGCTAGTACTACTGTGTGATAAAGTGTTGACAGGCAGGGAGATGCCGCTGCCAGCGGTATCGTAAAGGTGGGATGAGTGTTGTCGAGGCCAAGATTCAGACGGTAGAGGACATATACCGGCTGATTTGGACGGCAATAGCGAATAAGCAACCGATCCGCGCCATCTACAAAGATCTTCCTCGGTTGTTCTGCCCGCATCGGCTTGGCCGGAATCGGCTGGGGCAACTTCGTGTCCTCTGTTATCAATGCGGCGGCGAAAGCGCGAGCGGTTTGGGGCCAATCGGTTCGGCAGAGAATTGGCGTTGCATTGTTTTCGAGAAATTGAGGCGGGTAGAACTCGTGAGCGGCTCTTGGAAATCCGCCCCAAACCACTCCCGTCCGGCTACTTGCGTCGTGCAAGCGGATATCGACGCCGAGGATCAGCCTGAGCGTGATCCGCAGTAGGGGCACTGTACGACGCTGCCGATCAGATGGTGGGCCAGAAGCGTTCTAAACGTCGTGATGGAGCGCGGATTATGCCGCTCGGGACGGACGCGGCGAGCCGCGCGGCCGGAAGTCTGGCGGCGGTTCGGGCGTTGGTAATCCAAGAGTGCCGACGTGGGCTGAGGGGGAAAAACGACTCCGTTCGGCCACCAGGAATTCATAGGCCGCAATGCATAACGTGGCGTGATGATGAAAGCCGCGCCAACCGCGTCCTTCGTAGTGGCCCAAGCCGAGTTCCTGCTTCAGTTCCTGGTAATCCCGTTCGATGATCCAGCGATGTTTGGCCAGGTGCACCAGTTCGGAGAGATCGATATCAGCTGGCAGCGTGGAGAGCCAGTATTTGGTTGGCTCCGCTTCCGCGGCGGGCCATTCGATCAGCAACCATTCTTCCGGATGCGGTTCCGATCGCCAGTAGTCGCGATGCGATGGGCGCACCCGCATGGCTACAAAGCGGGACTGCAGTTTCTGCTTCACCCCTTGGCGCCAAGCGACTTTCTTCCAGGCCTCGGCGGGCAGTGATAGAGCAAGCTCTTTGACCGAGACCGGTTGGTTCGTCGCATCGCGTTGTAGCAGTTTCCGGGGCCGCCCGGTGTTGCCCTTGCGTGCCGGCGCGGGTTTCGGTGCTTCGCCCGGTTTCCAGCCGTCGTAGTGCTCTGGATTCCCACGACGTAGGCCATTTGCAACTTCGTCAACCCTGTACGGAAACCGGTGTCAGTCCCATAGCCGGCGTCGGCCAGTACCACGCCTTGCGGATGCCTCGCTCACGCGCCCGCTGGATCTGCTCGAGGGCGATTTCCGGCTTGGTCTGAAACTGAATCGAATCCGGCACTCCCGTTTTCTTCCGCCGCTTGCGGTCTTCGATCCAGGACTGCGGCAGGTACAGGCGGT
>Ga0070741_10001302_pt1 | contig 77827 bp, 58 predicted proteins | sample Coa_R1_4_FD_66440 | JGI IMG/M metagenome (GOLD analysis project Ga0070741, IMG submission 66440) | Surface soil microbial communities from Centralia Pennsylvania, which are recovering from an underground coalmine fire - Coalmine... | ecosystem: Environmental > Terrestrial > Soil > Unclassified ...
AACTGCATCACCAATACCTTCAACTATATTTACGAGGATAATAACGAACACGATGTCCCGGGCTCCAGGCCTTCGGATGGCCCCGGCAACCTCAGAGACTTTATCGGCGAAGACGGCACGGGGGTGTGGCTCCTGACCATGGTCAATACCTTCCCGGCGGGCACCGGTGAAGTGGATCGACTCACCGTTAAGCTCGAACCGCAGCAGATTAATACCAACGGGATCCTCGTCGACCTTCAGGGCCTTTCCTGGTTTTACGATTTCCTCGATGTACCGGGGGACGCCACCAATCTGACGATCTGCGTCTCCGGCAATACTGAGCCCATCGATATTTATGTTTCCAGCCTCGAGCCTCCCACCCAGTCGAATTTTGAATATCACTTGAACGTCAAGCCGCCGGGTGGCTGCTTGCCCATAACCATTTTCGATCAACCGCCCTTGCATGCCGGCCGCTACTACGTCGGGATCTTTAATCCCAACCCGGACGCCCAGCATATCCGCGTCTCGGCCGAGATCTTCCGCAATCCTTTCGCCATCGCCTCTTCCATCGCCGGGTCGGGCGGCCCGATCCCGATTCTGGATGATGCGGTCACTTACGCGTACGTCACCAATTTTACCCACATGCCGATCTCGTCGATGGACGTTGGACTGCTCATCAGCGATCCACGGATATCGGACCTGGCCATCACGTTGATCAGTCCAAATGGAACGCGGGTTCTGTTGTTCGAAAACCGCGGTGCCAACTCGACCGGTGGTCTGGGCACTTTCAGTTCGGTGACCAACGGCTTTGGGACGAGCAGCCTGATACCTTTTTACACCAACAACTTTGATGACGTGCCCACCGGCACCTACGCGCCTGGAACAACTTTCGATGGCTGGAACGTCCTCAACGACCAGGTTACGATCTTTCCTGAAATGCCCGCTCCGTGGCTGAGCAATAATGTTGCCTTGCTCAACAACGGCATTATTTCCGCTTCCTTGCCAACGACCAACGCGACCTCCTACACCTTGAGCTTCGAGGCTGCCCACGCGCCGTATTTGGTGGGCACGGTGGGCTGGTGGCCCTTTGAGGGGGATGGTTCCGATATCTTCGGCGGCTTCAATGGTTTGCTGCTGGGCAACGTAAAATTCAAGCCCCAGGGCGAGGCCAACCAGGCTTTCTTTGGCGACGGCATTGCCGCGCGGATGGTCGTGCCGCGCGCGCCGCAGCTGGACCTGGGCCCCGGCCGCGGGTTCACCATTGAAGGCTGGATCAATCCAACTACCGTGCGGGATTCGGGGGCGCTGACCCCACCCATCGTCATGAGCGACGGCTTTGAATTGTCGCCGCCGCAACTGGGAATCCCCACTGGTTCTTACGTGTCAGGCTGGCAGGTCGAAGCTGGGCCAGTGAATCTACTCTCCGACGGGGTGCCGCCCGGACCTTTGTATGCCTACCCCGACACCGCGACCAATTGCCTGGAGATCATTGGCGGAACTGTTTCCACCAACTTCCCAACTGTGGTGGGCCGAAACTACCTGTTGACTTGCGGGTACACTAAAAATGAGAACAGCGGTGACGGATTTGTTGCCAACATGACCGTTACACTCACGGGCCATGCACCCGTGCCGCTCACTTATAATTTTCACAATACCCTTGGGTTCCCGAACTGGCTGCACACCGGAATCGTCTTTACCGCCACCAGTCCAAGCACCAAGGTGACCGTGACCGGCCAGAACGCAGGCCCTTATGGGATGTACATCGACAGCTTCCAGGCCAAGCTCTGGGATCTTCCAGGCCAGAACAATACGAATGCTCCGTCGCCGCTGGTCGAATGGTACAATCCCGGTTCGCCAACGCCTCAGGGTGCGGAGTTATTCCTTGGCGGCGCTCCGAGCACCAACGGTCCGTCCGCTCTTTGCGTCGTTCTAACCGACACCAACCAGCAAGCTCATGTCCTCACGACCCCTGCGACGGCTATCACGAATGCCGGCTGGCAACACGTCGCAATGACCTACGACCGGCTCACCCGCGCCGCCCGCCTCTATGTCAATGGCGCCATCGCCGCGAGCACGACCTTCCCGGATTCTTTTGTCCCCTTAACCGCGGGAGATCTCTATTTCGCATTTCACCCGGCTCCAGCACCCGATTTTATCGGCTATAACGGCGGTTTGGATGAGTTTGGCGTTTACAATCGGAAATTGACCGACTGCGAGATCGCGGCGATTTTCAGCGCCGGCGCCCGCGGCAAGTACGACCCCATCGCTTTATCTTGCCCCGTTTCCGGCACCGCCCAGGTGACCACCCCGTCCGGACCTTTGTTCCTGCCGTTTGCCGCCGGACCGGCCTGGAGTACCAATACCATTTCTTTCAACACCGGTGCGGGTCCGGGACCCACGAGTGTAAGCCTGACTTCCAGCGATCCCAATCTCGCGGTCGATAACTTCGTCCTGTCGGAGGTGGGCACGAACTTCATTAGCGGGTTCATGCATTTCACCGACAATACGAATCTGGCGCTGGTACCCATCAAGTTTGCACCGGCGCCGTATAGCGTGTCGAATTTCCCGCCGACGCTGGTGTTCTCGAACGAGTTCGAAAACGCTTTCCCCGGCTTGTACAACACGAACAGCACCTTGGCTGGCACGGTCAATAACCCGGCGGTGGGTGTGCGCAATTGGACGGTGGTAACGGCCCCGGTGACGGTTCTGAGCAATGCCCTGGTCGACGCCGTCGGCACCAACTCCGTAGCGTTGGGCAGCGGTGGTTTGCAATGTGCCCTGCCCACGTCGCCCGGGAGCCGCTACCGTTTGACCTATTCGGTGCGGGGACCGGGCATGGTTTCCTGGTGGAACGGCGATATTGAGCCGCTCAGCCATCGCGCGTGGGATCTTATTGGCGGCAACAATGGCGCGATGCTCTACGGCGCCACCAACACCTTTGGCGGCGAGGTCAATGTCCTTGGAGATGACCGCACCCTGTTTTTCCCCGGAGTCATCGACGCAAAAGACAACCTGGTCTCCAAAATTGAAATCGGGGACCCGGCCAATCTCCGGTTGACCAATTCCTTCACGATCGAAGGATGGATTAAGCCGATCCAAATCCCGACGTTCTTTTCCGAACAAACCGAACAGATCCTTTACCGCGGCGACAGCCGGGCCTGTGCTCAACCGTACTTTTTTGGCGTCGAGCGTGTGACCGCCACAAGTTTTGACCTGGTCTTCCACATCAACGATGAAATAACGGGCGATTGCGGGATCATCCTCGAAAGCGCCAATCAGCCGGTGCTGGCCGACCAATGGCAGCACGTGGCCGCTGTTTTCGATGCCAATGTGTTGTGGGCTACAAACGCTCCCTGGCCCACCAATGAGTTGCGCTTGTACGTCAATGGTCAGCAACTGGATCCCAAGAAGAACCAGTCTTTCCTCGAAGATCCTTCTCAGATCTCTTTTGTGAACTCCGGCTTTACCGGCCGCTTCCCCATTGGCGATCTCGACCCCGCCTTCAGTCCGGGCGTCGCCATCGGTAACCGCAGCCGCGCCGACAATTCGGAGCCGTTCCACGGTTACATTGATGAATTGTCCGTTTACGGGCGGGCTTTGACGGCGCCCGAGATCGCGGCCATTGCCGCCGCCGGGGTGAACGGCAAAGCTGATCCGACTGTCGCCCCGGCTCGAGGCCTGGCCAAAGTCTCGGTGCGCGTGAACGACGTCGAGATCGACCAGGAATCCGGAGACAATTCGCAATGGACGACTCATTCGATCGAGTTTACGGCTGATCGCACCAACCTCGTGCTCACACTGCAGAGTTTGCTGCCCGGGACCCTGGTCGATGGGATCAGCCTGACGCAACTGCCGGCCGAGCTGAATTATCTGCCCGAAACCTCCCTGGCAGCGCTCAACGGAGAAGATTCCTTTGGAGTATGGCAATTGGAGATTGTCGATGATCGGGCGGGAGCCAATATCCCGCCTAATCTCGCCTCGCTGCTGAACTGGCAGCTCAATTTCGTGTTGCAGCCCAGCAATGCGCCGCCGACGGTGCATTTGCAACACGGCATTGTCTACAACAACAGCCTGGTGCCCGGTGGCGTTCAGAACCTGGTGGTGGATGTGCCGCTCTGGGCCACGAACGCGACCAATATTCTCATTTCTGCCGTGGATCGAGCTCTGGGTACCCCGCGAAACGTAGGGGTGCTCTGGAGTCTCAACAATCCTGCTCCCAACAATCCCGCCCAGGCGATTGTCTGGCCGCCCAACAACACCGGTACGGCCGTGCTCTCGAGCACGACGCCACCGCCGATTGTTCCCGGCTTGCCCTACTACCTCAGCATCACCAATCCAAACCTGGTCTCGGTCGACTTCTCTTATGGTGTTTGGTTCGATATCGCCACGCTGACCAACTGCGCGCCGTCCTCGAATTTCGTTATCGAAGCGGGCGTGCCGCGCTACTTCCAGTTTGATGTCCCGACCAATGGCGCTCCTCCGGGCGCGGCCGCGCAGGCGGTCTCTTTCTACCTGACCGGCGTGCAGAGCAACTTCACTGGCATTCGCAGCAATCTGACCATTGTTCTGAGCGAACACCTGCCGCTGCCCGACCTGGCGCATTACGATTACATCAGCAGCAACCCGGCCACCAATGACGACATCATCATGGTCGTGACCAACACCACGCCTTTCCCGATTCAAACCAACCGTTGGTACGTAGGCGTCTTCAGCCAGGCACTGACCAATATTCCTTTCACCGTCGAGGCGTGCGTCAGCGGCGATTATCCGACGCTGGTTCCGTTGACTAATAACGTTCCGTTCGTCGCCGACTTCACCAACACGTTCGTGGCCCCGCCCGGCCCGCCGCGGCAGTTCTTCTTCGAGTTCCAAGTCACCAACGACGTCGATGCCATTATGTTCGAGATGTACGATCTTTCGGGCGACGCCGACCTGGTCTTGCAACGGGACGTGCCCCCGACGATGGCGCCTTACTACGACGGCAGCTTTCAGCCCGGGACCAACTGGGAGCAGATCGTGGTGCGCGCCACGCCGGACGTGCCGAGCTTAATCGGCAATTGGTTTGTCGGTGTCTACAATAACGAATCCACGAATGTGGCCTACACCTTGCGCGCGGTTACCTCCTCGGGCGGGCTTCTCCAGAGCATTCAGGAGCCGCCTGCCGTCACCCTGACCTTCTTCCCGGGCGGCCGCGGTGTTTTGTTGAGTTGGTATTCTGTCGTTGGTGAGTTTTACCAGATCCAGGGTCTGACGAATGGCGTCTTTCAGCCAATCCAGGGTGGATTGGTCCACGCTACGACACCGCTCACCACGTATCTTGCTACCGGCCCGGCTGGGTCTTTGGGCCAATACCGGGTCGTCCACGTCTCGCCCGATACCCTCCCATTGGGTTTTCTCCAGATTCAGCTCTGGACCAATAACCAGGTGCGCATTTCCTGGTCGACCGCGTATCCGGATAACATCCTTCAGTACGCCGACAGCCCGCTCGGCCCGTGGTTCGACGCGAATCTTCCCGCCACGATAGTCGGTGCGCAATACGTCGTCTTTGATAAAATTCGCCCCGTGCCCCGGTACTACCGATTGATCCAATAGCTGGAAGGCGCCTGGGCCTATGAGGTTTGGAGTCCCGCCTTTAGGCGGCCCGGCGCCAAAACCGCCTGAAGGCGGGACTCCAAACCCAGGCCCAAACACACCCCCCTCCGCCTTCTTTCCGCTTTCGCGTTTCCGCTTTCGCGCTTTCCGCTTTCCGCATTTCTTCGAGGTGTTCCGAAAACCGCCCCGGGGAGGTTTTCCGCATTTCTTCGGCCTATGGCGTTCGGAGTCCCGCCTTTAGAGGGTATTTTAGAAACCGGCCTGGCCGTGGGCGCCTGGGTTAGGAGTCCCGCCTTTAGGCGGATCGGCGCCAAAACCGCCTAAAGGCGGGACTCCAAACGCAGGCCCAAACACACCCCCTCCGCCTTCTTTCCGCTTTCCCGTTTCCGCTTTCGCGCTTTCCGCTTTCCGCATTTCCTCGAGGTGTTCCGAAAACCGCCCCGGGGAGGCTTTCCGCATTTCTTCGGCCTATGAGGTTCGGAGTCCCGCCTTTAGAGGGTATTTTAGAAACCGGCCTGGCCGTGGGCGCCTGGGTTCGGAGTCCCGCCTTTAGGCGGCCCGGCGCCAAAACCGCCTGAAGGCGGGACTCCAAACGCCCGGTAAAATGCAGGTTGTCACCGTGTAACGCTTCTTACCACCCAAACACACCCCCCTCCGCCTTCTTTCCGGTTTCCCGTTTCCGCTTTCGCGCTTTTCGCTTTCCGCATTTCTTCGAGGTGTTCCGAAAATCGCCCCGGGGAGGCGAAACTTTTGTTCGTCATCTTTCCATCGTTCTGGTGTAATGATGACCTTATAGATGCGGCGAGTTTTGACTTGGCTGGTGCACAGCACCGCGTTGGGGGTGGTCGCCTGGACCTGCTTCGCTGATCGGCCGCTGGTGACCGTGGTCACCAACAGCTTCGGAACCGGGACCCCGGATTTTGGCTCCATCCTCTCAGCTGAGAGGGTTGGCGCCGCCGATCCAGCGTTCGCCACGAATACCATTCCCGCCCCATTCTCGACCAATGCCGTACTGACCGTCGGCGCGCCGACGCAATGGCATTTCTATGTTTTTACCAACACCACTGACTTCACCAACGCGGTTTTCTTAACGTTCCTGCCCGAACCGCTTTCAACGTTTCCCACTGCGACGAATCTGCCAGGCTCCTCAACTTCTGTCTGGTCCGCAACTCCCGATCTGGATTTGTATGTGTCCCACGACCCGGCCATGACGAATCTCGACCCCGCCGCTATTGCCGCGGCGGACATGTCGCTCGGGCGGGGAGGAACTGAAACCATCGTTTATTCCAACGCGACGCCCGGCGTCTACTACGTCGGCGTTAAATGCGAGTCGACTCTCGGCGCGGAATATGGGTTCGTTGCGGACACCAGCCTCGAACCCTTCGTCCAAACCGATCCCCAGGGAAACCAGGTGCTGCGCGGGTTTCCTCAGACCGCGATGACCACCTGGGGAACCCCAAGCGCCCCGTCGGCAGCCTACTTGTTCCATGTCACGCCCGATGTTTTCCCCGTGCGCCGTGTTATTGTGAGGAATGTTTTGAGCGCTGCGTCGTTGTCCGATGCGCAATTGGCGCTAAGGCACCAAAGTTCCACCATTTGGCTGCTGGATCATTCGGGCGGTGGCGCCGCGCCGGCGACCAATCTGGTCTTTGACGATAGCGCGGAAGGAGATTTACCCGGCGCGCAAGCGAGCGCCGGCCCCGGTACTTTGCGCGATTTTGAGGGTCGAACCGCGCGAGGTCTGTGGCTGCTCACGTTGCTGACCACCAATCAGCCAATCGCGGACTCGTCTTCTTCGATTCTCCTGGAAGCGCAACCAGACCTTGCTGGGAGCGTGATGACGACGCTCTTGCCGGGCAGTTGCCGCGAAGATTCCCTGGTTGTTCCCCTGCAAGCGTCGAACCTGGCTGTGATGGCCGGGATCAACTCAGGAACGGGTCCGGTCACGCTCCAGGTCTATCCCTTGGCGGGTCCGTCGAGCAACTGTCCTGTCATGCAGATTTCCGCGGCCAGTTCGGGAGGCACTTTCGTAGTCGATGAAACCAGCCAACCTCCGTTAAACCCGGGCGCCTATCGTGTTCGCACGTGCAATTCCGGTCCTGACGCGGCCGAAATCGCCCTCCAGTCGGCTTTGAGTGGAGCGCCCGCGCCCCTCCTCACCAATATCTACACCGCCACCGGACAGGTCGCCCTGGCAGAGGCCGGCTTGTCAGATGCCACTTTACTGGTCACCAACACCGGTCGGGTCATTTCGGTCCAAGCGGGCGTGCGGCTCGATTCTGCGCGAGTCTCCGACCTCGTGCTGAACCTGATCGGGCCGGATGGCACGCGGGTGCTGTTGTCGGATGGCCGCGGCGGCGATTCGGCAACGAGCCTCGGGGCCGATGTGATCCAGACCAATATGACACGGGTCGATTTTTCCGGCGGACCCGTAGCCGTGACAAACACGTTCGAGACCGGAGAGAACTCCGGCGCCATCCAGATCGAATACGATTTTCATAATCTTCCGGATGACATGCGCGTTTTTTACGAGACCAATCTACTGTTTGATTCAGGCCTGGTGAGTTTCACCGGTGCGACCAATCTCCAGTATGGCCCCGGCAACGCTACCTCCTTCAGCATCGTCATGAACCAGGGTGGAAATCCCGAAACCAACACCGCCTGGCATTACAGCGTTACTACCACCGCGGTCAGACCTTTTTATCTTACTTTCACCGACGACACCAATCTCACCATCGTCCCAATCAAGTTTGCTCCGACGCCGTTTACGAACTCTACCTTTGCGCCCGCGGACGGATCGTCGCAGGCGGGCATTTTTTACCTGCCGGAAGAATCGTTAGGTCGACTGGGGGGTACGCTCGCCTCCGGCCCGTGGACGCTGGAAATTTGGGATCGCCGCGCTGGGGCCACCAATCCGCCTCCGGCGCTGCGGAGTTGGCAATTGGCGCTGGTGACCGGCAATTCGGTGCCCTTACCGGTGGCGCTGCTCAATAACCAACCGAGCACGAACCTGCTCGGTCCCGGCCAACTCCAGTGGTACACGGTCGATGTGCCGGAGTGGGCCAGCTTCGCCACAAATGCACTGCTCTCGTCCAGTGCGCCAGTCAATCTCCTGTTTAATTCCAACGCGCCGCCGACTGGCACGAATGCCGGAGACGTCACGCTCGCCTCTGGCGCCAGCAGCGGCAGTTGGGTGTTGCGCACCAATGCCGCGCCAGTGCTCGTCCCGGGTTCCCGTTACTACCTCGGGCTGCAAAACACCAATCCGGCTAGCGTCAGCCTCGTCTTCGCGGTCGGATTCGATGTGGGCACGATGGTCGCGTTGCATTCGGGTGTGCCCTACGCGATTACCAACTCGGGCCCGCTAGGCAGCGCCGATTTCTACTGGTACCAGGCGACCACGAATGCGGTACGGGTGCAGTTCGAGGTCAACGGCCCGAGTGGCGACGTAACTCTTGTGGCCAGAAAGGGGGCACCGCCGCCCAGTTTGGGCAGCTACGATTTCATCAGCGCCAACCCGGGCACCAACGATGAATTGATCGTGATCTACGACTATTCGCGGCCCGTTTCGCTCAGTGCGGGAGACTGGTTCCTGACGGTGGTGAATGTCACGGGCCGCGCGGCATCCTATTCGATTGTGGCCACCGAGTTCCCCATGTACGGCACTAACATCGTTGTTTCAGAACCCACCGTCATCGGCAACTCGATGTGCCTAAGCTGGAATTCATTGCCGGGGGTTCATTACTACGTCGAAGGAAAGGTGGATCTTCATGACCCGAGCTGGACCTTGTTATCTCCAACCATCACTGCCACGGATGTCACGACCGGCTTCTGTCTCGCGCTGCCAGTGGGTTACGAATATTTTCGCGTTTCCGAAGGCATTGTCATCGGACCGGCCTTGCCAATCATCGACTCGATCCTCAAAGTCCCGGCTGGACTGCTCCTGCTTTGGACGGCTCCGACCAACACTTTATACCAGGTTCAATGGACCTCATCCCTGGCGCCGGCCGCTTGGCATCCTATAGCGGGTGCGGTAAACTCGACCACCGGAAGGTTTCAGTTGATCGATGACGGTTCTCAAACCGGCGGCCTGGAGTCGCCGCGCTTCTATCGGTTGCAGCAGCTGCCTTGAACCGGTTATTCACAATCGTTTGTCCATAACATTGCGTTGCTGACGACGCCGCTTTTCTGTACGTAAAGCGCAATGATTGATTCGATCCCAGAGGGCGGCGCGGAGGGTGGCGCTCCAGCTCCGGATCTCAAACGCCCTCGCCGCCAGAAGTCCGCCGCCGCCCCAAAACTCGATCGGCTCCCCCCCCATTCGCCCGAGGCCGAACAGGGTGTTTTGGGCTGCATCCTGATCGCGCCCAACGAATGCATGGGCGAGTGCATTGAAAAGCTCAAGAGCAGCGAGGAGGTGTTTTACGACCTGCGCCACCAGACTATTTTCAAAATCTTGAGTGAGATGTACGACAGCCGCGAGGCGATCGACCTCATCACGGTCCAGCAGCGGCTAAAGAATGCCCAATTGCTCGAGCAGGTCGGCGGCCTGGCCTACCTGTCGGTCTTGCCTGACGTGGTGCCCTCGGCGGCCAACCTTTCCTATTACCTGGAGATCGTGCGGGAGAAGTATCTGCTCCGGCGCATGATCCACGTTTGCACCGATGTCGTGGGCCGGGTTTACGATTACGAAGGGGAAGTCGATGCGTTGATGGACGAGGTCGAGCGGGACATTCTGCGCATTAGTGAAGCGCGGGTTCAGGCGCAAACCACCAACATCAAGGACCTGGTCAAGCGCGCAATTGGCACCATCGAGGATTTCCATCAACGCCAGGGAACACTGACGGGGATCCCCACCGGCTTTAGCGACCTGGATAAGATGACCAATGGGTTGCACGGCGGGGAGATGGTGGTGATCGCCGCCCGGCCTTCGATGGGCAAAACCAGCCTGGCCATGAACATTGCCGAGCACGTTGCGCTGGAAGCCAAGTTGCCGGTGGGGGTTTTTAGCCTGGAAATGACGGCCGAATCCCTGGTGCTGCGAATGCTCTGTTCCCGCTCCCGGGTGAATTTGCGCAACGTGCGGGAGGGGTTCCTGGCCGAACGCGATTTTCCGAAACTAACCGGCGCGGCCGGCAAGCTCGCCGGCTCGCCTTTGTTCATCGACGATTCCTCGGGATTGTCGATTTTACAGCTCCGCGCCAAGGCGCGGCGCATGCACCAGCAGTATCACATCAAGCTTTTCGTGATTGACTACCTGCAACTGCTCCATTCTACTGCGCGCCGCGCGGAGAACCGGCAGCAAGAGATCGCCGATATCTCAAGTGGCATCAAGGCTTTGGCCAAGGAACTCAAGGTTCCCATCATCGTCTTGAGCCAGTTAAACCGCGAATTGGAGCGGGAAAAGAACCGCAAACCGCGGATGTCCGATTTGCGCGAATCCGGCTCGATTGAACAAGATGCCGATTTGGTTGGTCTGCTATACAAGCCGAATGTGGACGACGATGAAAACGCAGCGGGTGGCCCGGTGGCCGAAGAAGCTGTGGCGGTCAACCTGCTGATTGCCAAGCAACGCAACGGCCCGACCGGTGATGTCAATTTGACCTTTTTGCGATCTTATACACGCTTTGAAAATGCGGCCAAAGTAAGCGACGACGACGTGCCTAACTGACCGAACGACGATGAAAGTTCTGTTTCGCCTGTGCGCGGTCTGCCTCTTGCTGGCGTGGCCGCCTTTGGCGGAGGCACAACTGGCGGCTTCCAAGGTCGCGAAAATCGAGATTAAGTACGTCGGCCCGCCTTCCGTCGGGGAAGAACTGGTTCGCGCCAATATCCGCGTCAAGCCCGGCGACACGTATCTGCCCGCCGCCGTCGATGACGACGTCCGGAACCTGTACGCCACCGGCCTGTTTTATAACGTCCGGGTTACTCTTGCCAATGGTCCGGATGGCGTCATCCTGACTTACCTGGTTCAAGGCAACCCCCGGCTCACGGAAATCAAGTTCCAGGGCAACAAACGTTTTGCCGACGCCAAGCTGCGCAAAACTATTTCCGCAAAGGTCGGCGAACCTTTTAAAGAGAGCAAACTGTTCATCGACGCCCAGGAAATTCAGAAGCTTTACCAAAAGAAGGGCTATCCCCGGACCGAGGCGAAGTACACGTTCACGATTGACGAAAACGCCGGGCGGGCCACGGCCACTTTCGAAATTAAAGAAAGTCCCAAGATAAAAATTGCGCGCGTCGAGTTCGTCGGCGCGCAGGCCTTCAGCCAAAAGCGCCTGGCCAAGGTGATCAAGACCCGCAAACACTGGATGTTTTCCTGGATTACCGGCAGCGGCGTCCTCAAGGACGAGCAGTTCGAGGAAGACAAGGAGAAGTTGGCGGACTTCTACCGCAATGGCGCCGGCAAACCAGGGCAGGGGGGCTACCTGGATTTCGAGATCAAGAAAATCGAATTCCTTTATCCCACGCCGCGCACGATGGTGATCCGCTTCATCATTTACGAAGGCACACAGTACCACGTGGGAGCCGTCAAATTCACGGGCAACAAAATTTTCAGCACCGCTGATATCACCAACGGCTTGCGCCAGGTTCACCCCATGAAAGGTCAGCGGGGTAAAATCGGTCCCAACGGCCTGCTGATGGACGTGGGCGACATCTTCACGCCCAAGGGCCTCAAGCAGGACACCGAAGACGTCGAGGACGTTTATGGCGCCAAAGGATACATCGATGTGGGCTCGTCCAGCCGCGGCTTGACGGTGGTGCGCATTCCCAACACCGACACCGGCACCATGGATTTGGATTTTCAAGTTGAGGAAGGCCAGAAATCCTACATCGAAAAGATCGAAATCCGCGGCAATACCAAGACCAAAGACAAAGTCATTCGGCGCGAGTTGGCGGTGTCGCCGGGTGAAGTATTCGATATGGTCCGCGTTAAGCGCAGCAAACAACGCCTCGAAGGATTGCAGTACTTCGAAAAGGTCGATACCCGCCCGGAACCGACCGACATTCCCACTCACCGCGATCTCATTATTGGTGTGGATGAGAAAAATACGGGGAATTTGACTCTGGGCGCGGGGTTCAGTTCCATCGATTCCCTGGTCGGCTTTGCGGAAATGACGCAAGGCAATTTCGATCTGTTCCATCCGCCCACGTTCACGGGCGGGCCAGCGCTTCCGACTGAGGGTGGCCCTGGGCACGCTGACCCAGGATTACCTGGCCTCATTTGTCGAGCCGTGGTTTCTGGGGCACAAATTGGCATTGGGCGTGGATTTGTACTATCGCGACCTGGCCTATTTCAGTCTCAATAATATTTACGATGTGGTTCGGGGAGGTGCCCGGGTGAGTTTGACGCGCGCCCTGGGCAGCGATTATCTGATCGGCAGTGTCAGTTATACGCTGGAGGACGTTAACATCCGGTTGAATCCCGGGTTCTTTGGACCGACCCTCGGGAATCTCGCTGGACAAGGGCCGCCGGGGTTTGGGACCCCTTCCGGCCCGGTGGGGCCTGGCTCAATTTCGGGCCCGCCGTTCGTGATTCCGGCGAACGTGCCGGATGCTATTTTGGCCGAGCAAGGCTGGAACCTGTACTCCCGGCTGGGTGCGTCGCTGGCATATGACACGCGCAATAGCGTGCAGTTGCCTAACAAAGGCCAGCGGACGGAGTTGGATGGCGAGTTTGTCGGCGGTCCCCTGGGAGGCGATCGCAACTTTGCCAAAATCGAGCTCAAAACCGGCTGGTACTTCAAGGGCTTCGCCAAGGGCCACGTTCTGGAATTGGTCGCCCGCTCCGGGGTCGCTAAAAACCTCCAATCGGGAGACGTTCCGTTCGAGGAGCGTTATTACCTCGGCGGACTTTATTCGCTGCGCGGGTTTAAATTCTACAGCATCAGCCCGCGCCAGGCTGGCTTCACTGAACCGATTGGGGGCGACACTTACTGGTTTGGCTCGGCCGAATATAGCATCCCGATCATCGAACAGGAGCACGGGATTGGTGTGCGATTTGCCGTGTTCTATGACATTGGTAATGTGGCCGTAAAACCGTATAGTTGGAGCCTGAACAACTTCGATGACAACTGGGGTGTCGGCTTGCGTCTGAATCTGCCGATCGGGCCGATTCGCCTCGACTACGGCATTCCCATTCACCATGACCAGTACAATAGCAGCAGCGGTCAATTCCAGTTCGGGGTAGGCTATACCCGCGCGTTTTGATATGACCAGGCCAATGCGTCAGACTTGCGCCCCCGGCAAACCTTTTCTCGCTTGGATTGCGCGCTCCTTGCTGGCCATGGCTTGCGCGTCCGCGGTTGGACTTGCGAGCACTCCCGGGAGTTCTCACCGTTTACCCCAGACCGTTGCCCAGTGCTCGCTGCCCCTGTTTTTTGAGGGCACTCCAGCGCCGCTCAATACTCCGGCCAGCTTTGTCGCCCGCGGGCCGAATTACCACTTTAACATTACTCCGGCAGGGGTCGACATTCTATTACGTAAGCCAGAAGTCAACGCCTCCGCCGCTTCGATCCAGCGTCGTGACTCGTACCCGGTTTCCCATGCGCCTGCTCGGCTGGTCCGCATGAGCTTCCCGGGCGGCAATTCCCAGGCGGCGCTGGCCGGTACTGGCGAGATGGAGGGGAAGGTAAACTACTTGTTAGGCAGCGACCCGGCTGGCTGGCGTTCGAAGGTTTCCATCTTTGCAGGGGTGCGCGTTAGCGGACTGTATCCCGGCATTGACCTGACGTACTATGGTAACAATCGCCAAATCGAGTACGATTTCGCGATTGCCCCCAAAGCAGACCCTTCAGCTATCGCGCTGCGTTTCGAAGGGATCGAGAAACTCGCGGTAAGTTCAGATGGAGAATTAATCATTGGGATGGGCGACGCCGAGCTGCGACAGCATCGGCCGGTGCTTTACCAGCTCGTGAAAGGTGTTCGCCGTGAAGTTTCCGGCGGGTATGTCCTGAAGGATGCTCACACAGCTACTTTTGCGCTCGGCCCGTACGATCACGACCTGCCGCTGGTCATCGATCCGGTGTTCAGTTACTCCACTTATTTCGGCGGGAACGCCGGCGATACCGGCCTTTCCATCAAAGTCGATTCCGTCGGCTCGGTCTACCTGGCCGGCGAGACGCTTTCCACGCAATTCCCGGCGAGCTCTTCTGGCAATCCGTTCCAGCCCCGACTACATGGCGGCACTACGACAGGCGATGCTTTTGTCGCCAAGCTCGATAGCACCGGTTCCAATCTGGTCTATTTTACTTACCTCGGCGGCAGCGGTGATGATGGAGCTTACGATCTGGCAATTGACGCTGCCGGAAACGCGTTCCTTGCCGGTTTCACCGAGTCGCCGGATTTTCCGACGAAAAACGCGATCTTCCCGCATATCAACGGGGTGCTGGACCCCAAGTTCCAGATTTACCCGGCGGAAGCTTTTGTGACGGAGGTCAATCCTGAAGGCTCGGCCTTGGTTTATTCGACCTATCTCGGGGGAAACGGAAGCGACGTGGCCAGCGCAATTGCTGTGGATAGCTCCGGTTACGTTTATGTAGCGGGCTATACTTTCTCGACGAATTTTCCGGTGGTCAACGCGTATCAGACCCAATTGGCTGGAAACGACGATGTGTTTGTTTCCAAACTGGCACCTGATGGCCGAAGCCTGGTTTATTCCACTTACCTGGGCGGCGTCTCCATCGACGAAGCCGAGGGCATTGCTGCCGACTCGGCCGGCTACGCTTATGTGGCCGGGTACACCGCCTCGACCAATTTCCCTGTGACCGCCGGTGCGTGGAGTTCCAGCCTCAATGGTTCCGGCGCGGGCGTTACCGTTTACGACGCTTTCCTGACCAAGCTCGCTCCCAATGGACGGGGTCTCATCTATTCGACGTACTTTGGCGGTTCGCAGAACGATTATGGATATCGAGTTGCCGTGGACGGCTCGGGCAGCGCGTACTTGGTGGGTGCGACTCAATCCCCCGAGTTTGCCCACACGAACAGCTTTGGCCTCACCAGTGGCAATAGCACCAATGCCGTCAATTTTGATGCTTTCTTCACAAAATTTGCTGTTAACGGTAAGCCCGAATATTCCGCTATGTTCGGTGGAACGGATAATGATGCGGCTTGGGACGTGGCTCTTGATCCTGTGGGCCGCGCTTTCGTCGTCGGAATAACTCTTTCGACAAACTTTCCCGTGGTCAACCCCTTTGACCTGTTCCGGCGCGCCAACTCGGGCGGCAAAGATGTGTTTGTGGTTGGCTTCGAAACGAATGCTGCGCCGGTGCTTTATTCAGGTTACCTGGGCGGTGGTGGCAACGATTATGGTTATGCCATTGCCGTGGATTCTGAGGCCAATGCCTACATCAGCGGCATGACTTTTTCCGGGGCGTTTCCGACTAAAACCGGCGCCTTCCAGTCCGCTCTTTCAGGCTCGAGCGACACGTTCGTGGCCAAGATTCGCTTGTTCGATCCCATGTTAAACGTGGCGCTCGCAGGTGACACCTTCCAAATTAGCTGGCCAGCAACGGCTCCCGACTACTTCCTCCAATCGACCGCGGATCTGGCGCAGCCTGAGGTTTGGAGCGATGTCGGCCAGCCGCCAGTCCTTTCGGCGGGTCAGTATCGCGTCAGCATCCCGGCGACGAACACATCAGTCCTCTTTCGGCTGCAGCGTCGCTAAGGAGAGAGCTCTCGAGCAAAACGTGCTACCCTGTCCTATTTGGTGAAGAGTTCGCCAACGTTGGCCGAGGAAGGTAATTGTTTGCCACCGGCGAAGAGTTTTTTTGGGCTGCCTCCGGCCCAGCGGCGGAGTCGGTACAAAGCGGCAAAGGCATAGTTCGGAGCCGCGCCACCCTGGCCCCCGGCCACTTCGCTGCCCCGGCGCACATTGTCGATCATCCAGGCCGGCAGTGAGAGGTGATAGGGATTACGCTGCACTTCGCCGACGTGGAAAGTCGTGGCGGCAATCATTTCCGCCAGGTTCTCCGCGGAGATCTCAACCATCAGGTTGGGATTGGTCATCGCTCCCCAGAACTCGGTTTCGGCGAGGTAACACTGGAACCAGGGCGGCATTTTTTCCAGAGCATCCATGACCAGAAAGTGGGTGCCGATATGCGTGCTATTCCAATCGCGGTCGTGTGGAAAAATCAGCACGGTTGGGTGATGACTCTCGATGATGTCGCGGATGACCTGAACGCACTGAGCCCAGTGTTTGGGATCGGTCTGGCGGGCTTTAGTATTGATGCGATCGAGTCCAGAGGGCCCGGTAGGGAGCAGGTCAAACCCAAGATAATCACACGCGTTTCGCAGTTCGGCCAGGCGCGCAGCCTGCCGTTCCTTTTTGCTGCCTAACGTCACAGCCACATTGATGATCTTGAAGCCTGCTTCGCGCATCAACCGAAGAGCAATGCCGCCCGAAATGCATTCATCATCGGGATGCGGCGCAAAAAACAAAGCTCGCGGAGCGTTAGGTCCGAGTGCGGGCCGCGGCGTCGGCTCGAAACCGCCCAGCGGAAGCGCTCGGCCGTCTTCGAGGAGCTTAATATACTTTCCAACGAGATCGTGGTATGGAGTCATAAGGTGGGATTCGCTGCTTGGGAATGACGGCCTTGAAACACGAAGCCCCAAGGCCTAAAACCCGAAAGAAGGTCGAAATCCGAAATCCGAAACGGAGCACTAAGCCGTTGGCATGCTTTTTTCCGGCTTCGGTCTTGGGCCTTCGGATTTCTTTCGGCTTTCGACATTCGGGTTTAGGATTTCCGCGGTTCGCACATATTAGCGGGTAGTACTTGCTGGCGTAAATGCGAGCCGCGGCAGGCTTGCCGCCGCAATGGCTTGTCCGTGGCGTTTGTCCTTTTCGTCCGGGATATGGAACGTAATGCGCGCGGCCAGATCAGCAAACTCCTGGCGCAACACCTCTTTGGCGCCGGCTAGAATCAGGTCCCCACCCGGGCCTGAAGTAACTCGGCCGAGGATCAGCACATGTTCCAGATCATAAAAATCAGCCAGGTGAGCGATGGTGTAACCGAGGTACACCCCAATCGTTTGGTAGATTCGACGGGCGCGGTAATCTCCGGCGTCCATCAGCTTCTGCACTTGTTTAAGTCTTTCGGCCAGAGGTAGCCTTGGATTCAGGTCAATTCCCGCCGAAGCAAGCAATCGGGCGACGCACTGCTGGGATAGGTACTGCACGCCACAACCACGATCGCCGGACCACTCATCGGCCGGGGCGTTTGGGTGGTAATCCACCGGAATAAACGCCAATTCGTTCAGCCAGGAGGTGATATTCCCGTCGGCATTCACGTAGCCGCCGGCCGTGCTGGTTCCCAGCGAAATGCCGAGAATCCGGGTGCAACCCAGAGACATGGAACCGGCCAGAGCAGTCACTTCGCCGTCGTTGACCACTTCGAACGGCACGCCGCCCCAAGCTTTTTGAATTTCGAGAAACAGGTTTTTAACCCGTCGTTCGAAGGCGTCGGGTGGCACACCGCGAAATAATGAAGCGACCTTCACCCGGTTCTGCAGATAAATGCCGGCCGCACTTCCGCCGATGGCATCCACACGCGGCAGGTGCTCGGCCGCTTTCTTTAACGAATCCATAATGCCGTCGTAATGATATTGGGGGTCGGGTTGAAAATAGGGATCCCAGACCGTTTCATCACTGAATTTGACTTTTCCATCTATGACGGCCGCGGCCTTGCGATCGCTGCCGCCGAGGTCGAACCCGATACGACAGCCATCAAGGTTTCGGCCCAGAGCGGCAGTGCTGCGTCGTTCCGGCGGGAGTTCTTGGGTGTGGATCACTTCGATCGGGTGATCGAACATCCGCTCGCCGACGAGATTTGAGTCGAATTTGCCGGTTGCGGTGTTTCGGTAATGAGCCGCGAGCTGGTTCGCCAGTTCGACTGGGCCTTGGAAATGGATCCGGTATCCGCCGCGGGCCCAGAGCAGTAATTTCACGATCCGTTCTATGTAGTTGAAGTTTCCCGCGGCGCCAGGATTGCTTGCCCCGAAGATCTCAGTGCAAAAGTGCGAAACATTTCCTTCGGTTTGTTCGAGCGCGATCTTTATCGGGACGGGCTGACCCGAACGGAGGACGCCGTCGCGAAAGGCATGGCCGGCCAGCACGGCCGGCCGAAAGTATGGGTCCAATATCGGCAACACGCGAGGGGCGACCAGGGGCAGACCAGAGTTGGAATTGCTCACAGCAGAGCCGTTGTAATGGAATGGGCGGCGTGAGAGCAAGTTTCATTATCCCTTGACGACGAGTTCGCTCCGGTTCGACGCGGACTTTCTACCCGGCAGCAGCGCAGAGCCTTAGGCAGACTTCTAGTCTGCTTTGCGTGATCGGATGGTGGTCGTACGATTTTCGACGCGCTTCCGCAGGGGATGGCTGCGCCACTAGACTTTGCCCTTTCACCTTCACGGGACGGTCCATAGTATATCGCCTATCGTGACTCCAGCGAATGTCGAATCTGAGCGCATCCGACTGCCGGCCTATCGCCTCGGCGCCGATCCCATGTGGATGCTCGTTTTCCCGGTTACCGCCCCTTCCGTTTAGATGCTGTTCCATACCTGGCCATTCCTCATCTTCCTGCTGATCGTTGTCCCGGTTTTTTTCGCGTTGCGAAACACCCGATTGTGGCTGCCGTGGCTGACCATCGCCTCCTACTTCTTTTACGGCTGGTGGAACCCCTATTATCTTTCGCTGGTGGTCTACTCCACTGTCTTGGATTTTTGCCTGGTAGCTCTCATGGATCATTGCCCGCGGACGACGGAGAAACTCAGCTTCTGGGCTCGGCTTAGCCGTCCGCGCTTTGCGGATCCCGTCCTCAAATTGGCTTTCCTGGGTTCTCTCGGACTGGCGGTGTGCATCCTGGCCTTGGCGTTTTTCGGGCCACGAACCTTGCGACCGGCCATGGGTCTGCTTGGGGCGCTGGTGTTATTGATGGCGGCGGGCGCGCTTTACAGCAGCCGCAGGATCTGGCTCTTAATCAGCCTGATCAATAACCTGGCCTTGCTGGTGTTTTTCAAATATGCGCGGTTCCTCGTTGAGAACGTCAATAGTCTGCTAGCCTGGCTGCACGTTCCATTTAAAGCGTCTGACCCTTCGAGTTTGATGCCGTTTGGGTTTCAGTACCTCTTGCCGGTCGGCATCTCTTTCTTCACCTTCCAGTCCCTCAGCTACACCATCGACTTCTATTTCGGCAAGGTCTATCGGGAACGAAACTTCCTGCGATTCGCAACCTTTGTTTGTTTCTTCCCGCAACTGATGGCCGGCCCGATCGAGCGCGCGCGGCATTTGCTACCTCAGTTTAACCAATTTCCGCCGATCCGCCTGCAGAACTTCACCGACGGCGCTTCGCTCTTCCTGGTCGGCTTGTTCAAGAAACTCGCCCTGGCCAATTACCTGTCGTTTTATGTAGAGCGGGTTTACGACAGTCCGCGGGCGTATGGGGCGTCTTCGCTAATCGTTGCCACCGTCGCGTTCGCCTGGCAGATCTTCTTCGATTTCAGCGGTTACACCGACATGGCCCGCGGCGTGGCCAAGCTGCTTGGTTTCAATCTCATACTTAATTTCAACAACCCTTACCTGGCGACCGGATTGAGCGAGTTCTGGGGCCGCTGGCACATCAGTCTTTCGAGCTGGTTCAGGGATTACGTCTATATCCCACTGGGCGGCAACCGAGGCAGACTTTGGCAAACTTATCGCAACCTGTTCATCACGTTCTTCATTTCCGGGATTTGGCATGGCGCAAATTGGACCTTTGTGATCTGGGGCGCGCTGCACGGACTGGGTGTTCTGCTGACCCGCGAGCTGGAGCGGTCCACTTTTTATGTCGAGCGCGTGCCCAGGCTGGTCAAACAAGCTGGCGTCTTCCTCTTTGTCTGCTTCACCTGGATTTTCTTCCGCGCTGAATCGTTGAGCGACGCATTACTGATCGTGCGCCGAATTTTCACGGCAGCGTGGTCGGATCCACAAGTTCCGTTGCTGATGGTCGGGGTGGTGGCGCTGGTTTGGTTCTATCAAATGCTGTACGAGTCGCGATTCCGCGAGCTGCTGGCGGCCGGCGTAGTCCGGGTCGGCGTGGCGGTGTTCATGGTCCTGTATTTGTGTCTCTGTTCGTCCGGAGGAGGCGCGTTCATTTATTTCCAATTCTGAAATGTCCGCCCCAGCGCCAGCCCCAACCGCCATCCCGCCCGCCGCTTCCGTGGGTTCTCCCGAAGTCCCGTTTGGCGTCAATGAAATGCGTCTAAACGGGCGGCAATGGCTCATCGCGTTGTCGATTATCGCCTGTCTGACGTGGCTGACCCCTCGCTTCTGGGAGAAATGCGAAGAATTTTCCACCGGCCCGGACTACCGCATCCCTTATGATCTCAGCAAGGATTACTGGCTGTACGCTCGTCGCCTCCGCCAGGAGCGTGACCCGGCCAAAATCCTCCTCCTGGGCGATTCGGTGGTCTGGGGCGAATACGTGCTGCCGGATGGAACTTTGTCGCATTTTCTGAATCAGCAGGCGGGAACGGCGGACCGTTTCATTAATGGTGGATTGAATGGCTTGTTCCCTTTGGCCGAGGAAGGACTGGTCAACTATTACAGCCGCGAGCTTCGCCATCGGAAGGTCCTTCTCGAATGCAATGTGCTTTGGATGACCAGCCCAAAGGCCGACCTGAGCACCGACAAGGAGGAACAGTTCAATCATTCGCGGCTGATCCCGCAGTTTTTTCCGAAGATCCCATGTTACAAAGCCGCAGCGAACGAGCGGCTTAGCGCCATCATCGAGAACCACTTTGATTTCTTTGCCTGGATCGGACATGTCCAAAATGACTATTTTGGCCAGCGCAGCATTCTCAATTGGACCTTGGAAGAAGGGGAAGGTTATCCGCCGCGGTATCCTAATGTTTATAAGAACCCGATTTCGCAAATTACTTGCAGGGTTCCCTCGGCGCCGGTGGATGATCCCCAGCGCGGCCCTCGAAGCCCGCGGCATCGTCCCTGGTCGGAGGCGGGGCAGGGGCCGACACGGTTTGATTGGGTGCCGCTTGAATCTTCGCTGCAGTGGCGTGGCTTTCAAAGCGTGTTAAAGATTTTGCGGGAACGAGGCAACGACGTCCTGGTTGTGCTTGGTCCTTTCAACGAGCATATGATTGCCGAGGACAATCGCGCGCCCTACCGCCAGCTGCATGACGGCATCTTGAGCCGGCTCCGACAAAATGGAATTCCCAGCATCGCGCCGGAGCCATTGCCCAGCGAACTGTACGCCGACGCGAGCCACCCGCTGACCAAAGGCTATGAATTGTTGGCGCGGAAGCTTTATGCTGATGAAACATTCCAGCGCTGGCTTACGAGGTGACCTCAGTGCCCGCGTGCCGGGTGTTGTAACGCGAGCCACCAAGGCACGATTACCAAGGCGACAAACATCAGTGCGCCGATTGCGTTGAACAAGGGCTTTCGAAGCTGACGTATCCAACCAGCCAGTACACCACCCAAGAGCAGGCCGGAGACGAATCCGCCGAAGTGCGCCATCACGTCGGTCCCGGGGGCCAGGCCGAGCAGCACGAACAGCATCACCCCCGATAATAAACCGCCCAGGAACTCTTTCCCCGCGCGCGAGGTTCTTCGCCAAAGTGAAACGGATTGCACGGCCAGCAAACCCAGGCAACCCATCACCATTCCGGAGGCGCCCAGGCCCAGGTGCGGTCGCGTCGACAAAAGCCAGGAGAGCAGATTGCCGCCAGCTCCGGCCAGATACGCGGCGAGCAGGCCAACGCCGGTTCCATACCGTCCCATGGTCAATCCCAAAAGCACCACGCCAAAAATGGCGTTGCTCGCCAGGTGCGCTAGATCCGCGTGCAACCACATAGCGGTGAACAGGCGCCACCACTGGCCGTGCGCCAGAGCAATCGTATCCAGCATACCAGGCCCTTCGAGATCCCCGCGACGATCGTTGAGCCAGAATAAGGCGGTGATTAACGCTACCCACGCCAGGCTGATCCAGTCGAAGACCAGCCCGGCCTGAAAGATTTCACGGCGCAGGCCCCAGCTTCGGTTTTCGCTGCGATACAGCCGGATTGCTTCCCGGGCACGCTCGTAGTCCTTACCGGAAACCTCCAGGATCCAGCCGCTGCCTTCCGCGTCGTGATCGACTGTCGATTCAATGCCCTGGCTGATCAGCACCAGGCTCCAGTCCATCGCTTCCAGGCGAGAACGCGCCGTGATGCGGGCTGGCTGCGGTTCCATTCTCGCGTCTAGAGGCAGGCTCAACTCACCCTCAAAATTGCCGGATTTCCTCCTTCATGCGTTCCAGGTCGGGATCACTCGCGGCCATTTCCTTGATCGTGTCGGCCCCAATCAGTCCAATCGCCTTCTTCAGCCAGGCGCGCGCTTCGTCGAGTTGACCCATTTGACAGCAGTAGCAAGCCAGGTTGTACCGAATCACGTACTCGTCGGGAAACTGGTCCGCAATCGGAATCAAGACGTCATAGGCCTCGCGAGTCCGCCTTAGCTCATGCAGTGCGTAGGCCAGGTGAATCCAACCGAACGGCGCTTCCGGAACGACCTGGCAGAGCAACTGGGCTGTGTCCGCCGCCTTGGCCCATTCTTTGCTCTTTTCATACAGGTGATACTTCACCCGCAAGACGTCCGGATGGCCGAGCACCGTCAGTGAGAGCTTGGCCAACTCATCCTTGGCTTCGGTGGTATTGCTCAGGCCCAGCCAACCCTCGGCGGCATTAAGATGATGGATATCTGGTGGCTCGAGCCTGTTTGTCATAATAACGGCAACCCACAGTAGCAGTTCGCCATTAGCCGCGCAAATCTCGTCCAAGTAACCCAAGTAGCGCAGACTTTCAGTCTGCCGTATCGCCGACTTTCAGTCGGCAAGGGCGCAGAAGGCAGCTAGTCTGGCAAATCTTAGCGCGCATTCCTGGGTGCACCCAGCAGGTGAGAGATCTGCGATACGGCAGGCTGGAAAGCCTGCCCTAAGACGGCGCTGCATTGAGAACTCACTGTCGCATTGAGAAGTCACTTGCCACCTGACCAAGGTTGCGGACAATAAGCCGCATGATCCTTCCGCATGGCCGTTGTGCTGTCGTCTTTAGGCTGCTCCTGCTGGCCGGTTTGCCGGCGGCAGGTTTTCCTACAATCGCCCAGGACACCAATGCGGCGTGGCTGGCCGAGCACTACACCAAGTACGAGCACCGCATACCGATGCGAGACGGGATAAAACTTTTTACTCGCGTATACGTGCCCAAAGACGAATCGCAGCAATGGCCGATTCTTTTGACGCGTACGCCTTACGCCCTGAAGCCGTACGGTGATGCCAATTACAACGATCCCAGCGGATCATTCGGAACATTTGCGAAAGACCAATTCATTCTGGTTACTCAGGACGTTCGCGGCCGGTACGGTTCCGAGGGGCAGTACGAACACGTCCGTCCCTTCAATCCGAACAAGGGACCCCGTGACACCGACGAGAGTTCCGACGCTTTCGATACCATTGATTGGCTGGTGAAGAATGTCCCCAACAACAACGGTAAAGTCGGCATGTATGGCATTTCGTATCCTGGGTTTTATACCTCGATGGGGATGATCGATTCGCATCCCGCGCTTAAAGCCGCTTCGCCACAGGCGCCCATTTCCGATTGGTTCATCGGCGACGACCTCCATCACAATGGCGCGTGGTTTCTCGTTCAAAATTTTGGATTTTTCTATCAGTTCGCCCAGCATCCGGATGATCCTCTGCATGAGCCGCTGAAACCGTTTAATTTTAAGACGCCCGATGGCTACGATTTCTTCCTGCGCATGGGGCCGCTGGGTAATTCGGATACGCTCTTGCTCAAGGGCAGTTCCCCCGAATGGACGGAATTCCTGAAACACTCGACGTACGACGGCTTCTGGCAGGCACGCAACATTCGCCCACACCTCAAAAACGTGCATTGTGCCGTCATGACAGTTGGCGGATGGTACGATGCCGAAGATTTGTTTGGCGCGCTGGAAACCTACCGGTGGACCGAGCGGCAAAATCCCGGCATTACTAATATTCTGGTTATGGGCCCGTGGGCGCATGGGGACTGGGGCCGCAAAGAGGGCGAGCGCCTCGGCGACGTTGATTTTCACTCCAAGACCTCCGATTTCTATCGTGAAAAGATCGAGCTCCCGTTTTTCAGGCATTTCCTTAAAGGAGACACCAATTACGCGGCCAGCGAAGCGCAGGTCTTTGAAACCGGAACTGATCGCTGGCGAAAGTTCGATGCGTGGCCTCCCCGGCAGGTGACAAGGCGGACTCTGTATCTCCGGGCGGGTGGCGTGCTCGATTTCGATGCACCGGTGGAAGGCGGCGAAGCATTTGATGAGTTTGTGAGCGACCCCTCGCGGCCCGTTCCCTACACGCAACAGATCGACACCGGTTACTCGCGCTCATACCCCCTCGAAGATCAGCGCTTTGCCGCTGAACGGCCGGACGTCCTGGTTTACCAAACCGTACCGCTGGAAGAGGACCTCACCGTGGCAGGGCCGATCAAGGCCACGCTGCACGTTTCCACTTCGGGTACTGATTCCGATTGGATTGTCAAGGTAGTCGATGTGTATGCCGGCGATTTTCCCGACCCAAATCCAAACCCGGCACACGTTCGAATGGGGGGGTACCAACAATTGGTGCGCGGCGACGTGTTCCGCGGCAAATTTCGGAACAGTTTCGAGAAGCCCGAGCCATTCGAACCTGGCAAGCCCGTCACGATCACCTTTATGATGCCGGATGTCTGCCACACCTTTCGCCGAGCCCACCGGCTCATGGTCCAGGTGCAAAGCTCCTGGTTTCCGCTAGTCGATCGCAACCCGCAAACGTTCGTGGACATTGCCTCGGCCAAACCGGAGGACTTTCACAATGCTACGCAGCGAGTCTATCGTTGGGCTAATGCCGCGTCGTCGATTGAGATCGACCTGCTGCCGTAGCCCAGCCCCCCCCTTTGCCATTGCTAAAGAACCCGCTGCTGCGTATAGATTGAGCATCACTGTGAGCGGGTTGGCAACATCGGCGGGGAGCAAATGGGAATGAACTCTGACCGTGCTCCATACCCAGCGGGTACGTTTTGTGGCTACGGTCGAGGTCTCTTCCAATTCAAGGTAATCGCCCTGGCTTGCTGGTTGGTGTGCGCCGGCGCCGGGCGGGTCTCGGCGGCCATTCAGTTTGACGTGTTTCTCGGTTACGACGGCCTGATCCCCGAGGCCTGCTGGTTTCCGATTGTTTGCGAGGTGAAGAATGACGGTCCTTCGTTCACAGGCACCGTCGAAGTCAAAGGCGGCTACAACCAGGACCAGTCACTGCTGACAACCATCGAGCTCCCGACCAGCACGTTGAAGCGGTTTGTTTTGCCGGTATTTTCCAACGGTCGCGGTTACGCAACCTGGGATGTGCGGCTGCTCGATGAACGGGGCAAGGTGCGTTCCGAGCAACTGGGCTTACGCGCTCGCAAGCAACTGGCACAAGGCGCTCCTTTGCTCGGCGCGCTGCCACGCACACCCGGCGGCACACCCATCATCCGAGCCATCGCCGCGCGAAATTCGGACCTCCAGCCTGTGGCCGCTCGGATGCTGACTTCCATTTTCCCTGACAATCCCCTGGTGCTCGAGGGAATGAACGCTCTGTACCTCAACTCCGAACGCGCCGCCGACCTGACCATCAATCAAGTCGACGCACTGCTCGGCTGGCTCAACGCCGGCGGCCACCTGATTGTTGCGGTCGAGCAACCTTCCGATATCACTTCAGCCTCATGGCTCAGGAATATTTTCCCTTGCGACGTTCGGGATCTGCGGACGCTGCCCCGGCATTCTGAATTGCAGGATTGGCTGCGCAGCGCTACGTGGGTGACCTCATCGGTTCGCAGTTCCCGAATGCCAAATCAGTTCGGCAACACCCCCGACGATTCCGAAACCACGGTGACCAATCCATTCCCGGATTTGGCCGACGACTTTGATTTCGAGGGCAAAGAGATGCAGGTGGCCGTCAGCCAGCTCCGGGACGGCAAGGTGGACGTTGCGGCCGGGGATACGCCGCTGATTGTGACCGCGCAACGCGGCCGCGGCCGGTTGACCGCGCTGTTATTCAGCCCGGAACGCGAGCCGATGCGCTCGTGGCGGGAATTGCCCACCTTCTGGGCGAAACTGGCCGAGGTGCCGGGGGCCTGGTACCGATCCAAGGAAATGTACTCGGTCGGCGGTTGGAGCACCGATGGCGTGTTCGGCGCCATGATTGATTCCCGCCAGGTTCATAAACTTCCGGTTGGCTGGCTGCTCCTCTTGCTGCTGGTGTACCTTGTAGTGATTGGCCCGTTCGACCAATTCTGGCTCAAACGTATCGGCAAGCCGATGCTCACCTGGATCACTTTCCCTTGCTATGTCGTCCTATTTTCTCTGGTCATCTATTTTATCGGCTACAAGCTCCGGGCGGGCGAGTCGGAGTGGAATGAGCTGCACGTGGTGGACGTGCTTCAGAACGGCACGCGGGCTGAGTTGCGCGGACGCACCTATTCGTCGGTTTATTCCCCGGCCAACCAGCGTTACAACCTGGCCAACCAGCAAAAGTTCGCCACGCTCCGCGGCGAAATGAGCTGGAACAATTCTTCCACCGGCGAACGAACGACAATCTTTCAGACCGGCGACGGATTTAAAGCGGAGATTTTTGTGCCGGTCTGGACGAGCGAGTTGCTCGTCAGCGATTGGTGGCAATCGGCGCCGCTGCCGGTCATGGCGACGGTTCATTCCACCGGAGATGGTTGGGACGTGCACATCGAGAACAAGAGCTCCCGGAAACTGACCAATGTCCAGCTCGCGATCGAAGATCGGCTTTTGAGTCTGGGCGCGTTCGGCCCGGAGGAATCCAAAACTCAAACCGTCGCGCGTCGTGACGCCACTCCGTTAAAAACTTTCGTCGCCAACTATGGCGGAAACTTTCCCAATGCGGTCTCTTCCCGCCAACGCGCCATCGGTTCGACGGCGAGCGGACAAATCGCCGATAAGCCCGACTCGGCCATCGCGGTGTCCTTCATCGCGCAGCTCTCGCGTTCGCAAATGTACCAAAATGCTTTTGTCGCGACACCCGGTTTGGAGCTGTCACCGGTGCTCGAGCATGGCGGGGCAGTGCTGTTGGCCTGGGCCGAGGGTTACGCTCCGATCAAGCCCATCGAACAATTCTCCCCGCGCCGCTCCCAACGAGACACGCTCTGGCGGCTCGCGCTTAAAGTCGAATAATCAACGTTATGTCTGAAGTCGCACCCCCGGTCCCGGCGGTCCATACGACCGGTCTGACCCGCATGTACGGGAACATCGCCGCCTTGTATGGCCTGGACCTGACCGTCAACAAAGGGGATCTCTTCGGCTTCATCGGCTCAAACGGCGCGGGTAAGACCACAACTTTGCGCATTCTGGCCACGTTCTTGGCCCCGTCGGCCGGCCATGCCCGGGTGCTCGGCCATGACGTGGTCCGCGACGCCGATGCCGTTCGCCATGTGATCGGTTACATGCCCGATTTTTTCGGAGTGTACAAGGACATGGAGGTGACCGAGTACCTCGATTTTTTCGGTGCTTGTTACAAGATTCCGTCGGCGCAACGCGAGAAGTCAGTCAATGACGTCCTGGAATTGGTGGGCCTGACGGAAAAGAAGGGTGCCTTGATTGGCGCTCTGAGCCGGGGCATGCAACAACGGCTTGGCCTGGCCCGAGTGCTGATCCACGATCCCCAACTGCTGCTGCTGGACGAGCCCGCCAGCGGTCTGGATCCGCGCGCGCGCATCGAGATGATGGCCATCCTCCAGGAATTACAGCGGCTCGGCAAAACCATCATCATTTCGTCTCACATTTTGAGCGAGCTTCAAACCCTCTGCAATCGCGTCGCCATTATCGAGAAAGGCAAATTGATCTATAGCGGCCCGGTCCAAGGCGTGCGTGACCAGATGTCGCAAGGCCGCGTCGTCTGGGTGCGGGTATCCTCCGATCAAGCCCAGGCGGTCGAGTTGCTCAAGACGCGGCCGGAGATTTCTGAAGTCTCGCCGGTGGACGGCGAGATCAAAATCACGCTCGCCGGCCACGACACGGACCACAGCATTGTGGCCGATGTGCTCGTCCGGGGTGGTGCGAAGTTGATCGAGTTGCGTGAAGACGAACTGGGCCTGGAAGAAGTCTTTATGCGGGTGACTCGCGGCGAAACGCAGTAGGCCCGTCAATCCTCGCTATTGCCGCTGATGGGTTCCCGCACGGCCTTGACCGTTTTGGGCGCGGCGGGCTTCTGGTAAGGGGAATGCAAATTGAAATAGATGCCGCAGAGCGGCCGCGGGTCGTCGTTCTGGCTCAGAATGACGGTGACCTGCCGGTCCAAAGCGATGCCGTGGCGCAGTTGCGGCCCTCGGTTCTCATAAGCTTTGATGGCTTTGTTCAGCAGGGAAATCAGCGAGGCGTGGAACTCGTCGGGGGTCTTATCGATGCAGATGACGTATTTGTCGTACATTTTCATCGCTTCGGCGATTTCCTGTCTGAAGGTCTCGGCAGTCACGGGCGCAGGATATAAGTTCTGTTGCAAAAAGGAAGAAAAAAACACCATTCAACCTATTATCAGGCGGCTTAAAGAGGTGCGGCACCTTGTCCACCTGTCATTAGTTCCTCGTTGGTTCGGGCCGCGCGGTCCGGCGCGCTTCATCCGGTTCCCTACTACCACCGGGAGTTGACGGCGGCCGGCGAAGCAGCAAAATGGGGCCGGGATACGCGATGACTACGGCCAACAAAGTCACGATTGCCAGGATTCTCCTGATCCCGATTTTCGTGGTGGAGATCCTCTACTACGTGAACACCGGCAACGAGGTTCACCGGGTTATGGGCCTGTTATGTTTTGGCGTGGCGGCCGTCTGTGACGGGGTGGACGGTTATATTGCCCGTCATTTCAACCAACGCAGTGAACTGGGCGCGGTTTTGGATCCGCTCGCGGATAAGCTATTGCTCGTGTCCGGTATCGTGATGCTGAGCTTCGATCATCGACCGTACCTGCAGACCATTCCGCTCTGGCTCACCGGGACCATTATTGGCCGGGACTTCCTGCTGCTGGTGGGACTGATTGTGATCCACATGATGGTCGGCAAAGCCAAAGTGAAACCCAGGATTCTGGGGAAGGTGGCGACCGTGCTGCAAATGGTCGTTGTGCTATGGGTTCTTTTGAAATGGGGCGGCAAGTGGCTCACGGCTTGGACCGTGTCTTCGGCCCTTTGCACCGGCATCTCTGGTTTGCTCTATCTTTGGGATGGCACACGTCAACTCAGCGCGCATCCGACAAGCTCGCCGTCAGCGCCGTCAAATCCTTGATTTTTGTCGCATGGCTTGACCACCCTGTGTGTCGGCAATCCTATGGCGAAGCAACTCGAACTAAAGTTGAAACCTGGTGATAAAGCGCCCGAGTTCACGGCGCTTACTCAGGACGGGACTGCTGTGTCTCTCAGGGACCTTCTCGGCAAGCCGGTGGTGCTTTATTTTTATCCGCGCGACGATACTCCAGGCTGTACCAAGGAAGCTTGTGGCTTTCGGGATGCCTTTGGTGAATTTCAAAAAAAAGGCGCGATTGTTCTTGGGGTCAGCACCGATTCGGCGAAGAAGCACTCGAAATTTGCCGACAAATTCAAACTGCCCTTCAAGCTCCTGGCCGACGAAGATAAAAAAATAGTTCAAGCCTATGGGGTTTGGGGTGAAAAGCGCTTTATGGGCCGCAAGTACCAGGGCACTCACCGGGTCACGTTTCTCATCGGATCGGAAGGCACGATCAAACAGATCTGGCCCGAGGTGAAACCGGACGAACATGCCGGCGAGGTCCTGGCGGCGATTTGACAGCGATACCTGCTTGAAGAAGAGTTAACCCGCGCAATACGACGTTCAACCATTAACGAACAAATCGGAAATTATGGCTATATCTGTCGGAACAAAGGCTCCTGATTTCACGTTGAAATCCAAACAAGCCGCTGGCTTGGTCGACATCAAACTCAGCAACAACTTTGGCAAGAAGAACACCGTGCTGCTGTTCTTTCCAGCCGCCTTCACCAGCGTGTGCACGCAGGAAATGTGCGATATCACCGCGGGCCTTAACGGCTATTCCGGCCTGAATGCCGATGTCATCGGGATCAGCATTGATACCCCATTCGCTCAGGAAGCCTGGGCGCAGAAGGAGAAGATTCAAATTCCGCTCGCCAGCGATCTCAACAAAGAGGTGATCAAAAAATATGATGTGGTGTTCCCGATGCTGGCTGGAGTTGGCGACACCGCTGCTCGCGCTGCCTTCGTAATCGACAAAAATGGAGTGGTGCAATATAGCGAGCAAACTCCCACACCCAAGGACCTCCCGCATTTCGATAAAGTCAAAGAGACGCTGGCAAAGTTGAAGTAGCCGCGGCGAAAGCTCAAACGGTTTAGGAGGGCGGGGCACCTGCGACGCCTTTCACACGTACGGTCATTAAAACCCGCCCGGTGCCGCACTTGAAACTCACATCCGAGTAGCTGCACGCGGCCTGGACCTCGTTATCAATCCTGCTTCCACAGGACGGAGTCGGAGTTGCATTAACACCGGGCTTCAGCCCGGTGGAGGCGGAGTCCATGAATTTGAAACTGTTTAAACAGTTTCAGGAAGCACCGGAGACGGCGCACCGCGCTAAAGCGGCGACGTTAATGAAAAGAGCCGCAAAAGCAAAAGAGCGCAGAGAGGAGTCTCTCTGCGCTCGGGATCTAAAAGATCGCAGGCGTTACCTTAAAGCCTGTTAGACCTGATAACTTAGGTAGTCGTCTCGTATTCGTGCTTGCGCGTGATGCCCGGCATGGGAATGGGGTATTTGCCCTCGCTATTGGCGACGAGCGGAGCGGGGGAATCCATCGTGAGCTTATCCACGCCAGGAGCAAATTCCTGGTCGCAATTGAGCATGTCATCGAAGGTGATCTCCTGGCCGGTATGCGCCGCCATGCGGCCCATGCTTGAGGTCAGGCTGGCCTTAACGCCGCGCTCGACTTCATTGTAAGGCTTATCGTTTTGAATGGCTTCCAACAAATCGTTCCATTCGTTCACGTACGGGTCCTGCTCGCCTTCCACCGGTTTGGATTGCCAGATCAGGTCGGAGCGGTGCGGGTTCTGGCTCTTGAAGGTGCTCGAGGGGAAGCCGCAATCATTGGCTTTGGCGACGATGGCCATGCCTTTGCTGCCGTGCGCGTAGCTGGAGTAAATGTCGTTACAGCCATTGATGCAACGTCCATCCATGGTCATTTTGGAGCCGTCAGGGAAGGTGTACTCAACGGCGTAGGTGTCGAAGTTTTGATCCACGTACGGCTGGCCCTCCGGATTGAGCTTATAATGCCGGCCACCGAGAGCCTGGGCCTTGGCTGGCCAGTCGTTTTTCATCCAGCACAAGTGATCGACATGATGAATGTAAAAGTCGTTGAAGCAACCGCCGCTGGCCCAGAGGAAAGCGTGGAAATGACGAATCTGCCACATCAACTCGCTCGGATTTCCAGGCCACTTGCTCACGAAAGCCGAACCAGCCGGGCCATGCATGCGGTAACCGCGCAGCAGGATCAGGTCACCGATTTCGCCGTCCTGGATGCGCTGATGCAGTTCCTGGAACGCGCGGCTGTGCCGTGACATCAGACCGACACCGACCTTGAGATTTTTCGCGGAGGCGTCCTCCGCCAGTTTTAACATCTTCTTGGAAGTCGGGCCGTCGGCCGTCAGCGGCTTTTCCATGAAAACATTTAAGCCTTTCTCGATGGCATAGGTGAAGTGCACCCAACGGAAAGCCAGCGGTGTGGTGAAGATGGCAATATCGCCTTTCTTGAGGCAGTCCATCGCCTTGCGATAAGCATCGAAGCCGATGAACTTGCGGTCGTCCGGCACGTCGACTCGGTCGGCGTGAGCGGTTTTCTTGAGTGAATCGAAACTGCCGTTAAGTCGGTTTTCGAACACGTCGGCCATGGCGACGAGTTTGGTTCTTTCACCCTTGGTACTGAGGGCATTTTCGGCGGCGCCGGTGCCGCGGCCGCCGCAGCCAATCAGAGCGATTTGGATGGTGTCGCTCGAAGCGGCGTGAACTTGGGGCAGGGTGACTCCCGCCAGAGCCGACACCGCCGCGATGCGGCCGGTGGTCTTGATGAACTCGCGACGGGAACTGAGAGAATTGGATGAGGACTCATTCATAATATGTATAATCCGGACGTTGAGAAACAGTTGTCAATTCAAGAAATCGAAAGTTTCCACCCCGCACGGTACGGCGGGTTGATGTACTGGTTGGCCTCGGGGCAGTTGTTAAACCGGGTTTTCTTAGCGTCCCATTCGAGCTTGGTCCCTTCCATTTTAATGGCAATCACACCCAGGAGTGCGATCTCGGTTAAGGGGCCGCCATAGGAAAAATCCGAGCCGGCTTTTCTGCCGGTGCGGATCGCATCGAGCCAGTCGTGATGATGTTCCTTGGCGCGGGGGATAGTGGGTGTGGGCTTTTTGTAAGCCAACATTTTGGCTTCAGGAATCAATCGGACCTGTCCAGCGCCGTGCGAACCATAAACGATTGTGCCTTTGTCTCCGATCACCACCGCCCCGGTGCGGATTGGGTTTTCGTCCGATTCAAGCTCGGCAGGGCGCGGGATGTGTTCGGTTCCGCTGTGCCAGTTGAGGGTGATCGGGCCGCGCTTGTTATTGGCGGGGAATTCGAAGGTGATGATTTCGCCTTTGGGATAGGCCAGCCCCTGGGTTTTGAAGTCGTAATCCTTCACGTGAGCTTGGATCGTTGAAGGAGCCCCCAGGTCCAACGCCCAGAAGACCGGATCCACCACGTGGCAGGTCCAATCGCCGATCGTGCCGTTGCCAAACGGCACCCAGCCGCGCCAGGAAGCCGGCGCGAACGCAGGGCTATAGGGCCGTTCCTCGGCCGGGCCCAGCCATTGATTCCAGTCCAGGGTCTCAGGAATGTCATGGTGCTCGGCCAGGTGCGGCAACTGATCAATCCCTGAATTGACGGCGTCACAACCGCAATTGATGGTATGGACATTCCCGATTGCTCCGTCCCAAATCCACTCACAGAAATTCCTGATGGAATCGAAGGAGTGGCCCTGGTTGCCGAGCTGCGTGACCACCTTGTGATCCTTAGCCGCTTTCATTAGGGCGCGCACTTCGTGGATCGAATGCGCCAGCGGCTTTTCGCAATAGAGATGTTTGCCGTGTTTGATTGCCGCCATGGCCGCGACCGCGTGGAAATGATCGGGTGTGGCGACCACTACCGCATCGATGTTCTTTCCCATCTCATCGAACATCTTGCGAAAATCGCGATACTGCTTCGCGTCCGGGAACTTCTTAAAGGTATTGGCGGCGCGCCGCGAATCAACGTCGGTTAGGGCGACGATATTGCTCTCTTTGGATATCTCATTGATGTCCGATTCGCCCTGGCCGCCGACGCCGATGCCGGCGACGTTGACTTTATCACTGGGAGGAGTCTGGCCGCTGCCGGCGATGACATGGCGGGGCACAATGATAAAACCGGCAACGGCGGTACCGGTGGCACGAAGGAATTGACGGCGAGTGGAACCCGATTGGAGCTTTTTCATATATATCGATGCACATGCTGGAACGCAGTGCGGGGCAAAGCGGGCGGTTTACCAGCATTAGCCGAGTGCGCACTGGCGGTGTCGCGCGCGTTTGGGCTGCGCGCCGGAGCCAGAATGGGGCAGAAAAAGATGGCGTTCAAGCCCTGATAATGGCAGATCAACGGCTCATCGCGCGGCGAAACGCGTCGGATACCTCATCCCTTCAGGTTTTTTCCGTGCAGAGCAGAAGCGAACAAAATGAACAAAAAGAAGATTTTGCGGTTTGGTTTGCCCAAAGGCAGCTTGCAAGAGGCCACGCTCGAAAAGATGGCCAAAGCGGGCTTCAATATTTCCGTTAGCAGCCGTTCCTATATTCCGTACGTGGATGATCCGGAGCTGGAAATCCGGTTGATTCGGGCTCAGGAAATCAGCCGTTACGTCGAGCATGGCTATCTGGATTGCGGTATCACCGGCCATGACTGGATTCAGGAGAACGGTTCCAAGGTTCACGAAGTGGGCGTCTTTCAGTTCAACAAAGCCACCCGCCAGACCGCGCGCTGGGTGCTGTGTGTGCCGGAAAATTCCCCGATTAAGAGCGTCAAAGATCTCCGGGGCAAGCGCATTGCCACGGAGTTGGTCAACATAACCCGCCAATACCTCCGCAAACACAAGGTCAAGGCGGAGGTCGAATTCTCCTGGGGCGCAACCGAAATGAAGGCGCACGAGTTGGTCGATGCCATCGTCGACATCACCGAAACCGGATCGTCACTCCGAGCCAATAAATTGAGGATTGTCGATACGTTGCTTGAGTCGACTCCGCGCCTGATTTCCAATCACGATTCCTGGAAGGACGCATGGAAGCGGCGCAAAATCGAAACTCTGGCTCTATTGCTCAAAGGTGCTCTGGAGGCTGAGGCTAAGGTCGGGCTGAAGATGAATATTTCCAGAGATAATCTCGCTAACCTCCTGAAAGCACTTCCGGCGCTGCGGAATCCGACCATCTCAAACCTGAGCCAGGAAGGTTGGGTCGCAGTCGAAACGATTATCGATGAGCACGTCGTGCGTGAATTGATTCCGGCGCTCAAGGCGGCTGGGGCCGAGGGTATTATCGAATACCCGCTCAACAAGGTCGTTTATTGATTCAACCGAAGCGCTGGGTAAGCCTGTGCTCATCGTAGGCTCGTCGCTGAGTGGAGTTCATCTTCTCAAAATCGGGGCTGCCATTGGGCGTTATTGGCCACGCGGACGGCGCGTTCTGGGCGGGGCGCCCGGTTGGCTGGGCAACGGCTGGCTTTGACCCGGCCAGCGGATTAATTCGAATGCTCACATTCGTGACGGTGGGCGCGACAGCATCATAGCTCATGGCCTGGTCGGTGAGTTGGAGATCCTTTTCGAGCGGGAGTTTCGGTTTGATGTTCTTACCCTGCAAGACGCCATGATAAGCACGCACGGCCTCTTCAGGTGTGAGCTTGCCATCCGTGATTAGCCGCAGCATCTCGACAAATGCCACTTGGTGCTCCGCATTATTTATTTTCCGGCCGAACAAGGCCACGCGCGCGCCGTACTTCTGCGCATCATGAATCAGTCGGAAAGCGTCGTACGTCGTTCCCGCGCTGCCGCCGAGAATCCCGACTACCAGGTTGGGATCGTACTGCGCCAGTTCTTCCATGGCTCGAGGACCATGGTAAACAATCTTCAGGAACAACGGACGACCCGACTCCGGAACGCCGGCCAGGCTGCGAATAATGTTGTCGTTGATGAATTCGCCGAGCTTCTCGGGAGCCACGCCGCTTTTGACATTCGGATCAAACACTTCGAGAAAATATCTGAATTTCTTGCTTTCGGCTTCTTTCCGAAACTCTTTGAAAGCGAGCAAGGTTTCACGGTCCTGATCCAACTCGTTAACGAACGTGACCGAATAAAGGCCGAGATTAGCCCCGGGAAATTCCGAGCCGGAGCGGTCACATTCGAGTTTGCCGCATTGGATTTGGTCGATGGTAGCCGTTCGGAACGGTTGAGCCGGTTCACCGGTGTAGCAGCCGTGGCGGACTGCCCAGACATCGGTCGCGTCATTGGCGCGCGCAGCCGGTGTGACGTGTGAGTTACGGAACAAGCCCTCTTTGATCGTGAGTTGCTCGTTCACGTACGCGGACATCAGCATGATGTCAATCAGGCCCTGGTGAACCACCTCCCGAATGATATCGAGGAATTCCGGCAGGTTCCGACATCCGTATTCGCTTCGGGTCCAAATCTCGGGCGAGAAACGCGCCGGCCGTTCGCCTCGACTGGATATATAGGAGCGAGGTCCTGGTGCGCGCACGCCGAAGGCCATATCGGCGTCTTTGGCATCGGCGATAATAAAGGCCCGGGATGCCGGATTCGCTTTGACCTCAGCGAGCTTAGTGTCGAGCGACTTCATGCGGGATTAAGTAGCGCAGGCTTTCCAGCCTGCTGTATCGCGGGTCTCTGACCTGCTGGCGTCACGGGGGTGTTGCGCGCTAAGATATTCCACTGTGGCTCACTTTCGCGCGTGGCCGACTGAAAGTCGGCGGTACGGCAGACTGGAAAGTCTGCGCTACGGGCGCGGAGCGCCTGCGGCGATATGCACTGATCGGGGCCAGCCATACTTGAGGTCAATGAACTCAAATCCGCACCTTCGCCAACGTTTCCTTCAGCGCGCGGGCGGATTGTTGCAGCGCCATGTGTTCTTTCGGCCACAGCTTAATCTCCCGTTGTGCCTCGACACCCTTGCGTCCGATCACCGACGGCACACTCAAACAAATATCATCGATTCCGTAGACCCGCTGCACCAGAGAGGAAATCGGGAGCAACACTCGCTTGTTGAGCAGCACGGCGTGGATCACCTCACGAATCGCTATCGCTACCGCCCAACCGGCGCCGCCCTTGCGCTTAATAACCTCCGCGCCGCTGCCTTTGGTCCGCTCGAAGATGGTATTCTGAAACCCAGGTGTGCATTCTGGCAGGCCGGCCAAGGGCAACCCGTTCACGCTGGCGCTTGACCAGATTGGAACCATGGAGTCGCCATGCTCACCGAGAATCATCGCCCTCACCTGAGAGGGCGCCAGCTTGAGGTCATCGGCAATCAGCGAACTAAAACGGGACGTATCCAGCATCGTGCCCAGGCCATAGACCTGTTGCCAGTGCAGACCCAACCTTTGCACGGCCAGTTGCGTCAAAATGTCGACTGGATTGGAGACCACAAACACGTGGGTTTCCGGACGCAAACCCGCGGCTTTGATGCTGTCGAGAATTTGAACAAACAACGCGACGTTGCGATTAATCAGGTCAAGCCGCGATTCGTCCGGTTTGCGCCGCAGCCCCGCGGTGATTAGGAACAAATCGCTGTCCGTCGCCCGGGCGTAATCGCCGGCGTAGATCCTTTGGTCGCCGGCAAAAGCGTTGCCGTGCAGCAGGTCGAGCGCTTCGCCTTCGGCCATGTCTTTGTTGGCATCGAGAATCTGGATTTCGGTTACCAGCCCGGAGCATTGCAACGCGAATGCCGCGCACGATCCGACCCTTCCGCCACCGCCAATGATTGAGACCTTCATAGGATTTAACCGCGAATGCACGCGAATGAACGCGAATTAAGAGAAAGGAAGACTACTGTTCGCAGGGTTGACATCCGGCGCTGCCAGGCTGTTCCCTCTTCCTTTGGGTGAGGCGGATTCGTTCGCCCAACTGCATTGGGTGGGTTGAAGGCTGCTTCTGAGAGCTTCTTTATCATTCGCGTTTATTCGCGTCCATTCGCGGTTGAAAATCCTTCGCGGTTAGCTGCGAGACATGATTTGATCGGTGATGGCCTGGACGAGCGCCTCGGCTTGGGCATCCACGGCGCCATTGGCGCTTGCCGGCGCCGATTCGCGAGTGGGGACGGAGCACGTCACACCTGGACGCCAGCCGTCATTGTCGCACAATTCGCATTCTTTTAAACCGAACCGAGGATCCGGAATTCCCAGGCTCTGTTTGATCTTCAGCAAATCCTTAAGTTGCTCCGGCGTCATCGTGTTCACGGGTTTCCCGAGTTGCGACGCCACTAGCACGGTGCGGCAATAGGCCTCCAGGATCTCCATTTTAAAGTAAGCGTCCTCGACGTTGTTATGGCTCCAACTCACCACGCCATGATTGGCCATCAAGATCGTGTTGTGCTTGTCCACGAGATCTGAAACGAGCTTGCCCATTTCCGGCGTGCCGGGCGTGCGATAGGGCGCAATGGCTACCGATGAAAAGACCTCGTATTCCGGAATCATGCAGGTCGGCGGTTCGACGCCGGCTACGGCGAATCCGGTGGCATAAGGCGGATGACAATGCACCGTGGCGACGGCACGTGGCTGGCGCTTCATGATCTGCAGGTGCATGAGGATTTCACTGGTGCGTTTCTTCGCGCCGGCCAGTTGATTGCCTTCGAGATCTACCAGGCACATGTCCTCCGGCTTCATGAAGCCTTTGGACACCAGTGTTGGCGTGCAGAGGGCCAGGTCTTCACCGACGCGAATGGCGATATTCCCTCCGTTACCATCCACGTACGCGCGTTGCCAAAGGCGTCGGCCAATATCGCAGAGCTGCAGTTTCAATTCATGGAGCTGCGGCGAATTGAACAATGATTCGAGCTCACTTTTTAAACTCTTTGAGGTTACGAATTTGGGCGGCGCTCCGTCAGAGGCTGCCTTGGAAAGGGGTTTCGTATTCACAGCATCCTCATGCTCCCGAAGAAAATCGCGAGCGGAGGGCGTGAGCAAGGCATCGCCGGGCAACGATTGGAGATCCTTGCCGGCTCGCACCAGTTCTTCCAAATCACGGACACTGATGATCTGCTTCATGGATTAAAAGGATTGTAAAAAATCTCGTCAACCAGGGCTGCATTGATGGCGTCGATCGGGGTAGGCTGATCGAATGGACAAGCCGCCTCGCGCCCTTCAACAAAGCCAATCGTATGTCCCGTCGCTCCGCCCAGGTCGTCGTAAGCGACCAGGCTTGGGTCTTTGCTCATTCCCTCCGGGGTTTCCGCGCCGCGCTGAAAATGTTCGCGGGTGAAAGGCGAAACGATGAGCCACCGGCCGCCTTCGAGCGATGGCACGGTGACGCTGAGGGTTACGCGGCCAATGACGGTGCCCAATCTCATAGTGGAAATCCGAAGGTCGAAGGTCGAAGGCCGGTAGGAAATTCAAAGGTCGAAGGTCGAAGACCGAAAGAAGGCCGAAATGCGAAATCCGAAGCCCGAAGGGAAACTGCCTTCGTGCGATCTGAGACTCTCGGAGATCGCAATGGAGCCACGACAGCGATGTCCAAACGTCCCTCTTCGGGCTTCGGGCTTCGGCCTTCTTTCGGCCTTCGGATTTCGGGTTTCGGGTTTCGGACGGGCTTCCCGCGATTGGCATTGAGATTTTTCATACGGGCTCATCAACAATGCCGACGACCATCCACCTAGCCGGGCTTTTCTCATCACCGACGGCTTTCCTCGCCGCGGCGCCATCGGAGGAGATAATGACGCGCTCGTGCATACCGGCGCCATGTGAGTCAATAGCGACTTGCGGCACTCCTTCGGGAGCGCCGTTCTGGGAAATCGGCTGGCAGATGACTAATCGCCAGCCTTCGAAGCTCGGATGCTTCCGGGTGGCGACCACATTGCCTTCAACGCGCGCAAGGAGCATATCGTCAGTTCAGTAAATCCTGAGGTTATCCACCATGACGCACCGGCGTACCCGGGTGAAGGTACGCGGATTGGTTACGCCCTCACCGGTGGGAGTGGCGATGGAATAGCTCAGGTAACCCTCGCCGCCGAGTCCCAACCCAGCCATGCAAGGCCCGTTCTTTACAAACAAGGTCGTATCGAGCGCGCGGGCCATCGCCGTCATGTGCTCGACGTCGTGTGAATGAATAATCGAGGTGTGCTTGTAATTGTGTTCAGCGGCCAAGGACGCCGCGATTCCTTCTTCGACGCTCTTAACCCGCACAATCGGGATGAACGGCATCATCTGCTCCTCTTTCACAAACGCGTGGTCCTTGTCGGTCTCGGCGAACAACAGGTCGGTGGTGTCCGGCACATTAATGCCGGCGGCTTTGGCGAGAACGGTCGTGTCTTTTCCGATTAAGGCCTTGTTCACGACGGGCTCCGGGCATCCGCCGCCATGACCTTCTTTGAAGGTAAACGCTTCTTTGGTGAGCCGGTCCAGTTGTGTTCCGTTCAACCGCACCGCGCCCTGCTTTTCCATTTGCGCCATCAGCTCATCGGCCACGGTGTCCAGGACGAAGACTTCCTTCTCGCCGATGCACAGGAGGTTGTTGTCATAAGCCGCGCCCTGGATGATCGATTTGGCCGCGCGTTTCATGCAGGCGGTATCGTCGACCAGCACCGGCGGATTGCCCGGCCCGGCGCAGATGGCGCGTTTGCCGGTTTGCATCGCCGCTTTGACCACTGCGGGGCCGCCGGTGACACAAAGCAGCCGCACCGCTTCGTGAGCGCAGATTGCCCTGAATGAATCGAGAGTGGGTTGCTCAATAATCGTGATCAGGTTCTCAATCCCGAGTTCTCGCTCGATGGCCTGATTGTAAGCGCGCACGGCCAGCGCAGCGCATTTAGCCCCGGCTGGATGGGCATTGAAAACAACCGCGTTTCCGGCTGCTACAATGTTGACGATGTTCCCGCTAAGTGTTGGCACCGAATGGGTCGAGGGTGTGATCGCGGCCACGACACCAAAGGGGGTGTACTCTTCGAGGGTGATCCCGTGATCGCCGCTGCGGCCGTAGGGTTGCAACCATTCAACGCCCGGAACCAGCTTGAGGATCTTCAGCTTCTCGATCTTATGATCCAGCCGGCCGATCTTGGTTTCCTCTAATTCGGTGCGCCCCCATTCTTCGGCGTTCGTTTCGGCCAAAGTCTTCACGATCTCCACGACCTTGGCGCGGGCGGCCACCCCCTTCTTCCTCAAGTGCAGAAAACCAGCCTGCGCCGCCGCGCACGCCTCGTTAGCATCCTGGAAGACTCCGTATCGCCCTGCGCGAATGCTGCCGCCGCTGGTTTTGGCTGCAACTTCGCATCCGCAAGCCGGCTTGGACGGGGCAGGGGACCCGTTGCCGCTGGGGGGGCTGTGTCCCAATCGACCCAGCACCTCGGCCACGACATCGCGGATCAAACCTTCATTGATGGCGCTCATAAATTTCTACTGTTTCGCGCTGTAAATCTGCCGTCCCAGCACATCGACTGTGTCGACGATTCCAATAATGACCGCGTCCACCGGGGCGTCCTTCAAGTTGGGCGCCAGCCGCGCGGAACTGCCCTGACAAAACAGCACCAACTCGCCTAAACCCGCTCCGACACTGTCTACGGCGATGATGGTGTTCGTCCCAGGCCGGAACTTCGTTGGATCTTTGTCGTCGACCAGTTGCGGCCGGACCAGCAGGAGCTTGCGGCCGTTCATGGACGGGTCTTTCTTGGTTGCGACCACCGAACCTTCGACTCGGGCGAGGAACATAGGCTTGGATTTCTAAGTGGAAATCGAATGGTAGCTTTGTGACTTCGCGGCGCCTTGCTGGGACGCCGCACGCACCGCCAGCCTCCGATTTATTGCTTCGGCGCCGGTTTCTTCGGCAGCACCGCCTCGACGTCCGGATGCGGACGGGCGATGACGTGCACGCTGACCAGGTCGCCTTTGATGGCTTTGATCGCCTGCGCCCCGGCGTCGGTGGCGGCTTTGACTGCCGCGACATCGCCGACCACCACCGCGGTCACGAGCGCGTTGCCGACTTGCGTCATCGGTCCGGCCAGTTCCACATTGGCGGCTTTGAGCATGGCGTCAGCGCCTTCTACCAGCGCGACCAGGCCGCGCGTTTCGATCATTCCAATTGCTTGATGGGCCATAAGAGAGTGCTTTGTTTCGAGTTGAGGTTGAGAAATTGTGTGAAAAAGACGCTGTTTTAGTGTTTCGCAATTAATTTGGCTTTTGCGTGCGCGAGTTTGGCCTTCGCCGTTCGTCTACCTTTCTGATTGGCCGATTCGGCGGCCCGGTCCACTTCTGATTTGTCCAGCAACCGTTTCACCTCGCGCGCGACGACCAGTTCTTCATTGGCGGGGATCACCAGGACTTTCACGCGCGACTTGGGCGAGCTGATCACCGCTTCGCGCGCTTTGACAGCCGCGTTTTGCTCTTGGTCCAGGACGATGCCCAGTTGATCCAGGTTGGCGCAGATGGCTTCGCGTATCGCGCTTCGGTTTTCTCCAATGCCGGCGGTGAAGACCAAAGCGTCGGCGCCATTGAGCTGTAAAACAAAGGAACCGATCCAGTGTCGCGCGTGGTAGATGAAAACGTCGAGGGCCAGTCGCGCCGCCGCGTTTCCTCGGTCCGCCTGGGCCTGGATATCCCTGATATCGTTGTAACCGCCGGACAGAGCCTTGAGTCCGGATTCCTTGCACAGGAGCCGCTCCGCTTCCGCGAGCGAGAGCCCGGTCTCGCGCAGGACGAAGGGCAGGGCAAAGGAGTCCAGGTCGCCCGCGCGATTGTTTTGCGGCAAACCGGATTGGGGGCTCATGCCCATGCTGGTGCCAATGGCCACTCCGTTGAGGATTCCGGTGATCGAAGAGCTTCCGCCCAGATGACACGAAATGACGCGCAGGTCCGGTTCCCGAACCGCGTTAGCGCAGCCGGCCACATACAACAGCCGCGCGCGTTCAGCTACATCTTCCCGATCCAACAACTCGGCCGAACGTTCCGCGATGAACTTGTGGCTGGCGCCGTGGAAACCCCAGCGGCGCACGCCCAACTGGTGCCACTCCGCGGGAACCGCATAACGAATGGCCGCTTCGGGTACCCATTGGTAAAATGCCGTTTCGAACAGTCCGACCAGCGGCACTTTTGGCATGCGCTGGGCAAAGAATCGAATCCCATTAATGTAAGGCGGATTATGGGCCGGGGCGATGCCGCTGAAGGCTTCCATTGCTTTGAGCACATCCTCGTCGAGGCGCACGCAACCGTTAACGCCGCGCGCCATGATCGTTTTAAATCCCACCGCCGCCAGGTCGCTTTCGCTGGCAATGTGGCCCGCGCTTTTTAATTCGGCCAGGCAGTCCCCAATCGCTTTCGGGTAATCCACTACCCGCTCAAAGCCGCCCTTGTGCAGCATCTGCTCGCGCCCGACGGCGAAGCTGAACAGCCGCCACTTGAGCGAAGTCGAACCCAGATTTGCGACGAGGATTTTCACCTGGCTATTGCAGCCACTTGCCCAACACGGACAACCCTTCATGCGGCCGCGGGATCACTTGCACGCTAATTACCTGCCCGACTTGCGCCGCCGCGGCTGCACCAGCGTCGGTCGCGGCTTTTACGGCCGCCACGTCGCCGCGGAAGAAGCCAGTCACATAGCCGCTGCCGATTTTTTCCCAGCCGACCAGCACGACATTAGCCGCCTTGAGGGCGGCGTCGCACGCTTCGAGCAAGGCGCACAGGCCTTTGCATTCGATCATTCCGATTGCTTGTTGAACCATAGGATATTTGAGAGTTGAGGATGGAGAGTTGAGAAATTATTTAGGCTTGGCGTTAGCGGCGTCGCCAAGGAACGATTTCAAAAGATCGTCGTGTGGGCGCGCCAGGATGTGTGAACTGACCAGTTCGCCCACTTTGGCCGCCGCTTTGGACCCGGCATCAACCGCGGCCTTCACGCTGCCAACATCCCCTTTGCACAACACCGTGATCAGTCCGCCCCCGATCGGGATTGTTTTCACCAGGCTCACGTTAGCCGCTTTGACCATCGCGTCGCTGGCTTCCACGCTGCCGACGTAGCCCTTGGTTTCGATCATGCCTAATGCTTCGCTCATAATGTTCGTTATTGGATTTGTTAAAACTGGTTAGAAATTCATCAGTTGTCTATTTGCTCAATTCACAGGGAGTCTCCGGCTGCAGGTTGCAGGCGTTGCCTTCGTCGGTATCGATGTGCACCTCCAATTTGAAACTCTTGTCCACCCGCACCAACATCTTCTCCAGGGACAGGCCGCACGGCCCGCCAATCTTCAACTGCATCTCCTCTCCGGCTTTGACGCCGTAAAAGGACGCGTCGTCCGGTGACATGTGCACATGCCGCAACGCCCGGATGACGCCTTCCTGCATTTCAAAAAACCCGGCTGGGCCCATCAACATGCAGCCCAGGGTTCCTTTGATGTCACCGGAAATCCGTAACGGCAGCTCGAATCCCAGGGCAACGCCGTCCGTGTAAGAAAGCTCCACCTGGTTCAAGCTGCGGCAGGGACCGAGGATGCGCAGATTCGAGATGACTCTGCTGCGGGGGCCGATCAGCGTGAGGGTCTCTTTCGCGGCAAACTGCCCCTCCTGGTACAGCCATTTGTGGACGGTCAATTGGTGCCCCTTGCCAAACAGCGTCTCGACAGCTTCCGGAGTGAGGTGACAGTGCCGCGCACTGACATTCACTACTAGAGGGTTTGGCGCGGTTGCGGGCTTGGGAAGCGGTTTGCCCAGTCGCTGGTAAACCGCCTGGCGCACCATGTGTTCGACCACGGCGCGATGCAATGTTCCAGGACTCGAAGCAACCATACGCGCCAGTTTTTGAGTTTTTCTGACCAGATGTCAATAAAAAACTTGCAATATCATTCAAAATCTCTCAAAATCTGTCATCGCATGCAGGCTGAAGAGCGACAGCAACGAATTAGCGAATACTTGCAAAAGGCTGAGTTTGCGTCCCTTGAGGAGATTGCGCGCCATGTTGAAGCCTCCGTTTCGACGGTGCGCCGCGATCTGACGGTACTGGAAACAACTGGATCAGTTCGAAGGACCCACGGCGGTGCGCGAGTGATTGTTCCGCGCTCGGATGAGTTTACTTTTTCGGCCCGGGACACACATCAATTGGCTGAAAAGGAAGCCATCGGCCGGGCTTGTGCTGAACTTATTCCGCCCAATCAGAGCGTGATTGTCGATGCTGGAACGACGGTTTACCACGTGGCGCGTTATCTCGAGAGCAAAGCGCCGCAGATCGTGACCAACTCATTACCCGTCGCCAATCTCTTTGCTTCGGCAAATCGGCTCGAAGTGGTGCTCTCGGGCGGCGTGATTTATCCTCGGCTGGGTGTTGTAGTCGGACCGCTTGCGGTGGAAGCCTTCCGAAAAATTCATGCCGACGTTGCCGTGATGAGCGCCGGCGGCCTATGCCTGGATGGCATCACGAACTCTCATGGTCTTTTAATTGATATCCAGAGGGCGATGATTGAGGCGGCGCAAAAAGTGATTTTCTGTTTCGACCATACCAAGTTCGGACGCCGATCTGTTTTGCCGCTCTGCGAGCTGGACTGCGTTGATGTGATTGTTGCTGACGCCGCCGCCCCTGCGGAATTGGTCGACGAATTACGTAAACGCGACATAGAGGTTGTCCTGGCTCCGGTTGCGAACCTATCCTAGCGAGCCACGCTCGCATGGGAAACGCAAGCAGCTCGCAACTCAGGCCCGCGCCCGTCTCCACACCGGCGCCCGTAGCCGGCCACTATCGCTGGGTGATCTGCGCCCTCCTTTTTTTTGCCACGACGATCAACTACGTCGATCGGCAGATCCTTTCGCTGCTCAAGGAGATTCTCGACCAGAAAATCGGCTGGACCAACGAGCAATTCGGCCTGGTCAATTCGGTGTTCCAGGTTACGTATGGGGTCGGATTGCTCGGCTTCGGCTGGCTGGTGGATCGGTTTGGGACCAAAATTGGTTACACCATCTCGATCTGTGCCTGGAGCATCGCCGCGGCAGCTCATGCTTTGGTAGGCAACTTTGCCGGGTTTGCACTAGCGCGCGGAGCTCTCGGATTGGGTGAGGGTGGCAATTTTCCGACGGCGATCAAGGCCGTTGCCCTCTGGTTTCCAAAGGCCGAACGCGCTTTTGCTACGAGCATTTTTAACGCGGGCACCAATGCCGGCGCGCTGCTTGCCCCGGCGGTTATTCCCTGGCTGGCGTTTACCTACGGCTGGCAATGGGCTTTTGTGGGGGCTGGAATTGCCGGCTTGATTTGGCTGTGCTTTTGGCTCGCCTGGTATGATGTGCCGCAAAAGTGCAAACGCGTCGGCAACGCTGAACTCAGCTACATCCAAAGCTGGTCGGACGACCATACCCAAAAGAACCCCCGAATCCATCCAAGCTCCAGCCAAGGCTGTCATTTCCCCCTCTCGCGCTCGGGAGAAGCGGGTAGGGGAGAGGAGGCCCTTTCGAGTACACCTCAGCCGGGTGATCGCTGCCACGAGCAACTGTCCTGGGGAGGTTTACTTCGTTGTCGCGAGACGTGGTCCTTCATCATCGCCAAGTTTCTGACCGACCCGGTCTGGTGGTTTTTCCTGATTTGGTTGCCGGACTATTTCAAGCGGACGCGCGGTCTGGACATCAAACACAGCTGGGGGCACATCGTGACCATCTACGGGATCGTAACGGTCCTGAGCGTCTTTGGCGGTTGGATTACGGGATATCTGGCTCGGTCCGGTTGGTCGATCACCCGGGCGCGCAAGACCGGGATGTTCCTGTTCGCCCTCTGTGTTTTGCCCGTGCTGGCGGTCACCGCGGTTGGCGATTGGGCCGCGGTGCTGCTGATCGGTTTGGCCGCTTCCGCTCACCAGGCCTGGTCCGCCAACCTTTACACCACCGTCTCGGACATGTTTCCCAGAGACGCGGTTGCTTCGGTCATCGGGATTGGCGGCATGGCCGGCTCCGCGGGCGGTTTTCTGTTCCCTATTTTGACTGGATGGCTGATTGACCTGTTTCAGGCCCGCGGCAACGCTACGCCGGCTTATACGATTCTGTTCTGCATTTGCGGTTGCATGTACCTCATTGCTTTTGCTCTGAACCATCTCTGCGCTCCACGCTTTGAACCTATTGCCATCCACCCAGCTATCTCGCCCGCTCCTGCGGCATAAATGCAGCGTTCCGGACAAGAGGCGGAACGCCGCATTTATGCGGCAGCTGGCAGATACCTGGCCGCACGTCACGCTGCACCCTAGCGAAGGTGCTCACTTCTTGATAACCTGAAAAACCTGATAACTTGATAACGATTTGCCAATTGCTCGCAAAAATGTTCGAAAGGTCATCGCGGGTCTAGCCGCAGCCTTCCTGTTGCTGATCGCCGCCGCCCTGTTGTTCCCGCAGCAGGTTCTCGTCGTCGATGACGGCCAGGTCCAGGCCGACGTGATCGTGCTTTTGGGTGGGGGCTCAGGCGAACGGCCGACTCGCGCGGCCGAGTTATTTCGCGCCGGCGCTGCTCCGAAGATTCTGGTCAGTGGCGCGGGTGACGCCGATGGCAACCGGTTGCTGCTGATGCATCGCGGGGTGCCGCCCACCGCGATTTCGCTCGAACCGAACTCCCGCACCACACGTGAGAACGCGCAATTCTCGATTCCGCTGTTGCGCGCGATGGGCGCAAAGAAAATTATCCTCGTGACTTCCTGGTACCATTCACGCCGCGCGTTGAAGTGTTTCCGACACTACGGGCCTGGCCTTGTTTTTGATTCATGCCCATCCTACCACGGCTTCGCTCGGGCCGATTGGTCGGAGGAACATCTGCGCCGCCGGATCCGGGTCGAGTACGTTAAAATGGCCGGCTACTGGCTCTACTACGGTGTCTGCCCGTTTTGAGACCTACGTGGACGAGTTCCATGAGCCTCCTTTGAATCTCGGATGGGTTCGTCGCTTCCGCCGCATAAATGCGCTGCCCGCAGGGCCTGAATGGTTTTGAGCCGCTCTCACTGTGCCAAGCCTCCGGCTTTGCCAAGGTCGCTGACATTTCCAAATACTCCCACATTTGAAATTACCTGAACTCGTTTTGCTCGATACCGGCTCGTTTTAAGAGCGCTTGGAATTTCGGGAGACCTCTTACTTCATTCAAAAAGGGGTCGCACAGGAATTCTTCGGGAATGCCGTCTCGGTCAATGGCTTTTTGGAACAGGTCCACTGCGTGGTCATAATCGCGCAGGCCCAGGTAAACAAAGCCGATGGCCCCTTCTATGGGTTTGCCTTGGGAGCAGAGCGGCTCGAGTTGCGCTACGATTTGATGCGCTTCATTGGTCCGGCCAAGCCTTGCCAGGGCATAGCCGCGAAGCTCGAGACAGAACAGCGGGTCCTGAGCCTGCAAGGCACGAAGGCTATCGACCTCCTTGAGCGCTTGTTCGTAATCGCCCTTGAGGAAGCAGGACATAACCAGTGCTACGTGCACCGGCGGGAAATCCGGGAAGGCGTCAATCACTTTGCGGGATTCTTCGATGCAGCGATCAAAATCGCCTTTGAGGTAGTACCAGTTGGCTATGGTGGATCTAATCGACGGAGAAAGAGGGTCCAGCTCAACGGCTTTTTCGAACTCGGCGCGCGCCTTGTCGAATTGCCCATGGATCACCAGATAACGGCCGTACCAATGATGCGCCGTGGCGTAATTGGGATCGAGTTGCATCGCGCGGCGGAAATGCTCTTCCGCTCCGCGAAAATCGTGGGCCGGAGGGGCGGCTTGCAGCCCACCGAGGACCGCGTGGGATTCCGCGCAGGCAGGATCCAGGTCCAAAGCGCGCTCTGCGGCTGCGCGCGCCAGTGGAGTGCATTCCTTAAGAGTTGCGGAAGAGGAATACTCCGGCAGGACAAAGTAAGTGGCGGCCAGCGCGGCATACGCTTCCGCGTAATCAGGCTGGGTCTTGATCGCGGACTGAAACAACTCCACGGCCTTGTGCAGGCTGGGATCGGTTCGTTTATTCCAGGCGGCGCGCCCCTGAAGATAGTATTTATAAGCCTCAGGCTTAATGGCCTTATGCGCTTGCAGGCTCAAGGCGGTACCTCCTTGCAGGCGATCGGCAATCCGACGGGCAATCTCCTCCTGAACCTGCAACACATCATCGATTGACCGATCGTAGGTTTCCGACCACAGCCGAAACCCATCGACGACATTGATTAGCTCGGCATTGACGTGAATGCGTTTGCCATTTTTTTGAATGCTTCCTTCCAAGAGTTTGGTCACTTGCAGTGCCGCGCCAATTTTGCGGGCATCTTCCTTTTTGCCCTTAAAAGCGAACGCCGAGTTGCGCGCGACCACTTTTAGTCCCGGCAACCGCGACAACGCGGTGGTGATCTCTTCCGTCAGCCCATCACTCAGGTACTCGGTATCTGCTTCGCTGCTGAAATTGTCAAAGGGCAGAACGGCAACGGAATTCTGTGTGTCGCTTGGCCGGCCGTTTTTTGTTGCCAGATTCGAGCCGCTGCTGGACTTGACGTGGTGCGCCAGACCGAAGAGAGCCAACGCCAGCAGTAATAATACAAAAACCGTGCCGAGCTGTAGGGGTGTGACTTTTCGCTTCGTTTGAGTCAAAGCCGGGCTGGGCGGCGCGGGCCCGGTCGTTGCCGCTCCGGCACCGGGAACGGTGGTTGGCTTTTCCTGAGCATGATGTGCCAACTCAAGCTGATGTTTTACTTTGCCCAGCTCATCGGCCAGCTGTCTTGCAGATCCGTAACGATCGCCCGGTGCCTTTTGCAGGCAGTGCGCTATGATTTGCTCTAAAGCCGAGGCCACCAGCGGGTCCTGAACGCCGAGCGGTTCGGGGCGCTGATTGATGATGTTATTGATGATCTCGCCCACGGTTTTGCCCAAAAACGGTCTTTGGCCGGTGATGCCTTCGTACAGCACGACGCCCAGGCTGAAAAGGTCCGTGCGGGCGTCGAGTTCGCGGCCGAGCGCCTGTTCGGGGCTCATGTATTGCGGCGTTCCAATCAACATTCCGGTTTTTGTCTGAGGCACCGAACTGGTAGGAGCAGCCAATTCGTCCTCGGAAAACCGTTTGGCTAAGCCGAAATCGAGGACCTTGGCCACGCCGCGGCGATCGATCATGATGTTGGCCGGTTTGATGTCCCGATGCACGATGCGCAGTGCGTGCGCGGCGTCCAAGGCCTCAGCCACCTCGACTCCGAGCTTGATCGCCTCTTTAAGGCTGAGCCGGCGCTGCTGCAAGATCTTATCTAACGTTTGGCCCTGGACATATTCCATCGCCAGGAATGGCCGGCCATCTTCGGTTTCGCCGACGTCGTGGATAACGCAAACATTCGGGTGGGCAAGGCCTGAGGCCGCTTTGGCTTCCGCGCGGAAACGTTTGCGTTGGCTGACATCCTTGGCCAACTCGGCCGACATCACTTTGAGAGCGACCGATCGCTCCAATTCGGTGTCCTCGGCCAGAAACACCTCACCCATGCCCCCGGTTCCAAGGAGGCGCACGATACGATAATGAGCGATATTCTGGGCGTCCACTATCGCATCGTATCAGCCCGGCGGAGTCATTCAAGCCAGGACCATAGAATGCGGCGAAACCAGAGGGTATTCATCAGGTTCGCCGCCTGCGACTCATGGGGCGGCTTTGCCCGCAATTTCAGCGCATCGACCGAGTTGAGAGGCGAACTTATCGATCGCCTCGGCCGCAATTTGGATTTGCTGAGCGGCTTCTTCCCAATTTCGTTGTTCGATGGCTTCCCGTACTCCCGGGAGAGTTTTGACGCCGTAGCCGGTGTAAAATCCAGGCGCATAGATGACGTGCTGGTACCAAGGTCGGCGCGGGAGACCTTCGGCGTGCAAAAGGCTTCTTTCCAGCTGAGTTAGCGCCTGGTCCAGGGCAGGGGAATCCTCCGAGAGAGCAGCGTTTGCTGGAGCTGCTCGACGGGCGGCTTCAAAGTTCCTGACGCTGCCCTGAAGGCGGGTCAAGGCATTCCGCAACGGAGCGAAATTGAGGAACGGGACCTCCGGGTTGGGTTTGGGAGCAACGAAGGTCTGCTTGGGATCCGAAGTGACCACCAGAGTCTTCTCGGCTAACAGACGGTTGGTTTCAGCCGTGCCGGTTCGCATCTCTTCGGTGAGTCTTTCAACCTCCGTGACATACCTCCCAACCGTGTCCACAAAATTTGAGAATTCAAAGGGCAGCCTCTGACTATTGGCGATGCGAAGCACGATCCGCCCGCAAGTGCGTGCCAGCACGATGCCGTATTCGAAGTCCGGATCGCCGAACCGTGTGAAGTGGTCGAATGAGTCGTATACCGAATGATACGAACCGCCGTCACCCTCGCCGCCGTAGCCGAGGTTCAGCGAGGCGATGCCTAAATGCTGCAGAAACGGAGTATAATCCGAGCCCGACCCCAGCGCCTCAATGCGGAGGTCTGGCCGGTCCCGAATTTCTTTTCGATCCGCCATGGCCGCCTTGAGGATGCGCTCAGCGCGCCAGCGGGTCCCGACGCTCTCATGCGTTTCCGGGTCCGGAACGTCGCGGGCGACCTCGTTCATCAATCGCTCAAGCGTATGTGACCCCCCGACATTCAGAAAACCTCGCTCGTTGCTGTCGGTGTTGACATATACGGCGGCTTTCCGGCTCAATTCCTCGGCGTGTGTTTCGACCCACTCCGTTGAGCCCAGTAGGCCGGGTTCCTCTCCATCCCAGACGGTGTAAACAATCGTTCGCCGCGGCTGCCCTCCCCGGTGTGTCAATTCGGAGACCGCTCGGGCTTCCTCCAGCAAAGCCACGGTGCCGCTGACAGGATCGTCAGCGCCGCAAACCCATGCGTCCTGGTGGTTGCCGCGGATGACCCATTCATCTGGCCGCTCGCGGCCCGGCCACTTGGCGATCACGTCGTAGACGGGGGTTTGTTTCCAATCAAACTCGAGCTTGAGGTGAATGGTCGCCGGGCCGGGTCCGAGGTGATAAGTGAGTGGGAGCGCTCCGCGCCAGGGTTCCGGCGCCACCGGCCCGCGCAAGGCGCGCAGTAAAGGGGTGGCATCTCCATACGACATCGGAAGCACGGGAATTTTTGCCAGGCTTGGGGCTTCTGCCTGGCTCAATCGCTTCGCATCCTTGGTCGCCCCGACCCCCGGTGTTAAGGGGTCACCGGGATACAGCGGCAGATCGCACACCGAACCGCGTTGCGCTCCATTTTCATTGCGCCAGGCCCCGGCCGGATAGGTATCGCCTTGGAAATAACCATCGTCGCGCGGATCGGAATAAATCAGGCAGCCAATGGCGCCGTGCTCCGCCGCCACCTTTGGTTTGATTCCCCGCCAACAGCCCCCGTAGCGGGCCAGGACGATTTTGCCAGCCACGTCCACCCCGCGTTCGGCGAGCACTTCGTAATCTGCGGGCCTGCCATAGTTGACGTACACAAGTTGGCCAGTGACGTCGCCGTCTTTGGAGTAAGCGTTGTAAGTCGGCAGTTGCTCACTGGTTAGACTGGAAGTCGAATCCTGAGGAATGGGCGGCTCCGCCAGCCTGGCGGTAAAGTGTTCCGGAGCCGTCATCTCGAGGACCCGTGTTTTTGGCGTGGGGAAAAGAACTTCAAATTCCTCGATTTGCGTTTGGTACCCCCAGGAACGGAACAAGTCTGCAATGAATTCGGCGTTTGCTTTGTCATAGGGCGATCCGAGCTGATGGGGATGCGCGGTGAGCTGCTTCATCCAATCACGCAAGTTTTCCCGTTTGAGAGCGGAATCGAATCGAGCTTCGAGGTCCCTCTCTTTGGCCGCGGCCTCCGGACTAAAGCCCAGCATCGGCTGCGCATTGGTGAGGGAGTCGGCCCCCACGGCGCTGAAGGAAGCCAGCAGGAGAATGACCGGGGCATGTAAGTTCATATATTATGTTTATGAGTTGTCAGCCTGACACGCATTGATCGCGGCCCGCAGATATCCAAGGGCGAAGGCCATGCCAGCGTGCCAGGGTGCCGCGCAGCTCATTTGCGGAGCGTGATCGGGAATAATGACGCCTTCGAAATTGTTTTCTTTCAAAATCCGCAGCACGCGGGGCACATCAACATCGCCGTCATCGATGAAACTTTCTTTATAGAACGGCGCTTTGCCGCGCACGTTGCGCAGGTGCACGTAGGCCAGCTTGCCTTGACGGCAGTATTGTTGAACGGATTGATAAAGGTCGCCTTCAGTCATCTCGGCCAATGTTCCGACACAAAATTCCAGAGCGTTCGAGCGGCTTGGCTTTAAATCCAGGAGCTTTTGATACAAATGTGGTTGGTACACGAGCCGGGGTTGACTCCGCAGTGTGGGCATCGGCGGATCATCTGGATGGGCCGCCAGCACCACGCCGGCGTCTTCGGCGACCGGCACGACGGTGTCCAAAAAATCTTTCAGACGCTGCCAAAGCTCGTCGTGAGTGGCACTCGGCACAGTCTGCGGGGTTGCCGTTGGGCTGTAGATCATATTCCAAACCATCCCCGCAGGCATCCGCTCATCCAGTGGTCCATTCATCCCGACCGCTTCGGCTCCGCCTCGCGCAAAGGGTCCTTTGATCCGGCCGGCCACCCCGGCGATGGAAAAGTTATACCCAAGGATCGGCACGCCGGCGCGCCCGACGTTGCGGATGATTGTTTTCAGGTTGCCGAGCTGTTGCTGCTTTTTGGGGCCGCCCAGGAGTACATCGTGCCAATGAGCCGGATCGAAATTCTCTATCGCTTCGAGTTCCAGGCCGGCGGTATTGATTTGACGTTTTATTTCAAGGATCTCCTCGTAGGTCCACAGTCCTTCAGGATCCCCGGCCAGGCCCCAACCCGTGTCGTCGCCGACGGGTTGGTCACCCGGTCTATTGCTGCGCGAAGAACGAAAGTAGTCGACCAAGTGAACGACCAGGTGGGTGCAGCCACACTGCCGCGCGAACCGGTAATGCTCCTGATTCAGTTGGTGGCGGTATAGTCCCAATCCCAATTTCATGAGTTCGCAGGGTCGCTTTCCCAGTGTGCGAAGCGGGTTAGTCGGTTACAAGCCGATTGAGTGACGGTCGTGAACAGGAACACAATGACGTTCCCGGCCAGCGCCGCTCGGACGGCTCAGTCCTGTCCGACCTAAAGTCAAAGCTCTTTATGCCTTGCGAGCCGCCCGGTGGATTTGGTACACCTCTGGCGCCTATGGCAGCCATTGGTCGATTCCAGCAAGGTGACGAAATCTTTTTCGCCAAGGTCGTCGATGGCGAAGTGTTTCGGCTCCAGGGAGATCCTTTTGGCTCGCCTTCTTTTGAAAAGAAGCCAATCAAAGTCAAAGGGGTTCGCACGCTCACGCCGGTAGCGCCGACCAAGATTATCGCGGTGGGCTTGAATTATGCCGACCATGCGCGCGAATCCAATAAGCCTTTGCCCAAGGAACCACTCTTCTGGCTCAAGGCAACTACTTCCTTGCTCTGCGACGGCGGTAAAATCGAGGTCCCTTTTCCGAATCACCGCACGGACTACGAAGCCGAGCTGGCCATCGTCATTGGGCGCCGCGTGCGCAACGTGACTCCCGCCGCTGCCGCCCGTTACATTTACGGATACACCGCCGCGCAGGACATTAGCGACCGCACTATTCAAAACGGGGAAAGCCAATGGACCCGGGCCAAATCGTTCGACACGTTCACTCCGCTCGGGCCGTTTGTCGAAACTAAGATCGATCCCCATGAGCTGACGATTCAGCTCTTCCAAAACGGTCAACTGCGCCAGAACTCGAACACACGCCAGCTAATCTTCGATTGCTTCCGGTTGGTCAGTTTTGTTTCGACCAACATGACTTTGCTGCCCGGCGACGTCATTCTCACCGGCACGCCCAGCGGTGTGGGGCCGATTGAGTCGGGTGATCGGCTCGAGGTTAGGATTCAGGGACTCGCCCCGCTGGTCAATGGCGTGAAGTAGACCCGGCCCCGCCACCCGGGGCGGAAAATCCGAATTCCGAAGGCCGAAATCCGAAGGAAGGCCGAAAACCGAAACCCGAATTGTAGCCGCAAAGGAACGCAAAGGGAACAAACGGGTCCGGTTTAGATCCTCGCGTTCTCTTGCGCCTATGTTTTTGCTGCGTTGTGACTGGCGGACGCAGGGGATTCGGATTTCGAATCCTTCGGATTTCGACCTTCGGATTTCAGATTTTGGCGGGGTTTGGCGCCGCCCCCACTTCCGACTGGCCAACCTCTCTTCGCCTCTGCACACTGCGCAGCTCATATGCGTTGGTCACAGACATTGATTCCAACATTGAAAGAAACCCCGGCGGAAGCCGAGATTATCTCGCATAAGCTGCTATTGCGAGCTGGCCTGATCCGAAAGTTGACCGGCGGCTTGTATACCTTTCTGCCGTTGGGATTGCGGGCTTTAAGGAAGGTTGAGCAGATTGTGCGCGAAGAAATGAACCGAGCGGGAGCGCTTGAAGTGTTGATGCCCGCGCTGCAGCCTCCGGAGCTTTGGCAGCAGAGCGGCCGCTACGACATTATGGTGGACGTGCTTTTTAAGGCCCGCGACCGCGCCAAAAAGGAATGGGTGCTGGGACCTACGCATGAGGAAGTAATCACTACGCTGGTGTCCGGGGAAATTAGTTCCTACCGGCAGATGCCGAAGAATTTTTACCAGATTCAAACCAAGTTTCGCGATGAAATCCGCCCGCGCTTTGGCCTGATGCGGGCCAAAGAATTCATCATGAAAGATGCCTATAGCTTTGACGCCCTCGACGAGTCGGCCCAGGAAAGCTACCGCAAGATGTACGATGCCTACGCGCGCATTTTTAAGCGCTGCGGTCTGAAGACGATCGCGGTTGAAGCCGACACCGGCGTGATGGGGGGTAAATTCTCCCATGAATTCATGGTCCCGGCCGAAACGGGTGAAAACGAAGTGGTTTTCTGCGAGGCCTGTGAATATGCGGCCAACGTCGAGAAGGCGACCAGCGCCGCGCCGGGCTCGACTGCCCCAAGCGGGCCATCCCCCGCTGTGGAGAAATTCGCCACGCCTGGAGTCGTGACGATCGAAGCCTTGACTCGCACGCCTCACTCGGTGCCGGCGGAGCGTCAGATCAAAACGCTTGTTTATATCGTTGAAAGCAAGCCTGTGCTGATCCTGATTCGGGGCGACGATCAACTTAATGAGGCTAAATTGGCCGGGACGCTTGGCACCACGACCTTCCGGGCGGCCGAGCCGCCGGAGATCTTTGAAGCGCTGGGGGCGCATCCCGGCAGCCTGGGCGCGGTCGGCGTCAGCGCCCATGCAGTCTACGCGGACGAACGATTGCGCAAGGCCGATGGCATGACCACGGGCGCCAATGAAGATGGATTCCATTTCCGAAACGTCGACATTGGCCGCGATATCGTCGTCAAACAATGGGCCGACCTGCGCATTGTGCAACCGGGCGAACCTTGCGCCAAGTGTGGCAAACCCCTCAAGGTGCAGCGCGCGATCGAAGTCGGCCATGTCTTCAAACTGGGAACGAAATACAGCGTCGCCTTGAAGGCCTTGTTCCTGGATGAATCGGGCAAACAACAGCCGGCCATCATGGGATGTTACGGGATTGGCGTGACGCGCACTTTGCAAGCGGTGATCGAACAGAGCCACGACGACAACGGCATCGTCTGGCCGCTCAGCGTGGCTCCCTATATTGTTTGTATCACCCCTCTCTCGGTTGCGCCAGAAAGCGAGGTCATGAAACGCGCCGAGGCCATCTATAATGAACTCACCACTCGCGGCGTGGATGTGATCCTGGATGACCGTAATGAACGCCCCGGCGTGAAGTTCAAGGACTCCGAATTGGTCGGCTTTCCGATCCGGATTGCGATAGGTGAGAAATCCCTGGCCAAAGGCGAAGTTGAGCTCAAGCCGCGTGCCGGGACACTGGTGGCAGTCAAGGGGGAGGAAGTTGTGGCGCGAGTGATGGAGTTGATCGAACAGGGGAAGTGAGTTGGAATCTGAGAATTGCCAATTGCCGATCGTCAATTGCCAATGGTCGATTGACGCGAGGATCTGAGAGGCCAGGCTTCGCAATCGAATATGAGCCAGGCGTTGCCTAGCCAGAGCGAAATCCCTGGCCCGAAACCCTCGGCTCCCGCTCAGCGACCACAGCCCGGAGGCAACTTGCTTGCCCAGCTATGGAGTATTCCGGCCACTCGCGCGTTGGTAGCGCTGCTTTTCGTTCTGTTGCTCGGCATTGTGTTCAATGGCAATGGAGCATTTTTGAAGACCGACACGCACCGCGACGCGCTTCGCCAGGCGTCCGTTTACGGCATCCTGGCCTGCGGTCTGACTTTGGTCATCATCAGCGGTGGCATCGATTTGGCCGTCGGCAGCGTCCTGGCCTTGGTCGCCGTCAGCTTTTCGCTGATGAGCATCCACTTGGGCTGGTCGCCCTGGCTCTCGCTGCCGGTTTCTTTGCTGGTCGGAATGATTTGCGGAGCTGTTGCCGGTGGCGTCACCGCCTGGTGGGGAATCCAGCCGTTTATCGCCACTCTGGCGATGATGGTTTTCGCGCGCGGCCTGGCCAAAACGATTTCCGGCGGAATGAAGGTTTCGACCGCCGTAAAGAACCCTGACGGCACGTATCGGTATGTCGATGTGCCCGGCGTCTTCCGTTTGATCGACAACCGAATCCTGCACGGCCACCTGGCCGTGGTAAGCGTCATCTTCCTGGTTTGCGCCGGGCTAACCTGGGTGCTCCTCTCGCGGCATTGTTTTGGCCGTTACATATATGCCATTGGTGGAAACGAGGAAGCCGCTCGCTTATCGGGCGTCCCCGTCAAACTGACCAAGGTGCTGGCTTACTCCGCCAGCGGGTTGATGGCCGCGGTAGCCGGCATTTGTCAGGCGGCTCAGGAACAACAGGGCGATCCTGAAGCCGGAGCCGGGTACGAATTAACCGCCATCGCCATCGTCGTGATCGGCGGAACCACTTTGAGCGGCGGTCGCGGCGGGATTGGACTCACTTTGCTCGGCACACTTACCATTGGCTACCTGGACAAAATTCTGAGCATCAATGCCGTCCCCGAAGCCAGCCGCCTGATGTTGACTGGAGTGATTATTGTGGTGGCCGTCCTCGCTCAGAGGCGCAGGAAGTAAAATCCGAAGGCCGAAGGCGCCGAAATCCGAAAGGAGACCGAAATCCGATCTGAGGCCCCTAATTTAGCTGTGGCTGGCGCGTTTGCACGGGAAGGCCTACCGACTGAAAGTCGGCGGTACAGCAGGCGAGAACGCTGCGCAGGATCCTCAGAGCGCGTTTAGAATTCGGTTCGGAGTCCCGCCTTCAGGCGGTTTGGCACCGGGCCGCCTGAAGGCGGGACTCCAAACCCCATACGGCCAGGCCCCAGTCGGTATTTTTAAAACACGCTCTCAGTCCGTTTCTTTTTTATCCGTACAAGCCGTGGCTTTCCGCGGTGCACCTTTTCCAAAAATCACTTTTCAAGCTCCTCTCAAAGGGCTATCAAGGGCTCACACTTATGCCGCACTGCAAAAACCCTCTGCTGGCCGTTCTATTTTCGGGTGTCACTGTAGCTGGATTGCTTCTTAGCGGGTGTGGTAAATCCGAACCTGAATCAACCCCCAAAAGCGATTCGACCACCAGGAAGCCCAAGTCCAGTTACACCATCGGCATGAGCCAGTGCAATTTGGGCGAGCCCTGGCGCGTCGAGATGAACGCCCAGATCAAAGCCGCGGCTGATAAGCATCCCAACCTGCAGGTGATTTTTAAGGATGCTCAGAACGATACCTTGAAACAACGGGCGCACCTGGAAGAATTCGTCAGCGCCGGGGTCGACCTGATCATCATTAGCCCTAAAGAGGCCCAGCCCTTAACCGAACCGGTGGCCAAAGCTATGGACGCCGGCATACCCGTCATCGTCCTGGACCGCGCAGTCCTCGGCGACAAGTACTCGTGCTTTATTGGAGCGGACAACAAGAAAATCGGGCACGCCGCCGGGGAATGGATTGTCAAAAAGCTCGGAGGCAAAGGAAAAGTTGTCGAGCTCAAAGGGCTGATGACCTCCATTCCGGGGCAAGATCGCGACAGCGGATTTCGTGAAGCCATTGCGGGCACCAGCCTCGAAATCGTCTTCGACGCTGACATGAAATGGCTCGAACCCGACGCGCGCCAGGAAATGGAGAGCGCTTTGGCCCGGTTCAACAAAATCGATTGTGTCTATGCCCATAACGATCCCGGCGCGCACGGCGCTTACCTCGCCGCCAAAGCCGCCGGACGTGAAAAAGAAATGCTCTTCGTAGGGATCGACGCCTTGCCCCAGGAAGGCGTCGCCTATGTGCAACAAGGCATCCTCAGCGCGACCTTCCAATATCCCACCGGCGGCGCCGAAGCCATTGACACCGCCTTAAAAATCCTCCAAGGCGAGACTGTCCCGAAAAAAATCGTGCTCGGTTCCCGTGTCTTTGACCAGGAAACTATCGCCCAGGGCGGCCGCGCTTTGGATTAATCCCATGAAAAGCCATTTTCTGCTTCGTTCGAGCCTTTTGATCCTTGCTTGTTTCGGCGCCTTCACGGTGTCGCCGTCAGCCCCAGCGCAACCCCAGGCATTATCCTACGTCGATCTCGTTCATCGCATCACCGACCTCGAGTACCTGGCGACTTTACCCGCTCCGGGCGATCAGTGCGCCCAGTGGTCCAGTTACGATCGCAAAAGCCGATACGACGCGGCGACTGACAGGTACCTCAATTGGGACGCCAATGGCGATGGTAACGGCATTATCCGACGCGAAGGAGACAAGGAAGTTATGGCCGAGATGGAAGGTCCCGGATGCATCTGGCGGACCTGGTCGGCCATGCCGCAGGAAGGCCACGTCCGCATTTACCTCGATGGCGCCGCCGAGCCGGTCATTGACTTGCCGTTTAAAGGATATTTTGACGGCAAAAATGAGCCATTCACCCGCAAAACCCTCGTGCATACCGTTGCTCGCGGCTGGAATAATTACACGCCGATCCCCTATCAAAAATCGTGCAAGATCGTTGCGGATAAAGGCTGGGGCGCTTACTTCCATTTCGTTTACGAGACCTTTCCTAAAGGAACCCAGGTCCCGACCTTTAAACGGGAACTTGGCCCGGAAGATCTGGCCGCGCTCGACCAGGCTGACGTCCTCCTCAACAATGGCGGTGTGGTTCAAAAAAGCTCCGAGGATCGAGTGCTGCAGCGAACAATCGAAGCGCGCCCTGGCAGCCATGCCAATGTGGTCACCCTCAAAGGCCCCCGTGCGCTGAAGGGAATTCGGGTAAAACTGGACCTGCCCGCCGCGCCGGCCGACCTGGACTTCTTACGCGAGCTTTGCCTGCAGATCAACTGGGATGGCGAAAAGCAACCGGCCGTTTGGGCTCCGCTCGGCGATTTTTTCGGCACCGCGCCGGGCGCCAATCGTTATCGCTCATACACGCTTGGCTTGACGGACGACGGTTGGTGGTACTGCAACTGGTACATGCCCTTTGGCAAAGAAGCTAAAATCCAGCTCGTCAACAATGGAACCAATATCGCGCGCCGAGTCACCTTTGAAATAACCCATTCGCCTCTTTCACGTCCGCTCGAGCAATTGGCCAGGTTCCATGCCAAGTGGCATCGCGATGCGTTTCTGCCGACCGCCCCCGACCGCCAGATCGATTGGCCGGTGCTCAAGACCGAAGGCTCCGGCCGGTTCGTCGGCATGATGTTGCACATTTGGAACCCGCGGGGTGGCTGGTGGGGCGAGGGCGATGAGAAGTTCTTTGTGGACGGCGAGAAATTCCCTTCCACTTTCGGTACGGGCTCGGAGGATTATTTCGGATACGCCTGGTCCGATCCGGGTTTGTTCCAGCACGCTTTTCATAATCAGACCCATAACGATGGGAACAGCCGCGGGCACATCTCGGTCAACCGCTGGCACATCCCGGACAATGTGCCCTTCCATACTGGTTTTGAAGGCGACCTCGAAAAATATTATCCAAATCAGCGCCCGACTTTGTACGCCGCGATGGCCTACTGGTACTTGTCCGCCGATGGCAAAGATCCCTATGCCCCGGTCGCCTTGAACGAGCGCGTTGGCTATTGGACTCCCGTGCAGAGCGTCAAAGCGAAAGATGTCCTTGAAGGCGAAAGTCTCAAGGTTTTGTCCAAAACCGGCGGCGACCCGCAAGAGCAGGACATGACTGGCTTTGGCGAATCCTGGAGCGGAGACGCGCACCTGTGGTGGATCAACGCCAAGCCCGGCGACAAACTGGACCTGGCATTGCCGGTCGCCAAAGCCGGCACTTACAGGCTGGGCCTGCAGCTGACCAAGGCCCCCGATTATGGTATTGTTCAACTTTACCTGGACGGGCAAAAGCTTGGTGAACCTTTAGACCTTTATCATTCGTCGGTTGTCGCCAGCGGGCTGCTCCGCTTTGGCCAGCGCGAACTCAGCGCCGGCCAACACAAGCTCACGATCGAGGTGCTCGGGGCTAATGACAAGGCAATCAAAAATTACATGTCCGGCCTGGACTACGTGAAGCTTGAACCGGTGATACCATGAAGGTTACCCGGCGTGTTTCGCGGCGCGATTTCCTGCTGCGGCTCGGTGGCGCGTCGGCCGGCGCGGCGATACTTAGCGCTGGCCCGTTTGAGTGCAGTGGCGCACGGGGCATCCGCTTGCCCATCGTCATTTTCAGCAAAGCCTATCAACCGCTGAAATTCAGTTTCGATGAAGCCGCCGAGTTTACCGCCGAATCGGGCTTGGATGGAGTCGACAGTCCGGTGCGCCCGGATGGCGAGATTAAACCAGAACGAGTCGCCGATGAATTACCCGCTTACGTCGAAGCCCTGCGCAAACGCCGCTTGCGGATGCCCTATCTAACCACCGCCATTACCGGTACAGAGTCGCCCCAGGCGGAGACTCTCCTACGAACTGCCAAGAAACTGGGCATCGCGCGGTACCGGCTTGGGTTCATAACTCGTGGCGATGATGCGGCCTGGCCGCAACAACTCAAGGAAGTCCGGGCGCATCTCAAGGATTTGGCCGCGCTAAACAAGGAGATCGGCATCGGCGCCGTGATGCAGAACCATTCCCCATCCGGCCACGCGTATGTCGGCGGCAATCTCGATGAGCTGTATCAGATCGTTGAAGGTTTTGATGCCGAGCAGGTGGGAGTGGCGTTCGACATTGCCCATGCCATGAACGTGCACGGCCAGGATTGGCGCCCGCGATTCGAAAGGCTCCAGCCACACGTGCGGGTGGTCTATGTAAAGGACACCAACCGCGAAAAACACTTTGTGCCGCTGGGGCAGGGGCAGGTCGGCTCGACCGGCTATTTTAAGCTGCTCAACCAAATTGCCTTTCAATCACCGATCTCTCTCCATATCGAATACGACGGCGGAGCCCAGCCCCAAACCCGCCCGGCCTTGCTCAAAGCGGTTCAAGAAAGCCTGACCGTGCTGCGGACGTGGTTGGCTTAATCTTTCGCCGCCGCGCTTCGTATGGCCCAAGTGGCCACACTCGTCCCTTCGGATTTCATTCCTCCCGTGCCGCTTGCGGACTTGACGCTGCCGCGCCCTTGGCGCACGCTGCCCCGGTTGAAACCGGTTCGGCCCCTCTGTGGCGAAGTTGCAATTGGGCGGATTTGCAGCAGAGTACCTTCCGGAATGGTTCAGCAGGTAAACAGACCATTATGGGTTCATTAAAGAAACGTCGGAAAGCCAAAATTAATAAACATAAGCGGCGAAAGAAGCTCCGAGCTCATCGCCATAAGAAGCGCACCTGGCAGAAGTAAGCCGCGGCGCCAGCCGAGGTTGCCCAGCCAGACAAACGCGTCCTGCTGACGTTCCGGGGAGTGGTTTGATTGACATGCTGAGTCGTTGTGGGTTTTGGGTTGCCGTTCTTTTGTGCGGCGGCTTGCTTGTGGGCTGTCGTTCGCGGCCCGCTGCAGCTTCGAAGGCATCCGAGTCGGTTGTGAAGAGTGCCGCCCGAAGCGCCTCACCGGATCATCCGGAGAAGGTTGCGCAGGCCCACGCCCATTACGCGGCGGCAATCGTTCACGACATGAACGATGAGACCGAAGCGGCGTTGCAAGACTACTACCAGGCCGCGGCGGATGACCCGGCCGACGAAGGTCTCGTGCTGGAGGTGAGCCGCCGGCTGATCCAGAATAAACAATTCGACAAGGCCCTCGAACTCCTCACGCGTGCCGCAGCTGAACCCGGTGCTTCCGGGGCAGTCTATGCTCGCTTGGGCGTGGTCTATGGCCAACTCGGCAGGATCGAACAGGCCATCGCCGCCGGCAAAATGGCTATCCGGCTTTCTCCAGACGAGCTGGGCGGCTATCAAAACCTCTTCGTTAATTATCTGCAAAGTAAGCAGGAACAGCCGGCGCTCAAGGTCCTGGACGAAGCCGCACGCCGACCCAACGTGGATGCTGAATTTCTCGTGGGCCTGGCCGAGCTGTATCTGAGCTATGCAACCCAAGCCCCGTCTCAGAAGGAACAAGTCAACGCCAAAGCGACCGCGACCCTGAACCGGGCGGAGAAGATCAACCCGACCAATCCCTCGCTGCGGTTGAAGCTGGCCGAGGCTTATAACTCGGCGGGGAATTCTGAAAAAGCGGCGCAGCTCTACCTGGAATTGCTGAAGAAGCTGCCTGATTTGCCCATGCTCCACGAACGGATTCATGCGAAGCTGGCCGGCATTTACCTGCGGACGAGCGACCACAAGAAAGCGCTGGAACAGCTCGAGGCCATCGTCCGGGACGATCCCACCAACGCCGAGGCCTATTATTACCTGGGCTATATTTCCTACACCGAAAAAAGATTCCCCGAAGCGGCGGATTATTTTTCCAAAACGATTTTGCTCAATCCGGAATTCCCCGACCCCTATTACGAGCTGGCGTTGAGCCAGCTGAACCTGAACAAACCCGACGACGCCCTGGCCACGCTGGCGAAAGCGCGCAAGAAATTTCCGCAGAATTACACCCTCGAACTGTGCACCGCGCTCGCCGAGGGGCGCAAGAAGGACTACCAGCAAGCCATCGAGCACTATACCGCGGCGGAAGTCATCGCCAAAGCGACCGACCCGTCGCGTTTGGACGACCAATTCTATTTTCAGTTCGGGGCGACGTGGGAACGGCTGGGTGATTTTACCCAGGCCGAGCAGTACTTCGAAAAATGTCTGAAGCTGGCCCCCGATTCAGCCGAAGCGCAAAATTATCTGGGATATATGTGGGCCGAACACGATACCAAGCTCGAGGAAGCCCGGCAATTGATCGAGAAAGCCGTCAAATCCGAACCAAAGAATGCCGCTTACCTGGACAGTCTCGGCTGGGTTCTCTTCAAGCTGCACCAGCCCAAAGAAGCGCTGGGTTACCTGCTCAAGGCGGTGGAGTTGACCGAGGAACCGGATGCCACCTTGTACGATCATCTTGGCGATATCTACGCCGCTCTCAATGAATTGCCCAAAGCTCGCGAGGCATGGACCAAATCCCTGGCCGTCGAGCCCAACGACCAAATCCGCAAGAAACTCGAAACCCAACCCGGGAAATGAGATTCGCCAACCATTACACGAGGGGTGAGGCTCGCGCATTACTCCCCAGGATTCGAAAATGGCTTAAACGCCTCGTTGAGCTCCGGGAAGAGATTGAAAGCCGCGAGGAGAAGCTAAAGAGTCTCAGCTCGCCCGGAAAGGACCTGGGCGGTCCGGTCGTCAACCAGTGGGTCAGGAAAATGGCCGAGGTCAAAAGTGTCCTGCTGGAGTTTCACCATCGCGATATTCAAATCAAAGACCTCGATCGGGGGTTGATCGATTTTCCGGCTATTCTGGACGATAAAGAGGTCTTTCTTTGCTGGGAGCAGGATGAGGAGGATATCGAATTCTGGCACGACCTCGATGCCGGATACGCCGGACGGGAAAGGTTTTCGGACTAATACGGCCAGCGATCGTAAATCGGGTAGACGTCCACACGCCCCCCCGGGAAATAATTGTTCGTGGGCAACGAAAAGCTTCTGGTCGCCCGGTCGTAAGTAAGGGTCGCCGGCGCCGAGGGATCGTTGGGATCGTAGATCGTGAATTCTATCGTCTTCTCACGAGGCTTCGCGGCGAACACCAAAACGGCATGATTGATCGTCAGTTGCGGGAATCGGACTAAATGGGCGACAACGGCTCCGCTTCGGCTCAATTCCGACTGAATGTCCGCCACCACCCGGGCCTGTTGGTGACGGGTGAATGGAAAAATCATTCGCCAGTTGCCGCGCTGGAAATAACAACGCCAGGCTCCGCCGCATGCGGTTTGCAGAAGTTTCTCGTGGTCGCGGCTGAACGAGCGCAGGTCCGCATAGCCGGGGATAACGATCCGCCGCTCCGGCGGCAATGGTTTTCGCAAGCTGGTGCGCACCACATCCTCAACCAGACGGCGGTAAGCAGCCGGCTCGGTCCTGGGCAGGTCCGGCCTGAAGATGGCATTTTCGAAGAATTGGCAAGCCGAACGTGAGACCACAAAACAGTGCTGGGAATAATCCGGTCGCGGGTCGCGACGGCGGGTAGTCCATTTGCCCTGTTCATCGAAACGATACTCCCATACCAGCCCATTGGCGTAGGAGAACGTGTCTCTAGAGAAGTCAAAAGCCCGCGCCGGGGCCCAGTGTGAAGCGGTGACACAGCCCGTCAGGAAGGCGCACAAAGCCAGAAGCAACCAGCGCTTCAAAAAGGAAAAGAGCACGCCCCGCTCAAAGCCAGCGTCACCTAAAATCTTGCGAACTGCCATCATTACTACTTGCGATCCAGCCTAGCGGTGGGGTAGGTAACTGGCAATGCTCTACGACCGTTGGCGTCGCCTCGCGCACGCCCACCGCGAGAAACTTGCGCTTCTCGACATCGCTTCTGCCCGTCGATGGACCTTTGGCGAGTTGCTCCAAGCCGCAGATCAGGGCCCCGCTCTGGAGGATCCAATCAGTTTTCCTCACGGCGGCTCCCCTGAATTCATCGTGGCTGTCTTGCGCGCCTGGCGCGATGGTCGAATTGTTTGTCCGCTCGAACCCGGCCAGAATCGCCCGCAGATCCTGAATTCGCCGCACGCTGGCATCGTGCATTTAAAGATGACCTCCGCCAGCACTGGTAAACCGCGATTGGTGGCATTCACAGCGGCTCAATTGGCAGCCGACGCGGAAAACATCGTCGAAACGATGGGGCTGCGGCCGGAGTGGCCCAATCTCGGAGTCATTTCCCTGGCGCATTCATACGGCTTTTCAAACCTGGTTTTGCCTTTGTTGTTGCACGGGGTCCCTTTGATCCTGGTTGGGTCCGCATTGCCCGAAGCGATGCGGGCCGCGGCGCGCTCGGAGGAATCGGTTACCTTGGCCGCTGTCCCGGCGCTCTGGCAGGCATGGCATGGCGCCGACTGTATCCCGGCCAATCTGCGGCTGGCCATTTCCGCCGGAGCTCCCTTGCCCTTGCCGCTCGAACACTCGGTGTTTGCCGCACGCGGACTGAAGATCCACAACTTTTATGGCAGCAGCGAGTGTGGGGGCATCGCCTACGACCAATCAGACGCGCCACGAACTGATGCTTCGTATGCCGGGCGCCCGTTGAAAAATGTGACCATTACGACTGCCAAAGAAGGTTGCCTGGAAGTGCGAGGCGCCGCGGTGGCCGAGACGTATTGGCCCCAGAGCGGCCCAGAGTTAAGCCAAGGTGTGTTTCGAACCAGCGATGTTGGAGAACTGGTGGAAGGAGCCGTCTTTTTGCGCGGACGCGCCACCGATCAAATCAACGTAGCCGGGCGCAAAGTGTTGCCGGAGACGATTGAGGCGGTGTTAGCCGGGCATCCGCAGGTGCAAGCTTGCCTGGCCTTTGGCGTTCCGAGCAGCGATGCCCAACGCGGAGAGACGATTGTGGCGTGTGTGGCTGGAAAAGCGGCTGGTCTGGTCGATTCTTTGAAGCACTTCGCTTTAACTCATCTGCCCGCATGGCAGGTGCCTCGCGACTGGTGGTTCGTCGATAGCCTCGAAGCCAATGGCCGAGGCAAACTCTCGCGCGCCGAATGGCGCAAGCGTTATTTGGAAGCCTCGCGCGACGGCTCGCCACTTAGGGTTAACTCGGCGCGCAGCACCAGTTGATCGCTCACCCAGGCCTCGCCACAGGCTTGCACCAAATTGCCCAGGCGACCGGTTACCCGCGCTTCGAGCCGGATCGTTTGCCCGGGAACAGCCGTGCCGCTAATTTTGACGTTCTTGAAACCGGCGAGCCTCAGTCCCTCCAGCGGTGCAATCTCCGGGTCCGATTGTGCCACTACTCCCGCCAGTTGCGCCACGGCTTCCGCCAGCAGGACGCCCGGGAAAATCGGGCACCCCGGAAAGTGGCCGCGCAAAAAGGGTTCATTGCCCCGAACCTGGTACAGGCCCGAGCCGCTCTGGCCGGGATTCAAGTTCAACAGGCGATCGACAAAACGGAATTCGGGCCCATGCGGAAGAAAAGCCAGCGCCCTGGTCAAAGTTTCATCCACGGGAATTATTTCCGCAGCGGTTCGACGATCTTGTAGTCTGAAGGAATTTGAGGCGACAAGAGATCGGGGTTGATCGAAGGGTTAAGCACAGCGTTGCTGAAATCATTGCGCATGGACGAGCCATCCGCAAATCGTAATTCGGTCGCCCGCAGCGCCAGATCTTTGCGATCAAATTCAATTTGGATCTGTGGCATCATCCGTCGAGCCGCCGCCGACTTCGGTTGCAAAACGAGTTTGATAACCGGGTCCTGAGTGACCTGGTCCAATATGTTGTATTGAGCTTCGAGCTCTTCCGCGCTCCGAGGGAATCCAGCCTCCAGCAACGCCAGCGCGTCTTTCCATGGCCCGGCTTGCTGGCCGGAAAGCGGAAAACGTTCCACCCGCTTGAGCCGGGGATAGATGACCAGCATCTCATTGGTGGTCCGCACGGCGATGGTTTGCGCGGGATTGCCCAGTTCCCACCGGAACCGGTTCGGCTCGGCGAACCACACGTGGCCTTTGGCCGGCGGCAATGGTTGTGTCAGCGACTTGAGGCTTCTGGTCTGGACCAGATCGGCCGACCAGGAGTGGACGTTGCGTTGCATGGCAAGCCAGGATGCTACCGCCGGGTCAAGAGCCGCGGCGTGCAGCTGTGCGACGGTGCCGATGCAAACGCAAAGGAAGATACGTGCGATCATATTAACTTGAGCGGAGGAGAATCCTCACCGGCGGATTGTTGGAAGTTCCTGCTCCGGCGCGCGGACTTCCAGTCCGCAGGGATTCCCGAGTCGAATCTGACGGCCTAAGAATTTTCATCGTCAGCACTGGTCGTTCATGGCTGCGGGCAAGAACGCCCGCGCGCCGCCGCGCGGACTTCCCGGTCCGCAGCAACGGAAAAGCGGTTAACGCGCCGGATAACATTGCCGCCTGCGGCACGCTGTTTCTATTTTTCTTCGTCATTCAGACCTGCTTCTGTTTTCCGCTTTGGGTTTTCGGCTTTCCCGTTCCAGACCGGTACAAAATGATACCACTGGTCCAGATGCTCGCGAATGATTGGCTCGAAAATGCTGACGATTTTTTGCGTGAGTGCTTGCCGCGCCGCGCGGTCGCGCAACGCGGCGCGCTCGTATGGTATGGCCGGCAGCATGTGCGCCGCATAACCGGAATCCTCCCACGGTATGTAGACCGGCAGCAGCGCGCATCCCGATGCGCGAGCTAGCTCGGCGGCGGCCACCGATGCCTGGAACGGCTGCCCAAAAAGTTCTACCGTGACCGCGGTCGGCGGCGGAGGCCGGTCGATCAGCAGAGCCACGGTTGCGCCGGCTTCGAGGCGCTTGATGATTTCAACAAACGCGAGCGGGTCATCCCCAACCACCAGCGTTTGAATGTTCCAGCGGGCCCGCGATTCTTGTCGCATCCGAGTGAATTCCCGTCCAGGCTCCGCCAGGGTAAGGACCTGCAACGTCACGCCGCGTGCGGTGAGCATTGGGCCGCCAAACTCCCAATTGCCCAAATGCGGTGTGAGCAGCAGAATGCCGCGATTTTGGGCCTGAGCTTGCTGGAAAAATTCCCAACCCGTCGCCCTGGTGAGCAGGTCATTGATGGAAAGGCCGGCTTCGAAACGCCACAAATCGACGAGCTTGCGAGAGAATTGGTGGAACAGCGCCTTGCTGGTTTTGTTGCGAGCCTGGGTGTCTGGCAGAGCCGGGGCGAGGTTATGCCAGACCGTCGCTCGCCGGTGAGCGGCCAGAAGCCAATAGACCGTGGCGAACAGCTTACCCAGGCCCAGCGCAAGTGAGCGGGGGAGTCTTCGAGCCAGAAATAGGCCGGCCTGCCAGAAATGTCCGCGGTACAACGAAGAAGGGCTTGAGGGCAGAGGCGCGCGAATTTTGGCCCTGCCGGCAGCGTCGCCGGAACGGCGCCCCGTTCGGAGTCCCGCCTTTAGGCGGTACAATAGAGAATTGGAATCAGGGCCGGAATCGACTGAGCGCTGTTGTTCGGGGATCGCTCCGGCTGAAGCCGGGGCTCCGAACTGTCCCAGGCGCGCCCACCAGGAAGGCAGCAGAAAGATGGCGATCAGCATGTTGCTGCCGATCCCAACCGCGCAGATCTGGCCCAGACTCGCCATCCCCGCATTGCTGGACCAGGCGAGCGAACCGAAGCCGGCAATTGCGGTGCCGCCGCATAACAGCAATGCTCGGCCGACGGACTGGTAAGCCGCGCGCAAATCACCACCATGCCGACGCAAGGCGAGTTGCATGAAGATGCTGTAATCGACTCCGGTCCCCAGGACCAGCGGCAGCGCCATTAAATTCAGCAGGTTCCAGGACCACCCGGCCAGGCGCATCACGCTCAGCAGACAAAGCCCGCTCAGGGCGAGCACCCCCAGGCTCAACAGGATTTCGGGAGCGCGCCGAAATGCTACCAGCAATGAGAGCAGCACCAGGCTAACCATGGGCACCAGCACTTTCCACATGTTGGCCTTGACCCGGCCGAAGATGGAGCCGCCCAACAGTTCCCAACCCGAAACCCATGCCCCTTGTTTGGGCAGTTCAGCTTGCACCGGCGCCAATTCGGCGATCAGTTTCCCCGGAGTGGCGTGTGCTTTAGGGGCGATCATTCCGAGAGTAAAATAGTTGGTCGGCGTGCGCGCGGTGATCTTTTCAAAAATCCAGCGGCTCATTGGATTCGTCGGCCAGAACGGTGTCGCGGAGGCGGCCGCGGCGCGCCATGTGTTGAGAATGCCTTCCGTCAGAACCAGCGATTGGTTTGAGAAGCCGTTGGTCAATGCGCTCTCGCGAAGGAGCGGACCTTCGGCGGCAAGTTGCGTTGCAACGGGTCGATTCGCTTCCTGAAATTCCTGGCGCGGCCACAGAGCGGTGGGCAAATTGAAGCTGTCAATGATGCCGTTGGATTCCGCTCGGTGCAGCACTGCTTCGGCCTGATCCAGGCGCTCCGCTACTTCACCGGTGGTTTTGCCGCTCAGAATAAGCCAAAGCGGCTCGCGTTTCTGATTGAGCAGCCCTTGCAACCGCTCCACCGTGGCAAAAGCCTCGCTACTGCGCGGCCGCAGCGCCGTGGCGGTTGAATCAATCTTCGGAAAGCCCAGGCTCAGGACTAAACTCGTGAACACAACCAAAGCTGCGGTGATCGGAAATACCGCCCGCCTTGGCAGCCACAAGCTCGACGTTTTATCCGGTCCGTCTTGGGGCGAGCTTTGTCCTGGACGGCCCGATGCGGCTTGAATTTTGCCAGGTACCTGGCCAGAGACTTTGGGCCCGGGTGAGTTCCTTCTTTTCGGGAATAAGGGTGGAAGAAATTCAAAAATCATGATCAGCGCCGCCAAAGCCACGCCCATTCCAACCAATGTCCCCAATTGACCCAGGCCAGGCAGGCCGCCGAAATTTAACACCAGGAACGCCGAAATAGTGGTGACCGCCGCCCAAAAGATGCTCGGGGCAATCGCATGCCGAATTTGCGGAATGCTAAGATGCGGCTGCGCCAGTGCTTCCTGGTAATGGACGACCGCGTAATCGACCGCCAGCCCTAGAAGAATGCCGGCAAATCCCATGCTCACGACGTTGATAGCGCCGAAAATGAGTCCACCCAGCGCCAGCGTGCTCCCCAGAATGAGCGCCAACAGAACCAGCAGCCACAGCATGGGTTTGATCCGGCGGTGGGCCAGCCAGAAAAGCACCGCAATAATTACCGCGGTGCCGCCCATCGATTTAGTCATGTCGCGTTCCATGCCCGTGGCAATTTCAGCCACGAACGCGGGACGCCCTGTGTAAGCGCTCTTGAGCGCTCCGGCGTCCGGCAGTTTTTTCAACGCCGCCCCCGTGAGCGCTTTGATTTGAGCGAGCCAGTTGGCGCAGTCACGGTATGTCCGCAACTCGCCACGAGCTTGCACAAACAGGACCCGGAATGTCCCATCCGACGAGCTGAAAAGCTCTTGCCCCTGGCCGAACGCCGGCGCGGCACTTGCCGTTTTTTCCGGCAAACGCGTCAGGCCGAATGGGTCATAGCTCAAGCGGCCGATCTCTTGGGGCGACATGGACATGGCCAATTCATCCCGCGTCGACGTCAGGGCCGAGACCAGCTTGTTCGGGGCAAGTCGATTCCGCAGTTCGGCGAATTGTTCCGGCGGCTGATTCAACCACAAATAAGCGATCAGCTCCGCTGATTGTTCCGGGTGTTCGAGCCAGGGCGGTTCCCAGGTGACTGTCTCCACGAGATTTGAGCTTTGCCGCAGTGTTTCGGATAACACGCGAGCCGCCGTTTCGGTTTGTTCGGCGGTGCCGCCTTCTAAGGCAATGATCAGCTCACGCGCATTGGCAAAGTGTTCCTGGTACAGCTTCAGTCCGGCGACCGCCGGCAGGTCGGAGGGTAGAAGGTCAAACACTTCAACGTCGAAGCGCAACCGAGTCACGCCGAGCAGAACCGGCACCACCAGCAACAGCCACCACCAGCGTCCGGGGTGGCTTAGGGCCGGCCTGCCCGGCGATGCTTCGGGGTCTGGGCTCATTTATCAAAAAAGCCTTCGATCGCCTCGCCCGTTTTTTGATTTGCCAGGCGCCAATCGCTTCCGGAATTGGTCCAATGGCAATTCGCGGGCAACGATTTGCCCGCAAGGGCTCGGGGAAGGTACAGCCAAATCAAACGCTTCGGGGGAAGTCCTGGTCCGGCGTAGCGTTTGTTTTGAGGTGGCAATTCGACCTGCCAGTGATTGCCCGAGGTCTGCCCAATTAAAATTGGAAACGGTGTTTTACTAAATTGAACAAAAGTCTGGTCGTCAGGCCCGGTCGCCACCAGTACCTCACCGGCCAGATCGTGATCGCCCTTGGCCGGCAGCTTCCACACCGCCTGGCCCTGGCGCACCGTCCACCCAGGCGCCTGCAGATTTACGGGCGGCAGAGGTTTCGAGAAACTCGCGCACCCGCCGCACAGCAAGGCCAGCGCGACGCCACACCAAATCATCGCCAGCGGCACCAAAAAAGATGGCGGAGGGGCGTCCCCGGCCTGCCCTGGGCCGGGCGGCTGGTAAAGGCTGTTTAGCCGGTGCACTGGCCGAGGCATGACCCAATCCCTGGAGACCCGCTGGTGGTGATGCCTCCGAAAAAATTTTTGAACATCATGGCGATAAACTAATCCAAAATTCCCGTAAGTGCTTGCAGGATTCTAGAAGAATGCGGTGACAATGACAAACATATCAGGCTCAGAATCCAGTTTACAACTCCAGTAAAACTGGTTATTCAGACTATTCGTTTCCACCCGGAAACGAATCACTTTTTATGATAAAGGTTCAGAATTTAGTTAAAATCTTCGGCGCCAAACACGCCGTCGATGGCCTCTCTTTTACGGTCGAACGAGGCGAGGTTCTGGGATTTCTCGGGCCGAACGGCGCCGGAAAGTCCACCACTATGCGGATGATTACCGGTTTTATTCCTCCCTCGGCCGGCACGATTACCGTGGGCGGGTTCGATGTGGTGGGGCAGGCGATCCCCGCCCGCCGGCTGATTGGTTATTTGCCTGAAAATGCGCCCGCTTACACCGATATGACGGTGAATGGGTTTTTGAATTTTGCCGCCGAGATTCGCGGGTTGCGCGGCGACGCCAAAAGGCGCGCCGTTCATCGCGTGGTGGAAATGTGTTTCTTGGAAGCGGTGCTGCATCAGAGCGTGGAGACCTTGTCCAAAGGCTACCGCCACCGGACCTGCTTTGCGCAATCGGTTATTCACGATCCCGACGTGCTGGTTCTGGACGAACCGACCGACGGCCTCGATCCGAATCAAAAGCATGAGGTGCGCTGCCTCATCCGCAAGATGGGCGAGAAGAAAGCCATCATTTTCTCCACTCATATTCTCGAAGAGGTCGATGCGGTCTGTTCGCGCGCGATTATTATCGATCGCGGCAAGATCGTCGCCAACGGCACGCCCGAACAGTTGCGCCAGAAATCCGATTGGGCCGGGGCGGTCACTCTGCGGGTCAGCGGCATTAACGGCGCGGCGCTGAATCAGAAACTTTCCCAACTGGCCGTGGTCAAGCGCATGACCGTGCTGCGCGAGGATTCCACCAGCGTAACGGTGCGCGTGTTCCCCAAGTCCAACGTAAATGGAGCGCTGGCGCCGAACATCGCCGATGCCGCGCAGGGCTGGCGCATCGAAGAACTCCATACGGAGGAAGGGCGCCTGGACGAAGTCTTTCGCAGCATCACCATGCCTGATACCGCGGCTACCGCGAATGAAGAAAAGAAATGAACGCCTGGTCTAACATCAAAACCATTACCAAACGCGAACTCGGCGCCTATTTTACTTCGCCGCTCGCTTATATTTTCATCGTCATTTTCCTGCTGCTGTGCGGCTTTTTCACCTTCATGGTGGGCGGCTTTTTCGAGCGCGGCGAGGCCTCCCTGGGGCGCCCGTTTTTTGACTGGCACCCCTGGTTCTATTTGTTCCTGGTCCCGGCTGTAGGCATGCGCCTCTGGGCCGAAGAACGGCGCGTCGGCACCATCGAGTTGTTGTTGACCATGCCGATCACCACCTGGCAGGCCATTGTCGGGAAATTCCTGGCTTCCTGGTTGTTCCTGGGCCTGGCCCTGGTGCTCACGTTCCCGATCGTCATTACTGTCAATTATCTTGGTTCGCCGGACAATGGCGTGATTTTTTCCGGCTATATTGGCAGTTGGCTTATGGCGGGAGCTTATTTGGCGATTAGTTGTGTGACTTCCGCTATGACTCGCAACCAGGTGGTGAGCTTCATCATTTCGGTCGTGATCTGCCTGTTTTTTATCCTCGCCGGTTTCCCGCCTATTATTCGTCTGCTCGAAGGCTGGGCCGGGACGTGGCTGGTGGACACGATTGCTTCGTTTAGTGTGATTACCCACTTTGATGGGTTCCAAAAGGGTGTGCTTGATTCGCGCGATGTCCTGTTCTTCCTGTCGCTGATCGGCTTCTCGCTCTTCACCACCAGTGTCGTTTTGCGCGGCCATCGCGCGGGATAATTTCCAAGGAATCGGACATGAGAAAGAAAACGTTAGAGACGGTGCTTTATTCGATGGGCGGTGTGGCCGCCATGGCGGTCATCTTGATCGCCTTTAATGTGGTGGCCGGTGTTTTCAAGGAACGCGTCGACCTCACCAGGGAAAAAGCGTTCACACTCTCCCAAGGCACCCGGGCCATTTTAAACAAGCTCGATACACCGATTAAGATCCGGTTTTATTGCACGCAAGGCGAACCTTCAGCCGAGACGGTGTTCCTGCGCACGTACGCCAAGCATGTGGAAGATCTCCTGGCGGAGTACAAGCAGGCCGCGCACGGCAAGATTACCATCGAGAAGTACGATCCCCAGCCCGATTCCGACGCGGAAGACTCCGCTCGGTTGGACGGAGTCGAAGGGCAAATGTTGCGCAACGGTGAGAAGTTTTACCTGGGATTGGCCGTCGTGCAGTTGGACGAAAAGGAAGCTATCCCTTTCCTCGACCCCAATCGCGAGCGCTTGTTGGAATATGATTTGTCGCGCGCCATCACTCGGGTGGGCACGCCGGACAAGCCGGTGGTTGGCATTATGAGCCCGCTGCCGCTTTTTGGCATGCCTTCCAACCCGATGATGATGCGCATGGGCCAGCAAGGCCAGCAGCCCTGGGCCATCGTCACGGAATTGAAAAACGATTTCAACGTCGAGCGCGTGGCCATGGATGTCGACAAGATCGACGATAAGATCAAGCTCCTGATGGTGATTCATCCGCGGGAGATCACCGACAAAGCGCAGTTTGCACTCGACCAGTTCATCATGCGCGGCGGAAAATTGATCGCTTTCCTGGATCCATTGCCGATGATGGATACCCGCGAGCAGAATGAAATGCTCGGCAGCATGCCCAACAGCGGCTCGTCCCTGGACAAATTGTTGAAAGCCTGGGGCCTTTCATTCGATACCTCCAAAGTCGTGGCCGACATGAATTACAAAATGCAGCTGGCCGGCCGCGGCGGTCAGCCCCAGGACGCTCCGGCGGTAATGGCGGTAACCAGCGAGGGCCTGAACAATGAAGACATTGTGACCAGTCAAATCGATAATGTGTGGCTGCCGTATGCCGGCGCTTTCACCGGCACACCCGCGCCAGGTTTGAAAGAAACCGTTTTAATTAAGAGCACCAAGGATTCGCAGCTGGTGGATGGCTTCATGGCGCATCTATCGGGCGAGAACGTGATGAAGGAGTTCAAACCTTCCGGCACCCAATACGCCCTGGCTGTGCGCCTTACCGGAAAATTCAAAACCGCTTTCCCCAATGGCCCGCCCGAAGACAAGAAGGAAGAGGAGAAAAAAGACGCGGATAAAAAAGATGCTGACAAGAAGGCAGACGAAAAGAAACCGGCCGATTCCTTAAAGGAGACCCAGCAGGACAACACGGTGATCCTGGTAGGGGATGCCGACATGCTCTACGATCGGGTTGCGCTCCAACCCATCCAAACACTCTTTGGAACTGCCTACAGCCCGGCCAATGGCAACCTGAGCTTCGCTCAGAATGCGGTCGAACAAATGACCGGCGATAACAACCTCATCCGCGTGCGCAGCCGCGCCACCGTTTCCCGTCCGTTCACTCGCGTCAAGGCCATGGAAGCCGCCGCGAACGAAAAATTCCAGAGCGAGATCAAACAGCTCGAAGACAATGCTTCGGAGGCGCAACGAAAGATCAACGAACTTCAGCAGCAGAAGAAGGATAAAGACCAGCGCTTTATTTTGTCACCCGAGCAGCAGTCCGAGCTGGCCAATTTGCGCAAACAGGAGGTCGAAACGCGCAAACACCTCAAGCAAGTCCAAAAGGACCTGCGCAAAGAAGTCGTTTCGCTGCAGAACACGGTTAAATGGGCCAACATTCTCGCCGTCCCTCTCGCCGTAATGGTCTCGGGAATTGTCATTGCCGTTGTGAAACGTAGAAAAACCTCCGCGAAATGAATCGCAACCAATTTTCTCTGTTATTGTTTCTGGTCGTCGTGCTCGGCATCGCCGGGCTGATGGTTTATAACAAACAAAACAACCTGAGCGGCTCGGGCAATGCCGCGATGGGCAAAAAGCTTTTGCCCAACCTGGCCTTCAATGACGTGGCGCACATCGCCCTGCAGCAGGGCACCAATCAGGTCAATCTCGCCAAAAAGGACGGCACCTGGCGCGTGCGCGAGCGCAAGGATTACCCGGCCAACTATTCCCAGATTAGCGATTTCCTGATCAAAGCGGCCGACTTGAAGGTGGTCCAGAGCGAGAGCATCGGGCCCTCGAAACTCGCCCGCCTGGAGTTGGTGCCGGGGCAGGGGACCAATTCCGCCCTCGAGGTCACCCTCAAAGATCAGAACGACAAGCAACTTCAGGCGCTGCTGCTGGGCAAAAAGCATATGCAAAAATCCAAGTCTCCGTCGCCGTACGGGGATCTCGGCGAGAATGGCTGGCCTGACGGCAGGTACGTCCAGGTCGTTGGGCATCCCGAAACCGTCGACGTTATCTCGGACGCCTTGGCCAACATCGAGCCCAAGCCGGAGCAGTGGCTCAATAAGGACTTTTTCAAAGTGGAAAAAGTGCGCTCGATCGCGGTGGCCTTCACCGAACCTACTAATTCCTGGAAGCTCACCCGCGAGACGGAAACCGGCGATTGGAAACTGGCCGATGCCAAACCCACCGAACAATTGGATTCATCCAAAACCTCGAGCGTGTCCAATCCGCTCAACTCCCCTTCCTTCAACGATGTGGACACTTGGTCCAGCCCGGAGCAGCTCGGCTTGGATAAACCGACTGTCGTGACTCTCGATACTTTTGATAACTTCACCTACACATTGAAGGTGGGACAAAAGACCAACGATAATTATTCACTGTTGATGGCGGTTGCCGCCCAGTTATCAAAAGACCGGACTCCCGCCAAAGACGAAAAAGCCGAAGACAAGGACAAACTCGACAAACAGTTCAAAGAGCAGCAGAAGAAACTGGAAGACAAATTGGCTCAGGAGCAGGCATTCCAGAATTGGACGTATCTCGTCTCAAGTTGGACACTGGACCCACTGCTGAAGACCCGCACCCAGTTGATGGTTGAGAAAAAAGAGGAGCCCAAGAAAGAAGAGCCAAAAAAAGAGGACAAATCGGCCGCCTCCGCCCCCGAAGCTCTGAAACCGAGCGAAACCAGCTCGCAGTAACAGCTGTCCGCGCGCCGGAGCGCGGGCATTCTGCTCGCAGCAACGTGCGACCGTGGCTGACACCGTTCCGCTTCTGGGGTCAGGTTTCATTTCGCACATCTCTGCGGACTGCAAGTCCGCGCGCCGGGGCGCGGGCATTCTGCCCGCAGCAACGGCCGATCCGTGGCGGACACCGTTCCGTTTCTTGGGTCAGGTTCCATTTCGGACATCTCTGCGGACTGGAAGTCCGCGCGCGTGCGCCTGTGAAGGCGTGCACACTGCGGGGTGCAAGTCCCCGTCAGGCGGAACGTTCACCCGCCTGTAACCGAAGGCTACTGCGTCGTGGCGACACGAGGTGGAGAGCTGC
>Ga0070741_10001303_pt1 | contig 77816 bp, 53 predicted proteins | sample Coa_R1_4_FD_66440 | JGI IMG/M metagenome (GOLD analysis project Ga0070741, IMG submission 66440) | Surface soil microbial communities from Centralia Pennsylvania, which are recovering from an underground coalmine fire - Coalmine... | ecosystem: Environmental > Terrestrial > Soil > Unclassified ...
GTTTATGTCGTGGCCATGCTTCTGGCTGTTATCAGCGGACTCCTTTTCGGCGCTGTCCCAGTGCGGCAGGTACTCCATACAAATCCATACGAGCTAATCAAAGCGGGATCGACCGGCGTTATAGGAAAGAGAATGACTGTTCGAGATTTGCTGCTGATTGGTCAAATTGCCGTTTGCGCGGTGTTGGTAACCTCTTCTTTGGTTGCGGTGCGTGGGCTGATTCGTTCGATGCACAGTAGTTTCGGATTCGAGTCCGGTGGCGCAGTGCTGGCCGAAGCAGACCTTTTGATGGGTGGTTACACCGGTGACAAGATTCCCGCAATGCAAAAGCGCATGATTGAGGCCCTACAATCTGTGCCTGGTGTAGAGTCCGTAGCGGTGACCGACAATCCGCAACTAGGAGCAGGTCAGAATACTTCTATCGTCTTCGGTGACAACGCTGTTGATCTGCGGCCAGACAACGCGGCTGCCACTGTTATAACCTACAAGATTTCTCCTGCCTACTTCCATGCGGCGCGGACTGCGCTGCTCGCTGGAAGGGACCTTACGTGGCACGACGACAAGGATGCGCCGTCAGTCGCGGTGGTTAATCGGGAATTTGCGAATCGAATGTTTGGTTCGGTAAAGGATGCCGTTGGCGGCTATTACAAATTGAGGGATGGTAAACGCGTACAAGTGATAGGCATCGCAGAAGAGGGGAAATATCAATACTTGACGGAAGATCCGCAGCCAGCGATGTTTCTGGCGATATTGCAGTCTACGTCAAGCGAGACCTGGACGATTGTGCGCTCGAACCGGGATCCTCAACAAGCGGCCCCCGACATCAGAGCTGCATTGCAGAAACTCGACGGCGGTTTGCCATTCACAATTCAGACTTGGGACAACGCACTAGAGCTTACTTTCTTTGGCCCTCGAATGGCAACCATATCCCTTGGAGTGATGGGAATATTAGGAGCAATGCTGGCAATTACTGGCGTCTTTGGCATGACAGCGTATTCAGTCAGCAAACGGATGAAGGAATTTGGAATTCGTGTAGCCCTGGGCGCGCGTAGAAAGGATGTGCTGTGGGCAGCGTTAGGAAGAGCGTTCAAGCTGCTGGCTATCGGGTCAATTGCGGGGCTGGGGTTAGGAATCTTAGCAAGTCGTGTACTGGCCGCAGTCGTTTACTCAGCGACTACTCGCGATCCATTAGTGCTGACTGGAGTCGTCTTATCTATGTCGTTGCTTGGACTGGTTGCAACAGCGATTCCTGCTCGGCGCGCGTTGTCAATTGACCCTATGAGGCTGCTGCGCGAAGATTGACCACCAATGTGGGAGCGCAGACCCGTTGCCTGCGCTCCCAACGGATGTTTCGATGAAATACTCGCTGACTTTCTCCTGCCTTAATTTTTCCCGAACCTAATACAATATTTTGGCTGGGTATTCGTCTACAGAACTGGATGGACGAAGTATTAGAACTAAAGTCAGGCATTAGTTGGATGAGCGATCAGGACCGTCAAATATCCGAGATCGTAACAAAACAACGATCGCGGTTGCGCGATTTCATTCGCAGACGCGTGCCCGATCCTTCTGACGCAGAAGACATCGTGCAGGAGGTTTTCTACGAACTGGTGGAAGCCAACCGCCGATTTATGCCTGTTGATCATATAACGGGATGGCTTTTTCGAATTGCACGCAATCGTATCACCGACCTTTTCCGAAAAAAGAGGTCGACCCTCCTCGGTGATGAACTTGTCGAAAACACAGACGGTGAATTGCTGCACATAGACGACTTGCTTCCGTCTCCTTACGCAGGACCGGATGCAATTTACGAACGCCAGATACTTCTTGACGAACTTGAGCGTGCACTGGACGAATTGCCGGCCGATCAGCGGGAAGTATTCATCGCCCACGAACTGCAGGGGCACAGCTTTAAAGTTTTGTCGGAAGAAATTGGGATAAGCGTAAATACCCTTCTCTCGCGTAAACGTTACGCAGTGCTTCATCTGCGCGAGCGATTGCGCCGCATTCATGACGAGTTTACGAACAAATGAGGAACACAATATGAAGAAGAAATGGATTTTTGTTCTCGCCTCAATTGGAATAGTGCTGTTTATTGTCGTCGGTGGCGAGCTGGTAATGCGCCTGTGGAATTGGCTGCTGCCGGATCTGTTCGGCTGGCCGCAAATTGGTTTTTGGCAGGCTCTCGGTCTTCTAGTCCTGTGTCGAATTTTGTTCGGCGGGCACGGAATGGGTGGTCATACATCTCCTTCTAAGTCTCGACGAAAAGCGAAAGAGAAGTGGGACGAAATGACTCCGGAAGAGCGCGAACGATTTCGTCAGTGGAGTCATAGTCGCTGGGGCGGTACGACACCGCCTGACTCGGACCCCCGGTGACTGAGTACGGTATGGGGAAAAATGACAGAGAGGTATGAATATGAAGGCAAATCTCTACTACAATTATGCCCCGGATTTTGTCAAATACGAAGAGATTGAAAGGCCGATTGTCGGCGAAAACGAAGTCCTGATTAAAGTTCGCGCGGCCTCGGTCAATCCGCTTGATTGTGTTACCAGGCCAATGCCATATATTTTTCGATTGATGTTCGGGCTGCGCAAACCGAAAGACGCACGATTGGGCCGCGATGTCGCCGGCCAGGTTGAAGCTGTCGGAAACAGTGTAACAAGATTCAAACCGGGCGATAACGTGTTCGGCGTATGCCGCGGAGCATTTGCCGAGTATGCCTGCGCTTCCGAATCAAAATTGGTTGTGAAACCAGACAAGGTTATCTTTGAGCAAGCTGCTTCCTTACCAGTTGCAGGATCGACAGCATTGCAGGCCCTTCGCGATAAGGCAAAGCTTCGGTCCGGACAGAAAGTTCTGATCAACGGTGCCGCAGGAGGTGTGGGAACATTCGCCGTTCAGATCGCAAGATCTTTTGGCGCGAATGTGACGGCTGTATGCAGCACTAGGAATGTTGATATGGTGGATTCGCTCGGTGCCGATCGGATTATCGACTATACCAAAGAAGATTTCACCAAAGGCAAGCAACGTTACGATTTGATATTCGACTGTGTTGGCAATCATTCTTTATTGGCTTTGAAACGGCTGTTGAATCCTGATGGCATGTACCTCGCTGTTGGGGCATCGCCAGAAGGTCGGTGGATCGGACCTTTGGCGCGTTTGCTGAAAACATATCTGCTTTCATGGTTCGTCAAGCCAAAACTCGCGCTGTTTTTAGCGGCGATAACCACTGACGACCTGACTATTCTGGGTACGATGACCGAATCCGGCAAATTACACCCTGTTATCGACCGTCGTTACGAATTACGCGAGACGACGGATGCTATCCGTTATTTGGCGGAACGACATGCGCGCGGAAAAGTAGTCATTGTCATGTAAGTTAAAAAGTACGACGAAGCCTTCTGCGCTTCAAAACGCGCTCGGGTAGAGAAACGCCTTCCATCCTGCTACACTTCTCTGTTTTGGCATGCACTCCAATTCAACTTACAAAAAGTACTCGAGGGGAAAATAATGCGTTATCTTGTTCTATGCACTATAGCCGCGCTGGTGGTCGGTCTTTCGGTCGGTTACGGCGTTATGGCAAAGATTTCTAACGATAGTTCACAGTCAAAGACTCAAACAATTCACGGGTTTGACGCGAGTAATTTGGACAGGTCGGCTAATGCCTGTCACGATTTCTATCAATTCGCCGACGGCGGGTGGATGTCGAAAAATCCAATTCCCGCGGCTTATCCCACCTGGGGCAGCTTTAATCAACTGGCGGACAAGAACCAGGAAGTCCTTCATAAGATTCTGGACGATGCCTCGCACAACACTACTGCAAAGAAAGGCACTACCGAACAGAAGATCGGCGATTTCTATGCAAGCTGCATGGACACCGCGGAAATTGAGAAGGCCGGCACAAAACCGCTGGATCCAGAATTTGCAGCTATCGAAAAGATAAACAACCTTCAAAGCCTGATGGATGAGGTTGCCAGACTTCACACGATCAGGGTCAATGCAATGTTCTTCTTCGGTGCCGGACAGGATGTCAAGGACAGCACAAAAGTGATCGGTCAACTGGGTCAGGGTGGACTCGGATTGCCCGAACGCGATTACTACACTCGAACTGACGAGCGATCTAAACATATCCGCGACGAATACGTAAAACACGTCGCAAAAATGCTCGAGCTGCTTGGCGATGCCCCTGACAAAGCCGCCGCCGAAGCAAACGCGGTAATGGCGATTGAGACGAAGCTCGCAGAGTCGTCGCAGACAGCAATACAGCGACGTGATCCCAACTCGCAATATCATATGTACAGTCAGGCGCAATTGAGCGACTTGACCAAAAACATCAACTGGACAGAATATTTCAAAGATATTCATCATCCACAAACCGGTAGCATAAACGTCGGGCAACCGGATTTCTTCAAGAATCTCGACAGTTATCTGACCAGCATTCCGCTTGCCGATTGGAAAGCATACTTGCGGTGGCACCTGATCGACGCCGCGGCGGGTGCGCTTCCCGAAAAATTCGAAGCAGAAGACTTCAACTTTAAAGGAAAAGTCCTCAGTGGCACGACTGAAGAGCTGCCGCGATGGAAGCGTTGCGTGGGTACCACCGACAGACGATTGGGCGAAGCGCTAGGCAAAGAATATGTCGAAAACACTTTCACTCCGGAAACAAAAGCTCACGCAAAGCAGATGGTTGAAAACCTGATTGCGGCCTTAAAAGAGGACCTGTCAACGCTGAGCTGGATGAGCGATGCCACTCGCAAAAATGCAATTATCAAACTTGAAGCTTTCACCAAGAAAATCGGTTATCCCGACAAATGGCGTGATTATTCGGCGTTGAATGTTGATCGAGGTCCGTTCATCGACGATATTCTGCGTTCGAGCCAATTCGATTTCAATCGAAATCTCTCTGAGATCGGCAAACCGGTGGATAAGACCCAATGGGGAATGACTCCGCCGACTGTCAACGCCTACTACAGTCCACAGAGAAACGAGATTGTTTTCCCGGCCGGAATTCTCCAACCACCATTCTACGATCCTAAGGCTGACGATGCCGTTAACTATGGCGGAATGGGCGCAGTGATTGGTCACGAGATGACGCACGGCTTCGACGACCAGGGAAGCCAGTTCGACGCTGAAGGAAACCTGAAGAACTGGTGGACCCCTGAAGATAAAAAGAACTTCGATGCGCGCGCGAAATGTGTTGAAACTCAATTCGATTCATTTGTAGTGAACGGAAACCTTCATGAAAAAGGAAAGCTGGTGCTCGGCGAAAGCATTGCCGACCTCGGAGGTTTGACGATTTCCTACAAAGCTTTCGAAAAATCTCTCGAAGGTAAACCGCGACCCAAGAACATCGATGGTTTTACCCCAGAGCAGCGGTTTTTCCTGGGATGGGCTCAGGTATGGGCATCGAATATAAGACCTGAATATGCAGAAGTGATGGTTAATACTAATCCGCATCCGCTGGCAAGGTTCAGGGTAAATGGTCCACTGTCGAACATGCCTGCATTTGCGGAAGCGTTCGGATGCAAAACCGGCGACGAAATGGTCAGACCACCTGATCAACGTTGCGTAATCTGGTAAGAAAGCAGGGGTCGGGTATCGGTGGTCAGGAGATTTCTTAAGCGACCACTGACCACCGTTCACCGACCACTGATCATTGTTTGGCTTGCGCGGCAGCTCGTTTTTGCAATTCTTCCTCTGAAACATCCTCGACGTGGGTGGCGATGTACCACTTATATCCGAACGGATCCTCTACACCGCCTGATCGGTCCCCATAAAATTGGGTGGTTACCGGACGAAAAAGCTTAGCTCCCACCGCGACCGCCTGTTCGACTACGTGATCGACGTTTTCAACGTAGAGGTAGAAGGTAATTGGCGACCCGCCAATTGATTTTGGCGACAACGCTCCCATTTCGGGATGTTCATCGGCGAGCATTATCATGGAATCGCCGATTTTGACTTCAGCGTGGCCGATCTTTCCATCGGGTCGCGGCATTCTCAGGATCTCAGTAGCCCCAAACGCTTTTTTGTAAAAATCTATTGCGTCAGATGCGCCATTGAAAATCAAATACGGTGTGACCGACGAGTATCCATCCGGAATCGGTTTAACTTTATTTGTCATTATCATCTCCCTGTATAACGTTTACCTGCAAGAAAAGTCTGTCATGCATATTGTGTCTAATCAGCGCCCATCAGTATTGTAAAAAATTTACCTTGTGACAAATCTTTCAGAAATGATTCGGGTCACTAATATAAATCCGGGCAAAGGGCGTCAACCGTAAGGATGTTTAGGCATTTGTGTGCGCGCACAAGAATTTGCTTCGAGTAATCGTAGAGTGAAGGATGAATAACATTACCGAGACCGTAACGTCCACTCAATCGTCCTCAGGCGTGTCCGCTAACTTAGAGGCCGTCGAACAGCAGATCGAATCTCGTAGCGAAGTTTTTAAGAAAGAACTGGGCCTCAAAGATGTCGTTCTTGCTCAGATTCTGATTGTTCTTGGCGTGAGCGGTCTTGGGACGGCCGGAAAGGTCGGTCCGCCCAGCACTGTCTTCTGGCTATTAGCTATAGCGCTCTTTTACCTGCCTTTGGCAGTTGTTGTGATCAGCATGAATCGCCTGATACCGCTGGAAGGCGGTATTTATCAATGGGCCAAGTTCGGATTCAATGAATTCATCGGTTTCATGGTCGCCTGGAACACCTGGCTGTTTGTCGTTTTGGACATCTCAGGAATAGGGCTGAGCGCTGCCACTGCAATATCTTACGCTATCGGGCCAAGAGCGGCCTGGATTGCAGGTAACAAATGGCTAATCACGCTCATGGGCTTTGCGCTTATCGGAGGAATGGTCATGGTGTCGGTGGTGGGGCTGGGCGTCGGAAAATGGGTTAACAATGTCGGTAGCATTATTCTGCTGGGCGTTTTTGCCGCACTGTTGCTTCTACCGCTATTAAATTTGTCACGGGGAACTATGACTGCAGGTCCCCATCTGCAATTGGCAATGCCAGCGTTATCGCTGGTTAACCTCACAATACTGATCAAGATATCAGGGTATTCGTTGGGCGGTTTGGAATACGTCGCTATCTTTGCCGGTGAATGTCGCAACCCCGTGCGGACACTTACCCGGAGCGTTATGATCGCCGCCCCGCTGATTGCCTTACTGTCTATTCTTGGAACGGCCTCTGTTCTGTCATTTGTTCGAACCGAAGATATTGATTTGATAAATCCCGCCGCACAAGTCTTCAGCATCGGATTTAAGCCGTTCGGTATCGTAGCCGTTATCGCGCCAATAGGGATCCTGCTGCTTCTTGCCAGAGATGTAGCACAGACCAGTTGCATTTTCACAGGCGGCACTCGTCTCCCGATGGTTGCCGGATGGGATCATCTGTTGCCGGAGTGGTTCAGTCGCTTACATAACAAGTACAAGACACCAACTCTCTCGATCATCTTTCTTGGTACTATTGCGTTTGGTTTGGGACTGGCTAGCTTGATAGGTGTTGAACAGCAAGAGGCCTATCAAATGCTGGAGAGCTCAAGCGGAATATTTGTTGTCTCAGGATACCTGCCGCTTTTCTTGATACCGCTGTTTGGCTTGCGCAGAGAAGGTGTTCGATTTCCCGCGTTAGTGAAACTTGCCGCTGTTTCTGGCCTGACGATCACAACCCTCTTTATCGTACTCAATGTTTTCCCAATCATTGAGGTTAAGAGCTGGTTCTCGTATTCCATGAAAATTAGCGGAGTAATAATTGGCGCTGAGTTGATAGGCGCAGTCATCTTTCTAAATGCTGAGAGGAAGAAAACGCTGGCAGCTCGCAGTTTAATCCAGAATGGGAACGTGATTTAGATGTTCCGTTCGCGCTATCGAATACGTGCTGGGGTTAATCCCGGAAAACGCCTTGAAGTCGTGGATGAAGTGAGCCTGATCAAAATACCCGCAATTTATCGCGACATCGGCCCAATCAATATCAGTGCGTCGATGGACAGACTTCAGGACTTCCTGAAACCGTCGAACACGGCAGTACAGCTTTGGGGTCAGACCTACTTCCGCGCTGAACATTTGGATAAAATGCCTTGTGCTGAATCCGATCTCATCACTCAATTCGGATACTGTTGTCACGGTAGGCACGCGGTAAAACTTTTTTAGAGCAAAAGCAACAGCCGGAGTGTGAATCAAAGGTCGCGCGGCTTCCGCTAAAAGAGTTTCCTCCAGAATCCTGAATTTTTCTTCTGACGTGACGGCTGCCAGCAGGCGATCCCGCACCGACCTGGCTCGTGACCCCCACAGTAACTCCAGCGAAACATTTGTATTGCGGAATTCATTTGCGGGCATTTTGAAGAACGGAAATGCGCCACCCGGTTTGAAATGTATTCCGACAACGGAGGTCTCGCAGGAAGTGTCCAACTCAAAGTATTCTGAATGCGGGCCTGAAAGCACCGAGCCACAGGTATCACTTCCGAGATCTTCGCGAAGATCAAAAACAAGTTCCGTAGTACCCGTGGGCAGCAACCGCTCTTTCTTATGAGGTTGCCTGTAGCCTTCATAAAGCCATAGCAACTCCACAAAATCTGAAAGCGGCTTAGATGCGACCCGAGCGTGAAATATCATAAACAGGTTCTGGGAATGTTCCGGGAATCATTATAACACTGGGGCAGCGGATGAGCCGCCCCAATGTTAGCCCTCACTGGAAGTGATTTATTAGGTTAACTCCTTGGGGAGTTGATTATATTCGTATTCGGCCGGCACCCGGCCTGACATTAGCTTCTTTACAAACGGAAATTAATATCTACTTCAAAGAAGTATTCACAATTATCGGATGGAGAAATTGATTTCCTGAATTGCCCTGTTGTTGGAGCGACCGGCGACCGTTAACTCCAATGTGTATGTTCCCGCAGGCAATCCTTTCAGAGAAATGCTGTCTCCGTACGTAATATGCGAGCCCGCTTTTCCGTCCGCAGACGAGAGGTCCCGCGCTTTGGCCGTCGCAACCGGTTTGTTGTTGTGCAGGATCCTGGCGCTCGCGCTCACTCCGGATGCCGCGTTGTAAATATATGAAATGAAGCGCAGATCGGAGTTTCGTGAAAAATCTCTGTCTACCTTCAACGCAAATTCCTTGAAATCCGAGCTCTCGCCTCCACTCGATTCTCCAAGGAACGGAGTGCTGAGGGCCAAATTTCCTTTGGCAAGATTCGGCACTTCGATCCAGTCATAAGCGCTGCCGACCAATCCACTCACATTATCACGCGCAACCACGCGAACCTGATAAATCCCCGGTGACAATTGCACCGCGTCACCACGGACAAAATCGGGTAAGACTGGCGCTTGGCCGCCAGTGACAGGGACCGAAATGGGCACGTCCTGTTTAAAACCTGAGACCTGTTTACCTTTATCGTCAAATACTCCGGCGATCAGCTTCAGATCACCCGCCAGAGTATTTCCCGATTCGCGGGCGTCAATCATTCCGCCTGGTATATAGGTCGAGATCAAAACCAGGTCCGACTGATCCTGAGATTTGGAAAAGGCCACGTAGAGCGAAAGAGGAAGATCCGTTTTTGGAAACGAGGCCTTGATCGCATCCTGAGCCTGTTTGTCGTCGCCCAGTCCGATGCTCACTGTCTTCGCGGCAGTGCTGCCAGTCGCGGCATTAGAAGCAACTGCTGATCGAGGCATTTCCAACATCTGCTGTCTCATTCGGACCGTTAATTCGGGATGATCTTTGATCTTTACCTGGAGCTTTCGAATTTTTTCCTTATAACCTTCGTCCTGATTCCACTGCCAGGCAAGAACATAGTACTGAGACGTCTCAGACACGATACTTGTGACGGATTGCCCGAGACCATTTGTATTTCTTATAGCGCGTCCACCGGTGTCTACTGCGAGAGAATTAAGACCGTCCTGTGCGTCCATGATGGAGTTGCTCATGCCGCCTCGCAGGCTTTGGCCTGTTGTATCAGCTGTTGCGTTAGAAGAGGCATCCGGTAATCCTGTAATTAGACCTCTCGCATCGAGAGTATAAAAAACAACGCCTGCAAGACCGGCCCTGTATATGACATCGTTTAAGTTCCCGATGACATCATACGATTGGTTCTTAACCATAAAACCGTCGGATACAAAAAACGCCAGTTTACGGCCTGAAAGTTTAGAAACGTCGCGCAGGAAAGATTCCAGCGACGACATTGTGTTCATTGTTACGTACCCATTGGTTTGAATAACCCGGCTGGATCGGCTCTTGACATACCTCTCCGCAGTGATTTTGTTGTATTGGCCGGGAAACTCTTTCATGGTGGCAGTCACAAAATAATCCAGGATGTCGCGGTCGCCTGCCTGCAGGTCTATTGCCTGACTTTCAGTCATGACAGGACGTTCCTTGTCTGCGCCTGCCATCTCGCGATACGAAAGCCGGTCTACAGCACTGCGCAACACAATCTTGTTATTACACAACTGCTGCAGAAACCCCAGTTGACCGCTGGTCGTAATGATCTCTACTTTGTCGCTGCTGTTTGCCTGGTTGTTGATGTAATCCAGCAGGAGCTTCTTTGTTCTGAGCATGCTATCCGGCGAAAGATGGACATCGTCGATAAAGAAGAAAATAGATCGCCCAATCTCTCGCGATGACACTTCGCTTACCTTGGGTTGCGGTTTTTCGCCGCTGGCCATCGCTAGCTGAGCCTGTTCCTTTGTGGTTCCCGACGTTATCAAGTCAAAAAATGAGATCGGCTGCGGCTTTCCGTCGACAAACAGTTCGAACTGATCGCGTTTCAGATTGTCGACAAACCGTCCGTCTTTTGTGAACACCATCAGGTCGGTCTGAACCACCGTCGTGCTCAATTGCAGAGTGTCGTCGGGTTCCGCGGGTTTCTGTTTTTGATTCGGTGTCTGGCCCGCAATTGGCAAAATCAGGGCCGAAAAAATAAAGAGGATTCCAATGATTCGCATAGATCTCTACTTCGAATGTTGTTGTGAACGAGATCTATATTGATAGCATTTTCGTGGGAAGATAGCGACCCGAAACAGCGAGATTCGCCAATGAATAACGCCGTCCGGCGGTGTTTAACACGCCGGACATAACCGTGATGGTCTGAGGCAGAGCCAATCTTCAGGCGACGCGTATACGTTCTCGCGCAGTCAGCAACCGGGCGCGCTCGCCCTCAATCTTAAGAGCGCCGCGACTAGCAAGTAGGTTCAATGCAGCAAAAAAATCCTCGTTTTGATACAGCCAGCAGTAGTGTCGTAGCGTCTCGATCGAAAAGGCATAATCGATTCGGTGGAATTTATGCATGATTCGTTCAGCTATGGTTTCCAGCAGCGCGGCGCCCTCGGAAGACTCATAATCGTCTGGAACCTGGTCTCTGGACCAGATTCGAAGAGTCTGTTTCGGAGCAACCAGTGTTTTGCTTTCGTCCACCAGATCGAAATTTGCACCCTCCGGTGTATCGTTTACAATTGACAAGCGGCTGGGCTTATTGCCCTCCACCTTTCCGCTTTCACCCCTGTTCTGCAGTATTCGATTGATTTTCTTTAAGATCGACATAGTTTCCTGGACCATTCCCCACTTAGTTTTTTAATTTTTCGCGTCCTTAAGATGATTAAGAGTAGCAATTAGGGTGCAAGATTACCGATTTTCGAAAATTTTTTTTGTGGGAAGATTCAGATCAGGCGCTGTTCATTTCTTAGACAATCCTAACTTTATTCTTTGATCCTGTAACCCCCCCCCCAAATATACCAGATACGATGCTCCTATTGACATTCGATACGAGTACGCGTATCGTAGCCCATACAGAATGTCTATAGGAGAGCATGATGACAGAAAAAAAGAATGAAAAAACGGAACTACTGCAGGGGACGCTGGACATGCTGGTGTTGAAGGCGCTGGCGCTGGGACCGCTGCACGGACTGGGAGTTTCAACGCGGATTGAACAGATCACCAGGGGAACTTTCAAGGTTAAACCCGGATCGCTGTTTCCAGCCCTCCACCGAATGGAGCAGGCAGGCTGGCTGAGCGCGTCCTGGGGTGAATCGGAGAATAATCGTCGGGCAAAGTATTACAAGCTGACAAAGGCCGGGCAGAAGCAGCTTGAGACGGAAACTGAGGGTTGGCAGCGAATATCACTGGCAATTGAAAGTGCGCTGAGCGCCAGTTAATCAGGATGTCCTATGAGCTTTTTGTGGCGATTTAGCAGTCTTTGGCGGCGATTAATTCGAAAACGTCAGGTTGAGCAGGAACTCAGTGAAGAAGTTCGTTTCTACCTCGAGTCATTGATAGAGAGGAAGATTCAACGAGGGATGGACCCTATAAAAGCTAGACGTTTATCAACGATCGAACTGGGTGGCGCTGATCAAATCAAAGAGAGAGTGCGGGAGGTAAGTATGGGTCACCGGCTGGAAACTATTTTGCAGGATGTGAAATATGGCGCTCGAATGATGGTGAAGAATCCGCTCTTCAGCGTCATAGCTGTTATGACTCTGGCGTTAGGTATCGGAGCGAACACGGCAATTTTCAGCGTTGTTAACGCTTTGCTGATCAGACCGCTGCCGTACAAAGATCCGGGTCGTCTGGTTTTTATCTCTGAAGTTACTCCGAAAAGAAAGGAGAACTTTGTCCCGGGTCCGCATTTTTTGGATTGGCTGGAAGAAAGCAAAACGCTTGAGCAAATCGCAGCCTACCACGGCAACGAATTGACTTTGACCGGTGGCGGCGAGTCTGAAAAACTCAACGGTAATAGAGTCTCATCAGAGTTCTTTTCCATGCTGGGCACTGTGCCAGCACTGGGCCGCAACTTCCTTCAATCAGAAGATGTGCCCAACGCACAGCGGGTAGCCATTATCAGCCATAGCCTGTGGGAAAGTCGTTTTGGGTCTGATCACAATATTGTCGGCAAATCGATTGTGCTGGATGATGAAGGCTATACGGTAGTGGGCGTCCTGCCCGCCGACTTTCGATTCTCCGAGCCTTTCGACGTCTATGTGCCGCTAGCTCTCGATTCAATCCAGGAACACGGCAACCAGCAGATTTCCGTATTGAACGTGATTGCGCGTTTAAGTCCTGGTGTGACAATCGATCAGGCAAGGACGGAGCTGGATGCGATACGCGGTCGACACGAAGTTACAAAGCTCTCTGGCACGCCGTTCTTTGATGGTCCTACCAGGATAGACTCGCTGCGAGATAAACTTGTCGGCAACACTCGCGGACTGCTGTTCATTCTTCTTGGAGCAGTTAGTCTGACGCTGCTGATTGCCTGCGCGAACGTAGCTAATTTGCTTCTATCGCGTGGAGCGGCCAGGCAGAAAGAGTTTTCGATCCGCACTGCATTGGGAGCGGGAAGATTTCGCTTGATTCGTCAAATGCTGACTGAGAGCGTACTGCTCGGCATCTCGGGCGGCGTTGTCGGTTTGGCCATCGCATTCTTTTTAACAAAAGGTCTTTCGATAATTGCGGCGGCTGACACATTTGGCGACATCTCGCGAGTAACGACCATCGATATTGATACGAAGGTCCTCGGGTTCACGCTGTTAGCGTCGATTGTAACCGGTGTACTGTTCGGTCTGGCGCCAGCGCTGCGGCTGTCACGACCCGATGTTAATGATGCTCTTAAAGATGGTGGCCACGGCAGCATCGTCTACGGTCGCAGGTTGCGCCACGCGCTGATGATTACCGAAGTGGGGCTGGCCATTGTTCTTCTGGTTGGCGCTGGTTTACTGATAAGGAGCTTTGCGAATCTGTTGCGAGTCAATCCGGGCTATAAACCAGATCATTTGCTGACATTACGCGTATCCTTATCCGATCAGCGCTATCAACAAAGAAGTCAAAAAGAAGGTTTTTACAATGATATTCTGCAGCGACTCTCCGGGTTACCAGGTGTGCAATCGATTGGCGCTATCAATCATCTGCCGCTGTCAGAATATATGATTGCCGGCTGGCTTCGTGTTCCCGGCCGGCCACAGGTCGGCAATAATAATGACAGACCGCCCGTTCCAATCGGTATAGTTAGTCCGGATTATTTCAGGACCATCGGCATACCACTGCGCTCTGGCCGGTTTTTCACTGATCGTGATAGTTCCGGATCTCAGCGAGTGATCATTTTGAGCGAAGCCGTAGCCCAATCGCTTTTTCCTGATCAGGACCCGCTGGGCCAACAGATATGGGCTCCAGGTGCCAGAGATAATGCTGTCGTTGTCGGCATCGTCGGGGATATCAGGCATAAAGGATTAGACCAGGATATTTCTCCTCAAGTGTACGTTCCGTACCGACAGTTCGCGCCCGGATCAATGATGATGGTGATCCGCACAACCGCCGATCCGGGCACCATTGCAACCGTAGCGAGAAATCAGATCGCAGCAGTTGATAAGGAGGCTCCGGTTTTTGAAGTGCGAACTATGGAGGACCGTCTTTCAACTTCAGTATCACCGCGTCGATCAAATTTGTTGCTGCTGGCAGTATTCGCGGGATTAGCCCTGGTGCTGGCAACAATCGGTGTGTATGGCGTCATTGCCTACGTGGTCACTCAGCGGACGCACGAAATAGGAATCCGCATGGCGCTGGGGGCGCGCGGTAACGACGTGACGCGAATGCTGATTTGGCAGGGGATGACGGTAGTAACAATCGGCATTGTGACCGGGCTGGGCGGTGCCTGGATGTTAACTCGCGTATTGAAGAGTCTGCTGTTCAACGTGAGCACCACTGATCCTTTGACATTTACCGGGGTCGCGGTTGTTTTGACCGCTGTCGCGTTGCTGGCTTGTTATATACCTGCGCGACGAGCAGCGCGGGTTGATCCAATGGTGGCGCTACGGTGCGAATAAGCTGACGGGCAGGTATCAAACAATGTCCATAATACTGCTTCATCGGCTGCGCTCACTTTGGCGGGACCTGTTTCTCAGACGCCGCATTGAAGACGACCTGTCGAGTGAGATCGGCTCTTACCTGGAGATGCTTGTGCAGAAAAAAGTCGCACTTGGTATGGATCCGAAGAGAGCTCGTTTGGAAGCGACCTTCGAATTGGGTGGAACCGAACAACTAAAGGAAAAAGTGCGGGAGGTTAGAATGGGGTACTACCTGGAATCGATTTGGCAGGATCTGCGATTTGGTGCTCGTAACCTTACGAAAAACCGCGGATTCGCAATCACGGCAATTTCCACACTTGCCCTGGGTATTGGCGCTTGTACTGCAATCTTCAGTGTGGTCAATGCCGTGCTGCTGCGATCGCTCCCCTATCCTGACCCCGACAGAATCGTGGCGATTGAAGAGTATCATATGCCAGGAGGAGATCGAGCTCGGATAACGGCAGCTAACTTTGTGGATTGGCGCGCGCGTAACCACACCTTTGAAAATCTGGCGGGAATAGCTTGGAAAAGATCGAACCTTACAGGCGCTGGCGAGCCTGAACAGATAAATGTTGCCGTTGTTTCGGCAAATTTCTTTGATGTCCTGCGCGTTCAACCAAAGCTCGGACGGGGGTTTACGCCTGAGGATGAACAGGCTGGTCACCCTTCAATTGCTATCCTGAGTCACGGATTGTGGCAGCGGCGTTTTGGTTCAGATCCTTCCGTTATAGGTAAACAGATAATTCTAGATGAAAAGAGCTACACCGTTACCGGTGTTATGCCTGCTGGGTTTCAGTATCCAAAGGAAATAGAAGTGTGGGTGCCGCCGTTGCGTATTGCGCCGGAGGTTAACCCGCAGATAGACGTCACGCGAAACAGAAGCATGGGTTATTTATCTGCGATAGCTCGACTGAAACCTGGAGTAACTCTGCAGCAATCGGCCGCCGAGATGGATGCCATTACTGCGGCATTGCGCCAGCAATATCCAGGTGAAACCGGCGACCGATTTGACAGAGTCGTTAGTTTGCAAACGGATATAGTTGGCGATATCAGACCGGCTCTGCTGACGCTGCTGGCCGCGGTTGCCGGAGTGTTATTGATTGCGTGTGCCAATGTTGCCAACCTGCTGCTTGCCCGGCTGAGCGCCCGACGAAAAGAGATTGTTTTACGCGCGGCGTTGGGGGCCGGACGCGGCCGATTGATTCGTCAATTGATGACGGAAAGTATCCTATTGTCCCTTATTGGCGGTGTTATCGGTTTGTTGTTGGCGTGGCTGGGAATCAGTTTGCTGGTCACGGTTGCGCCGACCGATCTGCCCAGGATCACTGAGGTAAATCTGGATTGGCAAGTGCTTGCCTTTACTTTCGGCGTTTCCTTGTTTACAGGAATTCTCTTTGGTCTCGCTCCGGTCTTAAGTCTTGCAGGTGTGGATTTACACGATGCATTGAAAGCGGCCGGCCGCGTTACTGGGTCAGCCTATCATCACAAACTTGGCAATCTGCTGGTGGTGGCCGAAGTGACCTTATCTATCGTTCTGCTGGTATGCGCTGGACTTCTCTTTCGAAGCTTTTTAAAGTTGCAATCAGTGCAAATGGGATTTGACACCGGAAACATTTTGACCATGCGCGTCAATCCAAGCGGATCAAAGTATCAAACCCTGCAGCAGCAAAATGCTTTCTATAATGATGCGATTGGCCAGTTGAAATCCGTACCAGGCATCCAGTCGGTTGGACTGGTCAGCGAGTTGCCGTTGGGTCACGGTAGCACCACGGCCAGTTGTTATGTTGAGGGTGCGCCTGAATTGCCGCCTTCGCAATGGCCAGAAGTAAACTTTCGCATAGTCTCTCCTGGCTATTTTCGGGTTTTGGGCGTTCCCATTCTGCAGGGGCGAGATATTGATGCTCGTGACACAACCGAATCGCAAAATGTCGTGGTGGTGAATGAGGCATTTGCAAAATACAATTTCAAAAACGAAAGCCCCATCGGCAAAAGAATAACTTTCGGGAATGATCAGCAAGGGAGACCAGTTTGGTATCAAATTGTCGGAGAAATCGCCAACATCAGGACTGTTGAGTTTTTTCAGACCGAGCCGCAACCAGACGTTTATCTGTCCTACGGTCAGCAAGGTTTAAGCGGGCCATCGTTCGTTATAAAAACCAGCATCGAACCGACAAGTCTGGCTCAATCTGCCGTCGAAGCTATTCACAAGGTCGATGCAATGCTGCCTGTCTCCTACATCAAATCAATGGACCAGATTGCTTATGAATCGATATCACAGCCCCGTTTCAACACATTGCTTCTGGCCGTATTCGCCAGCGTCGCGCTGTTGCTGGCCGCGGCCGGTATCTACGGAGTGATGTCTTACATGGTGACACAGCGAACGAATGAGATTGGAGTTCGCATCGCGCTCGGCGGAAAGATGATTGACATTTTAAAGATAGTCATCGGTCGCGGAATGATTCTCACGGGATCGGGTGTTGCCCTGGGCATTGCTATTGCTTTTGGAGTATCGCGTGTGATGAGTGGCTTGCTTTTCGGTGTTACTCCGACTGATCCGCTCACATTTACATTTATAGCGCTGCTTCTATCGAGCGTCGCTTTTTTGGCCTGTTATATACCGGCACGCAAAGCAGCCCGCGTCGATCCGATGGTCGCACTTCGATACGAATAGGTATTGGAGAAAGAAAGGACTGATTATGAGAATTCTGCATCAACTCTCAAGTCTATGGCGAAACTTTTTCAGAAAGCGTCGCATGGAAGATGACCTGAAGGATGAAGTCCGCTCTTACCTCGAAATGACCACAGAAAGAAAGGTCCAAAGCGGATTAAGCAGGGAAGAGGCTCGCCGATTGGCCTTAATCGAATTTGGCGGCTCCGAACAGGTAAAAGAAAGAGTCCGTGAGATCAGAATCGGCCATTTTTTGGAAACCATCCTACAAGACATTCGATATGGGATTCGGATGCTTGCCAAAAGTCCGATGTTTACGTCAATAGCTGTTCTGACGCTGGCTCTTGGTATCGGCGCTAACACTGCCATTTTCAGTCTGATCGATGCCGTCTTGTTGAAAACGCTTCCCGTCAAACAGCCACAGCAACTCTTTTTTGTAAACAATGTTGGTCGGCAAGGTGGTGGAGGAGCGCCGCCGTATCCTTGCTTTGAGCTTTTCCGTGATCACAATCATTTTCTTTCTGGGATTGCGGCGTTTTCCCCTCAAGGGCAGACAAAAATAAAGATCGATGGGCAGCTGGAAGAAGCGAATACACAGCTTGTCAGCGGCAACTACTTTTCGCTGCTTGGTGTGGAACCGGTGATCGGACGCACTTTTACGGGTTCGGACGATTCCATAAAAGGCAAAGGTGGTCCGGACGGCGCAACTGCGGTTCTAGGATATGACTATTGGAAGCGACGCTTTGGTGGAAATCCCGCAATTGTAGGACAGACGATACAGGAAGACTCTCATTTCATAACTATTATAGGCGTGTCGCAGCCGGGTTTTCACGGAATGCAACCTGGTCAGGAAGTCGACATCAATCTTCCGATGATGCTTGGCGACCCAAGCCTGTTCGATCCCGGCGCCTGGTGGTTCGAAGCGATCGCCAGGATCAAACCTGAAGCTTCCGCCGAACAAGCTCGTTCAGAACTCGACTCGATTTTCCAGGGATACATGGATCGCCTGGGAGAAACTCGCAGTATGCGGCAAGACTACTTCGATCACCTTGAATTCGCATCGGCCTCTCGGGGTGATGACTCGCTCCGCAATAATTACTCTCGGCCGTTGCAGATCCTTATGATAGTCGTCGGGCTGGTGCTGCTAATTGCCTGCGCAAATGTTGCAAATCTATTGCTGTCGCGCTCGAACGCTCGAAGAAAAGAGTTTGCCGTTCGTCTCTCGCTCGGCGCAAGCCGCCGCAGGTTAGTTAGACAGATAATCACGGAAAGCCTTCTTCTGGTCAGCCTTGGAGGGCTATTCGGAGTCATATTAGCCCAATGGTGCGATAGCTTACTGCTCAGTCTTTTGTCGACCGGACGACAGCGGATCAAACTTGACCTTCACGTCGATGGAAGGCTGTTGCTGTTTGCGTTTGGATTATCGTTCCTAACCGGATTGATTTTCAGCCTTGCTCCAGCGATTCAGTCGACCCGCGTGGATTTAGGACCAGAGCTAAAACAGAACCCGGCCTCGATTATTGGCGGGCACTCGCGGATGCTTTTAAAAAAAGGCCTGGTCGTAATACAAGTTTCGTTGTCGCTGGTTTTGTTGATCGGTGCCGGTTTGTTTCTGCGTACTCTGCAAAACCTGAGAAACTTCGATGCGGGTTTCCGACCGCAAGGCGTGTTAACGATGCGACTTGAGCCCGTCAACAACAGCAATATGCCAACCCAGCCTGTAGCTATAAACCGCGAGGCCCTCGCAAGAGTACAGTCGATGCCCGGCGTTATTGCCGTCAGCCTTTCGGCTCTGACGCCTATGGACGGTCGTGACCGCGGTGTGATGGTTTCAATTCCGGGCTACCAACCACAGGCAGATCGTGATTTAGGGGTCACTTTGAATCATATCTCGCCTGATTACTTCAAAACATTCGGTATTCCCGTGTTGCAAGGGAGGCAGTTCAGCAACGCTGACAACGAGACTGGAACAAAAGTCTGTATGCTGAATCAATCAGCCGCGCGATTTTATTTCGGTGACAAGAACCCGATCGGAACCAAAGTCACTTTCAGTCGGCCGCGCAAGGCTGAACCATACGAGATTGTCGGTATAGTAAAGGACGCCAGGCAATACAGTCTGCGTGAAGAGACACCACGAACTGTTTTTGTGCCGTTGTTACAAAAGATCGATCAGGGCGTTGTACCGACTCTGGCGATGGTAACGAACGGGAATCCGTCCGACTTCATTACTCGAGTTAGAGACGAGATTAAGGCAGTTGCTCCGGATGTCCTGGTGACGAACGTGCGCACTCTGGACCAGCAACTTGATCAAACACTAATCCTGGAGCGGCTGGTTTCATCGCTATCCAACGTGTTCGGATTGCTGGCGCTGTCGCTGACGTGTATCGGTCTTTTCGGGGTTATGTCATACGACGTGTCGCGGCGAACGCACGAAATAGGGATTCGTCTGGCAATAGGCGCAACAACGGCCGCCGTCGTCAGCATGATAATGCGGGAGACGATATTGTTGATTGCTATCGGCACTGCTATTGGTGTGTTGGTATCGCTGATTACCAGTCGATATGCTTCCAGTCTGCTGTTCGGACTGACACCTAATGATCCGTTGACGATCACGATCGCGGTTGTATCGTTGGCGCTGGTTGCTATTATGGCAGGTTACCTTCCCGCGCACAGAGCTTCTCGCGTCGATCCAATGGTCGCGTTGCGAGCTGAATAGAACGGTAAGGTTCTTGCTGAGCTGTAGGGGCACGGACGAGCCTGCTCCTACATTCGTTCTTGCTTTTAGGTTTGCTGTTGAATGCTTTATCGCGCATCGCAAGTTTTTGCCGAAATCTTTTCCACAAGGAACAAGTGGAGACGGAATTAAGCGACGAGGTTGAATCATATCTCTCACTTCTCATACAACGGAAAATAGAACGCGGCATCGACCCTCAAGAAGCTCGTCGACTTGCGTTGATCGAATTTGGAGGAACAGAACAGATCAAGGAAAGGGTTCGGGAAGTTAGCATGGGACACTATCTGGAAACTCTATTGCAGGATATTCGTTACGCTGCCAGGATTCTGAAAAAGAAGCCGCTCTTCACGCTGATCATCACGATTACTCTCGCGCTTGGCATTGGTGCGAATACGGCGATATTCAGCATCTGCGATGCAGTACTGTTTAGATCCTTGCCGTTTCCCGACTCAAATCATCTGGTCAACATCTGGGAGAGCGAGGTCAAACACATTCACCAGCCAAAGGCTTTCAGTTCCTATCGCGATTTTCATGAGTGGGAGACAAATAATCATACTTTCGAAAAAATTGCCGCATATACCTGGGCAACAGGCGGAAAGACGCTCACCGGCCTTGGCGATGCGCAGCCGGTATTGACGATTCCCGTTACTAAAGATTTCTTTTCATTGCTCGGCGTTCAGCCGATGTTGGGAAGAACTTTGGTCCCGGACGACTTCAAAACCGGCGAGGCTGTCGTTTTGTCTCATCGTTTGTGGCAAACGACGTTTGGTGGTTCAAAGGACATTCTCAATAAAAATATCACGCTCAGCGGAAAAACATATACCGTCGTCGGAGTGATGCCTTCTTCTTTCCAGATGTATCCGGCTCAGACAGACATCTGGTATCCAATGGGCGCCGACAATACTCTTGCTACTAATCCAAAACAGCACCTTCTGGCAATCGTCGGCCGGATTAAACCGGGAGTGCCGTTTTCCGCCGCAGAGCAGGACCTGGTCTCTATTCGACAAAACGTCGATCAAAGCGATCACGACGGTTGGCCAGAGGTCGGCGTCGTGTTGAACGGGCTTCAGGATGAATACACCTGGCTTGCCGGACGAAATCTGAAGTCAGGACTGCTGGCAATACTTGCGGCGGTTTCATTTGTTTTGCTGATTGCCTGTGTCAACGTTGCCAATCTGCAGCTTGGTCGCGCAGCAGAACGAAAGAAAGAGATGGCGATCCGCACCGCGTTAGGATCAGGACGCCGGCGTTTAATCGGACAGCTGTTGACTGAAAGCATAATGCTTTCTGCTATTGGCGCGCTATTTGGAATTGGTTTAGCCAAACTCCTGATAATCTGGTTTGTCGCAACCCATCCGATAGAATTGCCGCCGGGAAATCAGGTCGAATTCGATTTACGCGTTTTGGGATTTACGATAGGACTGACGATTATCGTAGGCCTTTTGTCCGGAATTGTTCCGGCACTTCAAGCATCGCGAATCGATTTGAACGAGGCGCTGAAGGAAAGCTCGCGCGGAAATTCGCGAAGCGCCCTCAGCCACATTTCAGGCAGAATAATGATTATCGCGGAAGTCGGTCTTGCATTGATGCTGTTGATCGGCGCAAGCCTGTTGATAGAAACCGTTATTCAGTTGCGAGATGTACCGCTCGGGTTTCGAACCGAAAACTTATTAACCACGTATATCTCACTTCCCAAAACATCATACTCGAAACCAGAGCAAAGTGTGATTTTCTTCGACAACCTGATTGACAGAATAAAGGCCATACCAGGTGTTGTAGCAGCAACAGCCGATAATGCGACACCTCCTCGATCTCCGGGTGGTCAGAGTCCACTTTTTGTTGAAGGAAAGCCGATACCACCGCCCACGGATTTTATATTCGATGTCGGAGAACAACATGTGTTCGCTGATTTTTTCGAGACAATGGGGATACCTTTATTGGAAGGACGATCATTTACCATACAGGATCGTCCGGAGTCGGAGCACGTTGTTGTAATTAATGCGGCCCTGGCGAAGCGCTATTTCCCGGGTGAGGATCCTGTCGGAAAGCGCATAAAGGTTGGAGATTCTCCGGAAAAAGAAGAGTGGCGGACAATCGTCGGCGTCGTTGCGAATACCGAATACACGACTGTATTTAAAGAGATGGGTTTTGAAGAGCCTCCAATAACGTATTACCCATTCGCTCAAAATCCGAGTTCAACAATGAACCTCTTTGTACGAACAAAAGCGGCGACTGGCAATGTTGCTGGAGCGATTAGAAAAGAGATCAGATACCTGGACAGTACCTTGGGTATAAGCGAATTTCAGACTATGGACGAAATCGAATCCGATTCCATTGCCGAGCCACGGTTCCGTGCGGTATTAGTCGGTGGTTTTGCTGGTCTTGCTTTGTTGCTGGCGACAGTTGGAATTTACGGCGTGCTATCTCAATCGGTCGGCCAAAGATTCCAGGAGATCGGAATACGAATGGCGCTTGGCGCAGATCGCGTAGCAATCCTGAAGCTGGTTATCTGGCAAGGCCTGAAAGTAATCGTCATCGGTGTGATTGCAGGAGTCGCTGGTGCGCTGGCTGTCAGTCGAATTATTTCTGGACTTCTTTACGACGTGCGACCTACAGATCCAACAACATTTGCGAGTGTTTCGCTGTTTTTGATGATTGTGGCAGTTCTCGCTTGCTATATACCGGCTCGCAAAGCGATGAAGGTGGATCCAATGATTGCTTTGCGTTACGAGTAGAAGGGCGTTATTTTGCAGGTCTCCTCAGCGGCGTCGACGTCACGTACTGGAAGTCCCTAGCATGTGCAGAACTTCCTTTTGTTTCGCGTCATCTAAAAGACCCACCGAGGCATAGATGATTTTTCCGTTCGGATTAATTACAAATAATGTGGGCGTTCCATCTACTCCCAAATCACTCAACGGATGCGATATCACACTGTCAAGGCTGAGGCCCTTTCGCGTAAGGTATTCGCGGGCCGTGTCAACGGGTTCGCGAAACACGCCTACGGTTTGAAACTGGGCTCCTGGCTTTTGTCTCAGAGTCGTCAATTGCTGATAGAATGCTGTACTTGCGTCACAAAACTTGCACGCGGACGATAAAGCCAGCAACACGGTAACGTTCGCCGCGTGAGGGTCCATGCCATCCAGACTAATTGTTTTCCCCACCATATTCTGCTTCTGCTGAGCAGCCCGGTCGGGTTTGAAAAAGCTGTTTTTGACAAATACTGTTCCAACCAGAATGCACAGCAATATGATGGCGACATTGGCGATCATTTCCACAGATGGTTTCTTCATGCAAGGTTCTCCTTTAAAAATGGTTTCCGTTTGAAATCCCGGGTGTCGACAGGGGCCGTCGAACATACGGCCCCTACCTGGTTGCTATGGCGCGCAACAGGCAATTGAGCAGGCTATGTTTTGTTTCGTACAACCGCGGACGCAGGCAAACTGATTTACTGTTGGATCCGCGTGGCACTCAGCAACACACTGCTGCGCGGCCATGCCACAACCGCAGTCGTCGCCGGAACAGTCCATAACTACGGACTCAGCAGATTGATTGTTCGCTTGACTCGTAGAGGCCAAAGCGCCCGACATTCCGAAAGTCAGTAGCGCAATGAGCATTAAAACCAACCTTAGTCGATTTGCGATTTTTGTTGCTTGCATTCAATTTCTCCCCTTGCGGATTTCTCTAATTAAGTGTGCGCCGACCACCGCCTGAGACGGCGCAACACGAAAGAGTCCATTGATATGGATTTCTTTCTCGCGAAGGAAATGATCGCGAGCAGGAACATTCTGCCCATGCCCGCTGGCGGTAGATGATGGCCAGATTGAAGGCAAATGTCTCCAAATCCACTTCAAATTTTTATCAAAAGCCTTCCAAAGTGACTGCGAGGACGTAATCTCGGGCTAGAAGGCAAGACTTCTGAAGAGGTCGGGTTATTGAGTTTTCAGACTATCTGGCAAGTCTTTAATCATTATCGCATCAGACGTAGCAATTCCATGTATATAAAAAAGTTGCCTCGTATCTCTCGACCAGTCAAGATCAATTATAAAACCAGGTGTGTGTTTGTTCAGGCATTCTGGAGGGCTTCCATCCAGAGGTAGACGACAGGCTTTGGGATTCTCGCTGGTGACAGTGAGATATATCAGGGAGGTACCGTCAGGAGACCATCGGACAACAACCTCTAACTCGCCGGGCGCAACATCGAATAGCTTTAATGGTTCGCCGCCCGCAAACGGGATAACCGCAACTTTTGATTTTGAATCTCGCTCGTCCCAGTAATAGCAAGCTATGAACTTACCGTCCGGTGATACGTCAGGATGAACGGCCACTGCGCGAGTTAACAGGGATGGCTCGCCGCCTGCCGCCGGTATTTTCCAGATCGAAGGCTCTTTGTCGAAAGATGTGTATACAATCCATTTTCCGTCTGGCGACCACCGAGGCATCCCTTTTGGGCCGCCCGTTGTTAATTGCCTTTGGTTCTTTCCATCGATATCCATGATCCAAATCTGTCGAGGACCACCACGATCAGAGATGTATGCAATTGACTTCCCGTCGCGCGAAACTGTCGGATTACTGTCGTTATAATTGTCATCCGTAATCTGCTTTAGACCGGTTCCGTCGGCATTGACCGTCCAAACAGCGCGCTGATCCGACAGATTGCCCGCAAATACCAGATTCCCGTTTGGCGAAACCGAAATTCCCGTTACCTGGCCGAGATTTCCTCCTGTAAAAGGCAAAATCTGTTTTTCCTGACTCAAATCGCTGGACAGAGCCTCCCGAATGGAGAGAATCAGGTACGACTGTACGCTGACCAGAGTTTTAGAGTCAGCGGATAGACTGATGCCAGAATAATTGCTCAGATCCTGGGTTACCTTTTGAGGTTGGCCTTTTGGATAAGGGAGATACCAGAGTTGCTTCGAGGCGTCCTGAGAGGCGGCTCTGGCAGTTACGATCAACCCATCACCGCTATGGAGCCAGGAAACCTGTTCGATTTCTCCCCAGGGCTGATCGGGGAGATCAGTGATTTTTCCGGTTTCAATTTGAATAGTGCTGGCTTTCATGCGGACAGAGTATACGCCCCGAGCACAGGCGATCAACTTGCCGTCAGGCGACCACGACGGTCCGCCAAAGGAAAAGAATTCGGGTTCTTTAAGAGCCGTAACTTTCCTTTCATTCCCGGTTTCCAGGTCCCGGATCATCAATGTCCATTCCCGGGCAGCAGGATAACCACGAATAAAAGTCACTTTACTTCCGTCCGGAGAAAAAGAGATTGGACTGTCCACATCTTCTATAAGTAATTTCGTTGATCCCCCGAGCACCGATACTTGATTAACAATCCCTATTCCCTTTTTGGAATCCAATTCGTTGAATAAAACATTCTTACTGTCGGGTGAGAATGTCACTGCAGTGATTCGCGTATCGGTCGGCGAAAGAAGTCGAACAGGATTGTACTCCTTAATCTGCTTTACCCAGACACTGCTGCCGCTATCATCGACAACGACATAGGCCAGATATTTTCCATCAGGGGATATCGCTGAGCATGTTGTCCTGCCCGCTCCGGTAAGGTTTGTCAACTTAATACTTCTAAAGCGGGAGTCTGCTTTACTATTACCTTTTGTCATCCCCAGCCACAGTCTACCCGTCAGAATAAGGACCGCAATCGTCAAAATGGTAACAGCAACAGGAGCAAGTTTTGGGAATCGCTTTCTTTTATGTGATTCAGAGTAATCCAGAGCAGGTGTTCCGTTTAAACCGCTTGCGTTACCGTGGGCTCTATTCGTTGACGGGGGAACGTCCTGAGTACAAACAGGAGCAATAAAACGATAACCGATTTTTGGCACCGTTTCGATATATTTCTGCCCGCTGTCGTCGGCGCCGAGTATTTTACGCAGGGTCAATATATTCTGGGCCAGGGTCTTCTCTTCGACAAATGTATCAGGCCAAACGCTGTCCAGCAGCACGGACTTTTCTACTACACAGCCTTTATTCTCTACCAGGACAACAAGAGTTTCAAAGGCCTTGGGGGTTATAGCTACGGCGGATTCATCTCGAAGAAGAATCCGTTCCCTGACAATAAGAGTGAAGGGGCCAAACCGATACAATCCGCTACGATCTCTGATTCCGCTCATTTACACCTTTGGCGGCATCCACGATAAATTTACTGCTCACGCGGCTTGCTGATGGCGGAATCTAATTCTATTTTAGTTTACGCGGTGTGACAACTTTTAAGTATTCGGAGAGTGCACGGTTCAAGATTTTATATCAGGAGCTTCACGTTATAGCAGTTAACCCGATCGGCAATAAAAAATAACCAGGCAAGTGATGCGGATCGTACCTTAATCAGCGGCCGGCCTGAGGACCAAAACCGCTGGATGATTAGCGGCGTACCAAATTTATGGCAAAATACGCTGTGATGACGGCGACGAAAATGGATTCAGATAAATCTAAGAAAATAGTCCTGGCAACATTCGGCTCTTTCGGCGATATCCATCCATACATGGCTCTTGCCCTGGAATTGAAAGCGAGAGGGCATCGCGCAGTTTTTGCCACCAGCGATGTTTACCGCGAGAAGATGGTCGGCGCAGGTCTCGAATTTCACGCACTTCGTCCTGACCTTCCAAGACCGGAAACACCGCAAGCATCAGAAATGGTCGCCAAAGTGATGGACACCCGAAGAGGCGCTGAGTTCCTGTTAAAAGAAATGTTCCTGCCGCCCATTCGAGAGACTTATGAAGACACGCTCGCCGTTGCGAAGGGAGCGGACCTGCTGATTTCGCATCCTCTCACTTTTACTGTTCCACTTGTTGGCGAGAAGTTCGGCATTCCGTGGATATCAACGGTCTTGGCGCCGGCATCACTGTTTTCTGCAACTGATCCGAGCATTATGCCGCATCCAGCCTGGCTCGGACCTTTACTGAGAGCATCAGGACCGGCGGTAAACCGATTCTTTTTTGCTGTATTAAGAAAGGTAACGGAACCATGGTTCCGGCCGCTGACAAGGCTGCGAGAGGATTTAGGTCTGCCATACAGAGGACATCCACTTTTTTCAGGACAGCACTCTTCGAAAATGGTCCTGGCTCTCTTCTCACGCGTTATGGGCGAACCGCAACCGGACTGGCCGCCGAACACGCACGTAACGGGTTTTCCGTTCTACGATAAAAAAGATGAAGCTCCTATATCGCCGGAAATATCGAAATTCCTCGATGCTGGGCCCGCTCCAATCGTGTTTACTCTTGGTACGTCCGCCGTTTTCATTGCTGGTGAGTTCTACCGCGAAAGCATCAAAGCAGCCAAAGCTCTGGGCCGCCGCGCAATGCTGTTGATAGGCGACGCGCGAAATACGCCGAAAGAGCCGCTTCCGGATGGAATCGCGGCATTTGATTACGCGCCTTATGGTCAGGTCTTTGCACGCGCGTGCGCTATCGTTCATCAGGGAGGCGTCGGAACAACCGGTCAGGCTCTCAGATCGGGTAAACCAACGATTGTCGTCCCATTCAATCATGATCAGCCTGACAATGCTGCACGAGTTGCAAGAGCAGGAACAAGCAGGACAGTAGCTCGGACGAAATACAAAGCGGATTTTGTTGCCGCGGAGCTCGATAAATTATTGAGTAACCCGACTTACTCTGTTCGTTCGGCGGAAGTCGGAAAGGTGGTTGAGGCAGAAAACGGCGCGTCGACGGCCTGTGACCTGATGGAACAACTGTTGGAAAGTGGTACACAACGAGAGGCCGAGCTATTGATTAGAACGTGACTCCGTAGCGTAATCGTCCTCGATTGCGCCGGTTACCTTCGATCGAGTCGGTTCCGCGAGCAACGCAATCAGGGACGATTACGCCACGAGTCGAGTTCGGCCAACAGGTGTCACACCAGTCACAGTACATTAAGTCCTTTACTTTCTATCAATACCGCTGTGACATTTGCTGTGACACCCGATCCAATGGCCAGAGTTTGGCCACGAGGTGTCACACCAGACCTGCTAAACGAATCAGAGGCAAACACGGAAAAACCTCGTAGCGTAATCGTCCTCGATTGCGCTGGTTACCTAGAATCAAGTCTGTTTCGTGAGCAGCACAATCGGGGACAATTACGCTACGAGTCGAGTTCGGCCACCAGGTGTCACACATGTCACAGTTCAACAAGCGGTTTGTTTTCTATAACTAAAGCTGTGACGCCCATTGTGACACCTGATTAACTGGTCGCAGTTTGGCCACGAGGTGTCACACTCTACCTGCCTAAAAGAACAGCGGAAAATAAAAAGCCGTCAGATACGCAGGATCGCATATCTGACGGCAAAATAGAATCAAGGTAAAAACTAGTCTTCCTGCTGCTCGACCAGGGTCTTGAGCTTTCCTCGAAGCCTGAGTACTGCTCTGGTATGCAACTGAGATACTCGTGATTCGTTCACGCCCAGAACGTGGCCGATCTCTTTCATCGTCAGTTCGTCGTGATAGTACAATGAAATGACCAGACGTTCTTTGCCGGGCAATTTCTCGATCGCTGCTGTCAGGTGCTCTCGAATCTCATAGCGCTCAAAGATGAACTGCGGATTTCGTTCAGGAGTGTCCGGCAGATAATTCAGCATGTCAGTCATACCACAGCCGCCATCATCCTGATTATCCGCGATAGTCTCAAAGCCACCGATAGTGATGCCGTTAAGATCGCCGATTAGCTGATGATATTCATCCAGCGCTATTCCCATCTCGACGGCTACTTCTTCGTCAGAGACTGCGCGACCAAGCTCGCGCTCGAGCTTCGTATATGCGCTTTCAAGATCGCGAGCTTTCTTTCTCAGCGATCGTGGCGCCCAGTCAAGTGATCTCAGGTCGTCAAGGATAGCTCCGCAAATCCGGCGGCGAGCGTACGTCGTGAACTTGATACCTCGTTCAGGCTCGAACTTTTCGACTGCGTCGATCAAACCCACAATGCCAGCGCTGATCAAATCGTTGACTTCGACGCTGGCGGGCAGTCTGGTCGCGATGCGCTGCGCAAGATATTTGACCAACGGCAGATGATCGACAATCTGCTGGTCACGATTCGGAGCAGCGACGGGTACAACCGTGGCTTTCTTGCTCTCTCTACGAAGGGTACTGGTTCTTGTTGCCATAAGTCCTCTTATTGATGCTCTTGCTTCGGGGTATTGATTCTCAGTACGTTGCGCCAAAAGGGAATAACATTACCGGCTTTGCTTAAAGCGGCGTCTCCCCGCAATTGATTGGCGATCTGGTCAAAGCACAGACTTGCAGGGGCCTCGGGATAGCTAAGGCTCACGGGCTCCTGTCGCATCACGGCTTTGCTCACCAATGGATCGCGGGATATATAGCCAAGATAGTCGACATCTCGGCTTAAAAACTGGTTCGTCACATTCCTGATCTGGTTGGCCACATCTTCAGCCTCTTCCGGGCCGCTGGCCTTGTTAACTAAAATGTTGATCGGCGTCGAAAATCGTTCGGCGGTAATAACCTTAATAATTGCGTATGCATCGACGATTGCCGTAGGCTCTGGTGTTGTCACAACGATAGCCTCGTGCGCCATGCCGACAAGCTGGGTGACATTTACCGATATGCCGGCAGCAGTGTCAATCAACAGCCAATCTGTGTCGCGGGAATATTGCTGCAGCGAGCGAATCAAACCTCTCCGCTGAATCGAATTCATATCGGCGAGCTCTTGAATGCCAGAGCTGGCCGGAATGATCTTGATCCCGCGTGGACCATTCATAATGATTTCGTCAATCTGCTTTTCGCCGAAAATTACGTGACCGATGTGGTGCTGAGGGCTTAATCCAAACAGGACGTCAATGTTTGCTAAAGCGAAATCCGCATCAACGATTGTGACGTGATCTCCGTAAGCCGCCAGGGCCAGGGCCAGGTTTGTCGCCACGCTGGTCTTTCCGACTCCGCCTTTACCGCTGGTCACGGCGATTATGCGCGAGTTTTGAGTCCGGGATTGCTCGTTCGGCGTGCGCTCGTCCACTTGGGTTGCTCGTTTCTCCGGAAAGATGTCGCTCTCAAACATGTCAGAATGTCCCTTAATTCGACTCCAACATGAGTCGCTTTGGGATTAAATAAAGAATCTTACTTCCTAAACTACTGAGACTAGATCGAACGACTTGTTGGATTGCAAGCGATGTGCCTAGTGACAATATTTTGGCCGCAATTTGAAAAAACGCGCTAAGTTGTAGAAGATTCAACCAGATCGGGTTACGAGGTTTTTGTATACATGGAAGCTTGATGTGATCCCAACAGGGATTTCGTCAATGGCTTGACGACGACTGTCAAGTTACCAATGAATCACTCACTTGCTCAACAGATAAGCATCTTTAAGCCATTGCGAGAGCTCTTTATCGATCTCGGATTCCGAGGTGAGTTTAAGCGTGTGATGGAAGCGGTTCTTTGATATCTGTTCAGTCTTTGCGATACGTGGGCTTTCGATTTTGTAATCGGTCCGCAGCACAAGGTTGATGTAATTCTTCCTGACGTAAACTCCGGCAAAACCAGATATGTTATCCAGGTGTATGCACGTTTTCTTTGGTGATTCTGTGACGGGACCGAACTTCCTGAGCGTTGCCAGCAAACGGTCGTACATCGTTCGTACAAGAGGATCAGCAGTTTTGAATTGGTCTGCTACTGAATATGATGCCGGTGTTGACATAATTGCCTCCGAAGCAGCGCAAGCTGCCAGCTTGCGCTACGATTAGCTTCCCCATTTACCAATTATCAAGCCGACAATAACACCACCTACCGCGCCGCCAATCAGAATCGGAGCATAGGCTTTCGTAATAATTGCGTCCGGAAGGCTCAGCAACAAACCGAAGATCAGACCGCTAAGCCAAAACGGCATCGGGAGCTTAGCCGCTCCAATTACGAATCCGATTGCAAATCGATTGATGAAAGCGCCCATCATAGCAGCGCGCTTGTCACTGAACGTAAGCGGGATCATCAACGCAATATCTACCGCGCCATAGATCAGCCCGCAGATCAATCCAAGAGCCAAATTGGACATTGTGTTTTCCGAGTATCGAGATTAGTCCTGGACGGTTTTGACTATACTACAACAGAACTGACAACGGTGTGTCAGCCTTTATAAAGATTTCGAATGTGAAGCTCGGTACGGATTATTTTTTGCTGGCCGCGAAATAACCCTGTCGGCTGGTGACAACCCAGTCTGGATGGTTTTTGATCTTGACCGTAATCTTGTGATATCGATTGGCCTGACTTGTGTTTGGGTAATAACCAATGATGTAACGCGCGCGCAGATCGTCTTTGATGCCGTTATATATCGACTCGGCGTCGCTGGACTTCGCCATGTAGGAGATCGATCCGCCTGTGACATCCGCCACTTGTTTCATTGCTCGCTGGCATTCGCGGAAATAGGTCAGGTGTTCGGCATAATGACCTTCGTCCTCGAATTCCTTGGTCAACAGCTTCATATCTGTATCCGGCGGAAGATCGATCAGTTTGTTGCCGACCGCAATTGAATAGACGGTAACGCCAGAATTCGCCGCGAAGTCAACTATGTCCTTAAGCGTATAGACCTTCTGATCGTATGGGAATCTGGCCGTGACATCTGCAGGCCATTCTTGCTGTGGAACCAACTTCAAAGCTTCGTCGCCATCGGTCTGAAATATCACTATCTTTCTGCCGTCACGGTCGGCAAACATTTCATTCAAAACTGAGAACAAAGCGGTGAAATTGTACGTGTGTTTGATCAATTTCACTTTGCTGAGGGATTTCTCGAGCGAAGAACCATCATTGGTAAAATCGACCAGCAGAGTCGGATCATCCAATACAAGCGCGACCGATTCATATTCAGGCTTGAGCTGTCTGACAAAGCTCATCGCAGCCTTCTTGCTCTCTTCCCAATAAGGAGTGACACTGCCGCTGTGATCCAGAATCAGAACGATATTAGTTGGAACCCGCTCTATCGAGCTCCGCACAAAATAGCTGGCTGGTAACTCCTGATCGTCATCATAGATTACAAAGTCGTCTTGCTTCAGATCGAGCACATAACGTTTGTTAGCAGGGTCCTGCACCATCAATTCGAAAGCAAACAGTTTTGAATTAAGCGAAATCTCATCCTCTGATCCGGATTGCGCATCGGCCTTTTCGACGTACGATGCGCTGTCTGAAGTTGTCGCATCTGTTATCAGTCGACCTGTTTTGGGGTCTCTGCGAATAGTCGCTAAGCTCTCACCCAGCTTGCGCGGCCGCGATGATTTAGTGGGTTTTGTGTTCTTGTCAGGACGCGAATATATCGCTGGAACAATCAACAGAACCGCAGTGATGATCATAAACAGTGATCGGAGGAACAACGAAGAGTTCTTATCTATTCTCATGTAAAGCCCCGACAATCGTAATTCAGGCGGAATCCACCATATTCCACCGGCCTGCTTATCGGAACTCCTGGCTTTGGTTATTAACGGTTAGTGATGAAAAGACAACAGGCTGGCAGTCTCTTGGTACTGGCTGCCAGCCTGCGCAAAAGTAAGCTATTGCGTTGTCTGTGTTAACGCTCGAACAAGTCCAGCAAGTTATCAGTAAGACCGTTCATTCCGTTCAACCCGTCTAACCCATTTAGACCTTCTATATTCTCCATGTGATTTATTTGCTTCTTCTTTGGTTGAGCGGGAGCAGCGCCAGTGCGTCCACCAAGTTCGGACAGACGCAGCGCCAGGTTGTTGTGATTTGTTGCGTAGCTCAGGGCATCTTTCTCGGTTACCATACCTTCGCTGACCAGGCGCTCCAGCTCGATGTCGAATGTACGCATTCCCTCGATATCGCCGTCGACCATCGCGTCCATCAGCGACTTGCCTTCCTTTTCGCCGTGTTCGATGTATTCACGGGTACGCATCGTTGATTTGAGAATCTCAAACGCTGCGACTCTTCCGCGTCCGTCTGATCGCGGTATTAAACGTTGAGACACGATAAACCTGAAAGAGTTCGCCAGTCGCATTCGGACCAGGTGTTCTTCGTTCTTGGGGAACACACCGATGATACGTTCTACCGTCTTTGAAGCATCAATCGTGTGCAGCGTGGAAAATACGAGGTGACCGGTTTCCGCAGCTTCCATCGCGATTTCCATCGTTTCTGCGTCGCGCATTTCTCCGATCAGAATGACTTTCGGCGCTTGTCGCAAGGCGGCGCGCAAGGCTAGCGAAAACGATGGTGTGTCGCTGTAAAGCTCTCGCTGGTGAATCGTAGACTTCTTATGCGGATGCATGAATTCGATCGGATCTTCGATCGTAACAATGTGGTAATACTTGACTTGGTTGATCAGATCGATGATTGCCGCCAACGTGGAAGATTTACCGCTACCGGTTGGTCCGGTTACCAGAACGATACCGTTTTTCAGGTCGACGATGTCTCTCAGAACTACAGGCAAATTCAGAGTTTCAAAGCTGGGAATGGTATTCGGAATAACGCGCATCACGATGGCGATAGAGCCGCGCTGCATAAAAACGTTGCAACGGAATCGCGATACGCCCATCAGCGAATACGGCAGGTCGACAGATCCCGCCTCTTCCAGCGTCTGACTGGCTTTCGGGTTTCGTGCGAATATAGCTTTTGCTATACCTGCGGTGTGCGCGGGAGTAAGAAACTCAAGCCCCGAAACGGGAACGGCCTTCAACGCGCCGCTCAATTCCACTTGCGGAGGACGACCCGGAGAAAAGATCAGGTCGCTGACTTTATCCGATTCTGCGAGCATTTCGCGCAGCACCTGGGCGAAATTGATCCCGCTCAATGGCTCTTGTAGATTCTGGCTCATATCTAGATAAATACCCGGCTTTGTCGAGTGAAAGGCGTGGTTTTTAGAGCAAGTGGGAGCAATACTGGCGGTTTCATCCCTCTCAGCCCTACATCCTTCACTCCGTCCGACCCACTTCTATCCCCATTACACACACTCGGACGACCTTCTTAGCGCTCATGGACAATATCGTCACAATTGCCGTTAAGTTCACCAGAACTATTCGGCTATTTGCGGGAAATTAATGTTTAACAGTGCAGAAACGGTGATCAGTGGGCAGTGGTCGGTGGTCAGCGATCAATCACCAGGTGTCTGGAATCGGGCCAGCTCAGGAGTTTTTAACTGATCCCTGACCACCGACCACTGCCCACCATTTTACTTGATCCCTTTAATACTCGAGGGTTTGGCAAAAAGGTTCGCAGCCATTGGCTGGTTATAAACTACGTTGTCGTAATTCACGCGGCTGATCTGAACACCATCCGTGTAAGAATCAATGATGTTGGGAGCCTTTATCCCCTGGCGCTCAACCCACTGGGCGTACCTGGTTTCTTCCTTAACTTGTGAATCGTGAACGGTATGTTCGCGCTGAAGCAAAATCGGCAGATGGGTGTCGAAGTCGAAATAGACGGTTACAATATTGTTATCCGGAAATACCAGTTTCACCGCTTCACCGAATTTCAATCGCCAGGCTTCGCGACGGGGATAATAATAGATCTTTACCTTTGGCTCGCGCCAGGCGCCGCGCAAGATACCGTCAATGCTGTATTTCAAGCCTTCGACGAACTCTTTCGTTTTTTCTTCTGGCTGATCCTTAATAGCCTTGCTGGCGTTTTCGAATGTCCAACCGGTGTTTCCGGTGTTCGCCTGCAGGACCATCTCTTTTCCTTTGCCGAATTCAGTTCGCTCTTTGTCCGGGTATTCGATGTAATCGCTAAACGGTACGGGCAGTGTCGCCATGCCTTTGTCGAACTGGCTTAATTGTCCGGTGCCAAGCTCAGTACGGACGTGAAGATAGGCATCACCGCCGCGGGCTTGAACGGCGGCATTAATCGCAGCCGTTGCTTTCGCGATATCCTCGGGACTGGGCTCTTGCTCCTGCTGCCCCTGGTTAGCTGTTGTTATAATTGATGTAAAGATTAATAAACTTAGAACTGCCATCAGCGTCAGGAAAACGCTGCGTAGTATGGATCGCACTGGAGAACCTCCGACAAAAATCTGAGCCTCTCCAATTGTAGCAAAACCGCCAATAAGGCCCCCTAAATCTTGAGGGTTTTCGTAACTTCGTATCGGTTCCTTAATAGGTTCAGCGACCGTCTGTTTAGCGGTTTCGCAAATAAACCCTTCGTGACATCAGATGGCCACATGCGGGTGATGCGCATGCAGTGTCACTGGTTTACTGATAGAGAGCAAAGCAGTTATTGGCCCGTGACACCTGTGACGCCAGTTGGCCAAACTCTGTTTTTGGCGATATTTTGTCGCAATACTGCTGCCCGAATATGACCATTAGTCCCTACTGGGTCTCGGTTTATGTCGGCCCTGTTTCGCCAAGTTGGCACAAACGTTTCACGCATTTGATTGACAGGTATACCTGGAAGGAATAGATTTGAGGCGGTCGATTTCTACCATTTGTTTCACACTAGATCGAAAACGCTGCCACAGGAACCAGGCTTTCTGTGATTCGGTCGTTCGCTGTCTTTTGGCAGGTCTCAGCGACAGCGGAGCTTCTTCAGTGAGCGAATTAAACTCTCTATTTTTCGGCGGCATAGAAAAAGTCTGTCTCAGGAGTTAAAAACATGAAAATTGTCAGGATCGTGCAAATACTGATCTTCTGTTTAATTTTGCTTGCGCTTCCCGTAAAACGGATCAGGGCTTTTCAGCAACCAAGTTTCCCCGTCAGCTACAGCCTGAATCCGTCTGTCCTTCCCGTAAATTCAAATGTAAGCACGATGGCATGTGTCTCGGTTGTGGGGCCCGGCAATTCAATAACTCTTCAACCGACGGACTTCTTTATCTTCTTTTTCGATTCGTCGGTTGGCCCGGTTTCCCTGCCCCAGTCACCCACGACTCCGATTCTGACGACCTCGTCAGCATCGCCGAACGTCCCTAATGCAGCGACAGCTTCAGATTTCTCTGTATTTAATGGCGCCGCCAATCATAACAAGCTGGTTTTTGCATATACCCCCAATCAGGCCAAAAACCTGGCCTATGGTACCAATATATGCACGCAGGTGAATATCGCTACCGCCGGCACGCCGGGACCGGCACTGGTCAGAGTCTCATCACAACTTTCGACCACGGCAAATAATCTTCCTTCAATTACAGCAACTCTGGTCGATTTCCCGACTTCGAAAGGGTCCTACTCATTTATGAGCGCCATCTCTATTCCGTCCACAAGCCCATTCTTTGCTCCATTGAACGGATTTGGTGATCCTACAGGAATGAATACCGGCCAGGGGACCGTTGATGGATTCGGAGTGGCTGCTGCACCAATGCCTGCGGCCTGTACATTTGATTCGTTGCAGGTTAGCGCCACTGCGATTGGCGGGGCTCAATTTCCGTACGTCTTTACTTTATGGAAAAATGACCAGCCGACAGCATTGACCTGCGGATTAACCACCTCCAGCGGAACAGATACCGTAACTTGTTCGGACACTACAGACGCAGTCTCCGTGGCGCCTGGCGATCTGGTTGCCACACAGGTAAGCCAAACTGGATTCATACAGGGAGTCAGTTGTTGTACGCCGGCGGGAACATTCGGTATTTCACTTCATTGCAAATAACAGTAAAAAAATAATAGCCACCTGTTGATACCGAGTGAAGTCAATAGGTGGCCTGAACTAACGACGTAAACCCGTACCACAGACCTTTCTTTATATTTCGGAGCTCGACGGTTCTTAATTTGAAAACGTCATGCGGAGCTTCGCGCTGATTGTGCCTTTCTCGGATGAATCGGCGAATCACCGGCAGTACGGGCAAGCTAAGGGCGGTTCAGAATTCTCCCGGGTGATTGGCATTCAAACCGGGGGAACCGATATGAATTTATAGAGGTCGAAATTCGGATGCCGGACTCAGTTACAACTCTGAAATTGCCGAAAAGCGATTTATGGTTATAATTGGACCTGGCTTTTTATATTACTTCGCTTCAATAAGCGTCCGCTTGTAACAGCCCGTGAATCTGTGCCGGATGAGGTCACAATCGATCATGCTAAAGAATTTAAGGCTAGTGGTTGCTCTTTTATTGATCAACTTTTTAATTATTGGGCAATCTGTTTTTGCACAAAACCTTTTGGCTGCACCGGGAACAGCCCAGGCGCAAACGCCCGCGCAAGAGATCAACGGATCCGATGATGTTTTCGCCAGCGGACTTTATGGAATTTACATTGAGTTGCGGCCGGGAGAATTCACGAATCAACTGGAACATCTACAGAAGATGTTTCTTCCTCTAATGCCGCTGCTTGAAGAAGAATCGAAGGCGAAATTGCCTCCTATGCCTGATCAAATGACTGATGCTCTTTCGGTGCTGAGTTCCGCCAAAGTGACTATAGCTGCTTTGCCGACCAAATCGAACTTGCCGTCGGCGGTCTTTGTTGCGGAGTTCCCATCGGAACAACAAGCCACGGATTACGATCAGCAGATTCCGGATTTTATCAAGGCATTCAAGGCATACGCCAAGGCTCTGGATGACGCGGGAAAGCAATCCGGTGACAGGAAGGCCGCTCCTCCGAAAAGTAGCGCGACGTCACTTGCTCCGGATAAGATTTTCACGCGGCGTTCGGGCAAGGTGTTAGTCATAAGCGACAAGGCTTTTGAGCTGAAGAACCTTCGGCCTGACAACTCGCTTCGTTTAGCGGATGATCGGATGTTCCAGTCGGCTCGCGGTCGGTTTTCCAACTCGGCTGGGTTTATGTATCTGGATGCGGCTACATTAAGAAACAGCATAGAGGAATTGTCGCGACCAAAACCTGCTGCTAAGCCTCCAGCGAGATCGAACAGGACTTCGGCCCGAAGCTCTTCCAGGGGAAAAACTGCAGCCAGATCCAAACAATCTCCGTCACCGAAAACTACTCCAAGCGATGACGCAGTCGGCGAGCTCAAGACGTTGCTTCCGTCTGAGATTCCGACATTAGCCGAGATAAATTCCAGGATTTCACCTTATGGCGCCACTTTGCCGGCCGCCGTTGCAATCGGATTTTCGCTGAACGGCGATTATTACAGTTACTCTGCTCAATTCATACCAGCGGCTTCGCCGGAAAATCTCAGTCTGCTTCCGGTTCTGTCCGTGCCGGTTGCCGGTCCCGCGGGACCATTCAAAGCTCCGGGTTTTTTACCCGAAGACACCGACATCTTGTTGAGCTCGTCGATCGACTGGCTGCGTACGTACGATAAGATCGATGCTCTGATAAAGAATTACAGCAAGACAACACCTGGTGATTCCGGCAAAGACGGTGCAGGATCATTAGATGCTGTCGTTGGATTCAAGTTTCGCGACGAAATGCTGGCGGCACTTGGCAGCGAGTTGTCGATTGGGATAACCGGTCTCTGGTCGGCGGTTCCTCTCGATGATCTGAGCAAAGATCCGACGGCTGTACTCAGTAAGATGGACCCCTCACTGATGAACTACTATCTGGTTTTATCAGTCAAAAACAGGGAAGCGATTGAGAACTTGTTTCCGAAAATGCTCAGCGCGTTTGATATCAGGAAAAAAGATGAGCAACCGAACACGACGGTTATCGGTGATATTCCGGTGACATCGTATGCAAATCTCTCTTATGCCATCATTGATAACTGTCTGGTGATCGCAAAAGACGGAAAATCGTTAGGTCGTCTGATCGATGCTCGTTCTTCCGGCAAAACGCTCTCAGCGAATTCTAAATTCGTCGAGTCTCTGAGATGGACAGGAGATTCGGCTTTTGCTGAAGGTTACGTTTCGGATTCACTAATGAAAGTCCTGATGGCCTCGGCAAAGAAAAACATCGCAAGCAACAGCAAACTGGCATCAATTATTGACGGTCTGAATATCGAGCCGATGCCAATCACGTACGCCGTCCTGTCCGATCCGATAGCTCCGGTGTATGAGGCGCACTCGCCTATTCAAATGCTCTATGCGCTCTTCCTCCAGGTGGCAGCTCCGCCGGTCCAGGCACGCCAACCCACCCAGGCTGCGCGGCCTTGATGGGTCGAAGAAGAAGACAGTGGGAAATAGTCTACGGAATTTTGTTCGGCGATTGCGTTATTGTTCTGGTCGGGATCTTGAGGACAAATCCTGTCAACCTTTGATTTTTCCTGATTGTGATGACCTTCGCATAGCGTCGATCCGGAACGCCTGGATAATAGGATCGTTGGAAATCAGGATAATTGGTTTCGCCCGGAGCGATGTTGAAACCTAGATAATATTGTCCGGGAGGTATGTGCCAGAACTCAAATCGACCTTGATTATTTTTGGCGGGCTCTCTATCCCATCCTATGCCACGCTTAGCTAATTTCCTATCGAACGGAATGAGCTCGACATTAGGAGGCTCGTTTATACTGGAGTCGCTTAAGACCTGTCCACTTAGGCGTCCTGCATATGTTTTTGTAAACCACATCGGAACGCAGCCACGGTCCGGGATTTCGATATTCCACCGCTCCTCCGGTGGTTTATCGAATCCGTAACCCTGTCTGTCGTTGGTCGGGGGATTCGTATAAACCAAATATGTTCCTTTCGGCAACCCGCGTATTATGTAATGGCCGCGTTTGTCGGTTACAACTGCATATTTGTGGATGGCCGACTTGAAAACCACCTGTCCGCCAACGATGGGCTTCTCATGCCCACGAGTTCCAAGGGGCGGTTCATATTGACTGACGATGCCGAATGCTGTTGCCCCGTCTGGAAAGCGGCGGGTCCTCTTCAAGTAATCGAGATCTTCTTTCGTTTCTGAAATCGGACCGGTGCGCGAACAGATGTCGGTGTAGAGCGTACGGTCATCCGAATTCTCGTAGGCGTATACAACATAGGTTTTGCCCTCTTCGAACGGAACGTCGCAGTTTGTGCCAGTCCCAGCTATTTCAATCTCGCTGCCAGTGACGCCGTGAAATGCCTCGATGACTTTGAGCTTCGCAACATGTGCGAAACTTGTGTATGTTGCAGATACAGCGTCGCCGGGCCAGTGTCGTTCGATAGTTCGTACAGAACTATTGATAACCTGACCCACAAAAGAGGACTGTGCTTTTGCATAAGCTTCGCAAGGCCGTTCCCAGCCGCAAGTACAGGCGCTTGCTGCGGCCGAGAAGAACGGCAGCAACAGCCCTGCGATGACCAGGAATCTTTTCTTCATCTCACCATTGCCATCGCGTAGCGCCGCTGTCGCTGTAAATATTCCGCCCGTTGTCGTGCATGTGGTCGTAGGCCGAAGAAACCGCAACGCGGCCAGGACCAAATAGTCGCAACCACAAATAACGAGTGCTCCACGAACTCCAGAAACTGGTTACACCTCCCGCGGGATGCTCGAAATGAAGTTGCATCTGAACGGTGGGATCCTTGAACAGCAAGCACGTCGGCTTTACCAAAATCGTTTGACCGGGCTGAAGATAACGAACGAACGAATTACCGGCCGCGTGAAGCAACAACAAACCCGGTGTCTGTGGAGCGAAAAACCGATCCATAAACGCTCCGACAGGATAATGAGTTTCCGTTTCATCGCCGTTTCTGGTCTTGAACCAGATGCCAGTCTGAAACCAGTCATAAGTGACGTTGCCGGTTGCCACCAGAAACAGATGCTCTCGCACATCGACAGCCTGTCCGGGTTGAAGCGGCAGCGCAATCATTTCGCCTGGAGCATCGCGCGAAAACGCAATGTGGCCGGGACCCTGCGCCTGGGTCATAATCAAAGGCATTCCCGCCAATAATCGTTTCCAGGCTCCTTTCAACGACATAGCTGAAACATTAACCTGCGTGTCTTTCCACAACAGAACGTGATGAGCAAAATAAACGTTATCAGCCGGTGCCAGATTGAAATCCGCTACAGGCACATAGTTTCCCTCTATCTGGCATGACGAATTTCCGATCTGAAGTTTCGCCATGTCCTTTCGACCGGGAAGCTCCGCCCATCCCGAATCGGTAACGATTTCCTTAACATCGATTGTGGCGCCGCACGCCGGACAGCTCATCTGGCTGCCGTCGCTGATGTGACCGCACCACGGACATTTATGAGTTCGTTGTTGTGACATTGTTCAACCTCAATCCGTGTTGTGATGCACGTACATTGACTGGATGCCGACGCGACCCGGGCCCGTCATCCTTGCCAGATTCATGCCTGTGCCCCCGAAAAAGCCGGTTGTTAATTGCTGCGACTCGACGTTCATCGTTACCGACGAATCTTTATAGAGAAACGCGCCAGGCTCCAGCATGATGCTTTCACCCGGACGTAGCGTCCGCTCAAACACGTTTCCATATCCGTGAAGCAATAACAACCCCGGCTGGTTCGTCGTCACAAACCTGTCCATAAACATTCCCTGTCCGCCAAAGAGAATGTTCCGCAGACCCTTGATGCGAACGTACGAATAAACGATATGATGCGATGCCAGCAGAAACGCGTGCTCTCTGACGTCCAATTCCATACCGGGATGAAGTGGTAGAACAACTAACTCACCAGTAGCGTCGCGCGAAAACGCGATACGGCCTGGTCCCTGCGCCACGGTGATGATGAATGGCATTCCGGCAAACGCTCGTTTGATGCCGCCCTGCACCGGCATCACCGACATTGGAGTTCGGTCGTCCTTCCACAGCATTACGTGATGCTCAAAATAGACCGCATCGCCTTGCCCCAGGGTAATCTCTGCTACCGGAACGATCTCACCTTCCACCTGACAGGTGCTGCTGCCGAAATGGATTTCGGTCATGTCTTTGATGCGAGGAGCTTCGCGCCACCCGGATTCGCTGATCAGATTGCGAACGTTGAGCGGAGCACCGCACGCCCAACAGGAGAGCGCGGTCTTCGGATTCATTCCCTGGCACCATTCGCATTTAATTCGTTCGAGCGATTCAGCAGGAGGCGCGTTGCTGACTCGCGGCGCCTGAGTTTGAACCGGTACGCCTTGTTGAACGGGCGCGGGGCTCGCGCTTACTAAGTGAGCGCCGTCGGATTGGCAAAATTCATCTTGATCATCTGGATAAGTGCGGCCGCAACTAGGGCATCGTTTCATCTTTATCTCCGTTAACGCAAAAGTCACTGAGAAATTGAATGATTACTGAACACCCTGACATTAACATTCTTGCAATCCGAAGCGCAACAGCCGGTGCGAATCGGTTCCTATATTCTTATCTAAAGGAAGCTAAGGTGGAATAGCGGACGCAAGGTTCAGCTCTACTTAGCTAAGCCCAATCGTTGCCGCAATTCAATAAAACGCGGAGTTGAACGTAACTCATCAAACGCGGGCTCGACATTAGCGAAAGGTACCAGGAATTCATGTTTTGATTGTGCTTGTTCCAAATACTGAAGCGATCGATCCTGCTCTCCTGTCAGCGCAGCGAGGACGGAATACATATAATCGGAACTGGTCTCCGTATGCTGTTGCAGGGATCTGAGAAAGACTCGCAGACCCCCTCTCAGGCCTTCTGTTTCATAGAGAGTTGACCATTCAGGAGGTTGTTGGAGTTCGAAACCGCGCATCAGCGACAACTCGTGCCAGGCCTCTTTATCCAGGCCCTTCCTGGTATATAAAAACATCAGATATTTGTGGGCAGCACTGAAGGTGGGGTCCATCGACAGCACTTTGCGACATTGCTCTATGCCACGATCGTAATCATGTTCGAAATAGTAGAGCTGTCCAAGATCGGAATTAATGATCAGTGAATTCGGATCCAGTTCCAGAGCCTGCTGAAACTCAGCTTCGGCTTCCTTAAAACGACCTTGAATCTCGAAACATGTCGCGCGCCAGTGATGCGCGGTGGCGTATCCCGGGTTGAGCTCGATTGCGCGGCGAAATTCCTGGTCCGCGCCGTCCCAGTCCCAGTAACGAAACATTTTGATCAATCCGAGCGACGCGTGTGGCTCTCCCAGTGTGCCATCCAGCTCAATTGCCTTTTTTGCGGCAATCTCTGCTTGTGGCAGCAACTCGTCGCTCATTCCTGTCGCATCGGCTAATCCTGCGTATGCCAGCGCAAAATTCGGGTCGCGCGATATCGCCTGCATGAAGTATGGAATGCTGCGAGTGACGTTCTCCTCGCGAAGATTCCAGAAATAGCGGCCTTTAAGATACAGCTCGTAGGCGTCCGCGCTATGGGTGTAGCGTTTGGCAAGAATCGTTTTTTCCGCATCGCCAAACTCTTTGCCCAGTGCGCGGCTGACTTTGTCAGATACGGCGTCCTGAACCGCAAGAATGTCGGTAAAGTTCTCGTCGAACTGTTCCGCCCAGATTGGCGAGCCATCCTTAACGCTTATTAGCTGAACGGTGACTCGTAGCCGACCGTCAACTTTGTGTATGCTGCCGGATAATACCGAATCTACCTGGAGCTCGCGGCCGATTGCCGAGATGTCCCGCGAAGGTTGATTGTATTTCAAAACGGCGCTGGTAGGTCGAACTTTGATTTGGCGACTTTTACTCAGACGCGTAATTAGCGTGTCTGACAAACCTTCTCCTAAATAAGTGTCCGACGAATCCCCAAGAACGGTAAAAGGTAAAACGGCGATGGACTGAACAGTTGGATTGGACTTGGCGGCGGAATTTCGAGATATTAAAGTGTAAGCCCCTGCAACTATCACAGCAACCAATACAAGCAATAGACCTAATTTTCGCGAGATGAACTTTCCTTTGCTTACAGGGGGTAGCGCTATGTGTATAGGCGTTCTTTCTATGAAGCTTGGTTGGTAGTCGGAGGCCCGATCTTTTTCGGGTTCAATTGCTACGTAGTCGCTGGTTTGCCGTTCCACAACGGAATTTTCATCTTTGCCGACATAGGTTATTTCGGCGACAAACTGATAGCCTTTGCCTGGCACGGTTACGATGTAACTGTGATCGTCCTTTGGTTGGCCCAGGGCTTTTCGCAGCAGAAAGATATGCTGGGTCAGATTGCCTTCTTCCACAACAGTTTCAGGCCAAACGATCTGTAATAGATCGTCTTTGGTGACAATCTCACCCCTGCGTTGAACCAGCGCCAGCAACAGGTCGAAGGCTTTGGGTTTTAACGGAACGTTCTGTTCGCTGCACATCAAAAGACGTTTCGCGACATCCAGTCTGAACGGTCCAAATTCATACAGCGATGTAACTGCCTTGTCTGTCATGAATTTAACGTCGTTAACACACCATTAATAAAGATTGAGAAAAATTGAGCGCCAATAACAAGGACTTTAACCGGCCATGAACTTACGCTCGTCCCGTCTCGCTGGGGGGATTGACCGAAGACGGGCCGACTCACCGGACGAAGTTTACCACTGTTCCAGCGAAGACGGCAATTTGTAAGTTTTCCCGACCCCGTCATCGGAAGCTCTTCGACCAGTCCCCTGACCGATTAAAGGAGAAGTAAAGGCAAAATGAGAATCACTAACTTTCTGAAACAAGTTGTAATTTGGGTTGTTTGTTTTGGCTTGTTGAGTCCCGTTATGGTTTTGGCGCAAACGCGTAATCCGAACATCGCAATTCTCGGCAGTAGCGCTGACAAATTCGACCGGGCGATCAGTGACGTTAAATCAAAGATGAACGATACGGCGTTCCTTAATCAGATAAAGAGCGGTCAAATATCGGACGTCAAAATGGAGCAGATTCTGAACGCCCATCTGGAAGACCTGCAGCATGCATACGCAAAAATGCTTTACCGAACGTTAATGGACACCAGGTCACAAACATTTCTTCGAGCGGCAAAAGCGAAAGCCGACGGTAACCCAGCCAAATACATCGATTGGTTGGAGGCTAATCCTGAAAACCTGAAGAGCTTGCCGGGCTATTCCGACACTGTGGCTGCGCTGAGATCGGCAAATCAAGCCAACAAGGAAGAAGCAAAAGTTCTAGGACAGTTCAGTCAGAAGTTGAAGAACCACATCAGGTCATCGAACGAGTCATACGGACAGCGACCGCAGTTCGTGAGGGTAAGTTATAAGGAATCTGCGTTCGAAGAAACTTCATCGAACACCAAATTACTTTCAGAAAACGAACCGCCTTCGATGTATTTCCAGGATCCTCTGACGGTGGCTCTGATAGCGCTGTTGGTTGCATATCTGGGTGTTGAGGCCAAACGGCTGGCGACTGGCGAAATCAAGTCCTGTTTCGCGCCGCACTTGCAAGATTACCGCAGTTGCATCCGGGCAGCGGGCTCTAATACCGCGAAGCGAGCGGAGTGCTTTGCCGAAGCTTACGCCTGGGCGGAGCTCTGCATCTTCCTTCCTTTCTAATCACGAGTTTACTGTGGGGCAGGGAATGCAGGCTGAAGATTTCGCAGTCCTCCTGCAGACCTGCCTCCACGGCGTCACGCCTGATTACATTGTCTTAGTAAATAGTATTAATGGCTCGGCACAATCTGGTTTATCGTTTCCAGCAAAGCATCGTAGTTAAGCGGTTTTTTTAATATCGCATTCGCGCCGACTTCCTGCGCCTTCTTAAGCGGACCGCTGTTGTTTGCGGAAATTGCGACGATGGGGATATCCGACAATTGTTTTGATCCGCGCACGAATTCGATTAACTCGACTCCGGTAACGTTCGGCATCATCAGATCAGTAATGATTGCGTCAGGTCTGAATTGATCCAGGACCATAACAGCCTGTGCTCCGTCATCAGCAGTAAGCACGTCGAAATCTGTGCACTCCAATATCAGGCGCATCAGATCAAGCATGTCCGGATTATCTTCGACAATTAAAAGTGAGCTCTTAGCCATAAAGCCACCTGAAAACAGACAACAAACGTTAGTCTTTTCTAAGCCTGGGGATAGCCGGCAAGGATGTTAAAGAATTGTAGCCAGGGAAAGCCTCTTTCCGGTTAAGCGCCATTATACACGTTTCTGGATTTGTAAATACAACTATTAAGAGTAATTATTGTATTAAAAACAAGCAATCTCTTGGATTCTTTTGTCAGCTATTTCGATTAACCATCTTACAGATCAAAATTGTCGCAAGTTCGAATAAAGTTAAAGTTCGACTTAGGCGATAAAATCACTGTCGTCGACCGATTCAGGAGCATACCGATGCTGAACATTGATATGGTCATCACTATGTTTAATCGTAAGATCCCTAAATGCGACTCTCTAAAAGAGGTTGCGATGGATGTGGTCGAGCTTCACATATCGAAACGGACGAAAGCGTTAGATCGCTTGCCAGAGTTGAAGAAGTTGCGCTATTTAGTGGCATCGGAAATCGGCGAGGAACATTTTCGACAGACCTGTTCGGCCACGCAGATAACTCATCTCAAAGCTGTTGTTCCCACAGTCAAATCACTTGATCCTTTACGCAATCTTAAGAATCTCAGGGCGCTTTCACTTTTTCAGAATGCGAGAATCGAATCGCTGGACGGAATTGAGGAACTGCAAAATCTTGAATATTTGTCGATGGGTTTCTTTAATACTCAATTTGCGCTTAATCCTCTAAGTCGCTGCATACAGCTTAGGTATCTTTGGATGTCCAGCACAATTATGGGAAGGCAGTATGTTGATTCACTCGGACCACTGTCGCCGCTGACAAAACTAGAGCGACTGATATTGTCTGGAACACGAGTTCGTGACCGCAAACTGACGCCGTTGCACGGCCTAAAGAAACTAATCGAAATCAGGTTAACCGATTATTTTCCACCAGAAGAATTCACAGCGCTAGCTGTTGCGTTGCCAAACGCGAGAGGTGAGTGGCTGGATATTCATGTTGGTAGACGTCCTAATCCCTTAGCCGGTTTGAAAGCCGCGCGGAAGCAAAGACGCAACAAATTGTAAGTCCGGCTTTAGGGGCTTTTCTGTCTTTTTTCCGGAAGTTCAGTTCAGCTATACGACCTTCTTTTTCCACTTTCCTCTACTGAAAAGAACCGCGCTGATAAGCGCCAGGCTTGAGAAAGAGACAGCCATTGAGATGAAGACACCGCGCGGTCCAAGCTGGAATACCATAGCCAGAGCATAAGCGAGCGGTATTTCGAACAACCAGAAAACAAATATGTTAATTCTGGTCGGAGTCTGCGTGTCACCGGCACCATTGAATGATTGCGTCAGTACCATTCCATATGCATAAAAGAGGAAACCGCAAGCGACGATTCGCAGGCATTCTATTGCGTACCCGGCAACCGCCGGGTCGGATGTGAATAGACCTACAATTCGATCAGCAAGAACAACAAACGCAAGCCCTATCAGTCCAAGGAAACACATGTTGTAGAAGCAGGCTTTCCAGACTGCCTTTTCAGCTCGATCGGGTTTTCCTGCGCCAAGCGCTTGACCAACCATAGTGGCTGCTGCGTTGCTCATTCCCCAGGAGGGCAGCAGCGCGAACATAATTACTCTGATGCCGATCGTATATCCGGCCAGAGCGTCGCTGCCGAAACTGGAAATGATTCTGACCAAGCCGATCCAGCTGGCCATGCCTATAAATACCTGAAACGTTCCGGAAGCTGATAGTCGCAGGATTCGAACCATTAATGAGGTATCGAGCTGAAAATGCTGTCGAGTGACCCGAATGCGGCCGTTCTTGCTCAGCAGGCGTGAAAAGGCGAAAAGTGCTCCGGTACTGCGGCCGATAGTCGTCGCAATCGAAGCGCCCGTCACGCCAAGTCGCGGAAAAGGTCCAACACCGAATATAAGACACGGCCCCAGGCATATATTAATAATGTTGGAGAGCCACAAAACCCGCATGGCAATCGCAGCGTCACCCGCACCCCTGAAAATGGCGTTGATCAAGAACAGCATCAGGATCGCAGCGTTGCCGCCAAGCATGACTCTTGTGTAAGTCGATCCATTGGCAATAACGCTGGGCGAAGCACCCATCGCAGACAAGAGATTAGGCGCGGTCAATACTCCGGTGATGCCGATAATCACTGCCAGCATCAGTCCTAAAAGAATCGCCTGGACGCCGGTCCTGGATGCGCCATTGGGATTCTGTTCTCCAATACGCCGGGCGACCATTGCAGTTGCCCCGATGCCGAGCCCCATCGCCAGCGCATAGATCAACGTCAGCATCGACTCTGTCAGACCGACGGTGGCGATGGCGTCGGGGCCGAGCTTCGCGACGAAGAAAACATCGGTGACCGCGAACACGCTCTCCAGCACGGTTTCCAAAACCATTGGAATTGCCAGCAACATAATCGCGTGGCCTATCGGCACGGCGGTATAGTCGGCGTGCGAGCCGCGGAGAGATTCCTTAATTGCGGATAACAAGCTCGGCTGCCGGGCGGGCGCAACAGACACTGCCTGCTCTGTTCCATTAGAGTTAGACATAATCGTTTACCTTAAAAATATTCAGAGGACGACTAAAGTAAAGGACTAACGCAAATACGAAGCTGTCGGTGCTGAGATCACACAGATCGCGTGCGTGCTAGACCCAGAAAGCGAGATTGTTTAAGCGCGGATCTTCATATTGATGGGATTCTAACATGCGTTTTAATCATTAACAATCCAGAAATCGTGGCGTGAACTTTAGTCCGCGCAAATCATAAAACATCCACGGTTACGGGCAATCGGCCAAGCCTTTTAAAAACCCACGGATTACATTTAGCCTTGGTAAATAGTCGATTTGCGCGGACTAAAGTCCACGCTACGATTAAACTCGCTCCTTAGGTTCGTTAAGTGTTACATTTATCAAAACCTCATGGAGAACGGCCAATGGAAACTCTGCGTCAGGATGTATTTTACGCGTTCCGTATGCTTTTAAAGAGTCCGGCTTTCACGATTGTGGCTGTACTGTCACTGGCAATCGGCATCGGCGCCAACAGCGCGATTTTCAGTGTGACGAATGCGCTGCTGCTGCGGCCGCTTCCAATTAAAGATGCAGACCGGCTCGTAATCATGTGGAATCGGTCGCCAGGACTCAACGTTGCCCAGGACTGGCTTTCGCCGGGTGAATATCTTGATATTCGTTCGGATGCTCGTTGTTTCGAACAGGTGGCCGCTACGCTCGATGGCAGCTTCAATCTGACAGGTGAAGGATTGGCAGAGCATGTAGACGGCGCTCGCGTCACATCATCGATTTTTCCATTATTCGGAGCCACGCCCGCGCTTGGCCGGGTATTCCTTGCTGCGGACGATCAACCCGGCGCCCCGCCTTCGGTGATTCTCAGCAATGGTTTGTGGCAGCGTCGATTCGGCGGCGATGCTGGAGTGATTGGGAAGACACTGGTTCTGAACGGCAACAATTTTACCGTCGTCGGAGTAATGCCCGCTGATTTCACTTTTAATAAAGAGATAATGCCGACTGTGAACGGCATTAGAAGCGCAGAGATATTGCTGCCGCTGCCATTCGCCGAAAGTTCACGCACCGTACGCAGCCACGAAGACTTCAACATCTATGGCAAGCTGAAACCCGGAATTACTCCTGCGCAAGCCCAGGCGGAGATGAACACTTTGACTGCCAGAATGATGCAACAGTATCCCGCGAATTATCCGCCAAACAGCGGATTCACGATCAGCGTAGTGCCTATGCTGACCCAGGTAGTCGGCGATGTTCGTTTAACATTATGGATTTTATTCGGCGCTGTTGCGTTCGTCCTATTGATAGCATGCGCGAATGTCGCCAACCTGTTGTTATCGCGTGCCGCAGCAAGACAAAGAGAAATCGCCATTCGGACAGCCGTCGGCGCGGATAGGGCTCGGATAATAAAACAACTGCTGACTGAGAGTGTGCTGCTGGGATTAATGGGCGGAGCAGGTGGCTTATTGATCGCCTTTTTATCAATCAGAATTTTACAGGTTTTAGCGCCGGAAAACCTTCCACGACTCGGCGAGATAAGCGTCGATAGCAGAGTAATGGCGTTCACGTTTTTTGTTTCTCTGTTGGCAGGAACCCTGTTTGGACTGGTTCCATCGTTACGAGCTTCACGAGTCGATTTGAACGAAGTGTTGAAAGACGGAGCGCGAAATTCGAACAACGAAAGACTGGGTCACAGTCGTTTCAACGTTCGAGACCTGCTGGTTGTGTCCGAAGTCGCGCTTTCGTTGATCCTGCTGATCGGAGCAGGACTATTGATTCGCAGTTATTCGCGAATTCAAAACGCAAATCCGGGGTTCAATCCTCACAACTTGCTTTCAATGCGGCTGACCCTTCCGAGCTCGAAATACAAATCGCAGGATGCTATCAGGGCTTTCTACCGACAGACAATCGAAAAGGTCAAACAGATTCCCGGAGTCGAATCGGCTGCGATTACATACTCGCTGCCGATGAGTTCCGTAGCTCTCGCGTGGGAGCCGTTGACAATCGAAGGCTATGTTCCGCCCGCAGGGCAGAACGGCATAATCGCCAATACGCGAATCGTCAGTCCCGACTATTTTCGCGCTATGGGTATCCCCCTCGTGCAGGGAAGATTGTTCGATGACCACGACAAGAACGATTCATTAGCCGTTACAATTGTAAACGAAAACCTGGCGAATCGATTTTGGCCGCATGAAAATCCGATAGGCAAACGGTTGACCCACAGCGGCCGAGACCCCTTCGCAACAGTAGTAGGTGTTGTGCGCGATGCAAAGCAATATAGCGCCGAAGCTGAGCCGCCCATCACAGCCTTTTTCCCATATGAACAATACACGGCCGGCAGTATGTTTCTGCTGACGCGTACGTCATCCGATCCTGTTGTAATGACATCACCGATAGTGCGCGAGATTCATGCAGTCGATTCCGAACTACCGGTATTCGACGTCAGCAGTATGGATCAGCGGCTTTACAATTCATTATCGCGAAGGCGATTTTCAATGTTTCTGCTGACCGTTTTCGCGGCGGTGGCACTGGTGCTGGCTACAGTCGGAATTTACGGAGTCATTTCTTATTCGGTGAATCAGCGGACCCGCGAAATTGGAATACGAATGGCTTTGGGAGCTTATCAGTCAACAATTCTGCGATTAGTGATAAAGCAATCTTCGATTTTGATTGCTGTCGGAATTGCTATTGGTTTGCTCGGTTCACTGTTTCTGACTCGACTGATAACGAGCCAGCTGTTCGATGTCAGCGCAACAGATAAATATACGTTCATTGGCATATCAATGTTGCTGGCAGCGATAGGAATATTGGCGAGCTACATTCCGGCACGCCGCGCGTCAAGAGTCGATCCAATGGTGGCGTTAAGATACGAGTAACGATGCCTAGCATCATGGTATAATTGGTTATATGAGCAAAATCATCAGCCATGTTCCACAAGAGGCGTACACCGACAGTGAATCGAAGAAAGGAAGTGGAGAAGCTTTGCTGGACCAACTCAAGCAAGAGCATTATGACCCGCAGCTAAATCCCGACCAGGACGAGATCAGGAAAGCTTTGGAGGGGATGACGGGACTGTGGTCTGATATGTTCGATTCTGAGGAAGAGGCTGTCGAATATGTAAACGAGATCAGGAGAACAGGTGGCCGTCCTAGTTGATACGAATATCTTCGCTGCGATACTTAAGGGTAATTCGCAGGCCGCAAATGCAGTTTCAACGCTTCAACCGGTTATTAATACTGTCGTATGGGTCGAACTGATTCAAGGTTCCAAGAGCAAACTGGTTGTCGGGCAACTTAGGCAATACCTCTCAAAGATTCCTATAATCCATTTTGATTTGCAAATATCGTTCGAGACAATGCGATTGATTGAGGCTTATTCTGGCAGCAATGGACTGCTCCTCGGGGATGCCATCATAGCTGCAACCTGCCTAGTATACGGGATCCCTCTTTTAACTCTGAATGTAAAACATTTTAACTTTGTTCCCGGACTGGTACTTGCAGCAATGTAAGCCTCTCTGAATCAATGCTCCATCTGCGGGTATGATTTTAAGGTCCAAAGACGATGTTACGGAGGGCTATCATTATGCTAAGACCATTGAATCCTCTGACGGCTGTGCTGACATTTTTAATCGGAGTGGCTCTTGTATTTTGTTGTCGGCCCTTGATTCGGCAAAAAGACTACACTAAAGCGCATCGTGAAACTGAGACGAATGCTGTCTACTCCGCCGTGATAAACGATCTCTATATTAGAAGCGATGTCAAGCTACTCGTGATCCAGAAGGAAATCAGTTGCATGAGCGCGTTTCTGGGTGATCATCGGAGCGCGGTTGACGATCCACTCCGAAACAGGATTGTAGAATCATTTCCATCTCTTGATGCGTCGGCACTCGACGATTACCTTAAAGAAGAAAGCGAATGTTCGTCACTGGAGAATAAGCTTGATATCCCAGTAAACTATGTGCTGGTCTCGTCTAATGATTTTCATAAGACGTTGGGCATGGGTGATTGGAGCGGATTTTATGCCGTTATCCGGAATCTTCGGGTGAGATACTATTTTCGAACGTTGGATTCAATTTGGAAATGAACCAAGCTATTGTTTCAGTTGATAGGGGCTGTGGTATTGACTGGGGTGACGGGCGTTATGTTTTTCTGTTAAAAGAGAATGGCATCTGGAAAATCTCCTCAACAGATCTGTTGTGGGAGAGCTGATTAAATTTAGATAATCTCTCGAACAGGTCGCGATACTAGTGTTGCTCCCGGCGTTCGTCGTTCTGAGCAACCAGCCCGACATGCCAGACGTTCTCGCGACCAACTCAAGCTCTAAACATCGTTCGCCTGTTCCTTACGGCTTCCGCACCATAAGGTATGATCCAGGGTTCCCGTTTCCGTCGGTGAACGTAACCGCATAGCCAGCGTTCGGGAAACTGCCGATCGTGCCGTCAACCGCGTTAACGAATACATTCGTGCTGACAGGGTTATTTTCGTCACCGGATACGATGTTCACGCGGTAAAAAGCGGTGCCCCTTTCGTGAATCAGACTGCATTGAATCACTGCTCCCGGCTGTTGAGCAGATGCGATCTGAATGGCCTGTTCCATGGAGATTTTTGCGATCTGGGCCAGTTGTAGTTGGTACTTCGTCCGAGCTTTGATCTCTTCTTGCATATTGGCGCGCCTCTCCGCCAATTGCTCGGGAGTCAGACTGCGCTCCATCATTTCCTTTTCGCTCTGAACTTGTTCTTTTTCTGCTTTCTTTCGAGCCTCCTGCTCAGAGCCTTGTTGTGGTCTGCCGATGGCAAATGGCACTGCCAGCAAAAACAGCGCGAACGCAACGATCAGCGTTTTTGCGCGAGCGCTGCTGCTTAAACTACTTGTTGTCATAGCATCTCCTTTTCAAGATTATGGTCGAGCTATCGATATCTCAGCCGGATAAAAATGCCTTGAACCTTCGACAAAGATATCTACGTTGTGGTTATAGATCGTGGCCAGAGGTCGGTCATCAGTCATCGGTTGAGAATTCTGTCCCCAACTCTGATCACTGACCAACGGCCCCAATCCCTATTGCTTCGTGACAGACATTACCTGTCCATCAATCGCGCTTACCATTACACGGGTAACAACTGCTTCAGACCCTTTTGCAGAGATAATCTGAATCCTATAGACGACCGTATCGCGTTCCACGCCTAGTCCGCATTCGGTAACCGTTCCAGGCGCTTGACTGGTGGCGATTCGAACCGCTTGACTCATGGGGATCCTCGCCTGTCGAGCCATCTCAGCCTGTCGCCTCGATCTCATCTCCTGTTCGGAACGAATGCGAGATTCCATTTCTTCTGATGACATCCGATTACGCTCAAGGTTCTCGCGTTCTTCTTTAGCTCGCTGCGTGTCAGCTTCTTTAGTCCTCAGGCGCAGATCGCCCATATTTACAGGTTCATCGCCAAGGGGTTCGACTGGCGCAACAACGACGGTTGAATTCCTGAATCTCGCATTCGCCTCAAGGCTGCCACGGTTACTGGGTTGACGCGCCGGGAGTTCGGTCCTTCTTGCTGACGGCGCGGTCTCTGCAATTCCTCTTGTGACAGCGTCTTCACGGGGGCGAGTCAGTGTCTCCGCGGGTGTTTGTACGGACCGACTTGTCGTTATCGGCGCAATCTTCGCAGAGCTGACACCCACGCGAAACGCGAATGGCGCCGCTACGCACGGAATCGTCAGAAGAGCAAACCCGGCTAACAGCAAAAGATATCGCTTTCGAGATTTGCGGCCAGGTTGCTTTAACATGGTCGTAATGCGCTCTTCCAGGATATCCGCATCATTGATTCCAACCGTTAACGCTGACATCGACCGAGTGACAGGAACGGCCGAGCTGGCCAGTCTGACGAGCGAACGAGCATACACGCGCGGCTCCAATAATTTTTCTGTTACCAGTTCGTCGCATCCGAGTTCTCGGTTCTGATTTATTCGCCTTCTTATCAGTGTTGCCGCTGGATGAAATGAAAGTGGCAGACAAATTATTTCGCAAATCGCGTTAAAGAGATAATCACGTCTCGCCACGTGAACCAGTTCATGCCCCAGCGCCGACGTGAGCAATTCAGCGTCGATTTCCTCGCACAATTGATCCGGCAGGATAATAACTGGATTGACGGTTCCAACTGTCACCGGCACTGCTATGGATGTCGAGCGCAGAATTCTTATTCGCTTTATCCCAAGAAGATTCTGACATCTGCTCAATATCGCATCGACATGTTTATCCGATTCAGCCGGAAAAGCGCATCGGACGATAGAACGCGTCCGCAACCAGGCGTTAATCAACCGGAACGACCTATAGCCCAGAAAGAGGAGATAGAAGAGGACAACGACCATAGCGGCGGCTCGATTGATATTAAAATGAAAGGGAGAGGAAGCCTTGTTTGCAGTCGTCCAGGTCTGTCCAATGGCTTCAACCGGCGCGGTATTCATCCTTGTTACAGGAGTATTCGATGAAACGCTGCCACGCTCGTTTTCCGGCAAGGGATCAGAAAACGACGCGGTGTTTTGAAACCCGCTCACGCTGCTGACGACGAGATTCGACGCGCGAAAACAGATGGCAATCGACAGGACGCACGAGATCACCAGGGCAAGAACCCACAATATGTATTTCTGACGCGCTTTTGCTGAATGCAACAGTCGTGCGCAGACTGCGGCCGTACCCGCGATCAGCAGGGTCAGCCAGCATGCGTTAACCAGGAAGGTGAGAAGAATTTGCTCAATTCTTTCCATCTCAGTCCTCCTTATTTTGCGATTCCTTCAACAATTTATTTAAACGAGCCAGACGTTCCGGGGTCAGGTGCTTCGTTTCGACAAGGCTAATCACCAGGCTTTCGGCCGAGCCTCCGAATAGTCGATCCACGACGTCGCTAACCGTTTGACGCACGACCGTGCTCTTGTTGACGGCCGCGCGATAGAAATAGGCGCGGTCCTTCAGCGTTCGTTTAGCCTTGCCTTTTTTGTGAAGAATGTTGAGCATTGTTTGAACCGTCGTGTAGGCCAAATCGCGTTCCAGGCGTTCCTGCACGGTCTGAACGTTCGCGGGGCCGGTTTCCCACAGCACGTTCATAATTTCAAGCTCGAGGGGCGTCAGTTGATCTTTCTTTTGCTGAACCATCTTTGTTCTCCTAACGTTTTAGGACTTTAATGCAAAACCAGACGGCTGTCAACTAAATTTTTAGGACTTAAATGGGCGGTGATCGGGGATCGGTGATCAGTGAAGAAGCTCTTACATCATCTATGAGGCTTTATCACCGACCCCTGACCACTGACCCCCAATTTTCAGGCTTTCTTCTTTGCGGGTTTCTTTGTCTTCTTTTTCGGGACCTGCGTTACCGGATGAGCTTTTCTCCAGGCCGCAAAATCTTTCTCGGTTGCGTCGGCCATAATCTTGGAGGCTTCCCGTAACCACTCGGCCGGACGTTTGGCCAGGTCTTTTTGAATCGATTTGATAGCCGATCTGCTTCCTAAATGAACGTTAGCCGTTTCCCAACCCATCGCATAAAGCAGATCGGACTCCACTGGTATCTGGCGCAACTTGCCTAATTCAATTTTGATGCAATCAGGCGCGAGCCGTCGCGTTATCCATTTGTTTGCGACGCTGACACAAGGATCGATGCAACGAACTGCGGACGAGATGATTTTATTATAGAGGATGTCATCAGGTTTGCCGTCCGGATTTGCCCACAGCCATGCTGATGAGGCGAGGGCTTTTGATTCGCGGACTATCTCGCCGCCTGCATAATCAGCCAGGGCGACATAGCGGGGGCGACCAAGACTGCCTTTTCCTGCCGCCCGCCAGGCGAATTTGGTTACCACAGCGCCCGACGGCAACGAATGTTTTAAAGCCTTGAGCGCCACTGCCGGGACTTTCGATTTATCAACCGGGCTGACGCCTTCATCGAGCGCACGGCAAAAAGCGGCGGGGTCCTGCAAATTGTGAAGAGCTATCGCGCGCAGCCACTCATTCTTTTCCGCCAGCACAAACGGACTGCCACCGGCCTTTAAACAATCGGTATAGCCCTGCAAAATCTTATCGCAAGCTTGCTTCGGTTTCAGTCCTGCGTTGCTTCCTGCCGGCAGCGCCACTCGATACGACGTGACCAATCTGACAAGGTCTATCGTGTAAGGCATCGGGCAGGCTTCGTCAAAATCGTTTATGCCCCAGATCAATCTACCTTCGGAGTCGCGCCAGGTGCCAAAATTCTCGACGTGTAAATCGCCAACCGCCAGTACTCGTGGCGATGTCGCTAGCTCCGGACATAACTGCGGCCATATTTGCGACCACCGAAAGAATGTGGCGCGAAGAAATGACGCGCTGTCGCCAGCCATTTTCCGGTACTTTGCCTGCAGGTCTTTTTTGTTGAGTGGGATCTGTTTGCCCAGCCAAGACTCGTAACTACGATTTGCCTCGATAATGTTCATCGATCTCTCGAATCAAACAGAATGTCCTCGCAGCTTTGACGATCTGTATTGATTATGGCCACTCCGGTCCAAATGACAATAGATTTCGGAAAGTGCAACAGGCTGCCAGCCTGTTGCAGACACCCGGTACGCTAATCTCTACAATCGACAGGCCGGCAGCCTGTTGTACTTATTTGTAAACGCGATTGGTTAAGCGTGGGAACTTCGGGCCATCGTTTCGCTGACGAGCATTACCAGAGGCGCACTATCCTAATCTCGATCAGTAAACCATGGCCCTCTATGGCGTGAAGGGAACTTTAGGAGGTCGGAACAGATCAGCTATTGCGGGGGCAAACCGCAACCTCAGACACCACCAATGCGCCGCGCAAGCGGTTCTGTGTGGCACTCGCCCCGGCAGTCCGACCTCCGTACTTTACGACTTCGATGAACTGTCGCTCATCACCGTTTTTGAACTCAGCCGGTTAGTGGAGGCTCGGATGCCGAGGTTTCAAGTTAGGAAAAAATTTCTGATCAGGAAGTGGCAGGCTCTGTGAGAAGTTTATTCACCAGATCGTCGACCTCTTTCTCATGACCGACTTCGACAAACTTCGCCGCCAGACGCCCCTTTTGATCGATGACGAAAATTGTTGGTATCGCCGCGACTTCGCCCAATGGAGGCAGATCGACCAGCGACTGATATAAGAAGTTGGGTGCGGGAGAAGGAACAGCAATGGTGTAATTGATTTCAGAGTGCTTTTGAAGAAACGGGTTTACTTTCCCCCAACGCTCGTTATCGACGTCCAATCCAATTATCTCGACAGGCTTATCTTTATACCTATCTCGCAATGCAACGACTTTCGGGATGCTGTAGATGCACGGTCCGCACCAGGTAGCCCAAACGTCGACTACCACCACCTTGCCTTTCAGGTCAGCAATTGTCTGGTTGCTCTTTCCCGTATCAAATCCGAAACCGGTGACGGAAGGTCTGGATGCCGCAGTACTGTAGTTCGATTCTTTTTTTCCTGCTTTAATCAGCGGAACAATCTTTCCAAAGTAATAACCGGCAGCTCCAATAACCAGAACCACAACAATAATCACGACGCCCAAAACCGCTTTCACAGCGCGATTCGCCATAAACACTCCATGAGGGTTTCTATTAAGAATTCGAAGTTATAGCACGCCTGCAGAAAATCAGGGCGCCACTTGTTTAGGCCATGACCGAATTATACATCTCAATTAACGAGAAAGCTTTGACAAAGTTCACGGAACTTTTTTTGTTTGACACAGTTTATATGACTACATAATATATTGCTATGACACATATATCATCACCAATGCACGACCGCGAACTTAAGAAAGGAAGCGCCGAGCTGATGATCCTCTCTTTGTTAGAGGCTCGTCCTCGACACGGATACGAGATCAGCAAATTGATCGAAGCGCGATCCGACGGCGTTGTCAGTTTCAACATCGCTTCGCTCTACCCGTTGCTCTACCGCCTGGAAAAGCGAGGCTGGATACAGGGGCGATGGATAGAGAAAGCCGGACAGCGTCGCCGTCGCTATTACAAATTGACACCGGAAGGCAAGAAAGTGTTGGCAGCTCAAAAGAGCGGCTGGCGCGCTTTCGTTGAGGCAATAAACCGGATTACCGGAATGGAACATGCCTGATAAACCGGATTGGAAGAGAGAGATCAGCAAACGTCTGGCGGATCTGAATCTACCGCCAGAGCGCGAAATCGACATTGTCGATGAACTCTCTCTTCATATGGAAGATTGTTATCAGGAATTTCTTCATTCAGGTGCGACCGAAGAGGAAGCCGGTCGTAAAGCCTTTGAATGTTTCGATGACGATCTGTTGAAACGAAAACTACGGGATCACGAAAAACCAAGCGCCGCGGAACTCTATTATCCGTCAACGAACGGGAGAAACTTTATGGAAAGTCTGTGGTGGGATTTGCGTTATGGAATTCGCGTGCTGACGAAAAACCCGGGGTTCACCGCAGTAGCCGTTATCACGTTAACTCTGGCAATAGGCGCGACCAGTTCCATATTCAGCGTTGTAAACGCGGTATTGTTAAAGCAACTTCCGTTTAAGGATCCAGATCGATTGGTCCTGTTATGGGGCACGACCAGATCGGGCAAACAACGACAGCAGATTTCTTACACCGATCTGCAGGACTGGCGCAGTCAAAGCAAATCTTTTGAGGAAGTAGTCGCCTTTAGCGGAAACTATAGCCCTATTCTTTCCGGCAACGGTAAGCCAGAGCGGGTTCCGACGATGCAGGTTTCTGAGGGCTACTTTCAGCTTATGCAGACTCCGCCATTGCTAGGCAGATTCTTTCTGGCCGAAGATTTCAAAAATCGCGACGAACATCTCGCTGTTCTTAGTTATGAATTGTGGCAGAGCCGGTTTGGCAAAGACCCTGCGATAGTCGGCAAGGCAATTCAACTGGATGCCAACTCGTACGTCGTTTTAGGAGTTATGCCGGCGGACTTTCATTCACTGCCGACGTCCCTGGTACGACATCCTGCTCAGCTATACGTCCCCCTGCCAAACGAGACTGCCGAATACAATGATACACAGCGCTCATGGACCTGGCTTCGGAGCATTGCGCGCCTCAAATCAGGTTCGTCGATAGAGCAGGCCCAGGCGGAGCTTGATGCCATTGCGGCAGAACAGGAACGAAGATACCCGGATACAAATGCCGGTCGTGGCGTTCGAGTTGTGGCACTGAAAACGGATTTCGTTAAAGATATCAAGACTACACTCGTGGTCCTTCAGAGCGTTGTGTTTCTTGTCGTTTTGATCGCGTGCGTAAATCTCGCAAATCTCCTTCTCGCCAGGCTCAACTCACGAAGCAAAGAATTCGCGATCCGAATGTCGCTTGGCGCAAGTCGCTCTCGATTCGCTCGGCAAATGTTAACTGAAGGACTATTGCTGTCCTTCGGCGGAGGCGTTTTTGGATTGTTGCTGACAGTATGGGGTATCGCCGTGCTGGAAAATGTGGGCGCGAAAGTATTGCCAGAACTTTCGGACATTCGTATCGACGTTCGAGTTCTGGCATTCACCGCGGGGCTATCGCTGGTAATCGGGCTTTTCTACGGAATCGCTTCCACAATGCGAGTGTCAACACAGAATCTGACTGCTCAGCTTAAAGAATCAGGACGCGCTGCGGGCTGGTTCGGTAGCCGAAAACGGATCAACAATCTTCTGGTGGTCGCCGAAATCGCGTTGTCTTTTGTTCTCCTGGTGGGTGCCGGTCTCTTGATAAGAAGTTTTTTGAATCTGCAACGCGTTAACCCTGGTTTTGATCCCCGCAACACACTGTCGGTGCAGGTGTCGTTGCCGGATGCAAAATATCCAGGCCAGCAAAGTCGGGCATCTTTCTTTAACAAGGTAATCGAACAAATTCAGCAGTTACCCGGAGTGCAATATGCCGGCGCCGTCAGTATTTTGCCGGAATCTGGAAATTTTGACCATGTGCCTGTCGAAGTGGTGGGCAGAACCTACAAACCAGGCGAGCGTCCTGTTCCGGACGCTTATCGTATTACTCCTGATTATTTTAAAGCGCTTTCAATTCCGCTGCTCAAAGGACGATTCTTCACAGACAAAGACGATGTGAATCACCCCACCGTTGCTTTGATAAATGAAACGATGGCCGCCCAGCTGTGGCCAGGAGAGGACCCAGTCGGCAAACGCATTTGGAGTGGTTTTGGAGGCACCACCCGAACGATTGTCGGCGTGGTTGGTGATGTATATCAATATGGTCTGGATTCAGAAAAGACCATGCAGCTGTATGTTCGCTATGCTGAAAACGCAACGGGAACCATGACGCTGGTCGTCCGCAGCGCAGTGGATCCTGTCGGTCTGACCTCCGCGATTCAATCAGAAGTCCTGTCAATTGACAAAGACCAACCTATATACAACGCGGAAACTATGGACCAGGTCTTGGCCGATTCATTTGCAGGAAGACGCTTTTCCATGGATCTGCTGATGGTGTTCGCCGCAACCGCACTGACTTTGGCGGTGATCGGAATCTACGGCGTTGTTTCATACAGCGTGTCCCAGAGGATTCGCGAATTCGGTATTCGATTGGCTTTGGGCGCGCAACGCCGGGATGTTCTTGGTCTCGTGATCAAACAGGGAACGATGTCGATCGTTGCGGGCGTTGCAGTCGGTTCGATCGCAGCGTACGGACTAACTCGCTTCATAAGAGAGCTATTGTTTGGCGTTGCTCCCGCGGATCCAGTGACGTTCGTTGCAATTCCGCTGGTGCTGTTCATAGCCGGTCTGTCGGCCTGCTATATACCGGCTCGCCGAGCAACTAAGGCAGACCCAATGATCGCGTTACGTTCTGAATAACTGAGCAATTTAGAAACTGTCGTTATATATGCCCAACTGGAAAGCAGAAATAAGGAAACGATTGGCGCCGTTGAATCTTTCGGCCACGAAAGAGGCCGACATTGTGGAAGAGTTATCTCAGCATCTTGATCAACAGTATGCAGAGTTGATTTTATCCGGCGCGGATACGACAGAATCGCTTCGAGCCGTGTTGACGAGCCTGGACCAAAATTCGTTTTTCACCGAACGTCTGCGCTGGATAGAAGAGCGAGTTTCATCAGAGCCGGTAGTTCTCGGAGCTAGAAGGAGCAATGTGATGGAAAGCTTTTGGCAGGATTTACGGTACGCAGCCAGAACCTTATTGAAGAGTCCGGGATTCGCTGCCATCGCAATCATTACCCTGGCGATGGGTATCGGAGCAAACACAGTCATCTTCAGCGCCGTCAATGCGCTGCTCATTCGCCCGCTTCCGCTGCCAAGTATGGAGCGTTTGTGTTTTCCAATAGCGTTGCGCGAGGGCTTCGATCCTGACCTGCAGGGACTCGTTGAATACGATACCTACAGGCAGCGTGCTCATTCTTTTGAAAACCTCGGGATTGCCATAGCTCGCTCTTTCAACTTGATCGGTCGCGGCGATCCGGAGCAGATAGAAGGCGCTGCAATCGATGTTAACTATTTTTCAACTCTGGGAGTCAGTCCAACCATAGGCAGGAATTTTTCCGCAGAAGAAGACAATCCCGCTGGAGCGTCGGTCGCGCTGATCAGTTACGGATTGTGGCAGCAAAAGTTTGGCGGTGATCCGCAAATCAGTGGCAAACCAATGGACCTGGACGGTAAGAGCTACCAGATCATCGGCGTGATGCCCCAGGGATACGATCTGCCTGACAAAGCGAAAATCTGGGTGCCGCTTCAGATCAATATTCAAAGCTTACCGATTGATCAACGGATGCCTCATACGTACGAAATTATTGCCCGCCTTCGACCGGGGGTCAGTATCCGACAAGCAGAAGGAGAGCTAAAAAGCATCGCAAGCCAGCTTGAAACCGAGTATCCGCAAAAGAGACGTGGCTATGGCGTAAGACTAATGAGTTTAAGGCAGGAATTGATTGGAGACTTTTACGGAAGAATCGAGAAATCCCTTTACGCGTTGCTTGGAGGAGTTGGTTTTCTGCTTTTGATCTGTTGTGTCAATGTCGCCAGTCTGTTGCTGGCTCGCGGCGTTGCCCGTGAACGTGAAATAGCGGTTCGTCGAGCTCTCGGAGCGGGATGGTCACAGATCGCACGTCAGCTCCTGACGGAAAGCATGCTTCTGGCAACCTTGGGCGGACTATCCGGTCTTGCGCTTGCCTACTTCGCCTTGCCTCTTTTGAAATCACTAAGTCCGCTTCAGACTACAGCGCTGTCAGGATATGTCAGCAATATTCCGCTCGATTCACGAGTCGCCATATTTACACTGCTCATCACGCTCCTCACTGGTTTTCTCTTCGGACTGATTCCGGCCTGGAAGATGTCACGCTCAAACGAGCTGATGCCCCTGATCAAACAGGGCGATCAAAGGTCGGTTGGCTCAGCTTCGGCGAAACGGCTGCTGGGAGCTCTGGTCGCGGCCGAAATGGCCGTAGCAATCGCGTTGTTAGCAGGAGGATCGCTGATGTTTCAGAGCTTTCAGCGGCTTCAACGAGTCGATCTGGGATTTCGACCAGACAAGCTGCTGACAATGGAAATGGCGCTTTCGCGGTCGAAGTACCCGCAGCCTGCCCAGAAAGTAGCGTTCGTAAAACAGGTACTTGACCGCCTCAAAACACTTCCAGAAATTGTCTCGGCCGGAATAGCAAACGAGACTCCGCTCAATTTTCGCGGTGGTGATTCCGCGTTTAGCGTTGAAGGATACCCGCCTGCAAATCTAAGTAACCAGCCAGCAACTTCGCATCGGATGGTGACGGCCGATTATCTGAAAACTCTTGGTGTAACACTGATTTCAGGACGGCTGCTGGATGAGCACGACACGGCGGACAGTCAGCCGGTTGTGGTTATCAGCGAAGAATTCGCCCGTCAAGGGTGGCCGTCCGGCGTCGATCCCGTGGGAAAAAGAGTTAAGCGCGGCAGGCTGGAAGATACAAATTATCCCTGGATGACAGTCGTGGGCGTCGTCAGGAATGTCAAAGAGGATCGGTTCAATTTCAGAATCAATCGACCAGTCTGGTATCTGCCTTACCAACAGCAGAACTACCCTTTTAACATTAGCGTTTTGATAGAGGCCAACGGCGATCCCACAACTCTTGCGGGTGCAATTCAGAATGCGATTCATTCGGTCGATCCCGATCAATCTGTGTCAAACATCGAGACGATGAAATCCGTTGTCACCAAAGTCTCTGCGACCGAGCGATTCAGCGCGGTTCTTATGGCGTCGCTGGCGGTATTGGGTCTGGCACTCGCTGCCGTCGGACTATACGGAATGATTGCCTACACCGTCAGCCAGCGAAAAGGTGAAATGGGTTTGCGAATTGCTCTCGGTGCAACTGGAGGTAACGTGCTTTGGCTGGTGATCAGTCAAGGCATGAAGCCTGTTGTTATTGGAACAGCAATCGGGCTCGTTTGCTCGGCTGCTCTATCCGCCGCCTTGAATAGCGCCTTTTCCTCAACAAGTGGCTCTGAACTGTTATTTGGTGTGAGCCTTTTTGATGTGAAGACTTACATCGGAGTTTGTGTCTTTCTGGCGGTGGTTGCGCTGTTCGCGATTTTCATACCCGCCCAGCGAGCTGCCAAAGTTGATCCCATAATTGCCCTCAGGTCAGAGTGACGAAGGCGGAGAAAGAAGTACATGCCTGATTGGAAGAAAGAGATAAGAGAGCAGCTTGCCAGTCTGCAGTTATCTGCGGAGCGAGAGGCTGAAATTGCGGAAGAGCTGTCGCAGCATCTTGAAGATCGTTTTCACGAACAGACAACCGCTGGCAAATCTGATGCTGAAGCTTATCGAATCGCCAGCCAGGACTTGAACGGTGAATTTTTGAATCAACAAATCCATCGGATCGAACGCCAACGCTTTCCGGAGCCAGTGGTCTTTACTTCCAGGAGAACGAAAATAATGGGCGATCTGCTGCAGGATCTACGTTACGCATTCAGAATGATGCGAGAGCATGCAGGCTTTACCGCTGTAGCGCTTCTGACGCTGGCGTTGGCAATTGGAGCAACGACAGCGATTTTCAGCGTAGTCGATGCGGTACTGCTGAAACCATTGCCCTATCCAAATCCCGACAGATTAATGACGTTTTGGCAGATCGACCCATCGCGTGGGGCGCAAAAAGTCGATTTTGCTCACGGCCTTTTTGCTTATGATCGAGATCGCAATCACTCCTTTGAAAAGCTGGCAGCTTATGAGACCGACAGCATGACATTGACGGGAGTCGGGGAGCCCGAAAGACTGAAGGAAGCCGATGTGACATTCGATTTTTTTAATGTCCTGGGCATCCAACCTGTTTACGGTCGCGCGTTTCTGCCAGATGAAGACGCACCGAATACTAATCCCAGATATCACAACAACAATAATGTTGTGATCATCAGTTATGACGTGTGGCAAAGACGATTCAACGGTGATCCATCCATCCTGGGCAAGCCAGTCCATCTGGATAACAATCCAATAACAGTGGTGGGCGTTATGCCGCCTGGTTTTGATTTTCCTCAAAAGACGCAATTATGGATGCCGGTTGGGCTGGATCCTCAATGGAACACCTTCTGGAATCTGACGCCAATAGGACGACTGAAACCCGGCATAAAAATCGAAGACGCATCACGTGAGATTTCGGACCTGAGCGCCACATTCAAACGCGATCACAAGATGCAGTCCAATCCGGGTTCTGCGATTCTGATGATGCCGTTACTGCAGAGTATCGTGGGTGATGTGCAGACTCCTCTGTTGGTTCTGATGAGCGCTGTTGCGCTTGTGCTTTTGATTGCCAGTGCCAACATTGCGAATCTTATGCTGGCCAGAGCAACGGCTCGCAATCGCGAAATGGCTGTGCGGAGCTGTCTCGGGGCGAGCTCACGACGAATCATCAGGCAATTGCTGACAGAAAGTTCTTTGCTGGCTGGATTGGGAACTGCTGGTGGGCTGTTTCTCGCCTTTGTTGGCCTTCAGATACTTAAATCATTGTCTATAGCTCAAGTGCCAAGAATAAACGAAGCCTCCATTAATCCTTCAGTGCTCGTTTTTGCCATAGTTGTTGCGCTGCTCACCGGGTTGCTGTTCGGATTAGCGCCGGCTCTGCGAAGCGCGCGAGTGAATCTGCAGGACGCAATAAAGGAAGGCTCGAGAGGCTCGTCATCAGGTTCGGCGCGACGAATCAACAACCTCTTCGTAATTGCGCAATTTTCTCTTTCATTGATCCTGTTAATCGGCGCGGGGCTTTTGTTGCAAAGCTTTAAGAATCTCCTTTCGGTCAACCCCGGATTCAACGCGGAAAACGTGCTGGTGGGTCGTCTCGATCTTCCTAAAAGCCGATACACGGATAAGACTCAGGTACGCGGTTTTTATCAACAGTTGCAGCAAGAGCTGCAGAGCTTGCCGGGTGCGACAAAAACAGGACTGGTGTCGCAAGTTCCTTTGAACAACGCAGGTGATGGACATCAACTGTACGTTGAAGGCCAGGCAGGTGGACCAAACGATCCTGTTACTGTCGTATTCGTTCGCAGCGCAACCCCGGGTTATATCGAAGCGATGGGCATTCCATTATTGAAAGGCAGAACGATCCTGCCTACCGATACAGAAACCTCACAGTTTGTGACAATCATTGATGAAACTATGGCCAAAAAATATTGGCCCGACGAAGACCCGATTGGAAAACGGGTTCGAACCGGCGCTGACGATCCATGGTTGACAATTGTTGGTGTCGTTCCCAGCGTAAAGAAGGCGAGCCTGGATGAATCATCAAAACTCTACTTGTACCAGCCGTTAACTCAGCGGCCGAATAATGCGATGTATGCTGTGATCAGAACGGAACGGGATCCGGAAGCGATGATTTCAGCCTTGCGCAGTCAAGTTAATGCTCTTGATCCCGAGGTCCCTCTTTTTGACATACACACAATGGAACAGGCGGTCGCGGGAACAGTCAGCACAAAGAAACTGACGAATGTTTTGCTGACTGCGTTTGCCGTTACAGCGTTGTTACTGGCATCGCTTGGAATTTACGGCGTTATGTCGCTCAATGTCGGCAGTCGAATTAACGAGTTCGGAATCCGCATGGCATTAGGCGCTCAACCGGGGGATGTTCTTACTTCTGTGTTAGGTCAGGGAATGGCGCTGGCGGCCGCAGGAGTTGTGATAGGCATAGGCGGCGCTTTTCTCCTCACGCGATTTATTGAAAATCTGTTATTCCACGTTAAGACCTATGACCCGCTTATTTACGCGGGAGTCGCGCTGATTTTGAGTTTGACAGCGGCTGTGGCCTGTTACATCCCGGCGCGAAGAGCGACAAAAGTCGATCCCATGACCGCACTGCGTTACGAATAGGGAAATCGATCCACTTAGTTGTTCGGTTCTCGTTGGTTTGGAGGAATTGATCATGCCTGATTGGAAAAGCGTTATCGAAAATCATCTCGAGGGTGTGAATCTTTCCGCGACCAGAGAGGCAGAGATTATCGAGGAGCTGTCGCAGCATCTTGAAGATCGGTATCAGGAGTTGCTTGTAGCCGGGATGGAATCGCAGAGGGCCTACGACGCCGCTGTAGACGAGATCAACGCGCGACTGCCAGAAGAAATGCGCCGTGTTGAAAGCCGGGTAAATATCGAACCGGTAGTTTTCGGAGCAAGGAGAAGAAATATGCTGGAAGCAATATGGCAGGACTTGAAGTTCGGATTCAGGATGTTAATTAAGAGTCCCGGTTTTACTGCCGTCTGCTTGGTCTCGCTTGCTCTTGGCATAGGAGCGAATACCGCAATCTTTCAATTGATCGATGCCGTTCGTATGTCGGCGCTTCCAGTAAGGAATGCCAATGAGCTCGCAGTCATTCACCTGAAAGCTGAAAAAGGACGGAGAGGCAGCGTCAACACGAGCTATCCAGCGGTCACCAATCCAATTTGGCAACAAATCCGAGATCGTCAGCAATCGTTTTCAGGAATTTTCGCATGGGCTTCAGAAGATTTCGATGTATCTCCGGGCGGAGAATCGCGTTTTGTAACTGGCAATTGGGTCAGCGGCGATTACTTTAATGTGCTGGATGTGACACCCGCAATCGGTCGCGTGTTCAACAAATCAGATGATCAATCTGGCTGTACGTCTCCGGGCGCCGTTATCAGCTATTCATTCTGGCAGCACGAATATGGTGGCGATCCGTCGATAATCGGAAAGAAGATTTCAATCGCGCAAAATCCTGTCAGCATAATTGGCGTAACCCGGAAAGGTTTTTTCGGGCTCGAAGTCGGACAATCTTATGATGTGGCTGTGCCAATCTGCTGGCAACCCGTAGTGCATCCCGATGACAATGTTCTGAACTCCGGCACATTCTGGTGGCTCACAATTGTTGGGCGACTGAGGCCAGGAGTATCTTTAAGCAGAGCCTCATCGGAATTAATCACACTCTCTCCTGCCATTTTTGAAGCTACGCTCAGTCCCGATTATCCCAAGGTGAATGTTAATGATTATCTTAATTTCAAGCTTACTGCTGAACCTGCGGTTAACGGGCTGTCCTCGCTGAGAGAGCAATTCACAAATCCGCTGTGGTTTCTTCTGACAATTGCCGGACTGGTTTTACTGATTGCGTGCGCGAACCTGGCCAATTTAATGCTGGCGCGAGCCAGTTCCCGAAAGCAGGAAATAGCAATCAGATTGGCGCTCGGAGCCTCGCGCGCGCGTTTGATGAACCAGTTGTTGATGGAAAGTCTGCTGCTTTCCGTAGTCGGAGCTATTCTTGGGATATTCCTTGCGCAATTCTTAAGTCAGTTTCTGGTGAACTTCATTCAGGCCAAAGTTGTTTTGGCAATCGACTGGCGTGTCCTTGGATTCACGATCGGCGCAGCAATTCTGACGTGCGTGTTATTTGGACTCGTTCCGGCTATTCGCGCCACGGGTATCAATATCAGCGAGATCATCAAGGCGGGCAGTCGCACAATGACTTCAAGCCGCGAGAGCTCTGGTCTGCGCCGAATTCTCGTGATTTCGCAAGTAGCGTTGTCGTTAGTATTGCTGATAGGCGCGCTGATGTTCACTCGAACCTTGCGGAACCTTTTGACTGTCGATACCGGCTTCAGACAAGACGGCATTCTTGTGGCAACCGTCGATCTGTCCAAACTCAATGTGCCCGTGGAGCGCCGTCGATCCCTTAAACGGGAGATGTTGGAAAAGGTTCGCTCGATTCCAGTCATCGATTCCGCCACAGAGGCGACAACAATCCCGGTGAGCGGGAACAGCGCGGGCAATGTATTTTGGATGGACGGGACCGAAAGATCGGATAAAGATTCATTAGTCGCAGCAGTCGGCACTGATTACTTTAAAACGATGGATACCCCGATGCTGGCTGGAAGGGATTTTAGCGATCACGACACGTTGGACTCCACGAAGGTCGCGATAGTAAACGAGGCCTTCGCAAAAACGTATGCTAACGGTGAAAATCCGGTCGGCAGGAAAATCTGGAGAGAAGCAACGCCGCGCGATCCGGAAGCTGCTTATGAAATTGTTGGACTGGTAAGGAATACCAAATACCTGGATCTCCGAGGGGATTTTGATCCGATTGTTTTCCTGCCGAATTCACAGAATCCCCGATCAGGACCTGCTGATCAATTTGTAATTCATTCGAAAGCTCCGTTAACCGACGTGACTGCGGCTTTCAAAAGCACGATGGCGGCGGTTAGTCCTAACATCGGCATCAATTTTCAGGTGTTCAAAAAGATCATCGACGATTCGGTGCAACAAGAGCAGTTGATGGCTACTCTGTCGGGATTTTTTGGCGGTCTTGCGGTGTTGCTGGCAGTAGTAGGGCTGTACGGAGTGATGTCGTACATCGTTGCGCAACGCGCTCATGATATGGGCATACGTGTGGCACTCGGCGCCAGCCGCGCGCAAATCGTAAGAATGGTCCTCGGCGAATCCGCGGTTCTGGTTCTGATCGGTCTTGCGATCGGCGGAGCAATGGCGGCTTATACAGCAACTACGGCCAGATCGATGCTGTTCGGATTGACGCCAAACGATCCGACTACATTTACAACTGCAATGGCATTTCTGGCCGGTGTGGCGATTATCGCCAGTTATTTTCCTGCGCGTCGCGCTGCGAGCGTCGATCCAATGGTCGCCTTGCGGAACGAATAAGCATCCTTGTTTTTAGAGCGGAGACCAGCTAATGCCCGAATGGCGACAAGAGATTAGAAAGCGCATCGGCGAAATCAGGCTTTCCGCAACGCGGGAAACAGAGATAGTTGAAGAGCTGTCTCAGCACCTTGAGCAACGCTATGAAGAGTTGAGGCTGAAGGGCGCAACTGACGATGAGGCTCAAGCTGCCGCCATATCCGAGCTGCTTAACAGCGATTTTCTGGCAAGCGAAATTGCCAGGGTCGAACGCAGGGTGAATTTAGAACCGACAGTCTTTGGAATACGAAGGGGAAACATCATGACGGGTCTGTTAAAGGATATAAGTTTCAGCTTTAGAACGATGGCAAAGAAACCCGGTTTTGCTGTTATTGCCATCATCGTTCTTGCTCTTGGAATCGGAGGAAACACTGCGATATTTACGATAGTCAACGCCGTACTGCTGCAGCCGCCGCCGTATAAAAATCCTGACCGGATTGTTATGGTGTTCGAGACAGAACCCGAATTGCCAAAGGCTCCTATTACCGGTCCGAATTATCTGGATTGGAAAGATTCGAATAATGTCTTCGAAGCGACAGGGGTTGGAACAGCGGGCAATGCAAACCTGACTGGAGCCGGTGAACCCGCACGGCTGGAAGATGAGGCTGTTTCAGCCGGCTTCCTGGAAGTGTTAGGCGTAGCGCCACAGCTTGGTCGTGTTTTCACCGCCGAGGAAGACTCGCCTGGCAAAAGCGATGTTGCGCTTTTGAGCAATAAATTATGGCGCGAGAAATTTGGCTCCGATCCGAACATCATTGGCAAGCAAATCATACTTGACGGACAGTCCACCGTGGTCGTTGGAGTAATGCCCGCGAGCTTCGTTTTCCCACCGATATGGGGGCTCAATCCCGATATCATTCAACCACTGGCTTTGGTCAGAAACGATGCCACGCGCGGCACTCACTGGCTTTTCAGCGTTGCGCGTCTCAAGCCAGGCGTTTCGCTGCAGCAGGCGCAAACCGAGATGAGCGGCATTGCAGCAAGGCTGCAGAAGGAATTTCCGGTTTCGAATGCTGAAATTGGCTCAAAGGTTATTTCAATCCAGGAGCAGGCCACAGGAGTCGCCCGCCCTTCCATACTGATTCTTTTCTTCGCTGTAGGTTTCGTTCTTCTGATTGCCTGCGCGAATGTTGCAAACCTGCTGCTTACCCGAACCGTCAGCCGCCAGAAAGAGATTGCGATTCGCGTTTCGCTTGGCGCCAGCAGATTCAGAATCGTTCGGCAGTTGCTTACCGAAAGTCTGATCCTGTCGTTGATTGGTGGCTCTGCAGGAATACTCCTGGCCTTCTGGGCTAAGAAGTGGTTATTTGTGCTGAGCCCTCCCTCATATCTGCCCCGCACCACTGAGATTAACCTTGATGGCCGCGTGCTGGGATTCACAATATTAGTTTCGATAATTACCGGGATGCTTTTCGGCCTTGTACCAGCCATACAGGCCGCGAGAACCGATTTAAACGGAACGCTGAAAGAAGGGTCGGGATCGATCGGAGGCAACGCCAAGACGAAGTTCCTTCGAAACAGTTTGGTGGTGGTCGAGGTCGCTCTCAGCCTGGTTCTGTTGATCGGCTCAGGATTGATGATTCGCAGCCTTCGGCGTTTATTAGATGTAAGCCCGGGATTCAATCCAACCAACGTCCTGACTGCGCGAATCGATCTGCCATCTCCGAAGTATCAAAAACCTGAGGATCGTGAAGCCTTCTTTAAAGGGGCCGTCGAAAAAATCCGGTCATTGCCTGCTGTCGAGAACGCAGCATTTGTAAGTCAGCTCCCGCTGAACGGTGGTTCTAATGGACCGATTCAGGTTGAGGGTCACCCGCAAGCTCCGGGTTTTGGGGGACCCCTTGTTCAGACGACGGGAATAACACCTGACTATTTTCGTTTGATGGATGTACCGCTGCTAAAAGGTCGAATCTTTGACGGTACTGAAATGTCGAATACAACCAACCTTGCGGTAGTTAATCAAACGCTCGTCCATCAATTTTTTGCTAACGAGGACCCAATTGGAAAACGGATATCGATCGGTCAGGCCAATCCAAATAGTCCCCCCGTCTGGCGAGAGATAATTGGTGTCGTCGGCGATGTCCACCAATGGGCATTGAACCAACCACCGATTCCTGAAATCTATATGCCGTATCCACAGTGGAGCCGATCTTCGATGCAACTGGTTGTTAAGGGCTCAATCGATCCGGCCTCACTGACAAAAAGCGTTGCCGCCAAGATTCACGAGCTGGACAAGAATCTTCCTCTCTATCGCCCTACTCGGATGGAAACAGTTGTTTCGCGCTCGACGTCTGCACAACGTTTTGATGCGATGCTAATGGGTATATTTGGTGGATTAGCTCTTGTGCTGGCCGCGGTAGGTATCTATGGAGTGATGTCATACACCGTAGCTCAACAAGTTCGTGAGATCGGAATCCGGATGGCGCTTGGTGCACAGCGCAGCCAGATATTAAAGCTGGTGGTTGGCCACGGAATGCTTCTGACAATAATTGGCGTACTGATAGGCCTGGTTGGAGCCTATTCTCTTACCAACCTGATGGCGAGCCTTCTGTTTTCGGTAAAAGCGACAGACGTCGCCACCTTTACAGCAGTACCGATAATCCTTTCTGTCGTAGCCCTGGTCGCTTGCTACTTGCCTGCCAGGAAGGCGATGCGTGTTGATCCCATGCAGGCTCTGAGATCGGAGTAACGGGTACCGCGCAACGAAAGGATTTGCGTATGCCAGAATGGAAAGACGAAATTAGGAAATGTCTTGGTGCTGCGAATCCTCTTTCAGAAGAGGCTATCGAAGAATTGTCTCAGCACCTTGAAGATCGATACCAGGATCTGCTCGCGCGCGGGCACGCCCAGCAGACTGCATATCAGTTGGTTTTGGACGAGCTTCGCGAAGGCAAGTTTCTAGCTACGGGAAGTCAGCAAATTCGGCATCTCCGCAAAAGTCGGTTAGAGGATTACCGGACAAATCGAGTTAATCCCATTGCCGATTTATTGCACGATTTACGATATGGTCTTCGCGCGCTCGGGAAAACGCCATCCTTTACCATCGTAGCAATTCTCACATTGGCGATAGGCATAGGAGCAAACACGATTGTCTTCAGCCTGATCAATCCCTTGTTAATTCATCCGTTGCCATATAAGAACTCTGACCGTCTGGTTGTGGCGCTGATGAAAAACACCACCAAGGGTTATGACGGCTATTCGGTCTCTCCCGCTGACTTCAATGATTGGTTGAAACAGTCCAAATCGTTTGAAAATCTGGCTGGCGAACGATGGGGATTCGGCGGCCGATTTCTTGTCACTGGAAGCGGAATCAGCCCTCAGGATGCCTATGGCGGAGCCGTTTCCAGCCAGTTCTTCCCGATGCTCGGCGTAAGGATGGCCCTTGGCCGCTCTATCCTTCCCGAAGATGAAGTAAATCAGAACGTAGTTATTCTCTCATACGACTTCTGGCAGAACAGTTTCAATGGCGATAAGAACGTAATTGGAAAAGCCATCAACGTTACTGGCTTTCGCCGAGAAATAATCGGTGTCCTGCCAAAGGAATTCCAGTTCCGACGGCCAATGGATATTTGGTTCGCGCTGCCCGCAATAAGTACCCCCGGATACGACGACCGCGAATCTCGTGTTCTTCAAGTTTTCGGACTTCTTAAACCGGGCGTTACGCTTCAACAAGCACAAGCAGAGATGGACACGATTTCGCAGAGGCTTGCTGTCGCTTATCCGCAAACGGAAAAGGGATGGGGTGTCAGCCTCTCGTATTTGCAGCAGTATTACCTCGAACAGCGGAACGCCCGAGAGATGCTGATCCTGATATTCGGAATCGTGGGTCTGGTACTTCTGATTTGCTGCGCGAATATCGCAAATCTGATGCTGGCGCGAACCACTACGCGACGGAAAGAGATCGCAATCCGCACGGCGCTCGGGGCAAGTCGCGGCAGACTAATTCGCCAGATGATCGCGGAAAGTTTGGTTTTGTCTGTTCTAGGTGGATGCTTCGGACTGGTGGCCGCATACGCAGGATTGCCAGCAATAAAAGCTGTTTTACCACAACTACCGGCGTTTCGTTCCGATTCGATTAATGTCGATTCACAAGTATTGGGATTCACGCTCTTACTATCATTACTTTCGGGTCTCGTTTTCGGAATTATCCCTGCTTGGCAGCATTCAATGATCGATCTGCATTCCGGACTCAAAGACGGAGGCAAATACTCAGCCGGACAGAGCCACGGCGGTCGGACACCCAATTTCCTGATAATTCTCGAATTCGCGATCGCAGTGGTTGTCGTGATTGGAGCAGGTCTGGTAGTTCGCTCCCTGATCAATCTGCAACAGACAGACTCAGGTTTAAATACCGATCATCTGCTGATGATGAATCTCGAAATGACACCGGATAAATATCCGAACGAGGACACAATCCTGAGATTCTATGACCGCATTTCTGAGCGCGTGAAATCGATGCCGGGCGTTGTCTCCACAGCAATGAACAGCACGATGCCACTTGCCAGAGCCTGGGGAAGCACAGCGGTATATCCGCAAGGGTCAGAACCAACGGCACTCGGTGATCTGCCCGATGCAAGATTCAGCCACGTGACTGCTGATTATTTCGCGACCAGCGGCACAAAATTCATCGCCGGAAGAACATTTACTCAACAAGAGGTTGATCAAAATCAACGGGTGATAGTTATCAACCAGAAACTGGCTGAGCGATTTTGGCCGGGACAGGACCCTCTCGGGAAGCTCATACACACTGACCAGAACGGCCCAGCAACGTGGGATAAAGTTGTCGGCGTAGTCGGCAACGTCAAATATGGAGGATTAGATAAGGTTCCCGGTTATGAACTCTACTATCCACGAGATCGCGGAGGCTGGGAAGGCAGAACCTTCTTAATACGAACTTCAGTTGATCCTATGAGTCTTGCCAGTGCAATCCAGCGTGAAATCAGATCGATAGATCCGGATCAGCCACTCTCTGAATTAAAAACAGGTGACATGCTGCTGGCAAACTCACTTTCGTCTCAAAGGTTTTCTGAAATTTTGCTCGCGCTGTTTGGTGGAATCGCGTTGTTGCTTGCTGCGGTCGGAATCTATGGAGTTATGTCTTACTCGGTCTCTCAGCGCACGCACGAGATGGGTATCAGGATGGCGATTGGAGCTCAGGGCGGCGACATCCTGAAACTGATAACCGGTCAAGGCATGCGTTTGACAATGCTCGGAGTTGGAGCAGGATTGATACTTGCTTTTGTATTAACGCGATTGATGTCCAGCATGCTCTTTGGAGTTTCCGCCACAGACCCAATCACGTTTGCTGGCGCAACAGTCATACTCGCGTTCGTGGCTTTCCTCTCGTGTTATGTACCGGCATACAGGGCAACGAAAGTCGATCCGATGATCGCATTGCGGTACGAATGAAGATAACGAATATAACAACGGCGGCGGGGATTTATTAATGCCTGATTGGAAACAAGAAGTCAGGAGACATCTTTCCGAGTTGAAGATCTCCTCCGCTCGCGAGCTCCCAATCATTGAAGAGCTGGCTCAACATCTTGAAGACCGCTATCGAGAATTGCTTTGCTCAGGCTCTACGGAAACGGATGCTGCTCAGTTTGTGCTCGCCGAACTGAGCGAAGACGAATCTCTCGCAAAGCGGATCGGCGCGGTTGAGCGCGCCCCATCTTTCGATCCAGTGCCTTTGGGCGCAAGGAGAATCAATATGATTGCTGATCTTTGGCAGGACGTTCGTTATGGTCTTCGTGTTTTGGCAAAGCATCCCGGCTTTACCGCGGTCGCAGTGATTACGCTGGCGCTTGGTATAGGCGCAAACACGGCGATATTCAGCCTGGTGAATGGGATTCTGCTCGGGCCGTTGCCGTATCGACAGCCGGAACAACTGGTGACAATGATCCAGCAGAATAAGACTCTGGGGCTTGATACCTGGGGCGTTTCGCAGGCGGATTTTGCTATTTATCGGGATCAGAGCCAGTCGTTCGAAAGCATCGCCGCCTTCACCCGTGGCGGCGCTAACCTGACCGGGGACGGTGAGCCCGAGCGCATTACGACGGCAAACGTTACTGCCGACTTTTTCAAGGTCCTCGGAGCTAACCCGATTCTTGGAAGAACATTTCGCTCGGGAGAAGATTCTGAAGGAAGAAACAACGTCTGCGTAATCAGCAGCGGATTGTGGCTGAGGCGTTTTGGTGGCGATCAAAATATAATTGGCAAGGTCTTGCGGTTAAATGATGTTCCCACAGAGATCGTCGGCGTTGCACCTGCGGGTTTTAATTATCCACCAAACAATTCCGAAGCCTGGGTGCCGTTTCCACTGAATCCCAACAAAATGGGTGGACCTTATCTGTTCCGTGTAATCGCAAGACTCAAAGCCGGCATTCAGCCTGGGCGCGCAGAGGCCGAAACTACGGCGATCCTTCAGGCATACGCTCGACAACACAAAGGAATCAGTGAAGTCGCTGGACTGGACACTCCAAACGGATCCAAAACCATTGTGACTCCCTTAAAGGAAGCCATCGTCGGGAAAACTGAAAAGCCGCTGCTTGTATTGCTTTCGTCTGTTGCGCTCGTCTTGCTTATCGCTTGCGCTAATGTCGCGAACCTGTTGCTGGCGAGAGCGACTTCGCGAACGAGAGAGATGGCGGTGCGTTTCGCGTTGGGTGCAACGCCGTCAAGAGTCGCTCGACAATTGTTGACCGAAAGCTTGCTTTTGTCATTAATCGGAGCGATGACTGGCACTGGACTGGCCTGGCTTGGGCTGACAATGCTTGACAAGTTTCCGGTTGCAGGCATCCCGCGTATTGATGAAGTCGGAATGAACGGAAAGGTTCTGGTCTTCACAGTTGCTCTGGCTTTATTCACCGGTTTGCTGTTTGGGTTGATGCCGGCCATTCGCGCCTACAACATGGGTTTGGCCGTTGGAATGCGGCAAGGGGGAAAAGGCAGCACTTCCGGCCGACGATTGAACAGCGCGCTTGTCGCAGTTCAGTTCGCTCTTTCGTTGATTCTGTTGATTGGCGCCTCGCTTTTGTTAAAGAGCTTTCAGCGTTTGGAGTCGGTCAGTCTCGGATTTAATCCAAATGGCTTGCTGACTATGACTGCTTCGTTGCCGGAAAGACAAGTCGCTCCGCGATTCTTCCCGAATCTTGCGGAACGCATTCGAACGGTGCCTGGTGTTAAGGTTGCTGCTGTTGCTACGAATATTCCATTCGGATTCGATGGGTACGAAGATAACTTCATTGTCGAAGGACAGGAAAATCGTACCTCGTCCAATTATGAAACTGAGCAGGCAGAGTATCAACTCACAACGCCTGATTCGTTCAAGGCGATGGGAATCCCTCTGCTTGCTGGACGCGATTTTCTGGAGACGGATACAAATGATGGGCCGCCTGTTGCAATAATCGATGAGACGCTTGCGCGAAAGTACTTCCCGAAAGGCGACGCGATAGGTAAACGAATTGAAAGCAGCGGTGATCAAATATGGATGACGATTATCGGTATTGTGGGCGGAGTGAAACACAATAATTTAGCAGAAGATCCTAGTCCACACATCTATGCTCCGATCACCCAGTATGTCGCACAACGGGCCTTCCTTCTCGTCAGGACCGATTTACCTGCATCGTCACTTATATCGGCCGTGAGAAATGAAGTCAGAAAGCTGGATCCAAACATTCCGATCTATCAAATACGACCGATGGAAACTATCGTTAGCCAAACCCTGAGCAACCAGCGATTAACCAATCTGCTGATGACTTCGTTTGCAGTCCTGGCGTTGTTGCTTGCCGCCGTTGGAATCTATGGAACGATGTCTGTTTATGTGGGCAGCAGAACCAATGAGTTCGGTATCAAACTGTCGCTTGGTGCTCAACCGACAAGATTATTGGGATCTGTGATAGGCGAAGGCCTCGCGCTTACGGCAATCGGAATCGGAGTTGGAATAGTCGCAGCATTCTTCTTAACCAGAGCGATTGCCAGTCTTCTGTTTGAGGTCAGCGCGACTGACCCAGTAATTTACACGGGAATTCCGATTATCCTGATCTTAGTCGCAATTCTGGCGTGCTATGTCCCCGCCAGAAGGGCAGCGAAAGTCGATCCCATGATCGCTCTTCGCTATGAATAACGACGAGGAAGCCACTTGCTATATCGACCACAAATGGTGGCAAAATACGGCGCAAAAAATCAAATTCGGCCACGTGGTGTCACACGAGTCACACGTCAACTAAGTTCTTGCTTTTCTATAAATTAACCCTGTGACACCTCCTGTGACACCGAAGTCACGGGGCCGATTTCGGCCAATTGATGTCACAGCCAATAGAGGCGGGGAGTCAAGGGAAAAGGGATCCCCTCGAACACCAGACGGTGTTTTTTCTCGCTCGCTTATTTCAACCAGCAACCCTGCCTTAGCTGACTTTGTTCT
>Ga0070741_10001304_pt1 | contig 77775 bp, 78 predicted proteins | sample Coa_R1_4_FD_66440 | JGI IMG/M metagenome (GOLD analysis project Ga0070741, IMG submission 66440) | Surface soil microbial communities from Centralia Pennsylvania, which are recovering from an underground coalmine fire - Coalmine... | ecosystem: Environmental > Terrestrial > Soil > Unclassified ...
TGATGTGATTCGCTTCAGTCCGCCCGGATCGGGCGGTCAGGCGTTAACGTGGCCCGTCGGGGCGAGCGTAGCCTGAGAAGCTCCCCGGTTTACCGGGGAGAGTGATCACAAGTCGCTACTACCTGGTCGAGCGCCCGGAACTGAGCGCACGGCGGCGGCTGAGAATGTATGTTGCCAGTTCCAGGTCAAGCTGCCGGTCATCGACCACATCCATGATCTGTTGCGCCAGCCGCTCCGGCAGGGCGCGATGACGGGCGCGCGTCACCCGTTCCAACATGATGAAATAGCGCGTCAGGCGGTTCAAGGTGGCATCCAGGAAGAACGTTGCCGCCGGACTGAGCGTGGCATTCTCCGCATACTGGCGAGCTTCGTCCAGATACTCCATCAGCGTGTTGACCCGCGCAATCAACTCGGCGGCGACGCTGTGAAAGGCGCGCAGTTCCCGATCCAGCAGGTCGCGCTGGGGGCGAATGCGTACCGCCAGGCGCAGGTATTCGAGCGCGTCCCGATCCTCCCCGGCATCGAGTGCTGCCTCCATCAACCCCTGCAACCGCGTAAGCTGCTCGACCACCTCGTCGTAATTGGCAGCCAGGTCGTCCTCGTAGGCCGCCGAACGTTCGGCATACGAGCACAGCACCTCGATCCGGCTGTCGAAGTTGGAAAGCGACAGTGCATCGTCTGTGTTTTCGGGCGCGGAGCGGGGCCTATCGACGATGCCACGCAGGGTGTGGAAGAGGCGGTTCATCAGGTACACCGAGTCTCAAGGGCCGGTTGTCAAGTGTATAAGGTCTCAAAGCGTGTGAAAAAGTCCGGGAACGTCTTGGCAGTGCAGCCCGGATTATTGATGCGGATACCGGGCACGACCAGCCCAATGACCGAAAAAGCCATCGCCATGCGGTGATCGTCGTAGGTGTCTACCGCCGCGCCATGCAGCGCGGACGGCTCGATGCGCACGCCGTCGGGGAACTCTTCGACACGAGCGCCCAGTTTGCGCAGTTCGGCGACGATAGCCCTGATGCGATCCGTTTCCTTGTAGCGCATGTGCTCCACGTCGCGGATCGTGACCGGCTGTCGGGCAAACGGCGCAATGGCTGCCAGCGTTTGCGCGGTATCGGAAATGGCGTTCATGTTGAAGTCGCCGCCGTCCAGTTGGCCTGGCCCGTGCACCTCAATGTACTCCGCCGCGCGCGTGACCGAACAGCCCATCTGCTCCAATATATCGACGAAATGCGTGTCGCCTTGCAGCGCGTCCGGCGAGAGGTGAGGCACGCGCACCCGTCCGCCCGTCAGCGCGGCAGCAGCAAAGAAGTACGTGGCGTTGGAGGCATCCGGCTCGATCACGTAGCGCTGTGCCCTGTACTTCTGCCCGGCACGGATAGTATACTTCCGATAATTACCCTTATCAGCCAGTATTCCAAACTGGGCCATCATGCGCAGGCTGATATCGATGTAGGGCCGAGACACCACCGTCCCAATCACGTTGATGATCACGTCGTTGGCGGCGTAGGGCGCCGCCTGCAAGATGGCCGAAAGGAGCTGGCTGCTTTCGCTGGCGTCCAGTTCCGTTTCGCCGCCGCGCAGCCCGTCGGCGTGGACGGTCAGCGGGAAACAGTCACCATCGCTGGTGAAGCGCGCACCCAGTCCGCGCAGCGCTTGCAGCAGGTTGCCGATGGGCCGCTGGCGCATACGCGGCACGCCGTCAAAGTGGTAATCCCCGTGTCCGAGCGTGGCCGCCGCCGTCAGGAAACGCGCCGTCGTCCCCGAATTGCCGACAAACAGATCGGCGGTCTTTGCCGGGAAATGCCCCCCCTGGCCCTTCACCGTAAAGCGTGCAGCCTCCTGGTCGGCCTCGATCTCGATTCCCAGGCGGGTCAGGCAGCCCGCGCACCAATGGCTGTCCTCACTGAACAGCGCATTTTCCAGTGTGGACGTGCCATCGGCCAGCGCGGCCATCAGCAGAGCGCGGTTGGTGATGCTCTTGGAACCAGGCACGCGGATTTCGGCGTCAACCGGACGTGATACGGGGCGAATCTCAATCTGGTCAACCTGGTTGGCCTGAACGGGCGGCATAAAGGAACCTCGAAGCAGGATGGCTTGCTCTTTACACCGCCAAGTGTAGCGAAAAGCTGCCCATCAGCCAACGACGATTTCTCACCCTGGCTTAGTACATTGATCCGGTCAAGAACGGCAGCGGGCCTACACCAGACGGTTAGGTGTCGTTGCCTTGATCCGGATCATAAAAACCGCGTTAAAACCGCTCGTCTCCGGCGTTTTCCCTTGTCATCTGGAACAGATGTGCTATAATATTTATGAGAGGCGTGACAGGCTAAACGATGTATTACCCCAAACTGCAATCATACTATCCACTAACTCGATGTAGTGTAAGTCGTTCGTCGAATTGAGGGACACATGCGACCCAAGAAGATCAAAGACCTCCAGGCTCGCAGCAAAAAACTGATGGTGCGGATCATGGATCCCCTTGAGCCGGATGATCCGTATGTGATGATCGTGAACAGCGGCACGAACCCGTACCTGAGCCGCGTCGTCACTATAAAGTTCGGGCGCGACGGCACGATCAGCGCGCGCTGCACGTGCCAGTGGGCGCAGCACGGGGGCATGGGCTGCACGCACGTCATCGCAGCGCTCTCCAAGCTGGCTGCCCGAAAGAAGCGAGCGCTGAGTTTCTGGCTGACGCCTGAGGAAGCACAGCGCCAGAAACAGCACCTGCTTCGGTTGAGCGATGGCCGGACAGAAAATATCTGGATCACCAGCCGCCAACCGGCCTGATCCGGTGCTGAACAGGCGGATCAGGCTCGACATCTGCTAAAGACTTGGTGAGAGTTGCTTATCGAGGGCCAACATCCTGCTAGAATGAAGGGTAGATATAAGGAGGATGCCGTGATGAGCGACCGTACCTACTACAGCCGAGAAGCGGAAGAGCAAGCGAGGCGCGAGCAAATGAGCAACGCGGCCCTCTTCATCATGCTGGGCCTGGTAATTGGTGCTGTTCTGGCGCTACTGTTTGCCCCAGAGAGCGGCGAGAAGATACGCGGCAGCATCGAAGATGCCATCAATGAACGTTTCCGTGACAGCCACGATGCGACCCACCCGGCCATTCGCCGCCTGGAACGGGAACTCGCCGATCTGCGCAAGAAGGTGGAAGACCGCCTGGCCGAAATGCGGTGAGTCTGGCTCGTCTCCCATGATCCACGCCAGGGCCGGGGCACGCTGCCCCGGCTTCTCGATTCTTTCAGCCGGGCGTTAACTCCACGATCAATCCGTCACTCCAATCGTATTTGGCGTCCATCAGCGCAGCAACGGCGGCGGCCAATTCCGGCTCCTGAGCCGGATCGACAGCACGTCCGCGGCCTTTGAAGGTCTCTCCTTCGACTCGGAACGTCACCGATGGATGGTGTGCGATGTTTTGCACCCAGTGCGAATGCTCCCGGTGTTCCGAGACAATGTAGTAGCGCCCTCCATGCGCAACGTACCAGATTTCGATCTCGTGCGGCTTGCCGGACTTCCAGCCTGTGGTCGTCAGGTACAGATATTCTGAGTGCGTCCTGTCCGTTTCCGACACTTCACCAACCTCCCCGCGATCACCTGACTTGATTGTTGATCTGAACGGCTTGCGGCACAATCAGAGAACTTGCCACAGTAAGGAGAGAAAAGACTTATGGACTACAAGATGTATATTGGGGGTCGCTGGGTCGATGCCAGTGATGGCGCGAAGGAGGCTGTCACAAATCCGTATGACGGGAAATCTCTCGGCACAGTGCCGATAGCGACGCAAGCTGATGTCGAAGCGGCTGTGAGCGCGGCAGTCGAAGCCGGGCCAATTATGGCGAAGATGCCCGCCTTCAAGCGCTCCGAAATCCTGCGCCGCACCGCCGAACTCCTCAAAGCGGCGGAACGAGACATGGCAAAGACTATCGCGGCGGAAGCGGGCAAAGCCTACAAATTCTCGCTAGGCGAAGTGCGCCGCGCCCAGGAAACGTTCACCTTCGCTGCCGAAGAAGCCAAGCGCATTCATGGTGAAACGATCCCGATGGACGCCGCAACCGGCGGCGTGAACCGGATTGGCTTCTACGTGCGTGCGCCGATTGGCGTGGTGGCTGCCATTTCACCGTTCAACTTCCCGCTCAACCTGGTCGCGCACAAGGTCGCCCCGGCCATTGCGGCGGGCTGCACGGTGGTGCTGAAGCCGGCTACGGCCACGCCCCTGACGGCGGTCAAACTGGTCGAAATGTTGATCGAGGCGGGGCTGCCCTCCGGCGCGATCAATCTGGTGACGGGTGGCGGTTCCACCGTCGGCACGTGGCTGACGCAAGACCCGCGAGTCTCCAAAGTCAGCTTCACGGGCAGTCCATCGGTGGGCCGGGCCATCATCAAGAACGCCGGGCTGAAAAAGGTGACGATGGAACTGGGCAACAACAGCGCCACCATCCTTGACCGCGATGCCGATCTCGATCAGGCCATCCCGGCCTGCGTGGTCGGCGCCTTCTCCAACAGCGGGCAGGTGTGCATCAGTGTGCAGCGCATTTACGTTCATCGGGACATTTATGACACCTTCCGGAATCGCTTTGTGGACGCGGTGAAGAAGTTGAAAGTTGGTGATCCACTTGAGGAAGATACGGACGTCGGGCCGCTCATCACCGAAAAAGAAGCCATCCGCGTCGAGGAATGGGTCAACGAAGCCGTTGCGCATGGCGCAAAAGTGCTGGTCGGTGGGCAGCGAACTGGCGGAGTCTATGCGCCGACGGTACTGGACAACGTGCAGCCGGAAATGAAGGTCGTGTGCGACGAGGTGTTCGGCCCGCTGGTCAGCCTTATTCCCTTTGACGACTTTGATAAGGCGCTCGATATGGTGGACGACTCGCAGTTTGGCCTGCAAGCCGGGGTTTACACCAACGACCTGAACAAAGCGCTGCGCGCCGTCGAGCGGCTCAACGTGGGTGGCGTCATAGTCAACGATGTGCCGGCCTTTCGCGTCGATCACATGCCATATGGGGGCAACAAGGAGAGCGGCATCGGGCGCGAAGGCCCACGCTTTGCCGTCGAAGATATGACGACGATCAAAATGGTGGTGTTGGCAAAACGCTGACAGTGAAACCTGGTTTCAAGCGGCGCTTGTCCGAAACCAATCAGACCTTGTGCCGTAGAGCAGGAAGATCGTAACTTGAAGACCGCAAATACCCGGAACAATGGAACCGCCCGACCTGTTTGAGTCGGGCGTGTTACTTTTCCTGCGGGCTTGTCAGGCCGGCGTTGCATCACAGCGCTTAAACCAGTCTGAGCGGCAAACAGCCACAACGCTGGCGCACAAACGGGATGACTGGCGGGCCGTCAAACCCTGGCCCGATGCGCTTCAGCCGGACTGCCCAACCCCTTTAGCCGCACATTTTTGGCTTTTTCCAATCGCGTGCTTCCCAGGCCAGCCAGGCGGCTTCTCCGGATGGCTCATGTTGTGTTGATTCAGCCTGGCGCTTTGACGCCGGGCACGACTCATCACATGAGTGCACGATTGTGCAATTCTGAACATTGTTGACATGCCCCTCAAACCCTCCTATAATCGCCAGTAATCAAACGAATATTTAATTAAATCTTGTGTTGGGAGCGTGTTTTGGCCCGCAAACCTGCCGATCAGACCGTCCAGCGTGACGACATTTTGCTGGCTGCGGCTGCCGTTTTCCAGGAGCGCGGCTACCAGGGCGCGACGATGGCCGACATTGCGCAGCGCCTCAACCTGACGGCGGGCAGCCTGTATCACCACTTCCCGGCTGGGAAGCGCGATCTGCTGCTGGCGGTGTTGAACATGGGCCTGGATATTGTCCTCAAGCAGATCGATGACGTGCTGGCGCAGAAGCTTCCGCCCGCCGATACGCTGCGCTGTATGATCGAAATCCACGTCAACGGCGTCACCTCGCAGCAGGCCATCGGCGCGGCGATGGTCTTTGAGATTCGCACCGCGCTGGATTTGAGCGAGGACGTGGAAGGACGCGATGCCTTCCTACGCCGCCGCGACGAGTTCGAGCGCCGCTTCCGCACGGTGATCGAACAGGGGATCGCGGCGGGCGTGTTTTGCCCGGTGGACGTGGGCATCTTCACCAAAGCGTTGCTCGGCGCGAACAACTGGGTCAGTGTGTGGTATCGGCCCGATGGTCGGCTGTCCGGCCAGCAGATCGCGTCGCGCATGGCCGACACGTTTCTGGCGGCGCTGCGATGTGCGACGTAGAAGAAACGCTTGCAGCGCGCACTGCTACCGCGCGGGCTAGGCGCTAACGACTCGACTATTCGAGGGATTGGAGTGAATATGCTGTCGTTTACCCCCACCGAAGAGCAACAGATGTTGGTCGATGCGATCTCGAAGTACGCCCTCAACGACGTGCGGAAGGTCGCACACGAGGCCGACGAAGCCAGCGAACTGCCCGCCGATGTGGTTCGCAAAGGTTGGGAGATCGGCGTGCTGCCGGCTGGCATCCCGGAGGCTTACGGCGGCTTTGGCGAATACAGCGCCGTGACCAACGTCCTGGCTGCCGAAGAACTGGCCTACGGCGATCTGTCGGTGGCGATGGCGCTCATGACGCCGGGCCTGCTGGCGCTGCCTGTCCAGTTGAGCGGCACGGAGGAGCAGAAGCAAAACATTCTGCCCCGCGTGGCCGAGCCGACTCCGCCTGCCTTCACCGCCGCGCTGCTTGAGCCGGGCATTTCCTTCGATGCGACCTGCGTCAAGACGACGGCCAGGCGTGAAGACGGGCGCTATATCCTGAACGGTGCTAAGTGCTACGTGCCGCTGGCCGCCGATGCCCGGCTGATGCTGGTCTATGCCCGCGATACGGAAACGGGCCAGACCGACGGCTACCTGGTCGAGGGCGGCGCGGAAGGCTTAAACATCGGCCAGCGCGAGAAGTTGATGGGCATTCGCGCCCTGCCGACCTACACTGTCAACCTGAGCAACGTCAGCGTCGGCGCGGGCTGCAAACTGGGCGGCGAACAGGGCACGCGCTATCAACGCATCCTGAGCCACAGCCGCGTGGCGCTGGCGGCGCTGGCGGTGGGCGTGGCGCGCAGTGCCTACGAGTACGCCAGGAACTACGCCAAAGAGCGCGTGGCCTTCGGCGGGCCGATTGCCCAGAAGCAGTCCATCGCCTTCATGCTGGCCGAGATGGCAATCGAGGTAGACGCTGCCCGCTTGATGGCCTGGGAAGCGGCCTGGCAGCTTGATACCCAACCCGACGCCGACCTGACCGCCGAGTCAACGCTGGCGAACGAGTACGCCGACAAGGCTGTGATGTTCGTGACCGATTGCGCTGTGCAGATTTTAGGTGGGCACGGCTACATCCGCGAGCACCCGGTGGAGCGCTGGCTGCGCAACGCACGTGGCTTCACCACCTTCGACGGCATGGCGATTGTCTAAACGTTGGTGTGCAGGGTGCTTATGAAGATGATTTACCTCACCCTAAATCCCTCTCCACCAAGTGGAGAGGGACTTGCAAGCCAATGTCAACTCCCCCTGTCTACAGGGTGGAGAGGGGGCTGGGGGGTGAGGTTCTTACGCCCGTCAGGCCCGGAGCGTATCTTCGGTGTCGTCGGGCAGGAGCGGTTGTGGCGCGGCGGGTTCCGTTGCCCTGCGCAGATGTGTGGCGCGGGCGAAATCTTCATCCACGACCTCGACGGCCACGACCTTATGAATGGTCGGCACGAAGTACACATTGGCGTACAGACCGGGGTGCAGCGACTCGTACTGCTCGCGGGTCAGGACAAACTCCTGGTCGCCCACGATCATCGAGTACGAACCCATCCAGCCAAAACGGAAGCGGCGCGCCTTGCGCGCCTGCTCGGCCTCGAGGGGCGGAACAGGCGGCGTCAGGCCGAAAGCCAGGTGCACCTGGCCGCTGCGCTTGCTGACGACACGCGGCGAAATTGCTATCTCCGTCAGGCCGACAGACACAGCCAGCGTGAACAGCGCCGGAACGATCAGGCACAGCAGCAGCAGCGGCACTTCGTCGGTGGAGGGCTGCGCCGAAAGGATGGTCAGGATGCCCAACGCGCCGATGATCGCCAGCACGATCAGGGCAATTTGCCCGGCGCTGCGCCGCAAGCGATCCACCTGGGCAGCGGAAAGATCGCCCTGGCGGTTCTGGGCGAGATCGTCGGGCGTGAAGCTGAACGCCTTTTCGAGCGGGGTTTCCTGGCGCACGTTTAAGCTATTCATACCCGCATTATAGCGCATCGGGGTGTGCCCCGGCGCATTTTGTAAGCAGATATTCAGGAAGTCCGGCTGGACTCAGGGACGAGAGGGAACGAGACATGGCGATCAGTTTTGACATACCGGAGCGGATTGAACAGGAACGCCAGATGCTCCGTGCAGTGGCGGAAAATATCATGCGGCCCATTTCCCGCGAGATGGACGAGAACGAGCACCAGCGGCCTACAGCGTTCATCAGCGCCATGTGGCCGGTGGCCCGTGATACACAGGCCCGGGCACTGGAACGACTGCGTGGTGATGGCGGGGACAGACCCAAACGCGAAGGGCCGGGCATTGCTAACCTGCGCCTGATCTACACCGTCGAGCAGTTATCGTGGGGCGACGTGGGCATTTACCTGTGTATGCCCTCGGCAGCGCTGGCCGGGTACGCCATCGACGCCGCCGGGACGAAGGAACAGCGGCTCAAGTTCTTACAGCGTTTTGCCGAGGGCGACAAGCCAGTGTGGGGCGCGATGGGCATGACCGAGCCAGGCGCAGGCTCGGATACGTCCGCCATCCAGATGACGGCCACACTCGACCCCACCACGAATGAATGGGTTCTTAACGGTGAGAAAATCTTCATGACCAGCGGCAAACTCGCACTCGAAGAGTCGAACGGGTTGATCGTCGTCTGGGCGACACTGGATCGCAGCGCCGGGCGGGCCGGGATGCGGGCTTTCGTGGTCGAGTCAGGTACGCCCGGCGTCAAGGTGACGAAAGTCGAGAAGAAGCACGGCATCCGCGCCAGCGACACAGCAGCAGTCGTGTTCGACAATGCGCGCGTGCCCTTCGACCATCTACTGGGCGATCCGAACATCCAGCAAAAGACGGCTGGCGGCGGCGCCTTCAAGAACGCGATGGCGACCTTCGACGCCTCCCGCCCGATGGTGGCTGCCTCGGCAATCGGTGTGGGCCGTGCGGCGCTGGAATTCGTCAAGGAAACGCTCAAGAAAGAGGGGATCGACATCCCCTATGGTAAGCCCAAGCACGCCATGTCCGCTGTCCAATGGGACGTGATCGACATGGAAGCGCAGTTGAAGGCGGCCTGGCTGCTGACGCTGCGCGCCACCTCGATGCTCGATCACGGCCAGCACAATAGCCTTGAGGCGTCGATGGCGAAGACCAAAGCAGGGCGCGCCGTCACGCTGGTCTGCCAGAAAGCGGTTGAGATGCTGGGGCCGATGGGCTATTCTCGTGAATATCTGGTGGAGAAGTGGATGCGCGATTCCAAGATCAACATGATCTACGAAGGTACGGACCAGATCAACCTGCTGATCGTTGCGCGGCGCATCCTCAATTACAGCAGCAAAGAATTGTCGTGAGCCGACGCCCGGCGAAAAGAGGCTAGTGGTGGCCCTCACCCCCAACCCCTCTCCCGCAGGCGAGGGGGCTTCCTTCCCCTGCGGGGGAAGGGGGATGAGGGCTGAATAGCCCGCAGGGGCTTCGTAATCTTAGCCCTGTGGCTTTAGCCCAGGGCCCCAGAGGAGCGCAACACTTAATGAGCTACAACATTCGCAAGGTCGGCGTGATCGGTTCGGGCACGATGGGCGGCGGCATCGCCACACTGGTGGCGGGAGTCGGGCTGCCCGTCGTGCTGCTGGACATCCCCGCGCAAGGTACGAAACCCGGCGATCCCTTTAATAAGCGTAACGGGTTGGTCATCGAGAACCTGAATAAACTCCAAAAATCCCGCATCCCCGCCATCTTCCACCCCGACGACCTGGAGCGGATCACGATTGGCAACCTGGACGACAACCTGGATTTGCTAAAAGATTGCGACTGGGTGATCGAGGTCATTGTCGAGCACCTTGAGGTCAAACAGAACTTGATGGCGAAGCTGGAAGGGGTGGTCAAACCCGGCGCGATTGTGTCCTCCAACACCTCTGGCCTATCCATCAACGCCATTGCCAGCGGGCGGCGTGAGGATTTTGCGCGACATTTCCTGGGCACGCACTTCTTCAACCCGCCGCGCCACCTGAACCTGCTAGAAGTGATCCCTGGCGACAAGACCGCCCCCGACGTGGTGAGCGCCATCACTGAGTTTGGCACCAAGATTCTGGGCAAGGGCGTGGTGCTGTGCAAGGACACGCCCAACTTCATTGCCAACCGTTTCATCAGCATCGTCGGCAATTTTGCTATCGCCTACGCCATCGATCACGGTTACACCGTCGAGGAAGTGGACAACCTGACTGGCCCGGTGATCGGCCACCCGAAGTCGGGCACGTTTCGCCTGAACGACATCGTGGGCAACGACGTGGCCGTCCACGTGGCCCGCAACCTGTACCCGGCCATCCCCAACGACGAGAGCCGCGAAATCCTCTGCCACGAGGGGACAACGCGCGTTTTTGACTTCTTGCTCAAAAACAACTGGCTGGGCGACAAAACCGGGCAGGGCTTTTACAAGAAGGTCGAAAAGGACGGGCAGCGCGAATTCTGGCCGCTTGACCTGAAAACGCTCGACTATGTGCCGCCGCAGAAAGTCCGCTTTGAGAGCGTGGGCAAGGTGCGCAAGATCGAGGACACCGGCGCGCGCATCAAGGCGCTGATTAGCGAGACGGATCGCGCTGCGCAGTATGTGTGGCATCTGCACGCCTTTTACCTGGCCTACGCTTCGCGGCGCATGGGCGAGATCGCCGACGACATCGTCTCGGTGGACAACGCCAACCGTTGGGGCTTTGCCCACGAACTGGGGCCGTTTGAAATCTGGGACGCGATTGGCGTGCGCGAGAGTGTGGCGCGCATGGAAGCCGATGGCTACCAGGTGGCGGCCTGGGTTCACGAGATGCTTGACAGGGGTATCGAGACGTTCTACCAGCGCGACGCCAACGGCATCGTGACCGGCCACTACGACCTGAAACAGAAACGTTACGTGCCGCGCATAGAAGATAAGAATGTCATCGTCCTCAACCATCTGCGGGCGGTGGGCAAGGAGATCGAGCGCAACGACAGCGCCAGCCTGATCGACCTGGGCGACGGGATTGGCCTGCTGGAATTCCACAGCAAGGTGAACTCCATCGACGAGGACATCTTGAAGATGGCCCGCCGTGCGCTGGAACGGCTCGATAGCGACTTCGATGGCCTGGTGATCGGCAACCAGGGCGAGCAGTTCTCGGCGGGCGCGAACATCTTCATGGTGGCAATGGCGGCGCAGTCGGGCCTGTTTGAACAGCTTGACCAGATGCTGCGGCTGTCGCAGGAGGTGTGCCAGATGTTCCGCTACAATGCCAAGCCTGTCGTGACTGCCCCGTTCGGCATGGCGCTGGCCGGGGGCGCGGAATTTGCGATGTCGGGCACACGCGCCGTCGCCCATGCTGAACTGTACATCGGGCTGGTGGAGATGGGCGTCGGGCTGATCCCGGCCTCGGGCGGCTGTAAGGAACTGCTGCGCCGTATCGTCAATCCGGTGATGCAGGTACAGAACGCCGATCCGCTGCCGCCGCTGCAAAAGGTCTTTGAGCAGATCGCGCTGGCGAAGGTCAGCGGCAGCGCCATGCAGGCCCGCGACATGGGCTATCTGCTGCCCGCAGACCGGATCGTTATGAACAAGGCGCACCTGCTGGCCGAGGCCAAGCGGACGGCGCTTGACCTGATCGCGGGCGGTTATACGCCCATGCCACGCCAGAAAATCTACGCGGCGGGGCGCGACGTGAAAGCGGCCATGCAAATGGCCGTCTTCACGCTGCAAGAGGGCCGTTACGCCAGCGAACACGACGCCAAAATTGCGTCAAAGCTGGCGAATGTGCTGACCGGCGGCGATCTGTCCGCGCCGGCCTGGGTGGACGAGCAGTACATCCTCGACCTGGAACGGGAGGCGTTCCTGAGCCTGGCCGGGGAGCCGAAGACGCTGGAACGCATTCAGTATATGCTGACGGTGGGCAAGCCGCTGAGGAATTGAAGGAGACGACCTGATGAACAACGGAAAACGTGAAGCGGTGATTGTGGTGGCGACGAGAACTGCCGTCGGCAAGGCCAAAAAGGGAACGACGCAGAACGAACGCGCCGACGAAATGGCCGCCGCCGTCATCCGGGAGGTGCTGCGCCAGACCGAGGGTAAACTTGACCCGGCGCTGATTGACGACGTGATCATTGGCTGCGCCATGCCGGAAGGCTCGCAGGGCTTGAACATGGCCCGCATTATCGCGCTGCGGGCCGGTCTGCCGGTTGACGTGTCTGCTCAGACAGTCAACCGCTTCTGTGCCAGCGGCTTGCAGACCATCGCCAGCGCTGCCGAACGGATCATCGCAGGCGGCGCGGACGTGGTCATTGCGGGCGGCGCAGAGTCGATGAGCCTGGTGCCGATGACGGGCTTCCGCTTCAGCCCGAACCCCTACATCGTCGAGAATCACCCGGAAAGCTACATGGGCATGGGCCTGACTGCCGAGCGCGTGGCCGAGGAATGGAACGTCAGCCGCGAGGATCAGGATCGGTTCGCTTACGAGAGCCACCAGAAAGCCGCTGCTGCCCAGGACGCGGGCAAGTTCAAGAGCGAGATCGTTCCGGTGGAGATCGAGGATGTGCGGATCGGTGAGGATGGCAGGCCGCAGCGTGTCAGAGTCACCTTTGACACGGATGAACACCTGCGCCGCGACACGACACTGGAAGGACTGGCGAAGCTCAAGCCCGTCTTCAAGGAGGGCGGCACGGTGACGGCGGGCAACAGTTCGCCGCTCAGTGATGGCGCGGCAGCAGTGCTGGTCATGGAACTGTCGATGGCCGAAAAACTCGGCCTGAAGCCGCTGGCTCGTTTCGTCGGCTTCAGTGCGGCGGGTGTCCGGCCCGAAGTGATGGGCATCGGCCCGGTCAAGGCCGTGCCGAAACTGCTGGATCGGCTCGGCATGAAGCTGGACGACATCGACTTGATCGAACTCAATGAGGCGTTCGCGGCGCAGGCATTGGCCGTCATCCGCATCCTGGAAATGGACCCGCAAAAGGTCAACGTCAACGGCGGCGCGATTGCGCTCGGCCACCCGCTGGGCTGCACGGGGACAAAGCTAACCGTGCAGATCATCAATGAATTGAAGCGGCGGAATGCCCGCTACGGCCTGGTGACGATGTGCATTGGCGGCGGCCAGGGCGCGGCGGGCATCGTCGAAAACCTGAATTGACTGGTATTGTCGTTCAGCGTACTAACGTGATGTTGTACGAGCCGCTTGTGCCATCCTTCGCCATGACCATCACGTAGTACACTTTGCCGCTTGTTTTTAGTTCAACTGACGCATCGCCTTCGTCACTTTTGGCCGTCGCAATGGGTTTGAGAGAAGCATCCAATACAGAAACGTCATACTCCAGATTGCCGTCGGTGCGTTTGATCTCGACCCGGTACGTATCTGGCCCGGTCATCGTGTAACGCCAGGTGGTGACATTCGGCTCCGAGCTACCGCTGCTGTGGCTGCTTTGCACTTCCACAAACGACAGACTTGGCATCCCTTTCCACAGCGTGATCGTGTAATTCCAGTCGCCGCTGGAAGTTGTCGGTGCGATCAGCAGTGAGTAGTTGCCGGCATCCGTTTTGGCTACCAGAATGCCCCGACCCTCGATGCTGCTCTGCGTCGTGGTGATGATGCCGCCTTTAGCATCGCGCAGTTCCATCTTGTACTGTCCGTCCCCAGAGCGGCGCTTTACGTCCACTACGTAGGCGTAATTGCGATCCAGTTGGAAGCGCCATACCTGTGCCTGGCAATTGGCGGATGCTGATTGTGTCCGAGAAAAGACGAGGGCCTCCATCGTTTGCGCCTTGTCGGGACCGCCTTGACTGCATTTGACAGCAGGGGCCGCCGACGGAGATGGCGTGGCCGATGGGACAGCCGGGGTGCGGGTGCGTGTGGGCGTGACTGTCTGCGGCAGCGGTGTGGAACACACTTGTCAACGTGAGGCTCACTACTGCCGAAGGAAAACCCGCCAAACGGCCTATACTCAGAGCGTAGCAGCCCGAAGATAATCTGCCTCACTTCACCCAGTAGAAGGAGGTAAGAGGATGAGACGTAAGTGGATTTTCTTCTGGATTTTGGTACTGTCTTTGGTTACGCTCACCAGGACTACCATTTTTGCTGCTTCGCCAGCAGATCGCAGCGCACGTGCCGAAGTGCGTTTTCTCGAAGGGATGATGGATCATCATCAGATGGCAGTTGATATGGCTAACGATTGCCTGAAAAAGGCTAAAACCGAGTCGGTTATAACCTTGTGCAAGAACATTATCACGGCTCAAAGCGCTGAAATCAAACAGATGCGCGATTGGTTGTTAGCCTGGTATCAAATTGAATACAACCCCATGCCAATGTCTCAAATGATGAGTATGATGGGCAAGAATCAAGGCATGGGCATGATGGGTGGAATGCACATGGGCGGCATGATGGCAACACCCGATATGCACGACATGATGGCTCAAATGCCTGACGATATGCCACTCATGATGGGCATGGCGGCTGGCCTTAGCAAACTTGAGGGTACCGAATATGAAATTGCCTGGGTCGAAGCTATGATCGACCATCACAGCATGGCAATCGGCATGTCAAATCAACTCCTACCGCACGTCCAACATCCAGAACTCAAACAACTAGCGCAGCGTATAATTACGGATCAAACGGCAGAAATTCAGGAAATGGAAAGCTTGCTGACGCAGTTCGGCGACAAATAACTCATGATGGGTTCAACGACGATACGGGTGGTATTGGCTGACGACCACAGCGTTGTGCGGCGTGGGATTCGGGATTTCCTGGTCGAAGCAGGCGATATTGAGGTGCTTGCCGAGGCCGAAAATGGCCGACAAGCCTTTAATCTCGCCCTCGAATACCAACCCGACGTTGTTGTCTTGGACATCCAGATGCCGGAGAGTAGTGGACTTGATGTTGCGCGGCGTCTTCGTGCCGAAGGATTACCCTTCGGCATTCTCATCCTGACGGCCTTCAATGATCTGCCCTACGTCAAAGCGGCGCTCGAATCAGGCGCCAACGGCTATGTGCTCAAATCCTCTGAGGCAGATGAAATTGTCGAGGCGGTCAGGGCAGTTTATGAAGGCAAACAGGCTTTCAGTTCTGTGCTGGGTACGCTGCCTTCCACCACAAGATCGCAGGCGGTGTCACCTGTTGAACTGACCGAGCGGGAACATGATGTCCTGCGTCTGGCAGCGCGCGGGCTAACCAATAAAGCCATCGGGTTCGAGCTATCCATCAGTGATCGCACCGTTCAAGGCCATCTCGCCAATATCTATGAAAAGTTGGGAGTATCAGGCCGCACCGAAGCCGTCATGCGGGCCGTCGAGTTGGGGTGGATAAAAGGGATCGCAGCGGAGTAAGATAACTCGTTAGCGATTGGGTAAATGCACTTCAATCCGCACCCCTTCGCCCGGTTTGGAATCAATACGTAATTGCGCCCCCATCTGCTCGGCACGTTCCACCATGCCCATCAAGCCAAAATGCCCGGCCTGCGCATATACATCAGGGCGTTCGGGGATGGCGAATCCTTTCCCATTGTCCTGAATCCACAGGGTAACACCTGCTTCAAAACGCAGCCCGATCTCGATCCGACTCGCGTTGGCGTGACGAATGGCATTGGTGACCGCCTCTTGAGCGATACGATACAGGCTGAGTTCCTGGTTCGCAGATAGGCGCTGAGGCTTCGGATCAGCCGAAAACGTTACAACCGTTTCTGGCGATGTGAGTTGTGTCCTGAGCATTTCCAGGGCAGGCGTCAACCCCAAATCTTCAAGGTATGAGGGGCGCATATCGCGGATCAGTTTACGCAACCCATCGATGGTTTCGTCAATCATTTGACGAAGTTGTTCCAGATAGTCAGCAGCTTTTGCTGGATCGCGTTCAAGAGCACGTTGTGCCATCTGCCGCTTCTGACCAAGTGCAATGAGCGATTGTAGAGTAACGTCATGTAGCTCGTGCGATAGCCGTCTGCGCTCCTCTTCTTGCCCTCGGATCATTGCGCCGACATAGCTGTGCATCCCGGATTGCATTTGCTGTACCCGCCGTGCCATGTGGTTTAAGGTCGTCTGCAAATCTTGAATTTCCTGTACGCCGCCTACAGGGTGCTGAATTACGGCATAGTCACCCCAAACCAGGCGTTGGGTTGCCAGCCCAAGTCGGCGCAGCGGCAGCACGACGCGGGTGAGTCCAAATATCAAGATCACAACAGCCAGCAAGATCGCAGGAGCCGTTGCCATCGGCGCGACAAGAGACATTTGCAGGCCAGGAGTAATCACTGCCATCCAGGGTTCTTGGACAAACAATATCCAATTCAAGCCCTCGACCTGACTTGAGACCGTGATCCAGTCCTGGCTGGACGACTCTCTTGCTTTTAAGGTTGGTATGTCGTTGATAGTCGTGCCAACGGCCGTTCCGGTAGAACTATCCAGCAAATGACCATCGTCGGCTATCAGATAGTAACGGGTCTGTGGGTTGTCGCGCAAAATGCCAATTGTCGCGGGAACGTTGAGGCTGGTCAGTGAGATGCCTCCGAACAAGGTCACCTTCCCCTCTGTACTGCGCGCATTCACAATCACCAACGGAGTTCCGTTCTCATGCAGGACAATCCAGGGTGCTGAGGTGGTGCGCAGTGTGAAAGCCCAACTTGTTCCCGGTTGCCAGAAGTCCGAAACGTTTCCGCGAAGATCGGTGACAATAAGCCCACCGTCGAAAATCAGCCGCAGTTCAGGCTCATCAGCCAAGAGACGTTGCATCGAAATACCATCAGCAACACGGTTGGCAATGCTCCGCAATATCAGCCGTCGCTCCGCGAAGCGATCTGCTAACCCGGCTGTCGCTGCACGCACTGCACGACCATCGCGCTCCGTAACCAAAGCGTGCATGTCGCGTTCATGAAGAGTAATACCCTCATAGGCGACAAAGACCAGCGCCAGCAGTGTTGGCAGTAAAATCCAGGTCACAAGCTGAATGGTCAGTCCGCGCAAACGTGTACGAGAAAGTGCCATCACTCTTTTCCTGTCATGGGCTGTACAGACTGAACAAACAGGACGTTCACTTCAAGGAGAGAGATAAAGCCTGGCGATACGGGTGGCGAACTTCGTCAGCGGCTGGTGGTGGGCTAAAGGCAATATCAAGTTTTACCTGGTGATGCAGCTTGACCCGAGTGCGCTGGTGGCGGTGTATGCGAGATACGTAAGCGGCGCCTGGGTGCACTTGCACTGGGGGCCGTTTAGCTTTCACGCGCTGGTGACGCTGCCCTACGAGCGGAAGGGCGGCGTCTTCACGGTCACGGACCTGATCGGACAGGAGCCGGCCAGCGTCTGGTTTTCGCGTATCGACTATCTCACCCAGGCTGCCCGTTATTTGCCACCCGGTTATTGTCAGAACCCGCCGCCCGACGAGTCGCAGCATGGGTGGAGGGTGGTCACGCGCCACACAGATCGGGCAGTTCCAATCGGATCGCACCCGCGACACCCACCTGATTTTACGCCTGAAGTGATAAGGGAAAGAGTCGCTTCCTAACGCCTATGCTGCCGCTTTGCCTGTGCCTGCACCAGTATCTGTCGGCGGCGGCGCGCCAGCCGGTAGTCGTTGATGGCGGGCCACGAAACCGCCAGGCACAGGACAATCAACAGCGCGATCTGGACTGCGGCAAAGACTGCATATTCGTTCATACGTGCATACGTGGCCTCCGTACCATTTTGCTGCCTTTAGCATAAAACCGCTCCGATTTGCTGTCCGGTAACGTCAGTCACCAGATAGGCGTGACGGATGGCATTCTCCTGCGCAGAACGCCGCTTCCGGCGACGCCCATCTCCAAAGCTGAAGTACACGCTGGGCGATGTCCTGTGTTATTTTAAGGGCAGCCATTCAGCGAGGGAGGTTCCTGACAATGCATGGGCAAGACGTAATCTTCATGAGCAACGGCAGCGAAGCGAACGGCTATCTGGCGCGGCCCGACGGTGACGATCCGCAGCCGGGTGTGGTCGTCATCCAGGAGTGGTGGGGGCTGAACGACCATATCCGGGACATCGTGCGGCGGTTTGCGGAGGCTGGTTTCGTAGGGCTGGCGCCCGATCTGTATCACGGGAAGGTCGTCAGGGAGCCAAACGACGCCCAGAAAGCGGCGATGGAACTGGATCGCGGGCGCGCCATGAAAGAGATCGACGGAGCAGTGACTTATTTGAAAACGCAGAGTTATGTGGTTCCCAAAAAGATCGGCGTGATCGGCTTCTGTATGGGTGGCGGGCTGGCGCTGCACGTGACGGCGCACAATGCCGACGTGGGCGCGGTGGTTGCCTTTTACGGCGGCGGCTCGCCCCCGGCGGAAGCGTTCGCCAACACCCAGGCTGCGATTCTGAACGTCTGCGGCGAGCGCGATACCCGCGTGACCACGACCATCCAGGCGCTTGACGACGGTTTGAAGCGATACGCTATGCCGCACCAACTGGTCATTTATCCCAACGCAGGCCATGCCTTCTTTAACGATACACGCGCCGAAGCCTATAACCCGGATGCAGCCAAAGACGCCTGGAAGCGCGCTGTCGATTGGTTCCGAAAGTATCTGGCTGCGTAGGGCATGAGCCGAGCTGTAAAAGCCTCGGAGGGCTAAGACTGAGCAAGAATGGCGTTGCTCGGTCCGGCTCACCTGCCCATCCAGCCGCCGTCAACGGTGATGACAGCGCCGTTGACGTAGTCTGAGGCACGAGAGGCCAGGAACACGACCACCCCCTTGAAATCATCGCTCTCGCCCCACCGCCCCGCCGGGATACGTGCCAAGATCGATGCGTTGCGCTGGGGGTCGTTGCGCAGCGCTTCGGTGTTGTCGGTATTGACGTAGCCTGGCGCGATGGCGTTGACCTGCACACCCTTCGACGCCCATTCGTTGGCGAAGGCTCTGGTGATCTGGGCGATGCCGCCTTTGGCAGCGGCGTAGGCGGGCACAAAGATGCCACCCTGGAAGGACAGCAGCGACGCCGTGAAGATGACCTTGCCCGATCCTCTGGCAAGCATGTCCCTGCCGATCTCGCGGGTCAGGATGAACTGCGCGTTCAGGTTGATCTCGATGATTCTGTCCCAATATTCGTCGGGATACTCGGCGGCGGGTTTGCGAAGGACGGTTCCCGCATTGTTCACCAGGATGTCAATCACCGGGAAATCCGCTTTGACCTGGGCGATAAACGCATACAGTGCCCTGCGATCCGCAAAATCGCAGGCATAGGCTTTGAACTTCCGACCAAGCGCCAGCACGTCCCGTTCAAGCGTGCTTCCGGACGTTTCCTGCGACGCGCTCACGGCGATAATGTCGGCGCCTGCCTCTGCCAGCGCGATTGCCATCGCTCTGCCGATTCCACGCCGGGCGCCGGTGACGAGTGCTGTTTTGCCGTCCAATTTGAAAAGCTCAAAAACGTGCATCTGCGACAACTCCGCGAGTAGATTATAATTTATGAAATATAATTTCTTCGGCACGGCTCCTCTCAATGGGGCCGTACCCATACCGGAATACACATGGAGCAAGCATGAAAATCGGCCTCCTCGGTCTCATCATGAGCGACCTGAGCGACGTAAACTATAACAAGATTCGCTGGGCTGCCGAACTCGGTTTTCACGGTGTCGGCGCGCACCTGACCGTGCCCGCCAGCACTATCTCCGACCAGACGGCGGAAAGAGTCAAGTCTGTCTTTGCCGATCAGAATATGCCGTTTTTGCAGTTATGGGGGCCATACCCGTGTATCGTGTCGCCGGACGAGAATGTGCGCCGGGCCGGGGTCGAAGGCGCACGCGACATCGTGAAACTGGCCGCACGGATGGGCGTGACAGAATCCGGCGTGCGTCCGACCAGCCTGAACCCGAACGGCGACTGGTGGCCGCACCCGGACAACTACAAACCCGAAACCGAGGATCGGCTGGTCAGGAGCCTGAACGAAATCCTGCAAACCGCCGAGGACTACGGCATCACGATTGTGTTGGAAACGCACGTGACGACGACGCTCAACTCAGCGCACAGTATCCGGCGCGTGATCGAGCGCACCGGGTCGAAGCGGCTCAAAATCAACCTTGACCCCTGCAACTTTGTGGGCGACCTGCCAACGGCCTTCAACCCGGCCCCGATGATTAACGAAATGTTTGACATGGTGGGGGAGTACATCGCTACGGTTCACGTGAAGGATTACTACCTCGAAGATCGGTTCGTCGTCCACATATCCGAGACGGTTATCGGCACAGGGATGATGGACTTTGCGACCATTTTTCGCCGCCTGCATGAGATCAAGCCCGATGGCTACGTCGTCATGGAACATCTTCCCGTCGGGCTGATCCCACTCGCCAAGCGCAACCTGACTCAGAAGATACAGGAATTGGGCTATCCTTTAGGGTGAGACCGCCTACGGGAGCGGTTGCCATGGCTGCACAATCGACTATTACCATTCCCACCACAACCGCTGACAAACTGGCGGTTCTTGGCCGTGCCCTCACCCAGCTCTATCCCAGGAGATAAAATAACAGAGCGGCAACCCGGTCCAGGCGAAGCTGGCAATTCCTCTCCCTGATCCGGCCTGCCAACGACTTGGATCTAAACTCCTCAGATTGTGCTCAACGTGCTGAAACGAAGATAAGGCGGATAACTGCCACTTAAATCGGGTTGCGATTTAAGTGGCAGTCTGCATACTACGCCCCATGCGTAGAACAAGCAATGACACCGAAGTTTTAAGGCGATTTGGCGAACGTTTACGGCAACTTCGGATAGCACGACACCTCACGCAAGAAGAGATGGCAGCTAGAGCAGGTTTCAGCCGGTCTTATTACAGCGAAATCGAGACAGGTAGACGAAACATATCGCTGCTCAACCTACACAAGCTAGCTCGATGCCTTGAAATCAGCGTGGACGACCTACTCAAATCGGAATGAACGCACGTGGTCTACATTCACAATGGGAAGCGCTACAGGTCATACAAACACCCAATCCTCGAATATATCTTCAATAAAGCAGTGGAAAATTCACCAGTACCACCGGACGAAATTCCCTTCACATATGAAAACATCCGCCAAGCTATGGCTGCACTACAAATAAAAAGAGACAGTCAAGCATCAATTTCCAACTTCGTTATTGATCTCCTGAGAAAGGCTAACACGATCGAGCAGCGCGTCCCTGACACAATCTCACAACAAGGCTATGACCTTGACAGAATGCCAGAGCGTAAAGTCCGCGAAGGATACGCAGGCAGACTGGTGCGGATTGAGCTAAAGGCCAGAGACCCGTGGATAATTTGGCAGGAAATACCTGATGAAGATGTAATTACTGTTCTGAACACTGTCCCAGAGAGCGTGAAACCTTACCTCGGCAACGACGAAGGCGCGCTGCTTTCTGTAATGGACTACTGCGACATACTCTCACAAGCTCTCAATGACGCGCCAGGAACGATAAAAAGAGTGCAACACCCCAAAAAATGGCAACCCGGTGAAGTTGATGGTCTGTACTTTTGCGACGCCGAAGAACCGGGTATCCTCTATCCTGTAGAAGCCAAAGCCCTCAGCACAGGCGATAGTGTCAATCGGGCACAGATTGAAGGCGCATATCAGACGATCAAAAATAAGATTTCAGACACAAAAATCATACCGCTTGCTGTCCAAATGATACCAGAGGGCATGTTCATCGCAGTCTTTGAAGAAACGCCGGAGGGCAGCCTCGTTATTACCCGCTCTCTCAAAGTCAAAATAGAGCCACCTATTCAATCCTGGCAGAAATCCAAAAGGGCAGGAGGGAAAAGTGGCAATCTGTAATTTTTACTGTAAAATGTCCGATAAAAGTGGCAACAATAAAGGACATGGACAGTAAATGCCGTTCTCGTTCCACCCGCCGACGGGAAGACCCTGCGACGTATGCGACGAACTTCATACACATGACACTACCCCACCCATCATTGACACGCACAATGGCAAAGCGTCTTCTGCAAACAACTTCCCCTTCCACAACTGGTACAACTTTGTCTTGGGATACTCACCTGAGTTTCCCGAATACATGATACGCAGAGAAAATCTACGGCAGACCGATTTAGTGCTTGACCCGTTCATGGGTACGGGCACTACTCTTGTAACATGTAAGCAGCATCAAATCCCATCGGAGGGCATAGATGCAAACGACTTCCTGGTGGATGCGGCCAGAGCCAAACTCAATTGGAACCTAGATACGAAAGCCCTAATCCACTACCGAGATGAGGTATTACGACAGGTTGAGGCAACCTTTCACAGCTACACCTGGGGACAAGACACGCAACCCGCACAACTTTCCCTCTTTGCCCCACAAGGCAGCAATGGCAAGCAGGACTATCAGCTTTACGTCACACCACGTCGGCCAGAAATGCTCCTGCAAAAATACATCTCAGACAAGCCACTCGCCCGCGCCCTAATGATAGACGATGCCATCAAGACAATAATCCCTGCTGGCCCGATCCAGGAACTCTTCAACCTGGCCCTCACATCAATCATCGTCCCTATATCAAACGTGCGGTACGGTCCTGGTTTTGGCATAGTGAAGCCACGTGACGACGTGCCAGTTCTGGACATCTTCATCGAAAAACTTAGCCGTATGATTAAAGACCTGAGACACATAAGCGAAGCGCAGCGAGCCACACCGTCCACCGTCAAGCTCGGCGACGCACGCCATCTTTCCAAATACTTTGACCACAATTCAGTATCACTCATGATGACCTCGCCGCCCTACCCCGGCGACCATGAATACACAAAGCACACGCGCTTAGAACTTACCTTTCGCGGCTACGCGACAACACACAACGAATTTCGGATCATAAAACGGAGAATGATACGGGCCTCAACAACGAACATTTTCAAAGAGGATAAGGACAAAGAAACCGTCATCAACCTTGAAAGCATCCGTACAATCACAAACCTCATTCAAGAACGCCTCACCGAAGACGGAGCAACTAGTGGATTTGAAAAGCTCTACACCAAACTCATTTGGGAATACTTCGGCGGAATGCACTTAGCACTACAAGAATGCTTCGCAGTTTTGCGCCCAGGCGGAAAAATTGCGCTCCTGGTGTCCGACAGCCACGCCTTCAAAATGGTTCACGTCCAGACAGCAGCAATCCTCCAAGAAATAGGGCTAAGGATTGGCTACGTCAGACCCGAAATAATCCTTTGGCAGCTTAAACCAAGCACATCTCACAAATACTGGCTCCGCGAGAACATTCTCATGCTCTCTAAGCCAGAATGATCCCAACAAACCCCTGAGCGGGAACCGATAGACATACTGAGTTTCCCAGAATGGGTCGCAATCACGGTATAGCTGCACTGGTCGGGCAGCAGGCGCTTGTCTCACGATGAACGCGCTCCATTGAAAAAGCATGGTAAACTTACCTCCTGCGCTGTGAAAAGTTTCCCCAGTGAGGCGTTAAGGTGCGAATTCTGATTACCGGGGGCGCAGGTTTCCTGGGTTCCCATCTGGCAGACCGATTTCTGGCCGAAGGTCATTCCGTGATCGCAATGGACAACCTGATCACGGGCAACACCGACAACATTGCTCACCTGGCGGGCCGTCCGGATTTCCGATTCATCCGGCACGATGTAACGCACTACATCTTCCTGGATGGGCCAATCGACGCCGTGCTGCATTTTGCATCGCCGGCCAGCCCGATTGACTACCTCAAGTACCCGATCCAGACCTTGAAGGTGGGCGCGCTCGGCACGCACAACGCGCTTGGCGTCGCCAAGCATAAAAATGCTCGTTTCCTGCTGGCCTCGACTTCGGAGATTTACGGCGATCCGCTCGTGCACCCTCAGCGTGAGGATTATCCCGGCAACGTCGTGACCATCGGGCCGCGCGGCGTTTACGACGAGGCCAAGCGCTTTGCCGAAGCCCTGACGATGGCCTACCACCGGGCGCACAAAGTCGATACGCGGATCGTGCGTATCTTCAACACCTTTGGCGAGCGGATGCGCCTGGACGATGGCCGGGTCGTGCCGAACTTCATCGGGCAGGCACTACGGCGGGAACCGCTGACCGTCTATGGCGACGGATCGCAAACCCGCTCGTTCTGCTACGTTGCCGACCTGATCGAGGGGCTGTTCCGTCTGTTGATGCTGCCACCCTCGGAAGATGCAGCTAACCCGGTCAATATCGGTAATCCCAATGAGATGTCGATCCTGGAATTTGCTAAGGTGGTTAATATGCTGACCGACAACCCGGCAGGTATTATCTTCAAAAAACAGGATCGCATTGAGGGCGATCCCCAGACGCGCCAGCCCGACATCACGCGCGCCCGCAAGCTACTTGGTTGGGAGCCGCGCGTGGCGCTGCACGAGGGCTTGCAGCGCACCATCCGCTACTTCGAGGGCCGCGTTTGACAGCGATTGCTCGTTACGGACAAGACACCCGCTGGCGGGGCCAGACAGTGGCCTGGGCGCTGCTCGGGCTGCTGGCAGGCGTATTGATCGGGCTGCTGCCACCTGGCGCGTCGGCGCTGGCGCTGCTGCTCGGGCTGCTCGGCGTACTGAGCCTGATCGATGTGCGGGTGGCGCTGGTCGTGACGCTGACCGTTGCGCCGCTTAAAGCCCTGATCGAGACCGAAAGCCGGATCGATTGGCCGCTCGACATCGGCCAACTGGCCTTCCTGACGCTGATCGGAATCTGGCTGGCGCGTTCCATTGCGGCACGGCGCAGGCTTGACCTGCCCTGGACGCCGCTGTATGTCCCGGTGGGGCTGTTTGTGCTGGCCGCGTCGTTCAGCCTGTGGGGGGCACTCTCGCCGAGCAGCGCCCTGACGGAACTGCTGAAATGGATCGAGATGCTGGCAATGATCGGGGTAGTGGTATCGTTGATAGTCGGGTGCGCCTTACCCCCTACCCCGCTTCGCGCTGGTTTCACACACCGCCTCACCCCCGACCCCTCTCCGCCAGCGTGGAGAGGGGAGTCTTCGCTTCGTGGTTTCTCCTCGCTGCTTGCGGAGAAGGGATCAGGAGGTGGGGTCAACAACCTGCACTGGATAGTCGGGGCGCTGATCCTTTCGGCGGTGATTCAGGGAGTGATCGGGCTGTACCAGTTCTTCGGTGGATCGGGCGCGGCGCACCTGTGGATTCTCGACTACCGCTATTTCCGGGCCTTTGGCACTTTCGGCCAGCCCAACCCGTTCGGCGCGTTTATGGGCCTGACGTTCCCTCTGGCGCTTGGTGCGGCTCTGGGCACGGCAGCCGAGGCGTGGACGGCTTACCGCCAGCGAACGTCGGTTCGAGGCGCGCTGATAGGCGCGGCATTGTACGCTGGCGGGGCGGCCATCATCGGGATCGGGCTGCTGATCTCGTGGAGCCGGGGGGCGTGGATCGGCTTCGGCGCGGCGGTGCTCGTGCTCGTGCTGTTCGGCCCTCGGCGGCGCTGGATCGGCGTCATGCTGGTGGCAATCGGCCTGTTCGGCGGCGCGGCGGGCGCGGCGGCGGGGGTGCTGCCTGCGTCGCTGGCGGCCCGCTTCAGCGACTTTACCCAGGATTTGTCGGGGTTTGCGGACGTGCGCGGACAGGTCATCAGCGACGCCAACTACGCGGTGCTGGAACGTTTTGCGCACTGGCAGGCCGCCCTTTCGATGGCGAACGACTCGCCTTGGCTGGGTGTGGGCTTCGGCAACTACGAGGTCGCCTACCCCCGCTATGCGCTGATGAACTGGCCGATGGCGCTCGGACATGCCCATAACTACTACCTGAACCTGCTGGCCGAAACCGGGATCGTCGGCCTGAGCGCCTACATCGCGGCCTGGATCACTCTCTTCTGGCTGACGGTGCGCGCCTTAAGACAACAATCGGGGTTCGGGCGTGGGCTGGCCCTGGGGCTGCTCGGCGTGTGGACACATCTGGCGGTACACAGCCTGTTCGACAAACTATACGTTAATAATATCTACTTGCATCTTGGTGCGATGCTTGGTCTAATCGGCGGCTTGTTGATTCTGGGCAACCTGGACACGCGCTATCAAAAGCCCAACTGAGGTGAAAATGTCCGAGTCTTTATCCGTAACGCCGGAGCGGGATGGAATCATCCGGCGTGTCAGCATTCGTTTCGGCGGCAGCAAGCCGAAGGAACTGGAACGCTTCCTGAAATTCGCAGTGGTTGGGACTATTGGCGCGGCTATTGACCTGGGCCTGACCAATCTGCTGATGCACTTCGTCTTTCATGTCCGAGAAGGCGACAACGCTCTGGTCATGCTCGCCGCCGGGATCGGCTTTGTGGTGGCGGTGTGCAGCAACTTCATCTGGAACCGGTACTGGACGTATCCCGAATCCCGTTCCCGGGCGATTATTGTCCAGCTTGCGCAGTTTTTTGTCGTCAATGTCTTCGGGCTGGTCATCCGGGAGATTGTCCTGGCGGTGCTCACCACACCGCTGACCGCCCTGGTGAAGCGCGCGGCAGGCGGCAGCATGGCCTCCGACCTTCAGGCCCAGATCGGCGCGAACCTGGCGATTATGGTGGCGCTCGTCATCGTCATGCTGTGGAATTTCTTCGTCAATCGCTACTGGACATACAACGATGTCCAGTAGCGGTTGAGCGCTTCAACTGCCCACGCGCTGGATGTCAGACCAGGCGGACTCGCCACCTACCAGATCAGCGCGGGCGCCACACTATCGGCGGGCAACGACCCTGAAATGACGCGGTTCAAGAACGGTGCCAGATCAAAAACGCTGAACGGCTTAGGCAGGTAGGCGTCAAAACCCGCCAAAAGGACATTGCCAAGCGTAGTTGTACTATCGTAGGAGGTTGTGGCGACAATCGGGCAGCCAGGGTTAAGTTCGCTCGCGCGAATCTGGCGCAGAATCTGGAAACCATCTGCGCCGAAAAGGTACAGATCAACAATAATCACATCCGGTGAGTACCGTTCAAGGATATTGAGGGCGCTTTCACCATCTTTGACTGCTTGAAGCCAGAGGCTGAAGTGCTCTGCGACCATCTTGAAGATGTTCTGAACGTGTTCGTCGTCATCGATGAGCAGTATCGAAAGTGTATGTTGTGGCACGACGTTGACCTTTCCCGATTCAACCTGTCTTAATTATACAGTTCATTGCAAAAACGTCCGTCAACCCTCAAGCTATATCGTTCGCGCCACGCAGCGCCGCAAGACCCGCCAGGCCCAGGCAGGCAACGAAGACAACAACGCCCACGCCCAGCGGCGCGGAAATATGGAACAATCTGACGACACTTTGGGCCAGGATTTCCCCGGCCAGCGCGCTCACCATTGCCAGCCCCGCAATGCCTGCCTCGACCCGGCGCAGAAGCGGCTTTGGTAGCCGCTGCCGGGACAGCCCGGCCAGGATGACCAGCCCGATCAGCGTGCCGAGGCCCAGGGCGAACTGCTGGCGGTAATTTGCATCGTCAAAGGTTCCCCGGAAGAAGTCCAGCGGTGGCATGAGCGTGAGCGCCAGACCCAGCGACAGGAAGGCATACAGCCCGCGCAGCCAGCCGGTGTGCTGCCCGGCGCGCAGGCCGAATAGCAAGGCCAGCAACCCCAACACGCCGCGCAAAAGAAAAGGTGCAAGCAGCGGGATTGAGCCGCCGCGCGCCGAAGGCGGCAGGCTCACCCACTCAGCCAGATCGTAGGCATTGAAGGTGAGTGCCGCCGCCGGGTTTACGATCCAGGGCAGGTAATAAGCCAGCACTGCACCCAACAGCCAGGGCCAGCGCAGCCAGCTAGGACGAAGCATGAACGTTTGGCGTGCCGCTGGCAGAACCGGCAGAACTAGCAGAGGGAGCGAGCAGTGTCTCGGCTGTGATGGCGTCAATTTGCTCGCGGATGGCGTCGTCTTCCTGCTGCTGCTGCCGGAAGAACTCGACCATGAAGGCGCTGCGGCGCTGCCGCAAAGCCATCGGCGCGACAGCCCGAATGTCACGCACATCGGCCCTACCGCGGCCATCGGCGGCAGCATAAGCGCGCGCCGCCTCGAACATGGCGTATTCGGCCCGGTGTGAGTCAATATCCAGACGCTGGATAAGCTGCAAGCCCAGGGCCAGTGCCTCGTCGGTCAGCGTCACCTCTGGCAGCAGTTCGCGGGCCAGGCTCACTTCCTCGCGTGCCTCGACCAGGGCACTGGCCCACTCGCGCAGAAAGGCGCGGCTGTTGGTACGGTAGGCACGAACGCGCCTGTACACCTCCAGGCGTTCGGACGAATCCATCAGGCCGCGCACTGCCACGCGCAGCCCGAAGCGATCCATGATCTGCGGACGCAAGTTGCCTTCCTCGGGGTTCATGGAGCCGATCAGGACGAAGCGCGAACGGTAGGTGCCGACCATCGCCCCGCGCCGCACAGTGTAATTGCCCGCCGCCGAAGCATCCAGGATCGCGTCGGCAATCGAGTCTTCCAGGAGATTCACTTCGTCGATGTACAGCAGGTTTTGATCGGCGCGCGCCAGAATACCCCGTTCCAGCCGGATACGGTTTTGCTGCACGGCGATCCGCTCGTTGATGCCACCGACCACGTCTTCGAGGCGTGCGTTGAGGGGCAGTTCGATCAGCCTGACCGGTTCCAGGCGTGTAATCGGGATGCCTTTCGCCAGCTTTTCGGCGCACTCCGGGCAGACTCCGGCGGCTCCCTCGCGTGCGAAATCTTCGGGCAGGCAGCCTTCGGGACAGGTGCTGACCTCGATGTCGGGCAAGATGCCCGTCAGGCTGCGCACAGCGGTGGTCTTGCCCGTGCCGCGCGGCCCGATGAGCAGTACCCCGCCCACTGCCGGGTTAATGACGGAGAGCAGGAGGGCGATCCGCATTTCCATCTGCCCGACCAGCGCCAGGAACGGGAACGGCATACTTTCCGCCAGGCCCAGGTCCTGGGGAGGCGCGGAAAGCACGGCGCGCGCGCCGGATTTGTTCAGAATGCGCAGCAGCGCCGATGGCAGATAGTCTTCGGGAACGCGGCTTTCCAGGTCGGGCAGAAGGTCAGACATGCGGACTCCCCGGCGCACCCACGTCGAGGGCCTGGCGGCGCTGCTTTTCGCGGGCGCGCTGCAATTTGCGATATTCCTGCCGCTCGCGGGCTTCTTGCATGTGGGCGCGCTCCTCGTCGTTGGCGGCGATCAGCGGCGGCACGGGCTGCGGACGCCCCTGGCTGTCCAGCGCTACGTAGACCAGATAGGCAATGTTGGTGGTCGTCGTCACGCCGGTCAGCGGGTTCTCCGCAATGACCACGACGCGCGTCTCCATGGATGTGCGGCCCACGTAAGTAACCTCGGCTTCCAGTGTGACGACATTGCCAACGTAGATCGGCTCCATGAAGGTCATCGAATCCATTGCCACCGTAACGACGTGTGAACGGGCGTGGCGCATGGCTGCCAGCGCGCCCGCCTCGTCGGCCAGCTTCATGATCTCGCCGCCGTGAACGTTCCCCTGGGCGTTGGCGTGCTGGGGACTCATGAACTGGCTGAGTCGCACGTGCGACTCGGCCATCGTTTTGCCCTGCATTTCATGGATTGGCTGGTTCTGGGTTGGCTGCACGGTCAAGACTCAGTCCATGTCCTCTTTGTGCTCGGAAACGCGCTTGAATACGTCGGGGTCTTCCTCAAGCACGTCAATCGTGTCATAGCTGATCTCGGCGTTTTGTGGGGGCAGCGGCGCGCGCGCTGGCAGGTTGGACGGCTTGACGGCGGGCTTTGCCAGCGGGTGGGGGTGCATGGGGCGTCGCTTCCCGGCGCGCTTGCGCAGGATGCGGCCATCCTTCGCCAGATCGCCGACCCATTCGCCATCGCGGGTGAAAACCGCCTGGCCTTCCAGAAACCCGATGTATTCACCGCGACTGTCGAACAGATATTGGCCCATCGCGGTGGCCTGCCAGTCGCCAGCCGTATTGTAGATAAAAATTGGTTTGTCCGGCATATGATTGCTCCGAAGCGGTGAAAGTTGTTCGATCATTATAGCATAGCGCACAGCCAGTTTATGGCTCGCAGACTTTCAGTTCTATAATATCCTGCGACAGCCGCCATTCGAGATTTTTGTGCCAAAAGGAGAGCGTTAATCGATGATTCCCGGAAAGCGCCTGGTGCGCCCTGAAGAAGAACCCTTTGCCGCGTTCAACTGGGGCAAACTGAAGTTTCTGTGTGAACCGTCGCTGACCAACGCCGAACACCTGACCGTTGCCCACGTGTACCTGGGACCAGGCCAGGGCCACCTGCGCCACAACCATCCTGGCTCGGAGGAAATCCTGTTCGTCATCGCGGGTGAAGGCGAACAGATGGTGGAAACCGATCTGGAAGAAAACGGCGGTCAACCGCAAACCTTCCACGTAAAGGCGGGCGACCTAGTGCATATCCCTGCCTCGGTCTACCACCAGACCGTCAACACTGGCAAAGATACGATGCAAATCCTGGCCGTGTACAGCCCATGTGGGCCGGAAAAAGTGCTGCGCGAGCTGCCGGACTACCGCCTGCTGACGGTGTGATGGATTGACCGGAGCACGGCAAGATATCAGGCAAGCAACTGCCCATAAAGCGCGTGAAGCTGCGCGGCTGCTTTGCCCCAGGTGAACAGGGCGGCCTGACGTAACCCGCGCTCAACCAATTCCAGGCGCAGCGCGTCGTCGGTCAGCAGGCGTGCCAGGGCAGCGCTGATCTGGGGAACGGACAGCGGATCGACCAGCAGCGCGGCATCCCCGGCCACTTCGACCAGCGACGAGACGTTGGAGGTGACGACGGGCGTCGCGCAGGCCATTGCTTCCAGCACGGGCAGGCCAAAGCCCTCGTAGAGCGACGGGAAGGCGAAGCAGCGGGCCGCGCTATACAGTGCCGGGAGGTCGGCGTCCTCGGCGAAGCCGATGAAATGCACGCGCCCTTGCAGCCCAAGCGCATCGACGGCTGCATGGATCGGCCCTTGCAGCCAGCCGCGCCCCCCGGCAATGACCAGGTGGATGTCACGCAGTGTAGCGGGCAAGGCCGCCAGGGCCTGCATCAATCGCTCGTAGTTTTTGCGTGGCTGTACCGTGCCGACGGACAGGACAAAGGGCGCGTCTCCAATGCCATAGCGTGCCCGTACCGACGCCAGCAAAGCCGGATCGCGCACCGGCTGGAAGCGCGGATGAACGCCACTGAGCAGCACCGTGACTTTGTCCGGCTGAACGCCGTACAATGCGATCAGGTCCTCTTTCGTGGCCTGCGAATCGGCCAGCACGTGATCGGCGCGGCGGACGGAGCGCGGCACAACCCGATCCAGGTAGCGCTTTAAGGCCGGGCTGGCCGCTTCCGGCGCGCGGACGAAAGACAGGTCGTGGACGGTCAGCACAGTGCGCGTGCCGGGATAGGTGGGCGGGAGGACGAAATCGGTGGCGTGGTACAGGGCCACGCTGCCAACCCACCACTCGACGGGCAGGGGCAGCCTGGCGCGCTGCCAGAGCCGGGCAAACCACACGGGCGAAAGGCGCGAAGCTGCCCAGGTAAAGTTGGGGCCGGGCAGCGGCGGCAAGGGTTTCGCGCCTGCGCCAGCGACAAAGAGGCGGTACTCGGTTTCCGGATCGCACCATGCCAGGGCCGCAACCAGTTCACGGACGTAGCGCCCGATGCCGCCGCCTTGTTCGTAAGCGGGCGTATAGTCGATGCCAATGCGGGCGAGAGGAGTCAACAGCAGCTACCTCAGCCTGGTCGTCTTTAACGTTGCTCAGAATCAACAGACCGCCAGCATCGCATCAACGCATGGCGGCCCGTCTATGTGCGAGAACTCGAAGTCTGGCGCGTCTACTTGCTCGGCTGCATCCGCGTGTCGATGTAATTGACCGCCTCACCCACCGTCGTGATCTTCTGAGCTTCCTCGTCGGAAATTTCCCCGCCGAATTCTTCCTCAATCGCCATGATCAGCTCGACCAGGTCGAGTGAATCTGCTTCCAGGTCTTCACGGAAACGCGCGTTGGTCACTACGCGGCTGGGTTCAACGCCGAGCAGTTCGACAATGATATCCCTAACGCGCTCTTCGGTTGATGCCATAAGGCCACCTCCATCATGCTGCCATAGGTAAACGGGCGAGATTATACACCGCGCGGGTGCAGGGCGCGATTAGTTGACACCTCTGGCTGCGACGGGTACTATCACGCTGCATAGCAAAGGAACACCCCTGTATGGCGAAAGTTGCGGACGGACAACCCACCGAACGGCGCAAGGTTGACCACATTCGCATCAACCTGGAAGAGAACGTCCAATTCCCTCACCTGACTACCGGCTTGGAACATTATCGCTTTATGCACCAGGCGCTACCGGAGCTCGATATCAACGAGATCGACACCAGCGTCGTGTTGTTCGGCAAGCGCCTTAAAACGCCGATCCTGATCTCCTCGATGACGGGCGGCACGGACATGGCCCGGCAGATCAACCGCAATCTGGCCGAAGCCGCGCAGCAACATGGCATAGCGATGGGCTTGGGTTCGCAGCGCGCCGCTATCGAACACCCCGAACTGGTGCATACCTACGCCGTGCGCGACGTTGCGCCGGACATTTTGCTGTTTGCGAACGTGGGCGTTGTGCAGCTTAACTATGGCTACGGCGTCGAGCAGATGCGCCGCGCCGTCGATATGGTGGGGGCCGACGCGCTGATCCTGCACTTTAACCCGCTGCAAGAGGCCGTGCAACCCGAAGGCGATGGCAACTGGAAAGACCTGCTGCCCAAGATCAAGACCGTGTGCCAGCAGGTGGGCGTCCCGGTCATCGCCAAAGAGGTCGGCTGGGGCTTCAGCGAGCAGGCGGCACGCCAGCTGGCCGAGGCGGGCGTGTCAGCGATTGACGTGGCCGGGTCGGGCGGTACGTCGTGGAGCGAGGTCGAATATCACCGCGCGCCGACAGCGTTCCATGCGCGGGTAGCGGCCTGCTTTGCCGATTGGGGCATTCCGACGGCGGACAGCATCCAGTACGTGCGAAAGGCCGCGCCGCATCTGCCGATCATCGCCAGCGGCGGCCTGCGCGACGGGATCGACATCGCCAAGTGCATCGCCCTCGGCGCGAGTGTCGGCGGGCTGGCCGGGCCGATGCTCAAGGCAGCGGCGCAATCCAGCGAAGCTGTTTCCGAACTGATCCGCGAACTGGATCGGCAGGTGCGTGTGGCGATGTTCGCGGCGGCGGCCCCGGACATCCGGGCGCTGCAGCGGACGGAACTGATTCGCGTGTAGCGGTCCTCAGCCTGTGGCAACCAGCCGAACCTCACCCCCGGCCCCTCTCCGCAAGCAGAGAGGGGCATCATGCGGTTTCTCCTCTCCGGTTGGAAGGGGGTAAGGTCAATCACATCCGCATGTTGCAGCCCCTCTCTCGACTGCATGCAACCTTCACTGAGAGACCATCTGACCAACTCCTGCGGATTCGGATAGTCAGGCGGGCCGCCCGGCCTGGATGCGCTCGTAGACCGACTGGTTAAGCGCCAGTGGATCATCGCATTCCTTATGAAATAGCTGGCGATGCAGGCAGTACGGAAAAAATCTGCAAGACTACAGGCTGCTTTGTGGGTCATGCAATCGAGCCAGGTCTTGGTCATGTGAACACTGCGCGAACTGGTACGAAACCAAGTCTCCAGAGTTGTGCGATACCTGCTATTGGGCGCACCCCGAATCCTATAAGCACACTGCGTTAAAGCCGATCAGAAGGCTCGATTTGGTCTGGCCGAAGCTGAAGTAGAGATTTACGAAAAGCTGAGGCATCAAACTGACCAGGTCGGTGAAGCTATGCTGGATTGCGTCAAAAAGGTCATCAGCAAACATCTTGAAGAAACCTGAAAAATGTGCATAATTCCTACTATTGTTGCAAACCGTTTGTGTATGCAGCGTGTAGGCGCGCTCGGCCAAGATGGTACGTCCGACTCTGGCGTTTGTTGGGGCAGGCCGGGTAGGCTCTACACTGTCACAGACGCTTCACTGGCGCGGCTACGTGGTCAGCGCCGTTTACAGCCGCTCACCTGCGTCTGCCCAACACCTCGCTGAAAAACTCAACACGCGCACGGCTGCTTCCCCTGCTGAAGCAGCACTCAGCGCGCAGCTTACCTTTCTGACCGTTCCCGACGATGTGATTGCCCAGGTCTGTCAGACGCTGGCCCATGACCAGGATTTGACCGGGCGTGCTGTCGTCCACACGTCGGGCGTGTCAAGCGTCGAGTTGCTCTCGGCTGCCAGGGCCAGCGGCGCCTGGATAGGCGGCCTTCACCCGATGATCCCTATCCTCAACATGGAACTCAGCCAGCGCATGGCCTTCTCCGTTCCCTGGGTCAGCGAAGCGCCGGACGTTACGTTTGGCGTCGAGGCCGAAAGCGAACCGCTGCGCTCCTGGCTGGCGGACATCGTTCGGGCGCTGAATGGCGTGGCATTGTGGCTGCATCCCCAGGACCGGGCGCGCTACCACGCGGCAGGAGTCATCGCCAGCAACTACCTCGTCACGCTGTTCGACGAAGCCCTTCACCTGCTGCAATCGCTCGGATCGGGGGCGGATGAAAGACTCGTCCGCCAAACCCTCGTCCATCTGGTAGAGAATACGCTGCAAAACATCAAAACTGCCGGGACGGTCCAGGCGCTTACCGGCCCGATAGCACGGGGCGACGCGGGAACCGTGCGCAAACATCTTGAGGCGCTAGAACAGGAGGATATGGAATTAGCGGCACTTTATCGCTTGCTTGGGCGGCGAACAACGCGACTCGCTGCCGAGCGAGGGTTAGACGCGGAGAAGCTGGAACGGATTCGCCAGAGTTTGGAGGAAAGTCATGCGAACGACGATTCTAAACATCCAGAAGATGAAGGACACGGGGCAGCGAATCCCGATGCTCACCGCGTATGATGCCACCAGTGCCAGACTCGTGGAAGCGGCGGGCGTGCCGATCATTCTGGTCGGCGATTCGCTGGGGATGACGATCCAGGGCCACGAAACGACTGTACCCGTCACCCTCGAAGACATCATCTACCATACGCGGGCTGTGGTGCGCGGGACGAGCAAGGCTATGATCGTCTTCGATCTGCCCTTCATGACCTACACCATCAGCCCGGAGCAAGCCCTAACCAGCGCGGGCCGGGCTATCCAGGAAGGCGGGGCCAACGCCGTTAAGATGGAAGGCGGCGCGCACATGGCCCCGACGGTGGCGCGAGTAGTCGCCGCCGGGATACCGGTTATGGCCCACATCGGCCTGACGCCGCAAAGCGTGTACCAGCTTGGCGGCTGGCGCATCCAGGGCCGCGATGCCCAATCGGCGCAACGTTTGATCGACGATGCGCTGGCGCTTGAACAGGCGGGAGCATTCGCCATTGTGCTGGAAACCATTCCTGCGCCTGTCGCCAAAGAGATCACGGCCCGCCTGCACATTCCGACCATCGGCATCGGCGCGGGGCCGGACTGCGACGGGCAGGTACAGGTCTTCCACGATCTGCTCGGCCTGACCGAGGATCACCTGCCGAAGCACGCCAAGCGTTACGCCAACCTGGCCGAGACGATCCGGCAAGCTGTTGGAGAATACGTCGCAGAGGTCGGTAACGGCAGCTTCCCGACAGAGGCGCAGAGCTTCAAGATGGACGAGGCGGCCCTTGCCGCGCTCTATAGCCACGCTGGCGGAAGCAACGGCGGTGTGAAGCCGTAGACCTCATGCTCTGCCCCGCCCCTCTTCGCCTTGCGTGGAGAGGGGCCGGAGGTTTTCTTACGGAGCACGTAGGGATTGCATACAATAATCTGATAGAGCCGTGATAAACTATATTCAGGTAGTGTCGCACCGTATTGTATTAAGGCATACGGATAAGCGTATAACAAGGTGGAAGAAAGTCTATGATGCGTTTTGATCGATTCACTGAGCGTGCGCAAGACGCCGCCGCCCGCGCCTACGAAATCTTGCAGCGCTACGGGCATAATCAGGTGGATACCGAACACATCTTGCTGGCGCTCCTGGAACAGCCAGAGGGTGTGATACCGCAGATTCTCGAAAAAATGAATGTTGACCAGGACGCGCTGCGCTTCAAGCTGGACGAAGTCTTGAAGGCCAGCCCGAAAGCGGCGATCTATGGCGGCGGCACGGGACAGGTGTTCATGACGCCCCGCGTCAAGCGCGTGATCGATCTGGCCCAGGAAGAAGCCAATCGCCTGAAGGACGAGTACATCAGTACTGAACACATCTTCCTGGCGATTCTGAGCGAGACCCGCACAGCCATTGCCCGCATCATGAAGGAAGCAGGCGTGACCAAAGAGCGCGTCCTGGAGATCATCAAGGACTTCCGGGGCGGGCAGCGCGTCACCGACCCCCAGGCCGAAAGCCGCTACCGCACGCTCGAAAAGTACAGCCGCGACCTGACACGCATGGCGCAGGAGGGCAAACTCGACCCGGTGATCGGGCGCGACGACGAAATCTTGCGCGTGATCCAGATTTTGAGCCGGCGCACCAAGAACAACCCGGTGTTGATCGGCGAGGCGGGTGTTGGCAAGACCGCCATCGTCGAAGGGCTGGCGCAGAAGATTGCCAACAATGACGTGCCCGAGATTCTGCTTGGCAAGCGTGTGATCAGCCTTGACCTGGGCGCGATGATCGCCGGGAGCCGCTTCCGGGGCGAGTTCGAGGAACGCTTGAAGGCAGCCATTGAGGAAGTACAGCGCAGCGCTGGCGACATCATCCTGTTCATCGACGAGCTACATCAGGTCGTCGGGGCGGGCGCGGCGCAGGGCGCGCTGGACGCCAGCAACATGATGAAACCTGCACTGGCACGCGGCGAACTGAACTGCATCGGCGCGACCACGCTGGACGAATACCGCCAGTTCATCGAGAAGGACTCGGCACTGGATCGACGCTTTGCGCCGGTGTTCGTCGACGAACCGAGTGTTGAGCAGACCATCGAAATGCTACACGGCCTGCGGGATCGCTACGAAGCGCACCACAAAGTCCACTTCAGCGAGGAAGCGCTGGTGGCGGCAGCGCGGCTCAGTCACCGTTACGTAACGGATCGCCGTCTGCCGGACAAGGCCATTGACCTGATGGACGAGGCAGCGGCCAAGCTGCGCGTGGCGCTGTACAGTCTGCCGCCAGAACTGAAGCACCTCAAGAGCGAGCTGGATCGGCTGACCGCGGAAGAAGAAGCGGCTGGTCTGGCCCGTGATTATGAACGCGCAGCGCAGTACAAGATGCAGCGCCTGCAGGCTGAAGAAGCCTACGAACGGGGCCGCGAAGCATGGCAGCGCGAGCATACGCTGGACGAGATCGTGGATGCCAATGACATCGCGGAGGTAGTCTCCCGCTGGACGGGCATTCCGCTGAACCAGATGCTCGAAACTGAACAAGACAAGCTGCTGCGCATGGAAGAGGCCCTGCACGAACGGATCATCGGGCAGGACGAAGCCGTGGCTGCCGTTGCCGATGCCATTCGCCGCGCTCGCAGCGGTCTGAAAGACCCGCGTCGGCCCATTGGCTCGTTCATCTTCTTGGGGTCGTCGGGCGTCGGCAAGACCGAACTGGCGAAAGCGCTGGCCGAGTTCATGTTCGACGACGAGGATGCGCTGGTCCGCATCGACATGAGCGAGTACCGCGAACAGCACACGGTCAGCCGTTTGTTCGGCGCACCGCCCGGCTACGTTGGCTACGAAGAAGGCGGTCAGTTGACCGAGGCCGTGCGCCGTCGTCCATACAGTGTGATCCTCTTTGATGAGATCGAGAAGGCACATCCCGATGTATGGAATGCCCTGCTGCAAATCCTGGAAGATGGTCGCCTGACCGATGGACAGGGACGCACTGTGGATTTCCGCAACTCGGTGATCATCATGACCAGCAACCTGGGCACGGAATATGCACGTAAGGGCGGGCCATTGGGCTTTGTCACCAGCAACGATCCTGAACTGGCTGCCGATCACAAGAAGATCGAGCGAGCTATGCGTGAGACGTTCCGGCCAGAATTCCTGAACCGGATTGACGAGGTCATTATCTTCAGCCCGCTGACCCTGGAACAGGTGCAGAAGATGGTGGACTTGCAGATGCGCTCGGTGGCCGAACGGCTGGGTGAACAGGGCCTGGTGGTCGAACTGACCGACAACGCCCGTGCCTGGCTGGCGAACCAGGGTTACGATCCGCAGTTCGGAGCGCGTCCGCTGCGCCGTGCCTTGCAGCGCTTCGTCGAGAGTCCGCTCTCAGTGCAACTGCTCAAGGGGACTTTCCGTCGCGGCGACGTGGTGCTGGTCGATGCCTCCGAGACAGAAGGGCTGACCTTTACCCGGCAGGAAGGCACTTCCTTCGAATTGCCGAATGCGAGCGTAGAAAGCCACACGCGGCAGTCGGAAAACTAACTGCCCGAATACGGCTGTGACGCACTGGCCCGGAAAGTCCTTTCCGGGCCAGTGCGTTCTTTTCTCAACGCGACATACGATTTTCCAACCATTTCTTAATAATTTAATACCTCTATTTATGAAATCTTCCCGAATTCTGCGATTCCTGGCCGGGACATCGTGTATGATTATAACTAAGCCAACCTGGGCTTCGCAGGAGTATCCCACGCCATGACCGCAAATGCGCTGCACTCGTACATTCCGTTGACGGGCGGCTTGCAGACCAGAACGCTCAGGACAGAACGTCTTGAATACTATTGCCGTCTTTTGATAGAGGCTACCCAACTCGCCGGGAGTTCCAGCAATTTTTATGAAGTCCTGTACGGCATCCTGGACAGTATGCTGAGGATTACCCAGGCCGATGCCGCCGTCATGGTGCTGAACGACGAGGACGGCAATTTTCAGTATGTTGGCGGGCGCAATGCCAACGGCAAAGAGTTTGTCGAAAACGACATGCGCTTCGTCCCGGCTCTGGCCGGGCGCTTGCGGGGCAGCCACCACATCACGGTCATCCACAACCTGGCGCAGGACAGCGCACTGCGGGACGATAAAAGCGCAGGCACGCAGTATCTTCAGGCTGTCATCGCTCTGTCACTGACACACGGCGCCGCCACGTTGGGCTTTGTCCAGCTTGGCAGCCACTCTGCTTTACCTGCCCTCGAAGATTTCGAGCTGTCTATCTTAAAAAGCCTGGCGGCTGTCCTCAGCCTCAAGACCGATAATGCACTGGCGGCCAGTCAGATCGAGCAACTTAAGGAGAGCACTGAACAAGAATTACGGGATCGCACGGAACAGCTTAACGCGGCCAACAACTGGCTGGCAAACGCGCTTGAAAAGACCGAACGCCAGCTTGCCGCCAAGCGCGAACGTGAAAATGCGCTGCTCCGTTTCCTGACCAGTATGTCCCACGAACTGCGCGCGCCTGCCCAGCTAATTATGGGCCACGCGCATCTTGTACTGGAGGACGGTACGGCGCACCTGAGCAGCCCGCAGCGCAGTTCGCTCGGTTCCATCGTGCGGGCCAGTGAACACGTGAGTCAGCTTGTAGATCGGTTGGTCGAGCCGTCACCATCGGACGAGGGTTGTTTCGCTTTCGATCCGGTGTCGTTTGATGTGCGGCCTCTCATCAACGAAACGCTGGCTTTGTGTCGCGGCCTGACGAAAAATCAGCCAATCCAGCTTCTATATTATTACCCGCCTGAACTCCCCAATGTTCTGGGCGATGCAACCTGTGTGCGTCAGGTATTAATCAACCTGCTGGCGAATGCGTGCCGATTCACCCGGGAGGGCAAAATATCAGTCAATGCGTCCCTGCAACCAGGCTATGTCGTGATCAGCGTGGCCGATACCGGTGTCGGCATCGAACCCGACAGGCTGAACACGATTTTCGACCAGGATGCCCATTCAGAGGATAAGCCTGCCACGAGCAGATCGGGCCTGGGCCTTCCGATCAGTAAGCAGTTAGTCGAACTGCACGGCGGGCGGTTGTGGGCACACAGCGCGCCAGGCAAAGGTTCGGTCTTTTCCTTCAGCCTGCCTGTAGTGATGGACTAAACGAGAGCCACGCTGCCCGGCCTGGAACACTATTCCCGCCTCACCCATCGAAGGCTAACCAGTCCTCGCCCCACTGACACTTGCCACCTGCATCGCAATGTCGCACTGCAATACAGATCAGCGTATGGGATCATGCAGGGCTGAGGTATCCTTGATCGGGTAAAGCCATTCTCGATCTTTGGAACAGCACAGGTCGCAGACATGAATGAAGTGCTCATTGTGAGCGCGGTGCGAACGCCCGTTGGCAAGTTGGCGGGCGCGCTGGCGACGGTTCGCCCTGATGATATGGCAGCCCTGGTCATTCGGGAAGCGGTCAGGCGTGCGAATATTGATCCCGGCGCTGTCGAAGAAGTTTACATGGGTTGTGCCAACCAGGCGGGCGAGGACAACCGCAACGTGGCGCGCATGGCAGCGCTGCTGGCGGGCTTACCGCAGCACGTGGCCGGGGTGACGATCAACCGGCTGTGTGCCAGCGGGTTGAACGCCGTCAACCAGGCGGCACGGGCAATTCGCTGCGGCGAAGGGGACATTTTCGTTGCGGGCGGTGTCGAGTCGATGACACGAGCGCCTTATTCGCTGCCCAAAAATCCGCAGGCGTGGGGGCCTTCGGGCAACATCACCGCCTACGACACGTCGCTTGGCTGGCGCTACCCGAACCCCAAAATGGAGGCGCTGTTTCCGCTGGAAGCGATGGGCGAAACCGCTGAGAACATCTACGAACTCAGTTGTGCAGGCCAGATCAAGGGCGGCCCGATCACGCGAGAGGAGCAGGATCGTTTTGCGCTCCAGAGCCAGCACAGAGCGATAAATGCGATTAGCCAGGGCCACTTCAAAGCGGAGATCGTCCCGGTAGCTATCCCGCAGCGCAAGGGCGATCCGATCCTGGTCGATACCGACGAACAACCGCGCTACGCCAGGACTGCCGATGGTTACCAGGCGGCGACGGACATGCAGGCGCTCGGCAGCCTGCGCCCGGTTTTCCGTCAGGGGGGAACGGTCACGGCGGGCAATTCCAGCAGCTTGAACGACGGCGCGTGCGCGCTGGTATTGATGTCGGAAGCGAAGGCGCTTGAACTGGGCATCGAGCCGCTGGCCCGGTGGGTGGCTTCCGCCGCTGTCGGCGTCGATCCGCGCACAATGGGCCTGGGGCCTGTCGGGGCAACGCGCAAAACGTTGCAAAGGGCGTCTCTCGGTCTGGAAGATATCGATCTGGTGGAACTGAACGAAGCCTTTGCGGTGCAGGCCCTGGCCGTGCTGCGGGAACTTGACCTTAGCGAGACGATCACGAACGTGAACGGCGGAGCGATTGCACTTGGACATCCGCTCGGCTGTTCCGGCGCGCGCATCCTGACCACCCTGCTGTACGAAATGCAGCGCCGCGCCAGGGCGGGTGAAAGGATGCGCTATGGGCTGGCGACCCTGTGCGTGGGCGTTGGGCAGGGTGAAGCGACTATCATCGAGAGGCTGTAGAGCGGAAGCGATATGAAAGCAGTATGAAAATCGTTCCTCAGATCAGCGCAGAGGAGGCGGCCCGGTTTGTCCAGGACGGCGCGGTGCTGATGGCCGGCGGGTTTGGCATGACGGGCAATCCGGTGCATCTGCTGCACGCACTGGCGGTGCGCCCGGTGAAAGATTTGACGCTTATTTCAAATAATGTGGGCGAAGAGGGCCTCGGTGGCGGAAGGCTGCTGGCAAACGGCCAGCTCAAAAAGGCCATCGGCTCCTTCTTCACCTCCAACCCGGCTGCGGTGGCGGCGGCGCAGTCCGGCCAACTGGTGGTAGAACTGATGCCGCAAGGGACACTGGTCGAGGCTATTCGCGCCGGTGGGGCAGGTCTGGGTGGTTTTTACACCCGGACGGGGCTGGGCACTGTCCTGACCCAGCACAGCGAAACCAAAGTGATCGACGGCGTTGAATATGTCTTTGTGCCAGCGCTGCGCGCTGACGTAGCCTTCATCCGCGCCTACTGTGCCGATACGGCTGGCAACCTAATCTATCGCATGACCGAGCGGAATTTTAACCCGGTGATGGCAACAGCCGCCGATGTGGTCATTGCAGAGGTCGAGGAGATCGTGCCTGTGGGGGCGCTCTCGCCGGACGAGGTTGTGACCCCCGGCAGCTTCGTCGATTATCTGGTGCAGGCGCATACCACGCTGGAAGAATTGGGGAGTTCGGCTGCTGTTGACTCCGGTGGGAAACAAGTCGGCGAGGCACGGATGAATATGGCGCGCCGCGCACTCGCGGAACTGAAACAAGGGGACGTGGTCAATATCGGCGTGGGCATCCCGACGCTGGTCGCCAATCTAATTACACCGGAGCACGGCATCGTCCTGCACACCGAAAACGGTATGCTGGGCGTCGGCCCCGCGCCCAGGCACGGCGGCGCGATGGAGCACCCGGTCAATGCGGGCAAGCAGCCGGTGACTGCACTGCCGGGCAGTTCCTACTTCGACAGTGCCCTTTCATTTGGCATGATTCGCGGCGGCCACATCGACGTTGCCATCATGGGCGGCTTGCAGGTCGATGAAGCCGCAAACCTGGCGAACTGGGCTGTGCCGGGCAAGCCGCTGCTCGGCGTGGGTGGCGCGATGGACCTGGCTTCCGGGGCGAAGCGGCTGATCGTGACCATGACGCACACCGACGATCAGGGCCGCCCCAAGATTGTGCCCCAAATTACCTTGCCGCTGACGGCCCAACGCGCAGTGAATACCGTGATCACCGATCTGGCCGTGTTCAGGTTTATCCAGGGCAGGTTGACACTCACGGAGTTGATGCCCGGCGCGTCGCTTGAACAGGTTCGATCAAAGACTTCTGCGGCATTTGCGGAAGCGCTGGCCTGAACCAGTTGTCAGGCAATCGGCAGGGCCGGTCAGGCGCGTCTGTCTGGCAGTGTGCCAGTTTGTGCCCTTGCCTGTCCTGCAATCTTCGTTGACGTTCAGATTCGCGAACGGATATACTTGGTGAGGGTCAGGCGCAAACGGTCTACAATGGCTTGGGCACAACTGCGGTTGCTGTACCTGATTGAGTTCGCCGACTGCGAACCTGGTGTCGGGCTGCAATTCGTTGACACCCCGCCGGATCGCCATATAATTAAGAATAAGTGTCCAGAAATCGATTTCTCACCCTGATGGGTGCTAAACGCGACCAGCACCACTAAAAGGATGTCGTTACTTAGAGAACTGATAGGTAGATATGACGCAGCCCCTATTACAACTGCGCGGAATTTCAAAATCGTTCCCCGGCGTGCGGGCACTGGACAACATCAGTTTTGACGTTCTACCTGGCGAGGTTCACGCCCTCCTGGGCGAGAATGGCGCGGGAAAGTCCACCCTGATCAAAATCATCGCGGGCGTTTATCGCCCTGACGCCGGAGAAATACTGCTCGACGGCTCACCCGTCCATTTCAGCGACCCTGGGCAGGCGCAGGCCAAAGGCATCGCCGCCATCTACCAGGAATTGAGCCTCTACCCAGAGCTGACGGTGGCCGAGAATATCTTCATGGGCCATGCGCCGCGTGGCCGTTTCGGCGCCATTGACTGGACGGCGATGAACCAGCAAGCGCGAGACATTCTTGCCTCGCTGGAAATTGACGGGCTGGATGTGACCCGTAAAGTCGGCGCACTGACTGTCGGCAACCGGCAGCGTGTCGAGATCGCCAAAGCGCTGTCCCAGAATGCGCGCATTCTGATTATGGATGAGCCAACCGCAGCCCTCACCGAGACGGATGTGCAGAGCCTCTTTAACACGGTGCGGCTGCTGCGAGGACGCGGCGTTGGCATTATCTACATCAGCCACCGCCTGCAGGAGGTCTTCATTCTGGCAGATCGCGTCAGTGTGCTGCGGGACGGGCATTACGTCGGAACGCGGCTCGTCTCTGAAACAACGGAGGATAGTCTGGTCAGCATGATGGTCGGGCGCACGATTGACGACATGTTTCCCAAGCTGCCCACCACCATCAAAGAGCCGGTTCTGGAAGTCCGTAACCTGTGGCGAAAACCGCTCATTAAAGATGTCAGTATGCAGGTGCGCGCAGGCGAAATCGTCGGGCTGGCCGGGCTGGTTGGCTCCGGGCGCAGCGAACTGGCGCAGGTGATCTTCGGGATGACACCTCCTGATGGCGGACAAATCCTGATCGACGGCAAGCCCGTCCAGATCAAGAACCCCGGACAGGCGATGAAGCTGGGCATCGCCTACGTGCCGGAAGACCGGGGCTTGCAGGGGTTGATCCGGCAGATGAAAATCCGCGAGAACATCTCACTGGCGGTGCTGCGGGCGCTTGTACGGGGACCATTTATCGACAACCGGGCCGAAAGGAATCTGGCGACCCGCATGATCGAGCAGTTGAGCATCCGCGCCTATAGCCCGGAACAGATCGTGAATAAGCTGTCTGGCGGAAACCAGCAAAAGGTGGTCGTCAGCAAGTGGCTGGCCGGTAGGCCGCGCGTGCTGATTATGGATGAGCCAACACGCGGCGTCGATGTCGGTGCCAAAGCCGAGATTCACCGCCTGATCAGCCAACTGGCACAACAGGGGCTGGCGATCCTGATGATCTCCAGCGAACTGCCCGAAGTGCTTGGCATGAGTGATCGGATCCTGGTCATGCGCGGTGGCAGGATTGTGGCGGAATACTCGCGCGAAGAGGCCAATCAGGAGCTCGTTGTCACCGCCATGATGAGCGAAACAGATCACAACCGCACCCCCAAATCACAGCCGGCAGTGGAGACGAACACCGTATGACCGCAACTACGCCTCCCGCGATAGCCACAACCCCCAACGCCATGAATAGCTGGTTCCGGGCTATACGAAGAATGCTGGCGACCCAGGAAGGCGTGCTGGCCCTGAGCCTGGTGGGATTGACGATCATTGTCAGCGCAATCAATCCCCGCTTCCTCGCCCCGGAAAATCTCTCGGACATCTTTCAGTTCAACGCCTACATTGCCGTTGCTGCTATCGGCATGTCGATGGTCATCATCTCCGGAAACATTGACATCTCCGTCGGGCCGCTCATCAGTGCGCTGGCGATCCTGTGCGGGACGGTGGCAACCAGTGGTTTCCCGGTCTGGGTGGCCTGGATCGTGCCGCTGATCGTCGGCGTGCTGGTCGGCGTCTTCAACGGTATCGTAGTGGCTTACCTGCGCATCCCGGCCATTGTGCTAACGCTCGGCTTGCACAGCGTCATCCGAGGGCTGCTGGTCATTCTGGCGGGCAGCAAAGTGATCTCTGACTTACCGCCGGATTTCGGACTGGCGCAATTGACTCCGCTCGGCATTCCCATGCCGATCTATTTTATGGTGGTGTTGACGATCATCGCCGCCATCTGGATGCGTTACAGTGCGAGAGCCAGGGCCATCTACGCGGTTGGCGGCAATGCGGAAGCAGCGCGTTTGTCCGGAATCAACGTGCAGCGCACCATTGTCTTTACCTTCATGATCAACGGCCTGATGGTTGGGATTTCCAGCGTCCTCCTGGCAACGCAATTCAGCCAGATTCAAGCCACACCTCCACCTGGTCTGGAATTGTTTATCATCACGGCAGCCGTTGTGGGCGGTGTCAGCATCCTGGGCGGGACAGGAACCGTTATCGGCGCCACGCTGGCCGCTATCCTGATGAGCGCGATCCGCGTAGCGATGATCCTGATTAACGTCTCTCCATTCTGGTTGCAGGCTGTTACGGGCGTCTTGATTCTGGTCACGGTGCTCGCCGACATCCTGCGCCGCCGCCGCCAGTCGAGATCGATAAGGGCCTAACGTCATGGTAGCCAGCGAAAAATCTGTCCCATCCGTTCCCAGTGCGCCGCGCTTGCGGGATCGCATCCTGAACCGGGAAGTCGTCCTCTTCATCATCCTGATCCTGGTGGCGCTGGTGCTGTCCACTCAGAGCGACCAGTTTTTGAAGCTGGACAACATTTTGAACCAGGGCCGGTTGCTGACAGAAGTGGCACTGGTCGCGCTACCCATGACGTTGATCATTATCACGGGGGGAATCGATCTGTCCGTTGGCTCGATCCTGGGCCTGACTGCCGTCATGATCTGGTACGTGTGGCAAAAGCTAGGGTGGCCGCTGGAAATAGCGATAGTGCTCGCCCTGCTAACCGCCGCGATCTGCGGCTTCGTCAATGGGCTGTTTATCGTGCGAGTCGGTGTGCCACCCCTGATCATGACGCTGGCAACGCTGGCACTCTATCGGGGCATGGCGCTGGGCATCAGCCAGGCACGTCAGGCAAGGGGTTTCCCCGATTGGTTCTACCAGTTGGGCCAGGGGGAGGTCCTGGGCCTACCAAGCCAGTTGTGGATCGTGATCGTGGCGACTATCCTGACCGGCATTATCCTGGCGCGCACACCCTTTGGCCGCTCAATCTATGCTATCGGCAACAACGAACTGGGGGCGCGTTTTTCAGGCATCCCGGTTGACCTCTACAAACTGATTATCTACACCTTCTCTGGCTTTATGTCCGGGCTGGCCGGCTACATTTTTGTTTCGCGGGTCAGCACCACGCGCTCCGATATGGGAACGGGCCTGGAACTGGACGTGATCGCGGCGGTTGTCCTGGGTGGGACAAGCATCAACGGCGGGGTTGGGAATATTGCCGGGACGGCTATCGGCCTGATCCTGATCCAGCTCCTCAAAAATGGGCTGGCGCTGTCCGGTTTCCTGGGCGATGCCACGATTGTGGTAGTTGGCTCCGTCTTGATCCTGGCCGTGTTGGTCAACAACTTCGTCCAGTGGCGGCGCGGGGAAAGCTGATGAGCCGGTCATCCTGATGGTTCACTCTGACGGCTCACCTGTCTCCAGAAGAGGCGGGCAGTATCCCAATAACATTGAGGAGGTGATGCTTATCGAGCAATGAGACTGAGACCAACTTAACGGCGCAAATCTTTGATTGAAGGAGCTAAACATGCGAAGAAGATCGTTTTCCGTCCTGGCCCTCATCGTGGTGTTGACGTTGATTGTGAGCGTCTTCACGCCTGCACAGCCACTCCGCGCTCAGGAAAAACGGTGGGATGGCGCGGATACTTTGCCTGTCAACCCGCTCGAATGCGGTGCGGGCGGCGCCGCCGCGACGATGGCGGCCAACGCCACACAACCCGCCGCGCCAAAGTATGACGGCGGCCAGCCCAAGAATCCACCTGATCTGGCTGGCAAAGAGATCACGCTGGTGGATGTGCCCAAGCTGATCGGCATTGGTTACTTCGCCGCGACGACCAAAGGTGAGCAGGAAGCCGCCAAGGAATTGGGTAACGTCAAAGTCACCACCGACGCACCCACCGAAGCCAACATCGATAAGCAGATCACCTTCATCGACAACTACATCACGAAGGGCGTGAATGGTATTCTGTTCGCGGCCAACGATCCGGTTGCGATCTCGCCCGTTTTAAAGAAGGCGCTGGACAAGGGTATTCACGTCATCGGCTACGATGCGAACTCTAACCCGGATGCGCGTGAGTGGTTTGTTAACCAGGCCGAATTCAACGGCATCGCCAAAGCCATGATGGACAGCATGGCTGCCGAGGCCGGTGAAGATGCCGCCTTTGGCATCGTCACCAGCACGTTCACTACCCCGAATCAGTCACGCTGGATCTCGGAAATGTGGGCGTATGCCGCCAAGTGCCATCCCAAGATGCAGTGGCTGGAAACCCTGGAAGCCCAGGAAGACGCCAAGCTGTCCTTCGACCAGGCTAAGACTCTGCTCAACAAATATGGTGACAAGATCAAGGGTCTGTTTGGCATGACGAGCGTCGCCACGCCCAACTCGGCGGACGCCGTGACCCAGGCCAAGCTGTGCGGCAAGGTGGCCGTTGTCGGTCTCGCCACGCCCAACGCCATGAAGCCCTTCGTAAAGGCCGGCTGCGTGAAATCCGTCGTGCTGTGGAACCCGATTGACCTGGGTTATGCCGCCGTGTACGTGATGCGCGCTGTCGTCGATGGCAAGCTCAAGCCCGGCGATACCGAAGTAGAGGCCGGACGCCTGGGCAAGCTCAAGGTCGTTAATGGCAGTGAAATTCTGCTTGGCCCGCCCTTCATCTACACCAAAGACAACATCGATAACTTCGACTTCTAGTCACCGCGACGTGCTTCCCCCTCCAACCGGAGGGGGAAGTCTTTTCCTGTCCTCAGTAATTTTCCCGACACAAGTTAAATCGCCGCGCCTGTCTGGCCTGCATTTCCGTTGGTTTCGCACGGGGTATGGAACGTACTGTAACGTACTGTTCAGCGTACTGGCAGTCGATCAAGGCGTATTCCAGGCATCTGGCCGGGGCTAACCCTTGAGTGCGCCCTGCAAGATGGCCTGGAAGAACGAGCGGCGCACGATCAGGAACGCCACGATGACGGGCAACATGATCAGGATGCAGGCCGCCATCCAGACATGGAAGGCTGTCTCAAAAGACGCCTGGAAGCTCCACAGCCCGACGGTAGCCGTTTTGGCCGTGTTCTTGGTCAGCATGGTGACGGCCACCAGGAATTCGTTCCAGTTGAAGACGAACTCCATCAGGAAGGCCGTGACCATCCCCGGCGCAGATAGTGGCACGACCACGTACCACAGCGACATCAACACGCTGCACCCGTCGATCTGCGCGGCTTCCTCCAACTCCGCCGGAATCGAGTCAAAAAATGCCTTGAGCACCCAGATCGACCAGGGCAGCCCCCCCGCAATGTAGACGCTGATCATCCAGACGTTGGTGTTGAGCAGGCCCAGCTCACTTGCCATCCGGTAGAGCGGAACCAGGTTGGTCAGGCTGGGGATCATGATCAGGCCCAGGATGAGCAGTTGCAGCACTTTGCTGCCCCGGAAGCGGTAACGGGAGAAGGCATAGGACGCCAGCACCGCAATCGCCACTGTGAGCACCGACCCGCCAAAGGCATTGACGAAGGTATTGACCAGGTGATAGCGGATCAGGTCGGTATTGAAGATGACTTCCTCGTAGCCCTCGACAGTCCATTGCTGGGGGAAGAACATGGGCGGCCTGGTCAGCACTTCGAACTGTGGCTTGAACGAGGTGGTCAGGGCGTAGGCCACCGGGAAAAGCGACACCACACAGACCATGACGAGCAGCCCGTTGACGCTGATCGTATCGAATAGTTTTTGCCGGGCCGATCTGACCATCGTTCACCCCATCGTTCTTTCGCGCTGGAATTGCAGATAGAACAGCGTGGCGACCAGGTTGATCAAGAATAGCACGACGGAAATGGCCGCCCCCTGTCCAAAATCGCCGAACTGCCAGCCGATCTTATACAGATAGACCCCGGACGTCTGCGTTGCACCGCCGGGGCCGCCCCCGGTCAGCGTCAGAATCAGCCCGACGGCATTCAAACCGCCGATGGTCGTGAAGATGGTCACGACAATGAAAGTTGGACGGATGAGCGGGAAGCTGATGCGAGAGAACGAGGTGATCCGGCTGGCTCCGTCCATTGCGGCGCTTTCCAGGACTTCGCGCGGGACGGTTTGCAGCGCGCCCAGGAAAACCAGGGACGTGAAAGGCAAGGCGCGCCAGACCGAGGCCAGAATCACGATAATCATGGAGCCAGTCGGGTTGGCGTACAGCGAAACGTTGTTTGTAAACGGATTGAGCCACTGCTGGATAATCCCGTAGTCCTGCTGAAACAACCAGCGCCACATCGTCCCAGCCACCACGTCCGAAACGACCCAGGGGATAAAGAGCAGCACCATGTAGAGCGAAGTCAGCTTCACGCGCTGGTTGAGCAGCACCGCGATCAGCATCCCGATACTGAGAGTCAGCACCAGGTAACAACCGACGAACACGACGGACGTTCCCAGACTCTCGATGAAACGCGCATCCCTGAACAGCCGCTCGTAATTGCGCGTCCCGACCCAGATCAGATTCCCGGCCTGGATGCGGTTGAAACTCAGGTAAACGCTGTACAGAGCCGGATAAAGCTGTAAGGCCAGCAGGATCAAGAGCGTGGGCAGGAGCATCCACAGTGGAACAAACCGGTTGAAGCGGGAGCGCGCTACCGCTGGCGTTGTCGTGCGGACAGCAGACCGGGCGGGCTGAGTGACCATTGCGCGGACTCCAAATGTAGAACATTAGCGTGCATAGACCTGGGGAACGGTTATCGCTCCCCGGGTCTATTGAAGTGACGAACCTTACTCCAGGCTGTTGTTGTAGTTGTCCTGGGCAGCCTGCAACTCTTTCATCGGGTCGAGGTTAGGCTGGCTGACCAGCTTGGTGAAGGTATCGGCCAGCGCCAACATGCCCTTATCGTAGTCTACCAGGAAGGGCAGCGGCACACTGTATTTCTCCTGGATTTCGGCGACAGTCTTCCAGTAGTCGCCCTTGAACACATCCTCGGCGCGCGCCGACAGCATGGCGGGCATCGCCCCAAAACCCACGCCAAAGGCAGCGTCCACTTTGGTCTGCATCAGGTAATTGATGAATGCCTTTGCTCCTTCAACGTTCTGGCTGCCCACCGGGATGGCCCAGCCGGTGATGTTAGCCTGCGAAGCGGGCTTGCCGCCGGGGAAGACCAGGGGCGGTGCGTAGCCGAGTTTGCCCGCTTTGGCAGCATTGGAAACCGAGTCCGGCCCGTTGTCGAACTTCGTGCCGTCCGGCGCGGTCAGCGGGTTCAGGAAGGCATAAGACCACGAACCAGCCAGCAGTGCGCCCGCATCGGCGTTCTTGAAAGCATTCTCATAATCAAACCCCGTCGCCAGCGCGACTTCGGGCGCATACTTCTCTTTGAAGAGCGTCCGCACGAACTCGATCACTTTGACGGTTCCGGGATTGGCCCAGGCCGCCTTGCCGTTCTCGTCGTTGAAGGCCGCGCCTGCTGAGTGCATCAGGCTGAAATAGCAGACCTCAAGGGAGAAGTTTTCCGAACCTTTGAAGGTGACTGCGTATTTGCCTTCTTTCTTGAGCCGCGCCGCTTCCTTCAACAGATCGTCCGTCGTCGCCGGGAAGCCATTCGGGTACATGCTCTTCCAGTAATAGACAAAGGAGGCGGTCTGGACACCCGGCACACACATGATCTTGCCGTCGGGGGCAGTGCAGGCTGCAATGCTGGACGGTGTCAGGTCTTTGAACCAGGGCGCGCTCTTGACGAAATCCGTCAGGTCCATGAGCGTGCCGTTGTGAACAAAGAAAGCCAGGTATTGCCCATCGATCATTGCCAGGTCGGGCACGTCGCCCTTGGACTGCACGGCCAGATTGATTTTGCTGTTGATCTGGTCGTAAGGCAGCACCACGTTGGTCGCCTCGTTGCCCGTATCTTTGGTATACGCTTTGAGCGTGTCCGCCAGCCACTGATCTTGCGAAGTCTGCGGGCTGGCTGCATTCAGCTTTGTCCACAGTGTAATCGGCTTCTCAGCCAGCGCTGACGTGCGTTGCAGCCCGGACACACCGGCCAGGGTGAAAATACACAATACCACAACTGTCAACCTGAAAAGCGAAAAGGAGGTCTTGTTCATCACCTAAATCTCCTCAGACAATGATGGGGCAACCCAATCATAACATGCTTAGATTCCGAATGACAACCAAGCAACAGGCACAAACAGCCGGGTCTGAAGGGGCTAGGCGAGCAGGTCGGCTAGTCGTCGCTAGTCGTAAGATTAGTAGTAGATGTAGACGGTCAACTGGCCGAGCGATACGGGTGTGCCGGGGGTCAGGGCATACAGTTCATAAGGCTTCAGGCGCTGGCCGTTCAGCCACGTGCCGTTGACGCTGCCAACGTCGTGGATGTAGAGGCGTTTATCCTTATACGTCAAAACGGCATGGTTGCGGGAGACACCCATGCGGTAGGCATTGTAAGCGGTCAGGTCGATCAGGTCGGGCAGTGCTACGTCTCTGCGGCGGCCCAATGTCAGGCGCTCTTTGGCGGTCACAATCAGCGGCTCATTGGATTGCCCAACGTAGATTGCCAGACCATTGGGCGGCAGTTTACCGAGGTGGGCCTCGTGTTTGCTGACTTCCGCCTTGATGTCAGAAACTGAGAGGTTTCTGGTAGTGATTGTGGTATTACGATCCAGCGCATGGCCGCAAGAAGAACAAATTAATTCACCATCCGGGTTTTCGTGAGAACAAACGGGGCATTTGATCATCGGCCTCTGCCTCTCATGTAAGCACGTTATTAGGCGAACCGGGTTACGCCGCCATTTCGCTGCTGCTTGGAGGGGGACTCAAGCACCGGAATTTCAGCCCATTATAACATGATCTGACGCGAAGGTTTGGCTTGCCCCAGCCAGGCCACAAGGCATCATCCAACAGTCTGCCTGCTGTCAGGAAACATACTGCCGGCGGAACGCTATCAGGGCATTCGCGCGTAGTAGTTGCGCAACGAATGGAAGCCGAACCAGGGAAACAAATCATCAGGGGAGATTGGCAAGCGACCATTCGCGTAGAGGACGATGGCCTGCACCGGCTGAGTCCAGTGGAAGGTTTCCGAAATGTCAGTGAAAGCCATCAGGCCGTGCGTATCCGTGCCATAGGCCACGCCATAGTAGGGGAAGTTCTGATGCCAGCGTACCATCTGCGAGGGTGCGCCGAGCAGACGATGCAGATCGGCCACCGTGATCTGTCCATCGTAGAAGGAAAAAACGATAGTATCCACCGTCTTGCCGTCATGTGCGCCCAGGCGAACTACGATAGGGCTGGAAGACGCTGCGATGCGCCAGATCGGCATATCCAGTGACGAGTTGGACGCTCTGACTTCGGTCTGAAGAAACGCAGCCTGCCCGAACACCGTTGCAATCCGTTCCCGCGCTGCTTCGACGCTGGTCTGGCCGGGCACGATCCCAATCCAGCAAGGCAGTTCGCAATCGGTTAAGCGTAAAGTTTTAAGCTGCAAAGAGATGGGCTGCTGACGCCCGGCAAGGATTGCGGCTGTCAGTAAAACCAGCAGCACCAGACACACGACCAGACTCAAGATGGATAACCTGCGCATAGTTGCAGTGTACCACGTGTTTAGCGTAGGCGGCTATAGTACTGATCCAGGCTGCTGAAACCGTGCCAGGGCTGAAACTGAGAGAAAGGGCCTACCGGTAACTGGCCGCGCCTGTAAACGACCAACAGTTGCACTTCCTGCCGCCAGTCAACCGGATCGCTGAGGAGCGCGGTAGCCATCAGGCCGTTCAGGTCGTGGTCATACAGCAGGGCGAATTCTCCTGTCATCTGCTTACCTCGGGCTGGGAAGACGGGCAGCATCACCCGCGATGGGCTGCCCAACAGGTTGATCACATCGGCCAGGCGGATGCGATTGCGCAGGTAGACCGAACTGAAATCAAAGGTAATCGTGTCAACAATCCTGTTATCCTGTGCGGTCAGCGTGATAAGCAGGACACCAACGGGATCGGCTGGCCGTTCGACGTTGATCCACGCCAGGCCCGGCGCAGAGATCAGATTGAAGGTGAGCAGATAACCGGACTGCCCAAACACGCTGATGATGTGTGCTTTGGCATCTGCCAGCGTTGTTTTACCCGGTATAATGCCAATCCAGCAGGGCGGCGCACACTCGGTCAGATGGAGCATGTCGATCAGGGTAGGGTTGGGTTGCGCTTGCCCAAGCAGCCGCGTGACACCTGTGAGCAGCGCCAGGATTAACAGCAACAGGATGCTAAAGCGGAGAAGCCAGCGCATTCGGCCCCACCTCGAGCTCGATCTTCATTGTGATCGCCACACGCGCCCATCCTTGATCGTCAGCGTATTCACCAATCGACGGGAACCTGCGAGCGTATTACCATACGAATCCACAAACTCGAACGTGCCTTCCTCTAGTGCGAAGACGGCCACATCCGCGTTCATGCCGACGCGCAGACTCCCGATCTGATCCTGCAAGCCGAGGATGGCGGCGGGGCGGCAGGTTGCTGCGGTGATCACCTCCGTCAAGGAGAGGCCGAGCGCCATGAACTTCGACAGCGTGGTGGGCAAGTCGTGGACGGGATGTGGATAGCTGTAGGCGTGCAGGTCGGTGCTGATCGTGTCCGGCTTGAAGCCCTGTTCGAGCATCCGCGCCGCCACCTCAAAGCTCAGGCTGCCCATCCCATGCCCGATGTCCATGATCACGCCATGTTCGCGGGCCGCCAGCAGTTCACGGCGGATGCTGCCCCGCGCGTCGAGCGGCCCCTGGGCGTGCCCGGTGAAGCAGTGCGTCAGGATGTCGCCGGGCCGCATCCGCAGCAGGATGTCCGCCAGGTCGGGCGGCGTCGGGCCGATGTGCACCATCATCGGCCTGCCGACACGCTCGGCAGCGGCGCGGGCCAGGTCTACCGGGACGACTCCATTCGCGCCGACGACGTTGCCGGACGCGCGAACCTTGATGCCCTGGATCAGGTCACGGTGCGTGCCGACGCAGCGCAGCGCCTCCTCAACATTGCAATAGCGGATGTTTTCAAGCTCGCCTGCCAGCAGCATACTGATGATGCCGATGCTGGAAATGTTCAGGAAGGGCAGAATGCGGATGGTGGCGGGCGCGATGACGAAGCGGCGGAAGGCTTCAAAGGTGTGCGCCCCGGCACTGCCCGTATCCACGACGGTGGTCGTGCCGGTTTGGGGGCCGATCTTGTCCATGTCCACGCCCAGGTCAGTGCCGACGAAGGCGTGGGTATGCATGTCGATCAGCCCCGCCGTGACCAGCTTGCCGGAAGCATCGACGACTTCCCGCGCGTTGTCGAGGGGCAGCGCAGGCTCCAGCGCCGCGATCCTACCGTCAACAATGCCGACATCGCGCCGCGCTCGCAGGTTCTGTGCGGGGTGGATGACTTCCCCGCCGTGAATCACCACATCGAATGGCATCGTGCCTTCCCACCTAGCGCTGCGAATGGCGCTGTGCGGCCTGCGCCCCGAAATAGACGTGCGGAACCCAGAAAGCCATCACTTCGGCGGGCAAGCCCACTTCCTTGCTGGCCGCGAGCATGTGCTCGATCCAGTGTTCGCGTTGCGTATCGCTGATCGACAGGTCGGCGTGGGCACTGAAGAGGGTCGGGAAGCCGCCACGCTGCCGGGTGTGGACGGCTGGCCCGCCGAAAAACTCGATCAACCACAGCGCCATGCGCCCGGCATGATCCTCGTCTGGATCGCGGAACAACGGCAGCATGATCGGGTCGGCAAAAACGCGCCGGTAGAATGCCTCCGCCAGCCGGGTCAACCCGGCCTGGCCGCCTGCCAGTTCAAATAGTGTTTCGGTCATCGTCAACCCTTCTCTCAGCTGCTTTCAAGTTTATCGGACGATGCGTTCCGGCGAAACCGCCCGTCCCGAATCGGCAGCTTGCAGGATGGCTTCGACCACAGACACATCCTGCAAGGCTTCTTCCGGCGTGTTCCGATGCGGCGCGCCTTCACGGATGGCAGCCGCAAAAGCCGCCAGTTCACCCTGGATGCCGCCGCGCGCAAAGCTCTGGCGGCGCGTTTCACCACCGCAGGTGACTTCCAGTTCCTCGCGGTACACGCTGATGGCGCCGCGCTCGCCTACAATGCGCAGGGCGGGCGGCCAGGGCGCGGTTCCGGCGTGAGTTACGCCCAAAGTACCTATCAATCCACCATCAAAGTGCAGCGTCGCACTGAGCGTATCGGCGGGCGGCAGGTCATCGCGCATCTGCGCGGTCATAGCCGTCACGCGGTCTATTTCGCCCAGTACGAGCCTCAGCGCGGCCACGTAATGGACGCCGCCATCCAGTAGATAGCCGCCGGGGAAGCGATTCGAGCGCCGCCAGAGGGAGGGATAGTATTTATTGCCCGGCGTCATGCCGACGTGCGCAGCCCAATGGCACAGTAGCAGCCTGCCGAGTTCGCCGCGCTTTACGATCTCGCCGGCCTGGATGAATGCCGACTCGTAACGATAGTTCTCCGCGACCATCCAGACCTGTTTGGCGGCTTTCACACCAAGCAGCGCCCTCCCTGTGGCAACGTCGGGTGCGACAGGCTTCTCGCTGACGACGTGCTTGCCTGCCCGGAGCGCCTGCTGCACGACGGCTGGCATCACGTCGATGGGCAGCAGAATGTCCACCGCTTCGATGTCGGGCCGCGCCAGCAGTGCGGACAGATCGGTATACGTGTCCACTGTGCCGGGCAGCAGACTGGCGAATGCACTGGCGGTGGCCTGAGACTGGCTGTAGACGGCCACGATCTGGTAGGCGGGCGCAAGTGATTGGATGGCGGGCAGATGGCCGTCTCTGGCGAAAATGCCCGCGCCGATAAACGCCAGGCGGATCGGTTTCTGTGCTGGCATCAGGATGGCTCCTGATGGACATCGAGCCTGCCGAATGCAACCTTTTCCTTTCCGCGTTCGCGCGCGTCATAGGCCGCCTGGGCAGCACTTACCTGGTCGACGTGTTCCTCAGACCAGCGCAGGATAGCCCTAATAGGCGCGCACAGGGTTTCGCCAAGCGGCGTCAGCCTATATTCCACACGTGGCGGAATCTCTGGATACATCGTGCGGCTGATCAGACCGTCACGTTCCAGGCTGCGCAGCGTTTGGGTCAGCATCTTGTGGGAAATGCCGCCAATACTGCGTTGCAATTCGGAGAAACGCTTCGGCCCATCTTCCAGCAAAAGCATGATGAGTGTTGTCCACTTGTCACCGATGCGGTCAAGCGTCTGCCTGGTCGGGCAGTCCGCTGCGTAAGCATCAGGCAGGTGTATCCTGGTTTCCATGAGGTAACTCCCTAACTCCAAAGTGCGTACTTCCCATTATAGAGTGACTCACTTATAGTAACTAGCTCTAATTTGATGGAGGAGGTGAACCTTGATGAACAATGGCAAGCCAACTTTGCTGGTCACGGGTGCGTCCGGCCACCTGGGGCGCCGTGTCCTGGAATTACTACTTGAAGCGCAGGCAGGGCCGATCATCGCCGCAACGCGCAGCCCGGAAAAACTGGATAACTTTAAGCAGCGTGGCGTGGTTGTGCGTTACGCCGATTTTGACAGTCCGGCCTCGCTGGATACAGCATTTGCAGGCGCGGATCGGCTCTTGATTATCAGTACGGATGCTGTCGGCGTGCCGGGGCAACGGCTGAAGCAGCACCTGAATGCCGTCGCTGCTGCGGAGAAAGCAGGCGTGGGTCACGTCGTCTACACCTCGCTGACCGCGCCCGGCCCCGATTCGCCAGTGCTGCTTGCGCCCGATCATCATGGCACGGAAACCGCGCTGGCAGGCAGTAAACCTGGCTGGACGGTGCTGCGCAACAACATCTACGCGGACACGCTGCTGTTCACGCTCAACCAGGCTATCCAGTTGGGCAAGTTGTTCGCCGCTGCGGGCGATGGGAAAACAGCTTACGTGACGCGCGAGGATTGCGCCCGTGCAGCGGCAGCAGCCCTGGCTTCCTCGTTCAGCGGGCGGCGGACGCTGGACATTACCGGGCCGGAAGCGCTCTCGCAGGCCGACTTAGCGGCTATCGTTAGCGCACTGAGCGGGCAGACCGTCACCTATATTCCGCTGGAACTGGAAACGCTGGTTCAGAATATGGTGGCAGGCGGGCTGCCCCAACCCGTGGCTGAAGCCTACGCTTCGTTTGATATTGCCATCGCCCAGGGCCGTTTCAGTACGGTATCCAACGCAGTTGAGGAACTCACCGGGCGCAAGCCGATGCGTGTCGCCGATTTCCTTGCCGCCCACCAAGAAGCACTGCTGCAAGGCATAGCCGTTCACTGAGGCTGGCTCGACGCTCAAGCCGCTGGCCCCTTAGACTTGCGCCGCCAACCGGGGCGGCGCAGCCGGAAACGCCGGGTACGCTGCTTGACCGGAACCTGTGTGATGCGCGGCCTCTGGGCGAAGTACCACACCTCGTCGGCAATATCCCATACCGCTCCGGGTCGGGCCAGTTCGTGGGCATTCTCGCCGCGCTCACGGAGATAATCTGGCCCTTTTGCCAGCCAGTCACGGACGGCCCGTGCGACGCGGGCCGGGCCGGGTGCATAGACACCCGCCTGGTGCGCCACTACGTAGCTGATGTTGCCATCCTCCTGGCCGGGGATGGCGTCGCTCAGGATCATGGGCAGGCCAGCCATACACGCCTCGCTGATAGTGGCCGGCCCGGCTTTAGTCACGAGGATGTCCGAAGCGGCCATCAACTCGGGCATGTTGGTCACAAAGGGGAAAATGTGCGTGGGCTGGTTCCAGCCCTGAGCCTCCAGCCGGGCGCGCAGCCTGCGGTTGCGCCCGGCGACGATGGCAAGCTGGCAACGCGCGCCCAGCCGGTTGATCCGGCGCGCTATGCGAAAGACCGGCCCCATCCCCTCGCCGCCGCCGACCACCAGAATCGTCGGCAGTTCTCGATCCCAGCCCAATCGTGTGCGCGCCTCAGCCTTGCCGATCAGCCCCTCAGCGAAATTGGGATGAACGGGCAGGCCCGTCACGCGCATTTGCTCAGGGCGGATGCCAAGCCGCAGACCGCGATCATAGGCAGGTTGAGTGGGCACGAGGATACGATCCACGCTGCGTTCGTACCAGAAAGCATGAGTTGAGACCAGATCGGTCACGACGGTAATGACTGGCGGGCGGGTCGCATAGCTGCGCAGCACCTTCATCGTCGGGTTGGAAAAGAGCGGATGAACGCACACAATCGCATCCACGTCGGGCCGCGAAGCCAGGAGCCGCCGCATTCCACGCCGGATAGCGCGGCCAAGCGAACTCATCAGCAGACGCACCTGGCCCCGGCGATTGGTCACGCGGTAGCCGACCCGCCACATCAATTTGCCATTTTTGATCCACCAGGGGTAGAGCTTTGAGGCATACTTGAACGGGAAAGATGTGTAGGCGCGGAATACGTCCACGACTTCGATTTCGATGGCCTCGCCATGCCGCTGCTTGAGGGCGTCGCAGATGGCTTCCGCAGCGGCCCGGTGCCCCCCGCCCGTGTCGGACATGAGGATCAGGATACGGCGCGTATTACTCATGAGATGGGGTGGCTGCCGACTCTTCCCCGGAATGAGAAACCCACTTCTTGACGGCTTTTTCGAACTGGCGGCGGGGGAGCATCACCCGGCGTTCGCAGCCCAGACAGCGCAGGCCGATGTCCGCGCCAATGCGGTACACCTGCCAGCGGTCACTGCCGCAGGGATGGCCCTTACGGGTCTGCACAACGTCGCCGACTTGCACGTCCACCGGCCTGAATAGCCCTCGTCTGGTGAATTCCTGTAACAATTATAACACCGCGCACCGCACGGAGCGGGTTATAATCTGCGCTGCGGGTCAGATGGATAATGGAATCACGACTCGCGCAGAAGGAGACACAACATTGTTATTTCAGTTGCCTTCAATCGCAGAACTTATCGCGCGGGTCATCGTCATTCTGATCGCAATGGACGTTCACGAGTTTGCGCACGCTTATGTCGCCTACCGGATGGGCGACACGACGGCGCGCGACGCTGGCCGGATGACACTCAATCCGTTCGTCAACATCAACTGGTTCGGCTTCCTGATGTGGGTTGCTATCGGCTTTGGCATCCTGGGGTCGGCGCCGGTCAACGAGTACCGGATGCGGGATCGACGCTGGGGCATGTTGGCCGCCGTCGCTGCGGGGCCGATCTCGAATCTGCTGCTGGCGGCGGTAGCGGCGATCCCGTTCTGGCTCGGCATGAGACCCGACTTGCCTGCGGGTATACAGGCCGGGCGGGCGGCCCTCATACCGACCATCCCGCAAATCCTGACCATCATGGTCTACTTCAATGTCCTGCTGTTCCTGTTCAACTTGATCCCGCTCTTCCCGCTCGACGGCTGGACGGTGCTGCTCAAGCTGCTGCCACCCGATATGAGTTACCGGTTGGCTCCATACGCACAGTTCAGCTCGTACCTGTTTTTTGGCCTCATATTCCTGTCGTTTGCTCGTATCGACGTTCTGGGTGCGATCATTGGGCCGCCTTTCAATTTCCTGCTCAGGTTCTTCCTTTTCCGGTCACTCTGAAGTGGCCGTGATGCGGGTGCGCCAGGGGCTGCGGGCGCTTTCGGCCTGGGCCAGACCTGTTGACGACGATCTGGCGGCAGCGGTCTTATCGCCGCCGCTGCTGGCCCTGTTTCACCGGATGCGGCGCAGCGAACAGCAGCACAGCCTGAACGTCCTGCGCACGCTGCGCGGTTGGGGATATGGCGAACCGCCGCTGCTGCTGGCGGCACTGCTGCACGACGTGGGCAAATCACGCGCGCCGTACCACCTGTGGGATCGAGCGCTGGTAGTGATGTTGAAAGCGGTTGTGCCAGGTTGGGTACGGCGTTGGGGCGAACAGGGCGAGCCGTCCGGCTGGCGGCGTCCCTTTGCGATCAGCTTACAGCATCCGCAGTGGAGCGCCGAACTGGCGAGAGCAGCGGGCGCTGACCCGCTGGCCGTCGAATTGATCGCCCGTCACCAGGAGCGGCTGGATCACGAGCCACGCACCACTATCGAGCGGCTGCTGGTGGCCTTACAAGCTGCCGACAACGCAAACTAGGATTGACCTCACCCCCGCCCCTCTCCAACTGGAGAGGGGAGTAAAACGTGAGGCGGGAGAAATTTCGGAGGAAGAAGGAGGGGATATGGCCCGCGTAAACGTCACAATTATCGGCTTGCAGCGCCTGGGCGCGTCGTTCGGGCTGGCGCTCAAGCGATTGGCGAAGAACCCGGACATCAAACACGAGTTTGTCATCACCGGCAGCGATGAAGAATCATCTGCCCTGAAAGCGGCGCAGAAGATGGGCGCGATTGACCATGAAGTGCGCGCTCTGGAAAGCGCCGTCGAGAAAGCCGATCTGGTGTTCCTGGCTGCTCCCTACGGCATCACCGCCGACATCTTCAGCATCATCGGCCCGGTGCTCAAGCCCGGCGCGGTGGTCATGGATGCATCGCCGCTCAAACTCGTTTCGATTGATTGGGCCAAAAAGCATTTCCGGCGCAACGAGGAAGGCCAGTACGAGGCGTATCTGGTCGGGGTCACGCCCATCGTCAACCCCGCCTATCTGCATGATCCACGCCGGGAGACCGAAGCGGCCAGCGCTGACCTGTTTGATAACGGTCAGTTCGTCGTCTCGCCGACACCCGATTGCCCGCAGGAAGCGGTGCAATTGATCGCGGAGCTGGCCGATCTGCTCAAAATCAAAGCACACTTCGTTGATCCGGTGGAGCACGACGGCCTGATCGCGGGCATGGAAGGGTTGCCGGTTCTGCTTCAGTTTGCACTTTTCCGCAGTCTAAGTGGGTCAAAGGCGTGGGGCGATCTGCAACGGCTGGGCAACACTGATTTTGCGTTGGCGACGCGGCGGCTGACAGAAGCGACGCCCGAAGACCTGAGCAACCTGGTTACTCTGAACCGTGATAACACCGTGCGTGCCCTCGAGAACCTGATCGGCACGCTGGACGAGCTGCGGGATTTGCTGCTGGCGGGCGACGATGACATGGTGACGCAGGCCTTCGCGGACGCGATGGAGCGCTACGAGCGCTGGCAGAAGGCGCGCCGCACCAACAATTGGGGCGACCAGCCCTCGCCCCCGACCATAGAAACGCCCGGCCTGATGGGTTCGCTTGGCAGCATGTTGCTGCCGTTCGGCGGCAAAAAGCGCTCCAAAGATGGCGGTCAGAAGCAGTAACAGGCTGTATCGCCTGCTGATCGGCCAGCCTGTCAAGCGTTGGTACTTGCGGTCCCTCTCAGGCGATCTTCCCACCTTGACGCCACGCCAGCAGTTGTCGATCCGGCGGCAGTCCGTCATCGGCTGGCTGCAAAGCGTGCTGTTGGTCGTGGTTGTGGCACAAAGCCTCTTTGCCGGGTTGCTGCGGGCGTTGCCACCGGAGACACGGAATGCCCTGGCCTTTTTACACCGCATCGAGTGGGCTGCATATGTGGCAATTGCCCTGGTCGTGGCGCAGGTAATCACAGGTTGGGCAGAGCAGATCGTCCTGACGAACCACTTTTATCTGCTGGCCTGGCGTCTGGGCAAGCCACACATCGTCTCCAGTGGGATAGCGCGCTATTTGCAGGTAGCCTATCTGATATTTGCGGGCCTGATGGTTATGGCGGTGTTGTGGGTACGGGCACACGGCTTTCTCGTTCGGCCTGTGCAGTGAAGCGGTTGCCTGCAACACACAAACAAAAAACCCGCACGGATGGGCGGGCTACAATGTTAAATATTATTGAATAATTTTTCTATTTTCCTTATCCATCTCTCATTATATGAGATTTGTGCATCATGACAAGATGTAAACGGATGTAAATATTAGAGATTTTACCGAAATTCCATTAAGGAATTCATTCACATTAACGCTTCTCGCCAATTGTCCAAAAAAGTTGAGGGAGTCAGCTATGGAATCCAAGACTGCCTGGATCGAACAGGAGATCGCCCAATTGAAGGCGCAAGGGCTGTTCACCCAGATTCGCACGCTCCAAAGCCCGCAGGGAGCCTGGCTGAACGTCGATGGCAGGCGCGTTCTTAATTTATCGTCCAACAACTATCTGGGCCTGGCGAACGACAGCCGCCTGATCGACGCGGCCAGACAGGCGATGGATCGGTACGGCATCGGCCCGGCGGCAGTGCGCTCCATCGCCGGGACGATGGAACTGCACGTGGAACTGGAACGGCGGCTGGCCGCTTTCAAGGGCGTCGAAGCGGCCATCACGTTCCAGAGCGGCTTTAACGCAAATCTGGCAACGCTCCCGGCGCTGGTCGGCAAGGGCGACGTTATCTTCTCCGATGAACTGAACCATGCCAGCATCATTGACGGTGCGCGCTTGAGCCGGGCCGAGATCGTCCGTTACGCCCACGCCGATCCAGACGATCTGCGCCGCAAGATCGCCAGTACGCCGACCAGCGGGCGGCGGCTGATCGTGACGGACGGCGTGTTCAGCATGGATGGTGACATTGCACCGCTGCCGGAACTGTACGCCGTTGCGGAAGAGCACAACATCCTGCTCATGGTGGACGATGCACACGGCGAAGGCGTGTTGGGGAAAGGCGGGCGCGGCATTGTCGATCACTTTGGCCTGCACGGCAAGGTGGACATCGAGGTTGGCACGATGAGCAAAGCCTTTGGCGTGGTCGGCGGCGTGGTGGCGGGCAAGCAGGTGATCGTGGACTGGCTCCGGCAGCGGGGCCGCCCATTCCTGTTCAGCAGCGCCATGACCGTGCCGGACGTGGCCGCCTGCCTCGCCGCCGTCGATGTACTGGAGGCGAGCACGGAACTGGTCGATAGGTTGTGGCGCAACGCCGACTTCTTCAAGCGCGAAATGAAGTCGTTGGGCTTTAACACCGGGCAGACCCAAACACCGATTGTCCCGGTCATGCTGGGCGAAGCGCCGTTGGCCCAGCGCTTCAGCCGCCGCCTGTTTGAGGAGGGCGTGTTTGCGATGGCGATTGGCTACCCGACGGTTCCACAGGGTAAGGCGCGTATTCGCGTCATGAACAGCGCCTCGCACAGCCAATCCGATCTGGAGCAGGCGCTGGCTGCATTTGAGAAAGTCGGAAAAGAATTGGGCGTGCTTGAATGATCCTGGTTTCGCAACATCACCCTGGTGGTACGCAGGGCAAGCGCCGGGCAAACTTGCAAGTCGGCGTCGTTTGGCGCTATAAATGGCTCATAGCTGACACACATTGAATCCGCTGTTAGCGGTTATGATGCGCGGCGAAAGCTTGCGACCCGAATCGCACAGGAGAAGGGAAATGGAGTCGTCCGGAGAATCGAAAAATCCGAATCTGGAAGATTTGCTGCGACTTGGCGTCCGCACGGCCAAGGCCGGGAACCGCGATGGCGCGCGCGTCATTTTTCAGCAGGTGCTGGATACCGACAAACGGAACGAGATCGCCTGGCTGTGGATGGCATCGCTGGCCGATAACAACATTGATCGCCGCCGCTATCTGGAAACGGTTCTGAAGATCAACCCGAACAACGCCACAGCCAACAAGCAGCTCAAGGCGATGAATCAGGCCATTAAACGCAGTGAAGGGGCATCCGTTCGGACAGGGGTGATCCTGCTGGCGATCCTGATCCTGGCGCTCGCGGTTGTTGGCGCTGTCGTGCTGGTCATCGTGCGAATTCGCTAGTAGCGGCTCATTGCGTTCGACGCAGACGAGGAACTGAACCTTGGCGACTGACGACATCGAAAAACTGCTCAACGCGGGCATCCAGGCGGCCAAAGCAGGCAATAAGGCGGAAGCGCGCCGGCTGCTTGAGCAGGTGCTTGAGAGGGACGACAACAACGAAAACGCCTGGATGTGGTTTGCGTCCATAGTCGATACGCCGCGCGAACGACGCATCTGCCTGGAAAATGTTCTGGAGATCAACCCGAATAACGAGCGCGCCCGGCAAGCCCTTGAAAAGCTCAAGCCCAACGCGATCACCGACAATGTGCCACGCACTCCGCCGCCCTCCGAGCCTGTGCGCAGCGCACCACCGCCCCGTCCATCGGCTACGGCCCGTCCACTGCCGCCGCGTCCTGGCATGAGCGGCCTCAGACCGCCGCGTCGCCGGCGGCGCATCACGTCACCCCTCTTCCTGATCGGAATCGCGGGGGCTGTTGCGCTGATTGTGCTGGGCCTCCTTTTGCTGGCTGGCACTGCGCCGTCCGCTCCGGCCCCTATCACTGATACGGCAGCCACGCAGGTCGCGCAGGGGCCGACGGTGCGGCCAACGCTCACACCCAATGCCGTATTCGTGACCGTTGCTCCGCCGGAAACGGTTTTGCCAACATGGACGCCGCCACCCACAGTCACGCCGCGTCCCACCATGACGCCAACGGCCACGCTGCCACCATTGAACAGCTACAGCCTGATCTTCGTGGGCGAAGGGCGAGGGCGCAGAGACCCGACAATCTATACCAGCGATGGCACTGGTGGCAACGAAAAGCTGATTGTCACGGGTGATCCGCCTGCCTTTGACGTGGCGTGGTCGTCAAAGGGCAAGATCGCCTACACGACCATCGAGAACAGCAAGGAACAGATTGCCGTCGCCAATGAGGACGGCAGCGCGGCCACCATCATTACCAAACTGCAAGGCGAGCACGCCAGAATGGCGGCCTGGTCACCCGACGGTTCCAGACTGGCCTTTGTCTCCAACGAGCCAGGAAACGATGAAATCTACATCGTCAATGCCGACGGAAGCGGCCTGACGCGGATCACCGAAAACAAAGTGCCGGATCGTGATCCGGCCTGGTCGCCCGACGGCAACACGCTGGTCTATGCTTCCGATTACACGGGCAAGAAATCATTCCAACTCTTTGCCCTTGACCTCCGGACGAAGAAGACCACCCAGCTGACCTCTGCCCAGAACGACAGCTATAGCCCGGCCTGGTCGCCCGATGGCAAATACATCGCCTTCATTTCGACCCGCGACGGTCTGCCAAACCTGTACGTCATGGACGCCGATGGACAGCACGTGAGGCTACTGACTGTCGGCAACACCAAAGCCACTTACCGCGACCCGGCCTGGTCGCCCGATGGCAAATACATCCTCTACGCATCGAACAAGGGCGGTGACATCTTCAACCTGTTTGTCATGACGCCCGATGGCATGAACGTCCAGCAGTTGAGCGACCAGAGGAGCAATACCTACGGCGCGCGTTTCCGCCCGAAATGATCTGAACCGTCCAATTCCGAGAGAGGCGATGTCCGCGTGAGTACGTCAACGAGCAAACCACCGAAAAGAGACGCAGCCCGCATTGAGGAACTACTGCAAGAAGGGATTGACGCGGCGAAGGCAGGCAATAAAGAAAAAGCGCGCGCCAGATTGCAGGAAGTCGTCGCGCTCGACCAGTACAACGAAAAGGGCTGGTACTGGCTGGCCTCGGTGGTCGAAACCGACGAAGAGAAAAAAGTCTGTCTGGGCAACGTAGTGGTCATCAACCCCGATAATGAACGCGCCCAGCAGATGCTCGATCAGCTTACCGGTGGCAGCAGGGCAGGGCAGAAGCCTGCCAGCGGCGCGGGACGCAGGCCAGGGCGGCTCATCCTGCTGCTGGTGGTGCTGATCCTGGTCATCGCCGCAATCCCGATCCTGGCAAATACCCTCCTGCGTGGCGGCAACCAGCCGCCTGTACCAACGATTGCCGTGCTGGACGGAACTGGTACGGAAGTCAGTGCAGCGCCCGGCACAGCAGACCACACGACCAGTGTGGTGAGCGCGCCTTCCCCGTCGAGCAGCGTGTCTGCTGCCGCGGGAATCGGCACTGCCGAGCCAACCCGAATTGTGCCCGCCAACACCCTGCCGCCGACCTGGACTCCGCAGCCCTCGCCGACGCGGGCCGGCACGCAAACCGGCACGCCGATGGCCCCGCCGCCAGCGGGGCTGACCGGGCATCTGATCGCCGTATCTGGCACGATCCTCTCGCGCGACAGAAGCCTGCCGCTCTTTATACTCGACCCGGACGGGAAGAATATGCGCCAACTGACTCAGGGCGACGTTGGCGACTATGGCCTGATCACCCCGGATGGGCAGCGGTTCATCTTCGCACGGTATGTGTCCAGCACGAACGCGCAGACGCTGCGCATGAGCGGCATCAATGGCGCATCGCCCGCCGAAGTGAGCACGCTCTGGAATAACCAGCCCCCGCTCGCCAACCAGCAGATGGTCAACATCTCCCGCAATGGCCGGGTCCTGGTCTTTTCGGCGCTCAGTTTCCCGGAAAACGACAGTACCCCGGACATCTATTACGTGCCAGTGAAGTTCTTCCCCGGCGGCGAACCGACTCTGGGGCCGACAGCAACGCTCGGTCTGCCGCCAACGCTGCCCAAAGGCAAGACACCGCCGGCAACGGTGGGGACGCCACCGGCAACGACATCGCCCTTCGTCAAGGTGAGCCGCGTGACGGCCAAAGACAGCGGTATCAATACCTGGCCCGCCCCTTCGCCGGATGGCAAGCTCGTGGTGTTCGCGGCGGATACCTCGGAAAAGGGCCAGGGCAGCACCGACCTGTACGTTATCCCGTTGGAAGGCGGCAAAGCCAGAGACCTGACCGGAGATATGCCGGACAGCAGCGAACTCGCGCCGGACTGGTCGCCGGACGGTAAGCAGATCGCCTTCCAGGTCACGCCGGACGGCTCTAGCAACAGCGACATCTACATAATGAACGCTGATGGCAGCGAGAAAGTCAAGCTGGTCAGCGGCCAGGGCGACAACATCCGCCCACATTGGTCGCCCGACGGCAAGTACATCGCTTTCTCATCAAACCGTACCAGCAAATACGAAATCTTTATGATCGAGGTGGCGACCAAAACGATTTACCAGGTCACGGTGACCCCGCGCACCACGATCTGTACGTTCTGGGGTGTGGAATGATGCCTCACCCCTTGCCCCCCTCTCCGCCAGCAGGGAAGGGGAAGCCGATCACCGCCGCAGACGCGGGTCGAACACGTCCCGCAGACCGTCGCCAAGCAGGTTGAAACCCAACACCCCAAGCATGATCGCCAGCCCTGGGAAGATCGCCAGCCAGGGCGCGCTCTCCATCAGATTGCGTCCATCCTTGAGCATCAGGCCCCACGACGGCTCCGGCGGCTGTGGGCCGAGTCCGAGAAAGCTCAACCCGGCTTCGGTCAGCAGCGCCCACGACAGCGCCAAGCTGATCGTGACCAGCACCGGGGCCACCGCGTTGGGCAGCACATGGCGGAACAGGATTCGCCAGTGACGCATTCCGATGCAGCGCGCCGCTGTAATGAACTCCATCGCTTTGACGGACAGCACAGGTGCTCTGGCAACACGCGCAAAGATGGGTGTGTAGACCACCGCAATGGCCGGGATGGCGTTGTTGGGGCCGGGGCCGAGCGCCGAGACGACGGCCAGCGCCAGCAGGATCGCCGGAAACGCAAAAAACACGTCCATGATGCGCATGATCAGGGTGTCCATCGTGCCGCCAACGTAGCCGGAGATCATGCCAATGGCCGTGCCGAGAAGGGTGGCGATGGCGACAGAAATTAGCGCCACGCGCAGCGAATAGATCGTGCCGCGCAGCACCCGGCTGAAGATGTCGCGCCCAAACTGATCGCTGCCCATCAAATAGGTCGCGCCCGGCGGTTGCAGGCGGTCTGCGGGCCTGGGGTGCTGCTGATTGGGCGGGTACGGCGTTAGCTCGAACGCGCCGAGCACAGCCATTACAAGATATAGGAGCACAATTGCCAATCCTATCGCCGCGCTCCGGTTGCCAAGCAGGCGCTTCACCACGTCAGGCACGGGACACCCTCGGATCGACAACGGAATAGAGAAAATCAACCAGCAAGTTGACCAGCACGAAGTTGAAGGCGATGAAGAGGACTGCGCCCTGCACCAGCGCGTAGTCCCGCTGCAAAATGGCGGTATAGGTCAGCCGCCCGATGCCGGGCAGCGCGAATACGTCCTCGACCAGCACCGCGCCGCCAAGCAGGTAGCCCATCTCCACGCCTGTCAGGGTAATGATCGGGATCAGGCCGTTGCGCAGCGTGTGAACCAGGATCACGGTGCGCTCCCGCAGCCCCTTCGAGCGGGCCGTTCGCACATAGTCCTGCGAGAGCGCTTCAAGCATCACGGCGCGCGTGGTGCGCATGATCGAGGCGGAGAAGGCAAAGCCGAGCGTGAAAGCCGGGAAAAACATCTGGCCCAGATTGCGCAGCGGGTCTTCGGCCAGTGTGATGAAGCGCCCGGCATTGGGCATTGAATGGAACACGGTGGACAGCACAAGAATGATCAGCGTCCCCGCCCAGAAGTTCGGCAGCGAGAGGCCCAACAGACTGATCGAACGGCTGAACAGGTCAAGCACCGAATTGGGCCGTGTGGCCGACACAATGCCGATGGGCAGCCCGAGCACCAGGGCGATCAGCAAGGCCAGCACGGTCAGTTCCAGTGTGAGCGGAAAGGTCTTGAAGATCGCCGTCAGCACCGGTTCGCGCCGGATTTCCGAGTAGCCGAAATCACCCTGAAGCAGCTTGCCCACCCATTCCGCATACTGCTGCGTCAGTGGTTTATCCAGGCCAAAGTAGGCGCGATAGGCAGCTTCTTGCGCTGGCGTCAACTCACCAGCCGCCTCCGCGCCGAGCTTGGCTGTGATGGCGTCGCCTGGAATCTGCCGGATGACGAAAAAGACCAGGATTGAAATGCCAACCAGGGTGGGGAGGAAAGCGACGAGACGGTGGAGGAGGAAACGGGCCATGTATCTATGGATGCCTGAGGGGTTCTAACCTCACCCCCTGCCCCCTCTCCGCAAGCAGAGAGGGGGAACCGGCTGGAGAGGGCGAGGCGAAATCAACTCAGTCCCCAGTCCTCATCACTACTTATCCAGCCACGCCTGGCGCAGGTAATAGATCGAGTTGAGCGGTGTGGCGACGTAGCCCTTCACGCTGTCCTGCATGGCGCGGTATTCATAGCCGACGTACAGCCATATCCAGGGCGCAGCATCCACCAGGTGCTTCTCGAAGTCCTGGTAGATGCCGATGCGCTTTTGCGGATCGGTTTCCTTCTGGCCTTTCGCCAGCAGATCATCCAGGGTCGAGTCGTTGTAGGCCGCGACCTTGTTCAGGTTGCCTTTGCTGCTCCAATAGCGAATGAACATCAGGTGTGGGTCGGCGCGCCCACCGTTGAGCGCTTCCGCCGCGTCGAAGTCCGCCGCCAGCCAGCGCTTGACATAGGTATTGTCGTCCAGCGTCTCGATCTTCATGGTTACACCGATCTTGGAAAGCTGGTCGGCGATGTTCTGAGTCTCGGGGACAGCCGTGGGCGGTTCGCCGGACGCGGCGATCACTGTAAACTGTACACCCTTGTCCATTCCGGCATCGGCCAGCAGCTTTTTGGCCTTGTCCAGATCGGGTTTGTAGCAGGGCAGTTCATCCAGGGGCGTGCGGTAGAGCGGGATCGTGTTCGGGCCAGTTACCTGCCCCTCGCCCAGCGAGGCCGTGTCGATTACCTGCTGGCGGTCTATCGCGCAGGAGATGGCCTGCCTCACTTTGACATTGTCAAATGGCTTGCGCGAGGCATTCAATTGCAGCACGTGATAGGCCAGCGCCGGGGTACGAAGCAGCGTCAGACCTGACCCTTCTTTGATCCCGGTGGCAACCGTTGGGTCGTTAAGCACGGCGAAGTTGACTTCCCCGGCGCGCAGTCCGGCCAGGATCGAGGCTTCCTCTGGGATGACGCGGATTTCGATCTTGTCCAGGTAGGGCAGGTCTTTTTGCCAGTACTCTTTGTTAGCGGCCAGCACCAATCGCTGGTTCGGCTCCCAGCTTTCAAACTTGAAGGCGCCCGTTCCGTTCACGTTCTTCTGGTCGTTCAGGTCTTGCCCGGCGGACTTGGCGCTGACGATGGCCGCATTCGCATCGGCCAGTGCGGCGAGAATCGAGACGTTGGGCTGCGCCAGCGTCAGCACGACGGTATTCTCGTCGGGTGTGTCAACGGATTTGATGTCCACGAAATTCGAGCGTACCAGCGCTTTGGTCTTTTCATCCAGGATGCGCTGCAAGGTGTATTTGACATCCGCCGAGGTGAGCGCATCGCCGTTATGGAACTTGACACCCTTGCGCAGGTTCAGAGTCAGTGTCAGGCCGTCGTCCGAGAACTTCCACGACTCGGCCAGTCCCGGCAGCACTTTCAGAGTCGCATCCACCGTCGTCAGAGACTCGTAGATCAGGCCGAGAGCGCGCACCGTCGGAAAATCCGGTTGGGTGTGTGGGTCGAAGCCCTTGATGTCCGCATTTTGCGCCACGACAAGCGTTCCACCCTGTTTGGGCGTTTGCGCCTGTGTCAATCGCGCGGGCTGGACGGCCACCAGCGCCAGCAGCAGCACCGCCAGCAAGAGCATAAATCTTTTTGTCATTTTTGATTTGCCTCCTGTGAAGTCATCTAAATGCCGATGCCTAGAGTATAGAGAGGCATCGGTTGCTGTCAATGCATCGGTGACAACCGCTTTCGATAGATCAGTTCAGCGACGCCGGGCAGCACGTAGTCCGGGATCGCGCCCACTTTCACGTAGCCGTGTCGCTCGTAAAAGCGCTGCGCGTCCAGGTTGAAGTCCGAGCAGAGCAGAAACACGTCCGCAACCAGGGACCGCAGGTGATCTTCCGCCGCTCTGAGCAATTGCTGGCCGATCTTCTGCCCGCGCGATGCCTCGTCCACACCGATCAGCGGGATGTAACCGCTGCGATCAAATGCGCCGCGCACCACCAGCCAGACGAAGCCCTGTACCTCGCCACGTGGCCCCTCGGCCACCAGGATCACCGCGCCAGAGCGCAGACCCGCCGACAGGCGTTCCGTTGCACTGGCGAAGGTGACTCCATAGCGCTGCCAGAGCGGGGTGTCGGCCATCAATGCCGCACACGCCGCCACATCGCTCTGCTCCATTGGCCGGATATTTGCGCGTTGCATGGTTCACTCGTCAGGATCGGGAACGGTCACGATGATGTTATACAACTCTTCAAAAGCACGCTCCATTTCTCTGGCGTCGAACTGAGCCTGCACAACTGCTATGCTCAGGGGCGAGAGATCATGGACAAGCTGTTCGGCGACTTTCCACTGCAAATCCTTCTCTTTCAAATTCTTGACGTCTTCCGGGTCGCAGTTCTCGAATAGCCGGGTGTAGGCGCGTTCTGCGTATTCGAGCTTCCGCCGCATGATATGGAGCAGCTCGTTAAAGCGCATGATTTCCTGCCGAACCTTTTCGATCTCTTCGTGGTTCGCCATCCACTTCGCTCCACTGGAAGGATTTGCAGCGCATAATGTACCGCGAAAATGGGCTGAAAACACCGGAAACGCTGCGTCGAGCGGTAACAAGAATTGCCGCTTGGATGTACAATATGAGTAGAGTTTTGTACTGCTTTCAGCGTGGAGCCGGAGCCAAAGCCCGATGTGTAACGCCTCGCGTGTTGTCCGTGTTGTGCTGTGCCTGAATTGCCTGCTGTGTCTGGTGCTGGCTGCGCCGGCTGGGGCAGCCGCGCAAGGCAGCGCAGCAGCCCTGGTTGGCCGCGCCATCCTGCCTGCCGAAACGCTGGCCGATGGGCCGAAAGCAGGCCAATCCCTTCCGAAAACGGGATCGGTAAACGGCATTCACGTTCCCTTTGACAGCCAGCCGGTGGGCAGCATCGCGGCGATGCTGCCGGGCGAATATGAGAATACCTGGGTGCTGCTGACATCGGGCGTCTTTGACAGCCGTCAAAACAGCGGCGATTACCTGCTGCGCCTGTATACCGTTGAACTGTCGCTGCGCGGAGCCAGCGGCGGCGACGGCAGTGTATCGGTTCTGGATTGGCGTAATCTGGCTGACCCTGCGAAGAAGATCAAGCAGGAGATCAAAAACAAGGACAGCAAAGCGCGCGAACTGACCGGCGCTGACTTCTACCCGCGTGCCCTGGCCCGCGCGAAGGACGGCACGTACTGGGTTGCGGAAGCCTACGGCCCGTCCTTGCTCCATTTCAGCAAGGATGGGCGCCTGATGGACGCCCCCTTTGCACTCGGTGGCGCAGGGGCCTTGCAGGGCATGAGCATCCTGCCCGATGGATCAGCGCTGGTAGTAGCGCAGCGCGCCAGCGGCGATATGATTACGTTGCGCGCCTTCGACCCTGGCAAGCGCGAGCTGGGCGGTCAGGTCGCCGCCTACAAGCTGGACAACCCTGGCAATACGTTGGGCGGCCTGACCATGATTGGCGATCAGCAAGCTGTCGTGATCGAACAGGACACGCAGCAGAACAACAAGGCCCAGTTCAAGCGTGTTTTCCTGGCCGACTTCAGCGCTAACCCTGCCCAGAAAACGCTGCGGGCCGATTTGCTCAACCTATCCGATCCCAACAGGATTTCGACGGCGGACGTATTCCAGCCGCCCGCCAATGCCTTCGGGCTGGGGCAGGTCTTCAAATTCCCCTACGGTGACATCGGCGCGGCCTACCCGCTTAACGAACATTCCCTGATCGTGGTCAATAACAATCATGTGCCGTTCGGCTTAGGCCGAAGCAACAGCCAGGCCGATGACACCGATTTCATTGTGATCGAACTGTCATAGTGCTTTCCCCCGATTTTTGCATTACGCCGATCACGCGAAACATGCTAAATTTATATTACGGTTACATTTTGCCCTGTTTTAGGCCGTAGCCCTCCAGGAGTTCCGCCCGTGGCCCAAATCAATGATCCTTTCCGTGTGCTGCTCGATGAGTTAGCCATCCGTAAGCAGCGTGTCTACGACTATTTGTTCAACAACGAATATGCGGCCCGCTTCGCCCCGCCGCACATCCGCGACGCGGCGTTCAGTTACTTGCGGATGGGTGGGAAGTCGCTGCGTCCGGCAGTGCTGCTCTTAAGCTGTGGGGCGGTGGGTGGCGACGAAAACGTGGCGATCCCGGCGGCGGCGGGCATCGAGGTTTACCATACCTGGACGCTGGTACACGACGATATCATTGATCGAGATGATCGGCGGCGCGGCAAGCCAACGGTCCACGTCGAGTTTGCCGAGCGCGGCGCAAAGGAACTGGGCTTCAAGGGCGCGGAGGCCGAGCACTACGGCCACGTGATCGGTATCCTGGCGGGAGATGTGCAGCAGTCGTGGTCGTACATGCTCTTTCACGAATTGTACACCAAGAACGGTGTTGATCCGGCGCTGGTGCTGAACCTGGTGGGCGAGCTGGCAACCAACGTCCAACTGCTGCTGGTCGAGGGCGAAACGCTGGACGTGCAGTACGCCAAGCGCGAGGTGATAGGTCTCTCCGAAGAACTGGTCATCGAAATGCTGCGCAAGAAAACGGGCGTGCTCTACGAGTTTGCGGGCCGGGCAGGCGCAACCATTGGCCTCAACGATCCGACAGCCAGTTTGCCGCTCATCCACGACATTGCCGAGTTCTGTAGCCGCTGTGGCACGGCCTTTCAATTGCAGGACGACATCCTGGGCGTGATCGGCAAGCCGGAACAAACCGGCAAGCCCGTCGGCGCGGACATCCGTGAGGGCAAGAAAACGCTGATTGTGTATCAGGCCCTGCGTGCCGCCAACGAAGCGCAAAAGCGCGAACTTTTCTCCGTGATTGGCAACCTGGCGGCCAGCCCTGAACAGGTCGAACGGGCTACCAAACTCCTGCAGGACCTGGGCGGCATTGAGTATACGCAGCAGGTGGCGACCCGGATGGTCAACGAAGCCGAAGCTCATCTGGCGAACGTACCGCCCTCACACTACAAAGACTTGTTGCAGGACTGGGCCGAATACCTGGTCGGGCGTTCCCTGTAGAGTTTTCTGTAGAATTTTAGGTGTGGCCGGTAGCCGCTCGCCTCTGGCGGGCGGTTTTGATTCCGGTTGGAATTGGGGCCTAATCGTCGGGAGGCTTGACAAGCAAAACGTTTTGATATACGCTGATGGTGACGTGCAAAACGTTTTGATATAGTACCGGCGACCTTATCCTTTGAAAAGCTGAAGAGTTTTTGTGGCGACCATTAAGGACGTAGCCCAACTCGCGGGCGTTTCCGTCAGTACGGTGTCCCATGCGCTGAGTGGCAAGCGGCCCGTCAGCGATGAGACGCGCGCTCGCATTTTCCAGGCGATTGCCGAGCTTGGCTACCAGCCCAGTGTGACGGCGCAGTCCCTGGTTACCGGGCGATCCCGCACGGTTGGCATCCTGTTCCCGCTGGAAGATACCCGGAACGGGCCTGCCAGCCTCAACACGATCCAGCTTGAAATGATCATGGCTGCCAACAAAGTCGCGCAGGCTAACGGATACAGCCTGCAACTGTTCACCCAGGCCGACGACGAAGCCTCGGTACGCGCCCTGTGCCGGGTTTGCGATGGTCTGCTCGTCTCGATGGTGCGCCTGCACGACGAGCGCGTTGACTACCTGCTGCACGAGCAGTATCCCTTTGTGATGCTGGGACGGCCCGCCCAGGCCGATAACGTGCTGTGGGTTGATACGGACTTCGAGGACATGGTGTTCAGGCAAATCTCGCACCTGGTCGAACTCGGCCACCGCGAGATCGTGTTCCTGGATCGGCCTGAACGTCTGTTTGTTGAGGAACTGGGCTATACGGTGCGGGCGCGGCAAGGCTATATGCAAGCGTGCGCTGCGTTTGGCCTTACGCCGATTGTGTATGCCTGTGAAGTATCGGTTGAGGATGGCCGCCGTGCCATGCACCAGATCATGGATGCACATCCCACGCTAACGGCGCTGGCCGCCTTTAATGACGTGGCCGCCGTCGGCGCGTACTATGCCTTGCCGGAGCGCGGATTGCGCGTCCCTGAAGACTTTTCGATGATCACGTTTACTTCGCCGGGCTTTTTGCAGGCGACCATGCCGTTTATGACGGCCATGAATAACACCGGTTCGGTGGTCAGCCGAACCGCTGCCGAGATGCTGCTGGCACGGCTGCAAGGCAAGCCGCTGGAGTCCACCCACGTTTTGATCAAGTCCGAACTGCTGCCCGGCCAGACGACTGCGCCGGTGCGCCAGCGCTCTGTCGAGGGGTGAGACCAGCCGCACATCTTTCGTGTGTTGCGGTTCCGTCGGGTGCGCGTGCCCAACGGTCAAGCCGGGTGGGGAATAACCTGGCCCGTTATGAACCACCCTCATTCGCAGTTAGAGGTCGATTTCTTTGTTTCTCAGGAGGCACAATAATGCGCAGACTTATCCCCATCGTGTTGATCGTGGTGCTCGTGGTTGCCGGAGCGGCAACGTCTGTCAGGGCAGCCGCCAACGTAACACTGACATTCTGGGATACGGCTAACGAGCAAGAACAGGTTGCCATGAAGAAGATCACGGCTGACTGCCAGGCCGCGATCTCCGGGCTAACCGTTAACTATGAGTACGTCCCGTTCGATCAGGGCCAGAACAAGTTCAAGACGGCGGCACAGGCCAACAATGCGCCGGATGTGATGCGTTCCGAGATCGCCTGGACACCGGAGTTCGCGGCGCTGGGCTTTCTGGCCGACATCACCGACAAGCTCACCCAGGAAGACAAAGACGACTTCCTGCCCGCGCCGATGGCCTACAATATCTATAAGGATAAGGTCTACGGCCTGCCGCAGGTAACAGACGCTCCCGCCATGCTCTACAACAAGGCCCTGTTCAAGGCAGCGGGACTTGACCCCGAAAAGCCACCCAAGACGATGGATGAGTTCGTTGAGGCGGCCCAGAAGCTTACCAAACCAGATGGTAGCCAGTATGGTTATATTCTGACGGACGGCTCGTACTTCTTCCAGCCCTTCATGTGGGCCTTTGGCGGTGGCCTGATCGACGCCAAAGACCTCTCCATCCACATTGCTGACCAGGGCACGGTGGACGCGCTGCACTTCGTCCTTGACCTGCGTGACAAGTACAAGGTCATGCCCGCCCAATTCGACCCCGCCAACCAATACACGAACTCACTCACCGCCTTCAAAGAGGGTAAAGTCGCCATCCTCTTCAACGGCCCCTGGGCGCGTGGCGACATCCTTTCGGGCAGTGCCTTCAAGGACCCCGCCAATCTGGGCGTAGCCCCGATTCCGGCTGGCCCCAAAGGCCAGGGTTCTCCTGTCGGCGGCCACAACTACACCATCTATGCGGGTTCCCCCAACATTGACGTTGCCTACCAGTTCATCAGCTGCATGGCAAGCACCAAGAGCCAGATCGCCCAGGCCAAGGCCAATGGCACGCTGCCTACGCGCAAGTCGGCTTACGAAGACCCAGACCTGAAGAAGGATGCCATCCTCCAGGGCTTCCTGGAACAGATGAAAGTGGCGACCAATCGCCCGGTTATTCCCGAGGGCGGCCAGATTTACGATGCGTTCGACAAGGCGTGGACAGCAGTCCTGACTGGCACCGCCAAGCCAGAAGATGCCGTGAAGGACATCGAAAAAGCCTGGAAAGTGCTGCTCAAGCAGAGCTAACTGGCTACCGGACTGTACGACGATGATGATGGGCACGGGTCTCCGTGCCCATTCGTCAGGAGCCGGGCACAACCTCGGACAACGCTTATTACAGCACTGTAACTTTGTGCGGAAAGGGAAGAGCGCGTTCGAACTTGCGCGACAGTTGTGATCACTCTCCCCGGTAAACCGGGGAGCTTCTCAGGCTACGCTCGCCCCGACGGGCCACGTTAACGCCTGACCGCCCGAACGGAACGTCGCCGTCAGGCATCCGGGCGGACTGAACGCCAGTTTCAAGATGTTCCGGGCAGCATTCAAGTCCCGGTCTAGTTCAAGGTGACATTCAGGGCAGCGATGTACGCGCATGCTCAAGTCCTTCTCGACAATCAGCCCACACCCGCTGCACACTTGCGAGGTGTAGGCCGCCTTCACGGTTGTGACATGACTACCAGCGCTTTCAGCCTTGTAGTCAAGCAACTGTCGGACAAGGCCCAACCCTGCATCGTGCGCGGACAGGGAGAGGTGTGCGTTGCGGAGCATAAAGTCGAGCGAGAGGTCTTCCAGGACAATCAAGCCGTAGTGGTGCACCAGCCAGTGCGTCAGCTTGTGCCAGAAGTCCCGGCGAACGTTGGCAACGTGTTCGTGCAGCTTGGCGACAATCAGCCGCTTGTCCTTCCGGTTCTGACTGCCCTTCAAGGCACGGGCCAGGCGGCGCTGCGCCCGACGCAGTTCGTCAAGCGACTGCCTCAGCCAGCGCGGGTTGTCGATCTGCGTGCCGTCGGACAGCGTCAGCAGGCGCAGCAGGCCCATGTCCGCCCCGACAGCGGGCAAGCCGTTCGGCTCGACAGGCAGGGGATCAGGACAGTCAAGCTGCAAGTATACGTACCAGCCCGACGCCTTGCGCTTGATGACCACCTGCTTAATTGTCGCGTCGTGGGGTACAAAGCGATGCAGTTTGACCTTGATGTTCCCTACGTTCTGCACGCGCAGCACGAAGCGATCAAAGGCTTCATCGTATTCCAGCTTCACCCCATCGCCGTAGGTGTACTCGATGCTGTTGAAGCGCGTTTCGCCTTTGAAGCGGGGATGACCGGGCGTTTCACCCGCCTT